>Ga0207687_10001900_pt1 | contig 14372 bp, 12 predicted proteins | sample KBSM54metaG_FD_184399 | JGI IMG/M metagenome (GOLD analysis project Ga0207687, IMG submission 184399) | Miscanthus rhizosphere microbial communities from Kellogg Biological Station, Michigan, USA - KBS M5-4 metaG (SPAdes) (version 2) | ecosystem: Host-associated > Plants > Roots > Rhizosphere >...
CGCCGTTGATGATCACCTCGGCGAGCAGCTGTTGCGCAGCGACAAGAACCGCCGCGAGCACGCGATCGTCGCCGAGCGCATCGCCCGCTCATTGCGTCAGCACGCCGTCTGGGTCGAGGCCGGGGAGGAGCCGGAGATCATCAAGGTGGCGAACATCCAGCACCTGGCAACGCCGATCGTCGCCCAGCTTGCCGACCCGCGATCGGCGGTCGAGCTGGCCGGCATGCTGCACCCGACACCCGCTGTCGGTGGCGAGCCGGCCGCCGCGGCACTTGCCGCGATTCCCGACCTGGAGCAGATGGACCGCGGCTGGTATGCCGGCCCGGTCGGCTGGATGGACGCGACCGAAGACGGCGAGTTCTGCGTCGCCCTGCGCAGTGCCCTGCTGCGCGACCGCGAGGCGCATCTCTACGCCGGTGTGGGCGTGGTTGCGGGGTCGGATCCGGCTGCGGAGTTGGCGGAGACTGAGATTAAGCTGGGGGCGTTGTTGCCGTTGCTGGCCGAGTAAGGCCGTAAGGGATAGGGGTCCGGTGCCCCTCTCCCTGAAGCCGTCGCGCAGCTGAGTCGTTCCCGCGCTTCGATGCGTGGTCTCGAAGCTTCATGGAGAGGGGCACCGGACCCCTCTGGCTCACGCCAGGTCGGTCAGGGCGGCGTGAACGCTTTGAGTTAGCCGGCGATGAGCGTCTACGTTGGTATGGCGGCTGGTTTTGACCTCAATCAAGCCCGTGCCTGCGGCCAGGGCGTCGGGAAGCTCCGCGAGGGATCCAAGGCGGCGGTGGGGGAGGTCGAAGAGGGCGGCGGACTTCGCGACGTCGATGCCGCGTGGTGTTCCCAGTAGGGCCTCGAACTCTTCGTTGCCAAGGGCGTCGGCCTGGGGAAGAAAGCCGAAGATGCCGCCGCCGTCGTTGTCGATGACGACGATTCGTACCGCCGTGGAGACGTCCCGCAGGGCGGCGAGGCCGCCGATGTCGTGGAGGAGGCCGAGGTCGCCGGTGACGATCGTGGTCGGGCGGCCGCTGGCGTGGGCGGCGCCGATGCTGGAGGAGACGAGGCCGTCGATGCCGTTGGTGCCGCGGTTGCAGAGGAAGGTCACGTCGGCCGCGCCTGGGGGAAGGAATGCCTCCTGGTCGCGGATCGGCATGCTGGAGGCGGTGTAGACGAGGTCACCGTCGCTGTGGACGCTACCGAGGGCGGCGTGGAGCGCGGGCTCGGAGATTTCATCGCCGGCGAGCGCCGAGTCGAGCGCCTCACGGGCGGCCCGCTCGGCATCGAGCCAGCGCCGCGGCGCCGGGCGCTCTTCCTTCTCCAGGCGCGTCGCCCAGCCCGCTGCGAGCTCGGTCGGGTCCGCGCGCAGGATCGCCGCGGCTCGGTTGGTCGGCTCGTTCCAGCCGCCATAGGGGTCGATCACGATCTCGTCGGCGCCGCTTGCAGAGAGCCAGGAGCGCAGCGGCTTGCTGGTCGGCATCTCGCCGAAGCGCAGGACCAGGTCTGGCACGACCGAGCGGGAGAAGTGCTCGTCGCGCAGCAGCATGTCGTAGGTCGCGACGACATAGGAGCGGTCGTGGGGGCCGCAGCGGAGCTGCGAGGTCGGCTCGGCGAGGATCGGAAAGCCCGAAGCGCGGGCGAGGTGGGCGAGCGGCTCGCGCAGCTCTGGGTCGAGCTGGCGACCGGCGATGATCACCCCCGCAATCGCGTCGCCGATGTGGCCGGCCATCTCGTCGAGCAGGAAGGCCGACGGCTCGAGGTCGATTGAAGTGACCGCCGTCAACGGCCGGCCCTCGCGTCCTTCCAGGGCGAGTGGATCGGTCGCGGTTACAGCGCCCTCGACGGGCAGCGGCGCCAGCGGCTCGCGCCAGGGCAGGTTGAGGTGTATAGGGCCGGGACGCGTCTCGCCGCGGGCGGCAGCCAGCGCTCGGCAGGCGACCGAGCGGTAGTGCAGCAGCCCGTCGTCGTCGGCCTCATGGGTTCCGACTTCGCAGAACCAGCGCACCGATTCGCCGTAGAGCTTGATCTGGTCGATCGTCTGGCCAGCGCCGATCCCGCGCAGCTCTGGGGGTCTGTCAGCGGTCAGCACGACCAGCGGCACGGCCGATTCGTCGGCCTCGCAAATAGCCGGGTGGTAGTTCGCGGCCGCGGTTCCCGAGGTGCAGAGCAGGGCGCCCGGCGCCCCCGTCGCCTGTGCGGCTCCGAGCGCGAAGAAGGCGGCCGAGCGCTCGTCGACGATCACGGTCACGTCGATCTCGGGTTGGCGCCAGAGCGCCACCGCCAGGGGCGTCGAGCGCGAACCGGGGGAGACCACCGCGTGTCGCAGACCGCCGCGCGCGAGCTCCTCGACGAAGGCCGAGGCGAGTGCCGTGTTGCCATTGGTCGAATCCATGCCCGCAGCCTATTGGCGAGTTATGGGCCTGTACGACGCAAAAGTCGCCGGGCAACGTCAGATTCGGTGAGCGGCGAGGGCCGCCTCGTCGATCTCAACGCCGAGACCGGGACCCGCTGGCGGATGCAGCATCCCGTCCCGCAGCTCACACTCGACCGAGGCGATGGTCGAGGAGAAAAGGCGTTGCGTGGCGAGGCCGTGGGCGAAGCGAGGAATGCCAAGCGCCGCCTGGTCCAGCGTCTGGGCGACCTGGGCCGCGGCGGCAATCCCGATCGGACCGTCGAGTGCGCTGGAGACGAACGAGGGCAGCACCTCCGCGATCGCGATCGCTTCCTCCGGACCGCCGACCTTGGACAGCTTTAGCCCGGCCAGCTTGCAGGCCCCCAGCTTCACCGCGCGCACTGCGTCGCCGCGCTTCTCGATGCTCTCGTCGCCAGCCAGTGGGATCGAGGTGCAGCCCGCAACCCGTGCCGCATCCTCGAGCGTGGCGACGGGCTGCTCGGCGAGCTCGATGTCAAAAGGCTCGATTTCTCCCAGCGTCCGCTGCGCCGTATCGACGTCCCAGGCGGCGTTCGCGTCAACCCGGATCCGAGCCTCTGGCCCCAGCGCCTCGCGCGCGGCTCGCACCTGGCCGACGTCATCACCGACTCCGAGCTTGAGCTTGAAGGTCGAGAAGCCCTCGCTTGCCCAGCGTTCGGCATCTGCCGCCACCGCAGCGGGTTCGCCGGCGATCAGTGTCGCGTTGCACTCGACCGGCTCCGTCGTCGCCTCGACCGGTACGGCGTCGCCTTCCGCTCTCCGTCCACGCAGGTCAAGCAGTGCCGTGAGTGCGGCGCAGCGGGAGGGCGCCGACAGGGCCAGAGCACCGCTCCCAAGTGTCTCCTCGTTCACCTCGTGGCGGCTCGCCAGCCCCTCCAGCTCGGCGACTACCTGGGCAATCGTCGCGCCGCCCCGTAGCGAGAGCGGCACGGCTTCGCCAAGACCGACCAGGCCGTCGTCCGATCGCAGCCGCAGCAGCACCATCTCGCGCTGCTCGAGTCGACCGCGCGCGGTCACATACGGCCTCTTGAAGGGCAGTGCGTAGGGAATGACCTCGACCGAGGCGAGACGCATCAGCTCGCCAGCAGCAGGCCGACCGAGACCAGCAGGCTGAACACGCCGAGGAGTGCTCCCGTACCCGCCAGGGCGCCGTTCAGCGCAGGGCCGTCGGTGCGGTTTGTCATCGCTCGCATCGGCTTGACCGCCATCGGCAGCGCCAGCAGGCCGATCAGCGGCAGCCAGCTGCCGCCGCCGGCGAGCAGCGCCAGAGGCAGCACTACGAAGGCACCGAGCACGAGCCCGCGATAGAGGACGACGGCGTTGTGGCGGCCCATCCGCACCGCCAGAGTCATCTTGCCCGCGCGGCGGTCGGTCTCCAGGTCGCGCACGTTGTTGACGACGAGGATCGCGGTGGCGATGAAGCCGACCGCGATCGAGAGCCCCAGTGGCAGCGCATTGAGCTGCTCGAGCTGCACGTAGTAGGAGCCGTTGACCGCGACCAGGCCGAAGAAGAGGAAGACGAAGACCTCGCCGAGGCCGGCGTAGCCGTAGGGGCGCGGGCCGCCCGTGTAGAGCACGCCGGCGGCAATCGAGAGCGCGCCGATCAGGATGATCACGATGCCGGCGACGGCGGCGAGGTAGATGCCGCAGGCGACGGCGACGCCGAAGGCGATCCAGGTTGCGTTGAGCACGCGCCGCGGTGTAACCAGCCCGGCCGAGGTGACACGCACCGGGCCGAGCCGGTCGGCGGTATCGGCGCCGCGCTTGGCGTCGGAGTAGTCGTTGGCGAGGTTGGTGCCGATCTGGATGAAGATCGAGCCGATCAGGGCGGCGATGAAGGCGCCGACCCGGGGCAGCTTCCCGGCCCATTCGACCGCCGCCGCGGTGCCGACCAGCACCGGCGCGATCGCTGCCGGCAGCGTCCGCGGCCGCGCCGCCATCACCCAGATCCTCATGGGCGCCTCGCGAACTTCGAGAAGTCCGGTGCCCGCTTCTCCTTGAAGGCCTCACGGCCCTCGCGCGCCTCCTCGTTGCCGTAGAAGAGGAGGTTGGTGTCGTGGGCGAGCTGCTGAATCCCGGCGTAGCCGTCCTCGTGGGCGTTGAAGCTGGCCTTGACCAGGCGCAGGGCGAAGGGCGAGAGCGCCAACATGTCGCGGCACCAGGCGATCGTCTCGGCTTCGAGCCGATCAAGTGGCACGACCGTGTTGACCAGCCCCATCTCGCGCGCCTCCTCGGCGTCGTACTGGCGACAGAGCAGCCAGAGCTCCTTCGCCTTCTTGGTGCCGACGAGGTCGCGCAGCAGCGAGGCGCCGAAGCCGCCGTCCCAGGAGCCGACCCGCGGCCCGGTCTGGCCGAAGACGGCGTTGTCGGCGGCGACGGTGAGGTCGCAGCAGATGTGGAGGATGTGGCCGCCGCCGATCGCGTAGCCGGCCACCATTGCCACCACCGGCTTGGGCAGGCGCCGCATCTGCACCTGCAGGTCGGTGACGTGGAAGCGGCCGATCGAGGCGCCCTCGGCGACGTATCCGGTGTCGCCGCGCACCTGCTGGTCGCCGCCCGAGCAGAAGGCCTTCTCGCCGGCTCCAGTGAGGATGACGACGCCGACCGCGGTGTCCTCGCGGGCCAGCTCGAAGGCGGCCGACACCTCGACCAGGGTCTGGGGCCGGAAAGCGTTGAGCACCTCGGGCCGGTCGATCGTGATCTTGGCGATCCCGTCCGCCGTCTCGTAGCGGATGTCGGCGAACTCTCCGGCGCTCTGCCACTCGATCGGGGCGTAGAGGGTCTCCTCGGGCGGGGCTTCCTTGTGGCGTTTGGGCATGATGGGCACGATATCCCGCCGATGAAACTCGACGACTGGCTGGCCCAGAGATCGCAGAGCTGTCCCGAGCGCACCGCGCTAATTGCCGACGGCAGCGAGGTCACCTACGCCGAGCTCGAGGCCGAGGCGACCTGGGTCGCCCGCCGCTTGATCGCCCACGGGGTGCGCCGCGGCTCGACCGTGGCGATGACGATGCACCCGCGCCGCGAGCAGGTGGTGATGATCCACGCCCTGATGAAGGTCGGGGCGGTCCTGCTGCCACTTGGCCCGCGCCTCTCGGCTGAGGAGCGCGCTGCGGTGATCGCCGCCGAGGAACCGGCGGTAGATCTCGACGACGCCGGGGAGCTGACTCAGACCGAGGCCGACCTGCCGCTGCTCGGCGAGCACGACATGGACGACATCGCCAGCCGCGTGCTGACAAGCGGTTCGACCGGCACCCCCGACCCGATCGGCCTCACCTACGGCAACTTCCTTTGGAGCGCCGTCGCCTCCGCCTTCAACATCGGCGTCGAGCCTGAGGACCGCTGGCTCTGCTGCCTGCCGCTCAGCCACATCGCCGGCCTCGGCATCGTCATGCGCTCGGTCATCTACGGCACCACCGCCGTCGTCCACGACGGCTTCGATGTCGACCGAGTTGCCGCGGCGCTGGAGCGCGATCAGATCACCGTGGTCTCCCTGGTGGCGACGATGCTGAGTCGCCTGCTTGATGCCGGCGCCGACCTCTCCGGTCCGCGGGCGCTGCTGATTGGCGGCGGGCCGGTGCCGGAGGAGGCGCTCGAGGAGGCGCTAGGCCGCGGTGCCACGGTGGTGCAGACCTATGGCCTGACCGAGACCTGCTCGCAGGTGACAACCCTGGCGCCCGCCGACGCTCGCCGCAAGCTCGGCTCTGCTGGCCGGCCGCTGCTGACCACCCACCTACGGATCCAAGACGGCGAGATCTTGGTCCAGGGCCCGACTGTCGCCCCGGGACGCGCCGATGCTGACGGCTGGCTGCACACCGGCGACCTCGGTCGCATCGACGAGGAAGGTTTCCTCTACGTCGAGGACCGCATGGACGACCTGATCGTCACCGGCGGCGAGAACGTCGTGCCGGCCGAAGTCGAGAAAGTCTTGCTGCGCCACCCCGAGGTGGCCGACGCCGCCGTCGTTGGCCGCGAGGACCCCGAGTGGCAGCAGGCCGTGACCGCGATCGTCGTGCTGCAGGACGGCTCCGAGGTCAGCCCCGACGAGCTGCGCCGCCACTGCGCCGAGTCGCTGGCCGGCTACAAGGTGCCGAAGCGGGTCGAGCTGGCGGCGGCGCTGCCGCGCACGCCCTCGGGCAAGCTGATGCGCAGAGCGCTCCGATAGCCTGCTCGCCATGCCCAAGGACATCTTTTACGACTCAGACGCCGACCTCTCGCTGCTCCAGGGAAAGACCGTTGCCATCCTCGGCTACGGCTCCCAGGGGCACGCCCACGCCCTCAACCTGAAGGACTCGGGGGTCGACGTCGTCGTCGGCCTGCGCCCGGATTCCTCCAGCCGCGCCAAAGCCGAAGAGGCCGGCCTCGAGGTGCTCGACATCGCCGAAGCCGCCAGCCGCGGCGACGCGGTGATGATCCTGCTGCCCGACGAGAAGCAGGCCGAGATCTGGGAGTCGGACATCGCCGACGGCATCGCCCCCGGCAACCTGCTGCTCTTCGCCCACGGCTTTGCCATCCACTTCGAGCAGATCGTGCCTCCGGCCGGCGTCGACGTCGGCATGGTCGCGCCCAAGGGCCCCGGCCACCTGGTCCGCCGCCAGTACGAGGAAGGCCGCGGTGTCCCCTGCCTGATGGCGGTCCACCAGGACGCAACCGGCAAGGCCCACGACCTGGTGCTCGCTTACGCCTCCGGCATCGGCGGCGGCCGCGCCGCGATCATCGAGACCACCTTCAAGGACGAGTGCGAGACCGACCTCTTTGGCGAGCAGGCCGTGCTCTGCGGCGGCGCCTCGGAGCTGGTTCGCGCCGGCTTCGAGACCCTGGTCGAGGCCGGCTACGACCCGCGCCTCGCCTACTTCGAGTGCCTGCACGAGCTCAAGCTGATCGCCGACCTGATGTACGAGAAGGGCATTCAGGGCATGCGCTACTCGATCTCCAACACGGCCGAGTACGGCGACATGACCCGCGGCAAGCGCGTCATCGGCGAGGAGTCACGGGCGGCGATGAAGGAGATCCTCGGCGAGATTCAGTCGGGCGAGTTCGCCCGCGAGTGGATCGCTGAGAACCGGGCCGGGGGCGAGAATCTCTCGCGGATGCGCGAGGAAGGCAAGAACCATCAGGTCGAGGGTGTCGGCAAGGAGATGCGCGACAAGATGCCCTGGATCGATCAGGAGTTCTAAAGCTCCATCGCCTAAGCGTGGGGGAGGTCCGGAGCCCCTCTCCCTGAAGCCGTCGCGCAGCTGGGTCGTCCCGGCACTTCGAGCGTGGTCCCGAAGCTTCATGGAGAGGGGCTCCGGACCTCCTTCCAGGCTTCGAGATGCAACTCAAGAGCACGTGGGAGGGATGCTGGTCCCCTCTCCCGGAGGCTTCGGCGACCACGTACGAAGCGTCGAGCCGATCTGCTGCGCAACGGTCTCCGGGAGAGGGGACCAGCATCCCTTGCGCTTGAAGCTTTAGCGGTGCGTCTCCCCCTCTGCGAGTTTGCCGTCACGCCCCACGTATCCATCCTTGCCTCCAACGACCACGTAGACCGCCTCGTCGGTGTCGCTCAGGTTTTTGAGCCGACGCTCAGTGGATGCATCTACCCAGGCCAGCCCACCCGGCGCCAGCTCGTGGCTGCTGCCGTCGCCGAACTCGATCGCTACGTGGCCGCTGTGGAGGAAGTAGAGCTCCTCCTGTTCGTCGTGGTAGTGGCTGCCGGTGGCGTAGGAGGGGGGCAGCACGATCGCGTTGACGCCGAAGGCGGTGACGCCCAGGGCCTTGCGGATCTTGCGGAATCCCGGTCCCTCACCGAGGTCGCTGAGGTTGGCGACGGCGTAACCGTCGCCCTTGCTGATGGCCTGCTCGTTGGTCTCGCTCATAGCCGGCAGCCTATGCCGACGGCTGGTCGGGGTCCACCCGTCGCGGTCACTAACCTGTCGCCTCCGCCGTGACGACCGAGACCTCCGCCCAGATCCCCGCCGCGCTCAAGCCCACCGATGGCCGCTTCGGCTGCGGGCCGTCGAAGGTGCGGCCGGAGGCGCTGGAGAAGCTCGCCGGGCAGTCGAAGCTGATGGGGACCTCACACCGACAGGCGCCGGTGCGCGACCTGGTCGGTCGGGTTCGCTCCGGCCTCGCTGAGCTCTTCGCTCTCCCCGGCGGCTACGAGATCGTCCTCGGCAACGGCGGCACGACCGCTTTCTGGGACGCCGCCTGCGCCTGGCTCGTGCGTGAGCGAGCGCTGCACCTCACCTATGGCGAGTTCTCGCAGAAGTTCGCCAAGGCGACCAAGGGCGCGCCGTTCCTGCAGGACCCGATCGTGGTCGAGGCCGAGCCCGGCGATGCGCCCGCGCCCGTTGCCGATCCGGCGGCAGACGTGATCGCCTGGGCCCACAACGAGACCTCGACCGGTGTGATGGTCCCGGTGCAGCGGCCCGACGGCTCGGGTGACGCTCTCGTCCTCATCGACGCCACTTCGGGCGCCGGCGGCCTACCGCTCGACGCGAGCCAGGCCGATGTCTATTACTTCGCTCCGCAAAAGGCCTTCGGGGCCGACGGCGGCCTCTGGCTCGCCGCGCTCAGTCCGGCGGCTGTTGCCCGCATCGGCGAGCTCGATGGCGCCGGCGACCGCTGGCAGCCCGGCTTCCTCTCCCTGCAGACGGCGCTCGAGAACTCGCGCAAGGAGCAGACCTACAACACGCCCGCGCTGGCGACCCTGCTGCTGCTCGCCGACCAGGTCGAGTGGATGCTCTCGCTGGGCGGGCTCGGCGGCTGCGTCGAGCGCACCGGCACTTCCTCCGGCCATCTTTACGGCTGGGCCGAGGAAAGCGAGTTCGCCAGTCCCTTCGTAGCCGATCCGGCCAAGCGCTCGCTGGTCGTCGGCACGATCGACTTCGACGACTCCGTCGACGCCGCCGTGATCGCCGCAACGCTGCGCGCCAACGGCATCGTCGACACCGAGCCGTATCGCAAGCTGGGCCGCAACCAGTTGCGGATCGGCATGTTCCCGGCAGTCGAGCCGGCTGACGTAGAAGCCCTGACCGCCTGCATCGACTGGGTGGTCGAGAACGTGGGGGAGGCCAGGTGAGCGTTCAAATCGCCACGGTGATCACCGGTCGTTCGAGTCCGTGGCGATTTGAACGCGAACGAAAGGTGTTCTCGTGAAGGTGCTTGTTAAGGAGAAGATCGCCGACTCCGGCGTCGAGCTGCTGCAGCAGAACTTCGACGTTGACCTCGGACTGGAGATGTCCGACGAGGAGCTGGCCGAGAAGATCGGCGGCTACGACGCGATCCTGATCCGCTCGGCGACGAAGCTGACCCCTGAGCTGATCGAGCGGGCTGACAACCTCAAGGTGATCGGCCGCGCCGGCACCGGCGTCGACAACGTCGACATACCCGCCGCCACGCGCCGCGGCATCGTCGTCGCCAACGCGCCCGAATCCAACTCCGTCGCCGCCGCCGAGCACACGCTTGCGCTCGCCCTGGCGCTCTTCCGCAACGTCCCACAAGCCCACGGCGCCCTCGTCGACGGGCGCTGGGACCGGGCCAAGTTCAAGGGAGCCGAGCTCTACGGCAAGACGATCGGCATCGTCGGCTTTGGCCGCATTGGCCAGCTCGTCGCCAAACGCGCCCAGGCCTTCGAGATGGACGTGATCGCCTTCGACAAGTTCGTCTCCGCCGAGCGCTTCCGCGAGCTGGGCGTCGAGGGCGCCGAGAGCCTCGATGACCTCTTCGGTCACGCCGACGTCGTCACCGTGCACGTGCCCAAGACCCCCGAGACGATCAACCTGATCGACGCCGAGGCGATCGCCCAAATGAAGCAGGGCGTGCGGATCATCAATTGCGCCCGCGGCGAGCTGGTCGACCTCGACGCCCTCGTCGACGGGTTGGAGTCGGGCAAGGTCGGCGGCGCCGCGCTCGACGTGTTCCCGTCCGAGCCCTTCACCGAGCACCCGATCTTCGCCCGCGGCGACGTCGTCGTCACCCCGCACCTGGGCGCCTCGACCGCCGAGGCCCAGGACCGCGCCGGCGTCGTTACCGCCGAACAGGTGACCGCCGCCCTTACCGGCGCCGTCGTCACCAACGCGGTCAACATCGCCGCCGTGCGCCCGGAGGAGATGGAAGCGCTCTCGCCCTTCGTGCCGCTCTGCGAAAAGCTCGGCCGTCTGGCCGAGGGCCTCGGGCAGGGCCCGGTCGACCGCGTCGAAGTCGAGTTCCGCGGCAAGCTTTCGCAGTACGACACCCGCCTGCTCGGTATCGCCGTCCTGGTCGGCATCCTCTCCGGGCATACCGAGGAGCCCGTCAACCTGGTTAACGCGCCGCAGATGGCAGAGGAACGCGGGGTCGACCTGGTCGAGACCAAGGAGTCGAGCTCGGAGGACTTCACCGAGCTGGTCACGGTGCGCTTGCGCTCCGGCGAGGAAGAGGTGGAGGTCGCCGGCACCGGTGTCGGCCCGCGCAACGAGCCGTACCTCGTCTCGGTCTGGGGCGAGAGCTTCTACCTGCCCTTCGCCGAGCACATCGCGGTCTTCCGCTACGCCGACCGTCCCGGCATGATCGGCCGGGTCGGCACGATGTTCGGCGAGGAGGGCGTAAACATCGTCTCCGCCGCCGTCGGCGCCGAGGAGGACGGCGAGCGCGCGGTGATGGCCTTGACAACCGATGCAGCCGTCAACGAGGCAACGATCGCCAAGATCCTGGAGCGTGACGGCTTCTCCGTCGGCCGTTCGGTCGACCTGTAGGCCACGACCGGTCAAGTAGGCTGGCCCGGTGAAGGCGCTGGTGCAGACAGGGAACGGCGGTCCAGAGGTTCTGCAGGTGCAGGAGCGCTCTGAGCCGCCGGTCGGCCCCGGCGAGGTCCGGATCGCGGTCAAGGCCGCCGGCATCAACTTCGCAGACACCATGGCTCGCGTCGGCCTCTACCCGGACGCGCCCAAACCCCCCTGCGTGATGGGCTACGAGGTGGCGGGAGAGGTTGAGAGCTTCGGCGATGGCGTGAGCGACTTCGCCGTTGGCGACAGGGTGATGGCGGGCACCCGCTTCGGCGGTCAGGCCGAGCTGGTCACCGTGCCCGCCGACCAGGCTCTGCCGCTGCCCGAGCGACTCAGCTTCGAGCAGGGCGCCGCCTTCCCGGTCAACTACGGCACCGCCTACGCTGCGCTGATCATCATGGGCAGCCTGCGCGAGGGCAATCGCGTGCTCATCCACGCCGCTGCCGGCGGCGTCGGCATCGCCGCCACCCAGATCGCCCGCAACGTCGGCGCTGAGATCTTCGGCACCGCTTCTCCTTCAAAGCACGACGCGATCCGCGCCCAGGGTGTCACCCACGCGATCGACTACCGCAGCCAGGATTTCGAGACCGAGGCGATGCGGATCACCGGTGGCGAGGGCGTCGACCTGGTCATCGACGCGCTCGGCCCGACCTCGTTCCGCAAGGACTACCGCCTGCTGCGCCCAGGCGGCCGCCTGGTCATGTACGGCCTCTCTGAGGTGACGAACGAGAGCGGTCGTGACATCCCGGCAGCGCTGAAGAGCCTGGCCAAGATGCCGCTGGCGACGATTCCCTGGTGGAAGAGCCTCGCCCTGATGAACGAGAACAAGGGCGTCTTCGGCCTCAACATGCTCAAGTGGTGGGAACGCGAGGGCAGTCTCGACCGGGTCACCGAGCCGTTGATGGCGGATCTCGAAGCGGGGCGCCTGGAGCCGGTCGTCGCCGAGGCCTTCCCCTTCGAGCGAGCGGGCGAGGCACATGAATTCATCGCCCAACGCCGCAACGTCGGCAAGGTTGTGCTGTTCCCTAGTTAGCACCCGGCTCGGCAGGGGCTTTCCCGATGAAGAAGGCGATTCTTATCTTGCTCGCGATCTTGGCGGCGCAAACCGCGCCGATCGCCCGTGCCGAAACGACCTACACCGTCGTTTTGGCCGGGGGTGCGACACAGAACTCGATTCGCATCTGGGCCACGCCCGACGGTCGCACCTACGTGATCGACTCGGCGGTGCCGCTCGAAGTCGGCGGCAGCATCTGCGAAAACACGCCCGGGGTGCCGAACGAGCTGACCTGCAAAGCGCCCCTCGTCGCCGGGTTCGAAATCAACGGCGGCGTGGGCGACGACGTGTTCTCGGTCTCGAGCGCGATCGAACTGCCGGTGACGATGCGGGGCGGTCCCGGCAACGACGCCCTGGTCGGCGGCAGCGGCCCGGACAAACTGATCGGCGGCGAAGGAAACGACAAGGTCGCGGGTCGCGGCGGCAGCGACCTGCTCTATGGCGGCCCCGGCAGCGATGAACTGCTGGGCGGCCCCGGCAACGACGTGCTGCGCGGCGGCCCCAGCGATGTGATGGACGGCGGCAGTGGCCACAACACGCTGATCCGCGGCAACGTGGTCAAGCCCTCTTCCTGACGGCCGGTGCGGGTTCAGGCCGAGGCGTTCGCGGCCGAGCGTCGGCCAAGCAGCCGACCGCCGACAAAGAAAAGCGCGACCAGGAAGCCGACCAAAGAGAGCGCCGCATCGAGCCGAAAGGCGGCCTCGATGCCGTCGGTGAAGGACGCTTGTGAGGAGAAGACGGTTGTCGTCAGCCCCAGACCGATCGAGCCGCCGGCGATCTGGAACATGTAGACGATGCCGCCGGCGAGGCTGGTCTGGGATTCGTCGACCGAGGTGACCCCGGCGGTCGTGGCGGTCGGGTAGAAGCTGCCGATCCCGATCCCGAGCACGACCATGCCGGGGATCAGCGAGGCGTAGCTCGAGCGCGAGGCGACGAGGGAGAAGATGAATGGCGCCACCGTGATGCAGCCGGCGCCGACCGACGCCAGCAGCTTCGGCCCCAGCCGCTCGTAGAGCGGGCCGGCCACAAAGGAGACGGCGGCGAAGGTGGCGAGGAAGGGCAGCAACCCGACCCCCGCTTCCAGCGGCGAGTAGCCCAGCTGGTGCTGCATGAACTGGGGTAGGTAGAGCAGGGCCGCGAAGAAGGTCGCCGACATCAGCAGGATCGCCAGGCAGGAGGCGCGGAAGCTCTCGTTTGCCATCACCGCCCTCGGGACCAGCGCGTGCGCCCCGGCGCGGCGCTCGATCGGCACGAAGGCGACGAGCAGGACCGCCGCCAGGGCAAACATGCCGAGCACCCGCGGGTCGCCGAAGCCCCAGTCGTCGATCTGGTCGAGCGCTACCAGCAACGAGACGAGGCCGACCGAGAGCGCCGCGATCCCGGGGTAGTCGATCTGCTGGCGACCCTCGTCGGGCTCGGCCACATTGACCAACCGGTAGGTGACGAGCACGGCGAAGAGCGAGATCGGCACGTTGAGGAAGAAGATCCAGCGCCAGCTCAGCGCGTCGGTGAGCACGCCGCCGATCAGCGGCCCGACCGCATTGCCGAGGCCGGCGGCGCCGATGATGATCCCGCCCGCCAGCCCCGCCTTGTCTTCGGGCAGCAGCGCGTAGGTCATGCCGAGGATCGCTGGCCACATCAGTGCCCCGCCGATCCCCATCAGCGTCCGCGTCGCGATCAGCCAAGTCTCCGTCTGCGCCGCGCCGCCCAGGGCCGACATCGAGGCGAATATCGCGGTGCCGAGAAAGAAGGCGTTGCGCCGGCCGAACATGTCGGCAAGCCTGCCGCCGGTGACGATCATCACGCCGAAGGTCAGGGCGTAGGCGTTGACCACCCACTGGATCGTGTTGACGTTGGTGTGGAAGTCCTTCTCCATCGTCGGCAGGGCGACGTTGACGGCGGAGAAGTCGTTGGCGATCACCACCACGGCGATCCCCATCGCGAAGAGGGCGAACCAGGTCGAGCGGGGGATCGAGCTTGGGGAAACCTCGCTTGCGATGCGCGCAGCCTACGCTAAGCTGAGGCGACCGAATGACGCACCGGCCCGACAGCCTCGCGCTTCTCCTTCTCCTCCCCCTCCGGGGGGAATAGCGCTGGGCGGCGCGATAGCCGCGAGAGAAAAGGTCATTCGAAAGCAGCAGAGAAGGAGGAGGAC
>Ga0207687_10001902_pt1 | contig 14362 bp, 12 predicted proteins | sample KBSM54metaG_FD_184399 | JGI IMG/M metagenome (GOLD analysis project Ga0207687, IMG submission 184399) | Miscanthus rhizosphere microbial communities from Kellogg Biological Station, Michigan, USA - KBS M5-4 metaG (SPAdes) (version 2) | ecosystem: Host-associated > Plants > Roots > Rhizosphere >...
GCAAGGAAGTCTGGAAGTTCAACACTGTGCCGGGACCGGGCGAAGCAGGCTATGAAACCTGGCTCGGCAAAGACGGCAAACCGAACGATTCCTACCTGCACGGCGGAGCGCCCATCTGGGTGACCGGTTCCTACGATCCTGAAACCAACCTCACCATGTGGGGCACGGGCAACGCCGGTCCGGATTGGGACGGCGACGCGCGTCTGGGCGACAATCTGTACAGCTCGTCGGTCGTCGCGCTGGATGCCGATACCGGCAAGCTGAAGTGGCACTATCAATTTTCGCCGCATAACGAATTCGACTGGGATGCGACGCAGGTCCCGGTGCTGGCCGATATCCAGTTTCAGGGCCGTCCGCGCAAAGTAATGCTGTGGGCGAATCGCAACGGCATGTTCTACGTGCTGGATCGCACCACTGGTCAGTTCCTGCTGGGCAAGCCCTTCACAAAAGTGAATTGGGCGACGGGCTTCGACGAAAAAGGCCGCCCGATGGCTGCGCCCGGAATCGTGCCCACCAAGGAAGGCACCCTGGTGTATCCCGGCAATCAGGGTGGAACCAACTGGTACAACCCGTCCTTCAGCCCGGCCACTGGACTCTTCTATATCCCGGCTTGGGAGAACAGCTCCAGCACCTATGTGAAGGGCGAGGAGCCGCCTGAGTTCCACGAAGGCCAGAACTTCACCGGAACCTTCCCGCGCGTGGGAGCTAATGGCAACGAAGAGTACAGCGCGATCATCGCAATGGACCCGCAGACCGGTGATAAGAAGTGGTCCTTCAAATTGTCCGCGCCTTCCACCGAAGGCGGAATCCTGACCACGGCATCGAATGTCCTGTTCGGCGGCGGCCGCGACGGCCAGTTCGTCGCTTTGGACGCTCGCGATGGCAAGCTGTTGTGGGAGACCAATCTGGGACCATCGGTCTCGGCAGGCCCCATGACCTACACAGTCAACGGCAAGCAATACCTGAGCATCCAGGCGGGCAGCGCGCTCTACACGTTCACCTTGCGGTAACGTCGTCGGCGATACGCCGGGCGGTTACCGGCGTGAGCAGGATTCCATTGCGATAGTGGCCGTAAGCCAACCAGACGTTGGTTCCGGCAATGCGGTCGATATGCGGAGCATCGCCCTCAGCCGAACGCGGGCGGAATCCGATCCAACGATTCACTGGCGTCGCGTGTTCCAACGGCGGAAATAACTGCGCAGCGCGGCGGTGAATATCCTCGCAGATGGCGGCATCCACCGTGCGATCAAATCCGATGTCCTGCTCGTTCGAGCCAGCGATCAGATAACCGTTTGACCGCTGCAGCACGTAGGTTTCGCCCTGACGCCGCACGCGGCCGAGCGCACCGGGCTCCAGTTGGAATCCGAGCAGGTGGCCTTTGATGGGCACCACCGCCGGAAGAGTCACGTTGTTCACGTGGACTTGCCCCGACCATGCTCCGGCAGCGATCACCACCGCATCGTAATCACGCGGCTCCACGATCGTTACGTGTTCCCGCAGGATCCGCACTTTGCGCGCTTCGCATGCGCCGTGCAGCGCTCGCAGCATTGCCGCAGGATCCACGATGCCTTCGTCGGGCAAGAACATTCGAAAGTCGGTGTCGATGCCGGTCTCGGCCCGCAGTTCTGCAATGAACGATGGATAGAGGCGCAAGCTCTCCAATCCGAGATTTCGCAACGACGCCGACGCGCCAAACTCCGCACCGGGCGAGAGCATACCCGCACCTGCCGGACTCGCTTCGCCGCCGAGATTGCCTGCGTCGGCGACGGTGACCTGCGCGCCCTTCTGCGCCAGCCGCCAGGCGATAGAACTGCCGATCAGCCCTCCGCCGATGATCAACACTTCGCCGCGCATCTCTAAATAGTAAACGGCAGACCCGTGTAGTGCTCCGCCAGTGCCGAGGAAGCCGCACGCGAACCCGTGACGTAATCCAGCTCGGCGAGCTGGCGCTGCCGGTCAAACGCGCTCTCGCCAGGAATGCGATGCAGCATGGAAGTCATCCACCAGGAGAAATGCTGGATCTTCCAGCAGCGCCGCAGGCAAATCTCCGAATAGCGATCCAGCCCTTCAGTCTTTTGTGTCGCGTAGTATTCCGCCAGGCCGCGCGCCAGAACGCGGGCATCGGTCGCGGCCAGATTCAGCCCCTTGGCGCCGGTGGGAGGCACGATGTGAGCCGCATCTCCGGCCAGAAACAGGCGGCCGCATTGCATCGGATCCGCCACAAAGCTGCGCATCTCGGCGATATTTTTCTGGATCACAGGACCTTCACGGAGCTTCCAGACGCCGTCTTTCGTAGCGAAACGCAGATGCAGTTGCTCCCAGATGCGCGCATCCGGCCAGTTGGCGATGTCCTCGTCCGGATCACATTGGATATACAGGCGTGAGACCTCCGGCGATCGCATACTCAGCAGCGCGAAGCCCAGCTCGTGGTTGGCGTAAACCAGCTCCTTTGACGACGGAGGCGTTTGGGCCAGGATACCGAGCCATGCGAACGGATACGTGCGGTCGTAGATCGTCAGGCCGCTTTCAATCGCCGGCCGGCACACACCGTGAAAGCCGTCGCAGCCGGCGATGAAATCACATACCAGCTCACGCTCTTCGCCGTCTTTGCGATATCGAATCCTGGGACTCGCGGATGTGATGCCGTGCACGCTGGCGTCTTGCGCTTCGAAAACCAGGCGTCTGCCGGAGGACAACCTTGCGGCGACCAGGTCCTTGACCACTTCCTGCTGCGCGTAGATCGTGATCGACCGGCCCACCAGCTCCTGAAAATCGATGTGATGACCCTGCCCGCGGAAGCGAAACTCGACTCCATGATGGACCAGTCCCTCGCGCTTGAGGCGATCGCCGACGCCCATATCGGTGAGCAGCTCGACTGTGCCCTGCTCCAGCACGCCAGCGCGTACGCGCTCTTCGATGTACTTGCGCGTGCGTACTTCGAGCACGACGGAATCTATGCCTTCCAGGTGCAGAAGCTGCGAAAGGATCAGTCCGGCCGGGCCTGCGCCGATAATGCCGACCTGAGTACGCTCAGCCACCCAGCGCCATGATGGTCTGCTTTACGACTGCTTGTGTCAGCGGAACCTTATATTGATTCTTTGCCAGCGGGCGCGCGCCTTCTACTGCCAGCGCTCCGGCCTGCGCAGCCAGCTCTGGCGTGATGCGCTTGCCGGCCAGCATGGCTTCGACTTTCGGCACTCGCCAGGGGATCGGGGCGACGCCACCCAGAACGACGCGGGCGGTTTTGCAGACTCCGTTTCCAGGCGCCCCGTCCATCTCCATCGTCACAGCTACGCTAACGACGGCATGGGTCCAGGCTTCGCGGTCCAGGATCTTGGTGTAGGTGCTGCGCGACCCGGCCTTCGCGGCGGGCAGACGAATATCCGCCAGCACTTCGTCGTTCGCCAGAACGTTCTCGCGCGCAGGATTATCGGTAGGAAGCTTGAAGAAATCGGCTGCGGCGACCGTGCGCTCGCCGGCAGGACCCACAATCCGGAACTTCGCATCCAACGCGACCAGCGCCACCGCGGTATCCGACGGATGCACGATAAAGCTCGGGCCGCCGCCAAAGATCGCGTGGAATTCGTTCTCGCCGGTGATGCTGAAGCAAGTGTTCCCGCCGTTCTTGAAGCACGGGAACCCGTTGCGGTAATACCAGCACCACGGTCTTTGGCAGACGTTGCCCGCGAGTGTTCCCGCGTTGCGGATCTGCGGAGTCCCGACGTGTCCAGCCGCCTCAGCCAGCACGTTGTAGCTCTTGCGGATCTGCGGATCGCGGCTCAGCGCGTCGAGCGTAATCAATCCCCCGATCACCATCCCGCCGCGCTGCTCTTTCACCTGATCCAGCCCGCGAACCGACTTCAGGCTCACCAGCACGTCGGGCGTGACCAGACGCTCCTTGACCATGCCGAGAAGATCGCTGCCACCGCCTGCGATCGCGGCCGTTTTGCCGTTCTTCGCGGCCTGCTGGAGCTTGCCGGCGGCGTCCTTCAGGTCTCGCGCATTGACGTTCGCGAAGGATTTCATGCCAACACCCCCAAGACTTTATCGCGCGTGATCGGCAGACTCTTGATCCGCTTGCCGATCGCATTGTGCACAGCGTTGGCCACCGCCGCAACGGTTGGAATGATGGTCGGCTCGCCCAGCGTTTTCGCGCCGAACGGCCCGTAAGGCTCGTCGGTCTCCACCCAGACCACGTCCACAAGAGGAGCATCGAGATGCGTCATGATGCGCGCGCCGTAGTATCCGGCATTAAGAGGAAGGCCGGAGCGCTTATCGTAAAGCAGTTCCTCATGCAGCGCCATACCGATGCCCTGTATGGAACCGCCTTGCACTTGGCTTTGCGCCGTCAGCGGATTCACCACACGACCGCTGTCGTGCGCGGCCACAAACCTGGTCACGATGACGTGGCCGGTTTCGATGTTCACCTCGACCTCGGCAAAATGCGCGACGAAGGAATTTCGGCTCACACCGGCTAGCGGCTGCGGATTGGTGGTCGCCATGGCCGTCAGAACTTCGCTGCCCTTGGGCGCTCCCTTATCGGCGATTTGCTTCTTCAAGTCCCGCACCGCCTCGATCACCGCCATTCCCGTCTGCACCGTAGTGCGGCTGCCCGATTCGCCGACCGAGTATGGACACGTATCGGTGTCGCCCCATACGACGCGGACTTTTTCGAGCGGCACTCCGAGCTCTTCCGCGGCGATCAGGCCCATGGTGGTCTTCGCGGCCGTCCCGACGTCGGTCACGCCGACGTGCACGTAATACTGGCCCTGCCCATCCAGGCGCACCACAGCGCTGCTGCGGCCCAGGCCGGAACCGAACATGCCCATCGCCATCCCCGCACCGCGCTTCACCGGACCCGCGCCAGAACCCGGCACGGGCTTCCAGCGCTTGGTCCATTCGAATTTCTCGGCGCCCTTGCGGATGCAGTCTTCGAGACCACTGCTGGTATAGGGCGTCTGGTCGCGAAACTTCCGCGTCATGTTCTTGAGGCGGAATTCCAGAGGATCCATCTTGAGCGCGTAAGCGACATCATCCATTAACGATTCGATGCCGAAGACGCCCTGCGGATAGGCCGGGGCGCGATAGTTGGCAGCCACAGCGGTGTTCGTGTATACGGGCGAGACGCTGGTCTCGAGATTCGGGACTTGGTAAATCTCCGTACCCGAAAGATCGCAGGAACCCTTGCGATACGCACCGGCGCCGGTCAAAGCCGTCATCTGGATCGCAGTCAGCGTCCCGTCATTCTTCACCCCGACCTTGTACGCCTGCCGGCTGGACCAGCGGCCGTGCACCGCGACGAAGTCTTCCTTGCGGGTGAATTCCAGTTTCACCGGCGCACCCGCCTGCTTGGAGAGCATCGCTGCCATCAAATCGGAGTCCTGATTCTGATTCTTGTTGCCGAATCCGCCGCCCATGTACTCGCTGATGACGCGGATATTCTCGACCGGGATCTTCAGATCGCGCGCGATATCCGTGCGGCAGTTCGCGATGCCCTGCGTCGCCGCGTGCACCGTCAGCTTGTCGCCGGACCACTCCGCTACGGAGGCTCGTATTTCGAGCTGCGCGTTATTGTGATGCGCCGAGGTGAAGTTGTCTTCGAAAACACGATCCGCGGCTTTCAGGCCGTCGGCAACGTTGCCGCGTTTGTAGGTTTGCGGCTGCGGCTGGCGCTGGTTGTTCAGGGAAAGATTGCCGCCAGTGTGAATCGGAACCGCCCCCGGCTTCAAGGCTTCTTCCAGGTCGGTCAGGAACGGCAGGACTTCATAATCCACTTCGATCAGGTGCGTCGCGTCTTCGGCGATGTGCCGGTTGGCCGCCGCAATCGCCGCCACCGGATCGCCCGCGAAGCGTACAGGATTGTTGAATAGCTTGCGCTGGCCTAGCTGATCGCCGCTATTCCAGACGATGTCGCAGTTCTCATGCGTCAGGATCGCTTTCACCCCGGGCAGCGCCAGGGCCTTAGTGAGATCGATCTTGCGGATCCGGGCATGGGGATGCGGGCTGCGCAAAACGCGCGCATACAGCATTCCCGGCAGGTAAATGTCGTTGGTGTATTTCGCGCCTCCGGTTACGCGCTGGAGGGCATCAATGCGATGCGTCGCGTGGCCGACTGTCTTGAGGGGTGTCATGCGTTGCCTCCTCCAGTGGACGGAGCGGTTCCGCCGGCCGCCATCACGGCCTCGACGTAGTGGTTGTAGTTCGAGCAGCGGCACAAGTTGCCGGCCATGGCGGTGCGAACTTCGTCGCGCGTCGGGTGCGCGTTCTTCATCAGAAGCGCTTTGGCGATCATCAACTGCCCCGAGGTGCAGTATCCGCATTGCGGGGCGTCATGCTCAATGAAGGCCTCCTGCAGCGGATCGAGCTTGCCGTTTTTCGCCAACCCTTCCACCGTCTGGATCGAGCGGCCGTCCATCCACACCGCCAGTTGGCTGCACGAGTAGAGGGGCGTGCCGTCCACCAGCACGGTGCACGCGCCGCATTCCCCGCGGTCGCAGCCGATCTTGGTACCGGTCAGATTCAGATGATCGCGCAGTAGCTCCACCAGGGTCCAGCGATCCTCCACCTCTACCCGGCGATTGACGCCGTTGACATTGAGGCGGATAGCGGTGCGGGGAACACCGGGGTCCGTGACCACTGCGGGCGGTTGTTTCTGTTGAGCCTCTACCGCGGGTATTGCGGCAGCGACTACGATTCCTGCGCTAGTGCCTTCTACGAACGTTCGGCGGGAGATCTTCTTCATGAGGCGACTCCACGCCGATTCTATCAAACCAGTGAGCTGCTCAGGCAGTTTGGGCGGCGGCCGCGCGTGCGGGCTCCGTAGCGGCGGGCTTGGCGGCGATCGGCTCGATCTTCGGCAGGCCCATCTTTTCCCGCAGCGCCGCATCGATTTTCTGGCGAATCTCGGGGTGCTCCTTCAGGAAAACGCGCGCGTTATCGCGTCCCTGCCCCAGGCGCTCGCCTCCATAGCTAAACCAGGAACCGGATTTCTCTACGACGCCCTGCTCCGCCCCCAGGTCAATCAGGTCGCTTTCTCGGGAAATGCCCTCGCCGTAAAGAATATCCACCTCGGCTTCCCGAAACGGAGCCGCGATCTTGTTCTTGACCACCTTAATCTTCGTGCGATTGCCGACCACCTGCTCACCGTCCTTGATGGCGGACATACGGCGAACCTCCACACGTACGGAAGAAAAAAACTTCAGCGCGCGGCCACCGGTAGTGGTCTCCGGATTGCCGAACATCACACCGATTTTTTCGCGCACCTGATTGATGAAGACCATACACGCGTTGGCTTTCGCGACATTTCCGGTGATCTTGCGCAGGGCCTGCGACATCAGGCGGGCGTGCAACCCCATGAAGCTATCGCCCATTTCGCCTTCGAGCTCCGCCTTGGGAACCAGGGCCGCTACCGAATCCACCACAACCACGTCGATCACCCCGGAAGAGATCAACGCGCTGGTGATTTCCAGGGCTTGTTCCCCGTAGTCCGGCTGCGAAACGATCAAGCTGTCGATGTCTACGCCAAGCTTGCGCGCGTAGGCCGGATCCAGCGCATGTTCGGCATCGACAAATGCGGCCGTGCCTCCCGCTGCCTGCGCTTGCGCGATCACCTGCAGCGCGAGCGTGGTCTTACCGGACGACTCCGGGCCGAAGACTTCCACCACGCGGCCGCGTGGAAATCCGCCCACACCGAGCGCGGCATCCACCGAGATCGAGCCGCTTGAAATCACCGTCACCGGCAGCGCGTTGCGCGAACCCAGCTGCAGAACGGAACCTTTTCCAAACTGCTTCTCCATTTGCAGAAGCATCTGCATGATCAGGCGGCCGCGGTCAGTAGGCTGCATCCGTTAACACCTCGGAAATATTGGTGTAAACAAGCGGCGGAAATTCTCAACGCGAATGGGGGACCGGAGACTAGCGGGTCAGATCCTCCAGCTCGACGCCCTTGGGAGGCGTGAACTGGAACAATGCATCGGTCAGCAGCGGATTCTGCTTTTCGCCCTCAAACGTAAATACGATCACGTCGTTGGTTTGCAGCTTCACTTCCAGGCGGCGAATCGTGAAATCGGCAGCCGTCAGGAAGGTGACTTCCGTATAGGGGAACTTGTCCGACTTGGGGAGTGCCGTGATGAGCGCGCCGCCGTCCTGCGCCTTGGTCCGGTAGGTGCCGAAGTCGCGTTCGAAATTCACCTCGCCTAGCAGAAATGCGAGGGGCGCGCGCAGATCGTCGGTCTCCTTCATGGTCATCTTCTCGGCACGGTGTTCCTCGGGATAGTAGGAATAAATGAACTTGCTATCGGAGACGAATAGTTGTCCGGAAGCGTACTCCCAGCGCATCTTGCCCGGCTTGCGCAGGTAAAGCACGCCTGGATCGCTCCGGGTCCGGCCCTTCGAGGTGTAGCTCTCCGTGAATTTCAATTGCAGCGTCCGGATCTTGTTGTAGTGATCCTCTACGCCTTTGAGCGTGCGCTGCAGATCCACGGTATCGGCCCCGCGCAACCCCGCAACGGCCAGGAAACCAACCCACAAGATCCGGTTCATCAACACTTTAGATGCGCGCCGGGGGGAACGCGTTACCGGGCTAAAGCCGTATCGCTGGAAAGCCGATTTACCTGGAACCGGAGGACTAATATCATGGATTTCCTGGGGGCAGGACTGGCCAACATGGCTGGTCTTCTGATTTTCGCGCTGGTCGCTGCGGGAGTTGCCAAAATATTCTCGATCGCGACCACTCTCTCGGAAATCAAGGATCTGCTGACGGATATGAAGCGGCGTAGCGACCCCGCACTGCCCACCTCGCCATTCGCCACTACGGAAGCGGCGGAGAGCCTCCTTCGCATGGTGAGCGCCGAGCTGGAACATCCCGTGCCGTCGGCTGTAATCGAAGTCGAACCGAAGCATTAGACTGCCCGCACCGCCGCGCTCACCGGCCGCGAACCAACGGGAATCACGGTCAGAAGCGCCGCCGTCTTGTAGCGATTTTTTTTCTTGGTAATCGCCGGAACGCTTAAGATCGCTACGTCTCCGGATTTTCGGTTGAGGATTAACGCGTATTGATCATCCGGCGTGACACGTATGAATCCCGGATCGCTTCCCACCGGCACAATCGCGATCACCTTGCGCGAGGCGATGCTCAGAATGCTCACATCACCCGATTGCGGGCTGGCGACAAACAGCAAATCCTTCGACACGTCCATGGCTCCGGGAGCGTGCCCGGCCAGAACCGTATCACCCACTTCCGGAGTTGAAAATAATCCCCACGCGACCACTACTGCGTCCATCCCTTCGCCGGTTACGAACAACTGGCCGCCATCGCGACTGAAACAGAATTGATCCGGACGCACGGAAAGCGGCAGATGCGAAATCAAGCGCTGGGCCGCTACGCTATAGACCGAGAGCATCCGCTCTCCCCGATTTCCAGCGACCAGCGTCTTCCCGTCTTTGAGGAATTGCATCGGGCCATAATCGCCCTGGCCCAACGGCGCGCTCAACCGGTGAGCCGCCAAATCCACCAGATGAACCCCGCGAGCCGAGCTAACTGCGGCGGTCACTCCATCCGATACATCCCGCGAGACGGCCAGCCCCACCGGCTCGTCAGGGAGTGGCAGCTTCCAATCGACCTTGAAGTTGTCCAGCGCCACGGAGATCAGCGCGCGCGGTTCTCTTGCCAACACGTAGAGGGACTTCTCATCCACGGATAATTCCATGGTGATCGCCTGGGAGGCTACGGCCAGCTTGCGGGAAAGACGGAGGTTATCGATCTGGATCTCATGCACCGAACCGGTTTCCGGAGTCAGGGCGTAGACGGACGGGTGCTGTGCAGCGGCGATGACCTGCGATGGCGCCCCCTGGAGCGGAATATGCCTGGCGACCGCCAAAACCCCCAAATCCACCGCCGCGACCGCTTCGCCCTCCTGGTTCGCGATGAAGGCATAGCCGCGGAACCCTTCCTGGGAGCGGGTGCAGGCGGCGGCGAAAGGCAGGGCCAGAAGGGTGCGGCGTGAGATCACTTTTTCCAGTCTAGCGCGATGAAAACAAAAAACCTTGCCCGCCTTTAGTCCGTATGGTACCTTCATAGGTGGCTTGGCCAGGCCGATCTTCCTCCCAGGGGTTCGTAGCACGTCGAGTATTCTCTTATGAATTTGCGGTCGTTGTTTAGTGTATTTTCCTCCGATCTGGCCATCGATCTTGGCACTGCCAACACGCTGGTTTACGCCAAAGGCAAAGGCATTGTCGTCAATGAGCCCTCCATCGTTGCCCTGAATAAGAATACGGGGGAAGTGGAGGCTGTCGGCAGAGAAGCCAAGGACATGCTGGGCCGCACGCCCGGCAATATTGTCGCCATTCGCCCTATGAAAGACGGCGTCATCGCCGATTTCAAAGTCACCGAGCGGATGCTCAACTACTTCATCCAGAAGGCCCACGGCCGGAAGATGCTGGTGCATCCGCGCATCATCATTGGGGTCCCCAGCGAGATTACGCAGGTGGAAAAACGCGCCGTCATCGATTCGGCGTATCACGCCAAGGCGAGCGAAGTTTACCTTGTGGAACAGGCCATGGTGGCGGCCATCGGCGCCGGCCTGCCTATTACCGAACCGTCTGGAAACATGGTGGTCGATATCGGCGGCGGCACCACGGACGTCGCGGTGATTTCGCTCTCGGGAATTGTCTACTCGCGCTCGGTGCGCGTGGCCGGCAATGCCATGGACGACGCCATCATGCAGTACATGAAGCGGAAATACAATCTGCTGATTGGTGAAACCACGGCGGAAAAAGTGAAGATCCAGATCGGCTCGGCATTTCCTCTGGATAAACCCCTCACCATGGAGATCAAGGGCCGCAACCTGATCGAGGGAGTCCCTAAGACCGTTTCCGTGGATGATTCTGAAATCCGGGAAGCCTTGTCTGAGGGGATCGCCACGATCCTGAATGCCATCCGCGTGGCGCTGGAACGCACGCCTCCCGAGCTTTCCGCCGATATCAGCGATCGGGGCATCGTGCTCACCGGCGGTGGCGCGCTGATCAAGAATCTGGACAAGCGCATACGCCATGAAACCGGATTGCCGGTATCGATCGCGGAAGATCCGCTGGCCTCGGTGGTGCTGGGAACCGGGAAAATGCTCACGGAATTCGCGCTTTTGCGCCGTATCGCCGTGGAATAAAGGTCGTAGCAGCCGGAAGTTGTCATGGACTTGATTCTCAATCGCTACCGCAACCTCACTGCGCTGGTGGCGGCGATCCTTGTCCAGCTTGTGCTGTTGGGCTACCAGGTGAAGAGTAATCAGGAAGTCCGCCTGATCCGCGTGTGGGCGATCAGCGCCGTAACACCCCTGGCCCGGCTGCTCGAAAGTGGGCGCAGTGGGACCAGCGGCTTCTTCAGGGATTATTTCGTTCTTCTGGACGTGCGTGAGCAGAACAAGCGCCTGCAGGCCGATCTGAATCGTATCCAGCTGGAAAATCAGTATTTGCGCAGCGAGCTGGATACAGCGGAGCGCGGCAAGGCCCTGGCGGTTTTTCAGGAACACGCCCGGGGGAAGACCATCGCGGCGCGGATTATTGGAAACTCGCCTGGCTCGAACGGACGCGTGGTGCTGATTGATCGCGGAAGAGGCAGCGGAATCCAGGCGGGCATGGCCGTAATCACGCCCAGCGGAATCGTCGGGAAGATCGTAAGTTCGTATCCCACGGCCTCCACTCTCCTGCTGGTGACCGACCCGACCTTTGCTGCGGGCGTCATTTCGCAGAAGAATCGGGTTCACGGCACGTTGAAGGGCAATGGCAGCGGCGGGACGATGGTGGATCACGTTCAGAACGAGCAAGTCGTCGAGATTGGTGAATGGTTTTATACCTCAGGCGACGATCGTATTTTTCCCAAGGGCTATCCCGTGGGAACCGTCACCGCGGCGCGGCCAGGGCGCACGGTCAAGGAAATTGTCCTGACCCCCAGTGGATTGCAGAACGGCCTGGAAGACGTTCTGGTGATCCTGGAAGGCGATCATGCGCCTATCCCGGAGGCTCCCGCACCCAATCAAACGGTGTATCTGCAACCACTGCCGGCGGCCGAGGGCGATTCAGCGGATGCGACGACCGCGACGCGCAGCCGGGGCGCTGAGACGGATCTGGACCGCGAAGTGGAAAAGGCCCGTCGCATCGGCGAAGATCAGAAACACGTTTTCGGAGAGCGCGGCCGCGGAGCGCCAGACTTCAACAAGGCGCCTTCAACCACTCCGGCCAGCCCTGCTCCGGCTTCGCCCGCAGCGCCGCGGCCATGAGCGATACAGCCGTCGGTTTCAGCGATTCACCCCGCAAAAATCGCGCCTCGAAATTCAAATGGATCTCCATCGTCGGGATTCCCCTGGCGGCGATTTTGTTCCAGGTCTACGTTCCACGCTTTTTTACGACTTTGGCGTACCTGGAAATGCCTCTGCTGGTGACGGTGTATTTTTCGTTAATGCGGCGATCGCCGCCTTCGGGCGTCCTGTTTGGCATGTGCATCGGCCTGGCGCAGGATTCCCTTTCGAACCAGCCTCTGGGGATGTTCGGGATCGTCAAGACGCTGGTGGGATACTTCGCCGCATCTGTAGGCCAGCGTTTTGAAGCGAATAGCGCCGTACTGCGGCTGGTGCTGGCATTCTTCTTTTTCTTCTTTCATCAGTTCTTCTATTGGGTGCTGGCGCGAGCCTTGCTGGGCCAGGCCGTCTCCTTCGAACCCGTGCAGACTTTGGTGCTGGCGGTGCTCAACGCCGCCGTCGCCGTACCCCTGTTCCACATCTTGGATAAACTGAGAGTGACCGATTAACGGCATGGAAGGTGCCCCATGAGCGATCCCGACCGCCCGGACAATCAGTCCACTGACCGGATTTTTAAAGACGATGCGCGCTTCGCGCTCGGCCGGATCGCGATCTTCCAGTATGTCTCCGTGGGCGTTTTCCTGTTCCTGATCGCCGGATTCTGGGTGCTCCAGATTCGCGAACACGAAGCCAACAGCAGCGCCGCCGAGCGGAATCGCATCAAGACAGTGCCGCTGCTTGCCCCGCGCGGAAAAATCCTGGACCGCGACGGCCGCGTAATCGTCGATAATCAGCCCGCCTTCCTTGTCCAGCTCACCCAGGAAAACTTGAAGTTGGAGCATCTGGCGCCCATCGCTGAAGGTCTGCACCTGGATCTGGATGAACTCAAGGCCACCGTGAAGCGCTACGCCGCAGGCAAGCGCTATAGTCCGATCCCGATCAAGCGCGACCTCACACCCGCCGAGCTCACCTTCATCGATTCGCACCGCGACCCGGGCACGTTCCCCGAACTGGAAATGGTCCAGGAGCCGCGCAGGCTGTATCCGCAGGACGGACTGGCCGCGCATGTGATCGGATACGTCGGCGAAGTGAGCGAAGCCCAGCTGAACACTTCGGAGTTTGCCAATTACTCTCAGGGGGACCTGGTAGGCAAGTCCGGACTCGAGGAGCAGTACAACAGTATTTTGAAAGGCGTGGACGGCCAGAGGCGCGTGGTGGTGGATGTTGCTGGCCGCGAGCACGAAGTGTTGGAGAGCATCGAGGCCACGCCCGGCCAGAATCTGCAGCTCACCATCGATCTGGATCTCCAGGCGGTGGCGGAACTGGCTCTGGAAGGAAAGAAGGGCGCAGTGGTCGCCCTCGATCCCCGCGATGGATCGGTCCTTGCCATGGTCAGCCGTCCAGCGTTCGATCCGAATCTGTTCGCCGCGCACATCAAAGCCGCCGACTGGAAAGCGTTAACCAGTAACCCCGACAATCCGCTTCTGAACCGGGCGATTCAGGCGCAGTTCGCTCCGGGATCGACCTTCAAGCCGCTGGTGGCGATGGCCGGACTGGAGACCGGGACGGTGGATGAGAATTTCTCAGTTCGTTGCAGCGGCGGCGCCAATTTCTACGGCCGCTATACCAAATGCTGGCAGAAGGGCGGCCACGGCGGCGTGAATATGCACGCCGGAATCGTGCATTCCTGCGATGTGTACTTCTACACCGTCGGCGACAAAATCGGGATCGATGGTATCGCGGAGTACGCGCAGATGGCCGGCGTCGGGGTGAAAACCGGCATCGATCTGCCGGGCGAGGCAGAGGGTTTGATGCCTTCTTCAAAGTGGAAGCTCCGCACGCAGCGGGACAAATGGTACGCCGGCGAGACTATCTCGGTAGCGATCGGCCAGGGAGCGATCACGCTCACCCCAATCCAGCTCGCGACGGCGATCGGCGGTATGGCTAACGGCAGCGTCTGGTTCAAACCGCACCTGGTGAAGCCGGCCGCTCCGCCTGAGGCCGTGCGCCGCGGTAATTGGAACGTGGACAACATCGCGAAGGTCGTCTCGGGCATGTACGGCGTAGTCAAT
>Ga0207687_10001904_pt1 | contig 14357 bp, 10 predicted proteins | sample KBSM54metaG_FD_184399 | JGI IMG/M metagenome (GOLD analysis project Ga0207687, IMG submission 184399) | Miscanthus rhizosphere microbial communities from Kellogg Biological Station, Michigan, USA - KBS M5-4 metaG (SPAdes) (version 2) | ecosystem: Host-associated > Plants > Roots > Rhizosphere >...
AGCGTCTTCCGCAGCCCCAGCCGGTCGCGCCGGCTCTCCCGCAGGTGCCGCACCAGCGCCACCCAGCGCCGCTGGCCGGCTCGCTCGCTGGTCGCCTCCGGCACCGGCAGACCCAGCACATCCCGGTAGGCGATCTCCACCAGGTCGACGCCGCAGTCAGACGCCAGCGAGTGCCACTGCCAGAGCCGCGCGTTCACCTCCATCAGCCGCAACGAGCCGTCCCGTGGATCACGCTTGTACTCGACCTGCGAGATGCCGTGGAAGCCCAGCTCCCGCAGCAGCCGCAGTGCCCCCTCGACGGCGGCCGAGTCCCAGACCGCCTCGCCCACGCGGCAGGTTCCGACTCCGGCCGGCGCCTGCAGCAGCTTCCTGCCGCAGAACACGCCCAGCGCCCGCCCCTCGCCGTCCAGATAGCTGCCCACCGTCCACAGCGAGTCGTCTCCGCCCGGAATCAGCTCCTGGAACATCGGCTGGAACGGCTCTCCCAACCGGTAGGCGGCCACCAGCGCCGCGGCATCCGCGGCCTCGATCAGCGGCTTGCGGTAACGCGCCTTGAACCCGCCGCCCAGCGACGGCTTCATCACCGCCGGATAGGGGATGGCGGCCGCCGCCTCCTGTGCATCCTCGACGGACGCCGGGTGGAACGTCTCCGGAAGCCGCACCCCAGCCCGCTCGGCCGCTGCGTACTGGAAGCGCTTCGCCTGCACCCGATCGATCAGCTCGCGCGGGCCGAACGGCAGCAGCAGGCCGGCCGGCGCGGCGTCGTTCACGGCCACCAGGTAGTCGTCGTGGGTCGGAAAGGCCACCGCCTCGCGCCCCAGCGCATCGCACACCTGGGAGAGGTGCTCGGCGAACCGCTCGCGCTCGCCCGGCGACGGCCCGACGACGCCCAGCGCCAGCCGCGAGCGCATCCCCAGACCGTCGCGCCTGTGGTCGAGCGCCACCACCGGCGCCCCGATCCGCGACAGGCTTCGGATCGCCGACAGCCCGTTCACATACGAGCACTCGAACACCAGCGCCGGCGCCTTCTCGGAGCCATCGGCAAGCCGTGCCAGCCGCTCCCGCAGCGCCGGGGCAAGTCCCACCTCAGGCACCCTGCCAGCCCATGCTGCGGCCCAGCCGCTGCTCCAGCCTGCTGTTCGGCTCCGCGTAGAACGCGGCCAGCTCGGCCCGCGTCTCGGGCAGCATGGAGCTGTAGACGACCTGGTTTCGCGCCGCGAATGCGGTGCGCGCGGTGTCGGGCCGCAGGCCCAGGAACGCCACCGCCTGCGCGTACGCGTCGCCCGGCCGCTCGAACATGTCCTCGCTTCGCAGCACCAGCAGCTGCTCCGGCGGAAACCTCGCCCACCAGCGCTCCAGCTGCTCCAGGTAGAGCCCGCGAGTGCGGTACGACTGCACCCCGTAGGCCTCGCTGCGGTAGGCGGGGTCGCTCAGCAGCCGCGCCTCCTCACCGGCCAGCCGCTCCGGTTCGGCCGCGAGCGCCTGCTCGAAGCTGAGCGGCTCCCGCCCGTTCCGGCGAGCCAGCTGGTAGTGCGAGTACGCGCGCTCCACCGGGTCGCGCAGGATCGCGATCAGCCGCACGTCCGGCAGCATCGCGGCCACCCGCCCCGGCACCGCGGGATGCGACAGGTAGTGGGTGGTCGCCTCGCCGGTGATCGCGCGGCGGGCCCGCAGATACGCCCGCAGCGGGAACAGCCGGCGGTAGAAGTCCTCCCCGCGAAGGTGGTTGTTGTCGAAGAAGTGCGGCTCCTTGTGCGCGCCGGCCAGCACCTGCGGATGCCCGCAGAGGGTCGTGTACAGCGACGTCGACCCGCACCGCTGACCACCGATAAGCAGGAAGTCGGGGAGCGCTCGCGCATTTCGCGTGATGGTGCGGAATCGCATGTGCGCGCGCTCGCCGGCGCCCCGCGCGCGCTCCTGCGCGGGCGGTGGTGGTGCGGTCGTGTGCGGTCCGGCGGCCATCTGCGCACGGTATTCTGCCCGACCGCGGTCGGCGCGCAGCGCCGCTACCTCGGTTAGCATTTCCAGCGCCTTGGAGACCCGCACCGACGTCCCCGGCGACCCGAGACCGTGACCGGCCACCGGATGGTGTTCCTGGGCGGCCTGCACCGCAGTGGCACCACCATGCTCGCGCGGCTGCTGGCGGAGCATCCGCAGGTCAGCGGCTTCGACGGCACCGGCGTACCGGCCGACGAGGGCCAGCACCTGCAGGACGTCTACCCGGTCGTCTCACGGGGCCAACAGGCCGGGCGGTTCGCGCTGCTGCCCGAAGCGCATCTCACCGAGCGCTCTGCACTCGTCACCGACCAGAACCGGCGGGCGCTGTGGGAGAGCTGGCGCCCTCACTGGGACGAGAGCCGGCAGGTGCTGATCGAAAAGTCCCCGCCCAACCTGCTGATGACCCGGTTCCTGCAGGCCATGTTCCCCGGCGCATCGTTCGTGCTGGTCGTCCGCCATCCGATCGCCGTGTCCGCCGCCACCCAGAAGTGGAGCGCCACCCGGCCGCACGCGCTGCTCTCCCACTGGGTTGCGGCGCACCGCACCCTGCGCGGCGACCTGCCCTCGCTGCAGCGCGCCATGATCGTCCGCTACGAGCATCTGGTGGCCGACCCCGACCGCGAGCTGGCAAGGGTGTTCCGGTTTGCGGGGCTGGACGACCACGCGCCCGGCCGCTCGGTCGCCGATGGCGTCAACCGTGACAACTTCGGCGGCGACCGGACTCCTCGCGGCGGCAGCAACCAGCGCTACTTCGACAGCTGGGACGCCCGTCGCCGCTCGCTGGCCAGGCGCGCGTATCTCGACCTGGCCGAGCGGCGCTGTCGGCCCGAGGCGGCGCGGTACGGCTACGTGATGCGGCCGCCTGCCGAGCGGCCGGCAACCGACCCGCTGGTGGCCCGGCTGCTCCAGGACGGCGCTGCGTGAGCACCCCGGGCCAGCAGGGCATGCTCGCCGAGGGCCGCCGTATGCGGTCGCTGGCCGGGCAGTCCCTGATCTACGGCATGAGCGGCGTGATCGGGCGCTTCGCCGGGTTCTTCCTGATCCCGATCTACCTGCACGCGGCCGGGGCGAAGGCGTACGGCACCGTCGACCTGATGCTGTCGGCCGTGCTGCTGGCCTCGATCCTGCTGCGGATGGGGATCGTCACCACCATGTCGCGGTTCACCCTGGGCGAGGGCGAGACCGACTGGGCGCCCATCATCCACACCATCTTCGTGTTCGTGATGACGGCAGCGACGCTGGGCGTGCTGGTCGGCTGGGTGTTCCGGGGCTTCATCGGCCACGTGCTGCAGGTGGACACCGACATCGTGCTGGCCGGCCTGTTCGGGCTCTGGATCAGCATGAACTACGACGTGATGGCGCGCGTCTACCGGATCGAGCGGCGGGCCAGGGCGTGGGTGCGGTTCACGCTACTGAACATCCTGCTGACGACGATCCTGACGCTGCTCTTGGTGGTCGTCTTCGACCAGGGCGCCCTCGGCCTGCTGATCGGAAACTTCACCGGCACCGCGCTGGTCTATCTGATCGTGGTGATCGCCCGCCGCCACACGATCGGCATTCGCCGCTTCGACCGGCCGGTGCTGCGCGACCTGCTCACCTACTCGCTGCCGCTGATGCCGGCCAACATCGCGCTGTGGGCGCTGAACCTGGCCGACCGCATCCAGGTGCAGCGGCTGGCCGGTCATCAGGAGCTGGGCACCTACTCGGTGGCGGCGCGTCTGGGAGTGCCGGTGCTGGTGCTGATGGGCGCCTTCCAGACGGCGTGGGCGCCGTTTGCCCACGACGTCCGCGGCCAGGAGGGGGACGAGCAGGCGAAGCGCACCTACGCGTCGGTGTTGACGTACTGGTCGGTCGTGATGGGCTGGGGGCTGGTCGCGATCAGCCTGACGGCGCCGCCTTACATCGGCTACTTCCTGCCCAAGAACACCCAGGGAGCGATGCCGGTGGTGACGCTGCTGGCCGCAGGCACGGTGCTCTATGGCGGCTACCTGATCGTGAACATCGGCGTCACCATCAGCCTCCGCACCCGCATGACGCCGCTGATCGCTACCGCCGCGGCCGCCGTCAACCTGGGCCTGAACTTCTGGGCGATCCCGCACTGGGGGATCGTCGGCGCCGGCCTGACGACCGTGCTCGGGTATGCGCTGCTGTTGTGGATGGGCTGGGCCAACTCGCAGCGCAGCTACCCGGTCCCCTACGAGTGGATGCGGGTGGGGAAGGTGGCGGGGATGGCGGTGCTGCTGCTGGCGCTTTCGCAGTGGGTGATCCCGGCTACCGGGCTGATCGCCGTGGCCGTGCGACTGCTGCTGGCGACGGTGTTCCCGCTGATGCTGGTGCCGGTGGGGGCGCTCAGCAAGGGCGATGTGCGGAAGGGCTGGCGGATCATCGCGAACCGCGTGCGCCGGCGCCCGCCTGCCGAGGCGTCCACGTGAGCTCCGCGCCGCGACCGCTCCGGATCCTGGCCGTGGCCGACGCGCGGTCAATCCACACGCTGCGCTGGGCGCGGCGGCTGGCCGACCGTGGGCACGACGTGCACGTCGTCTCCAACCGGATCGGCGCGGATCCCCGCGAGACCGAGGGCATCACCGTTCACGACCTGCTGGCGCTGGAGCCGCTGATGCGCGTCCCCAGGCTTCGCCGGCTCCGCTTCGGCCCGGCCATCCGCCGGCTGGCGGCGGCCGTCGGTGCCGAGGTCGTGCACGGCCATGGGATCACGCCCTACGCCTACTGGGGCGCGCTGGCGGAGGTGCACCCCTACGTGGTCAGCCCCTGGGGCCGCGACGTGTTGCAGGACGCGCTGAAGGAGCCGGGCCGCAGCCGCGCGCTTCGCACCTGGCGGTCGGCTGACTACCTGGTCGTGAACTCGGGGGCGATCGAGGCGGCCGCGGTGGCGGCCGGCGCCGACCCCAGCCGGATCGCCCACATCATCTGGCACACCCAGCTCTCGGGGTTCGGCCCCGACCAGGCCGACCGGGACGGGCTGCGGGCCGAGCTGGGCTGGCCGCAGGACGCACTGATCGTGCTGTCGCTTCGCAACTTCCAGGAGCGAACCAACATCGACGTGCTGGTGCGCGCGTTCGCCTGCGTCGCTGCCTCGCACCCGCGTGCGCGGCTGCTGCTGGCAGCTCGGGGCGGCGAGACGCGGGCCCAGGTCGAGCAGGCGGTGGCCGACTCGGGCCTGGGCGACAGGATCCGGCTGCACCGGGTCGACCCCGCCGGGCTGCCGCGGCTGGCGGCCTCGGGCGACATCGTGGTGTCGATCGCCAACACCGACTCGTCGCCCTCATCGCTGCTCGAGGCGATGGCCAGCGGAAACCCGCTGGTCGGCGGCTGGTGCCCGTCCATCGACGAGTGGATCGGTCCGGGGGAGGGGGCAGAGATGGTGCAGCCCCGCGACGAGCAGGCGCTGGCGGCGGCGCTCGATCGGCTGCTCGCCGACGGCGCCCTCCGTGAACGCTACGCCGAGCGCAACCTGCGGATCGTGCGGGAACGGGTGGCGGAGTCGGCGCCGGCGATGGAGACGCTCTACCGGCGGCTGATCGCAGAGCATGCGGAGCGTGCGGCCGGGCCGGTTTCCTAGACTGCGGCCATGAGCAAGCCGAGGCGCGTGATGGTGATCGGGCTGGACTGCGCGGCCCCCCAGATCCTGTTCGACGACATGAAGACCGAGCTGCCCGTGCTGGGAGGACTGATGGACCGCGGCGTGTACGGCCCGCTCGAGTCGTGCGATCCGCCGATCACCGTGCCGGCCTGGTCGTGCATGACCAGTTCCAAGGATCCGGGCACGCTCGGCTTCTACGGGTTCCGCAACCGCAAGGACCACTCCTACGACGGGCTCACCTTCGCCACGGCCGAGAAGATGAAGGAGGACCGCGTCTGGGACATTCTGTCCCGCGTCGGCAAGCACGTGGTGGTGCTGGGCGTACCCCAGACGTTTCCGCCGCGCCGGGTGAACGGCGAGATGATCAGCTGCTTTCTGGCACCCTCGACCGACTCCAAGTACACCTATCCCGAGGAGTTGCGCGACGAGATCAAGCAGGTCGTCGGCGAGTACATGGTGGACGTGCCCAACTTCCGCACCGACCAGAAGGACCGGATCCTGCGTGACATCAATGAGATGACGAAGCGCAGGTTCCGGCTGGCTCGCCATCTGCGCGATACGCGCCCCTGGGACTTCTTCATGATGGTCGAGATGGGTACCGACCGCCTGCACCACGGGTTCTGGCGCTATTACGACCACGGCCACCCCGACTACGTGCCCGGCACCGCCTACGAGCAGGCATTCCGCGACTACTACCGCTACCTCGACTCCGAGATCGGCGCGCTGATCGAGGGGCTGGGATCGGACACCGCGCTGATGGTGGTCTCCGACCACGGCGCCCAGTCGATGGTCGGCGGCATCCGCGTGAACGAGTGGCTGATACGCGAGGGCTACCTGACGCTGCGCGAGGGTGCGCCGGCCGGGCCGGTCAAGCCGGACATGATCGACTGGGCGCGGACGCGGGTGTGGGGGGACGGCGGCTACTACTCGCGCATCTTCCTGAACGTGCGCGGCCGCGAGCCCGATGGCTTGATCGAGCCGTCGCAGGTGGAGCCGCTGCGCGACGAGCTGATCGCCAAGCTCGAGGCGCTGGGCGACGAGCAGGGCAACTCGATCGGCACGAAGGCGTTTCGCCCTGAGCAGCTCTACCACGCCGTCAACGGGGTGCCGCCCGACCTGATCGTCTATTTCGGCAACCTCACCTGGCGCTCGATCGGCAGCGTCGGTGACGGCGCCATCCACACCCGCGAGAACGACACCGGCCCCGACGACGCCAACCACGCGAAGCACGGCATCTACATCTTCCAGGGCCCGGGCATGCCGGCGGCTGCTCCGCAGGGGGCTCGCCTATTCGACATCGCACCCACGCTGCTGGAGCTGATGGGCCAGCCGGTGCCCGCCGACATGCAGGGCAAGAGCCTGGTTGGCTAGTGACGTGGACCTCCGCGCCGTCCAGGAGCCGCTCAAGCAGTCATACCGGGAGCATCCCGAGAGCAGCCTGATCACGCTGACTGCGCGGGGTGCGACCGGAGACACGCCGATCGCCTGCTCGGTCGACCTCGGCCGCACCGTCTACGAGGCGCAGGCGCACGCCGGCGTCGGCGGCGAGGGCAGCGGCGCCTGCTCCGGCGACCTGCTGCTTGGCGCGCTGGCCGCCTGTGCGCAGATCACGTGCCAGATGGTGGCCGAGGCGATGGGCCTGGAGGTAAACGACATCGCGGTCACCGTCGAGGGCGACCTCGACCTGCGCGGCACGCTCGGCATCGACCGCGAGGCGCCGGTCGGGTTCACCGATATCCGCGTGTCGTTTGCGATCGACGCTCCCGGCGCGACCGGCGAGCAGCTGGCCGCGCTGCGGCGCAAGACCGAGCGCTACTGCGTGGTCCTGCAGACGCTCACGACGGCACCGCCGATCACCGTAGGCTGGCGGCCGTGACGCCGAACTTCGACCGGGCCTTCGACGATCGGCCAGAGGTGCAGGCGGCATGGCTGGCGCTGAACACGTCCATCAAGGAGTCGATGGACCTGCGCCGCTACGAGCTGGCCACGCTCGCCGCCGCCCAGCGGCTGCGCTCGAGCTACTGCTGCCTGGCCCACGGCAAGGTGCTGATCGACAGCTTCGGTGAGCCGGTGCGCGAGATCGCGCTCGACCGCCGCAAGGCCGGTCTGGACGAGGTGGACGTCGCCGTCATGGACCTGGCCGAGCAGGTGGTGGACGACGCGACGTCGATCGGCGACGAGCATCTCAGACGGCTGCGCGAGCTGGGCCTACCGGAGCAGGAGATCCGGGGCGTCGTCCTGGCCGCGGCCGCTCGCTGTTTCTTCTCCAAGACGCTCGACGCGCTCGACATCCGCGCCGACGCGAGCTACCGAGAGCTCGACCCAGCGCTGCTCGAGGCCCTGGTGGTGGGCCGGCCGATCTCCGAAGCCTGACCGCAGGCTGGTCGCGGCCACACAGGGCGGTACCATTGCCCCATGGAGACGCAGCCCTCGCGGCGCACCCAGATCGCCCGCGTTCGTGAGATCGCGCAGGTGGCCGCCCGGCACGGCTTCGGGTATGCGTTCGAGCGGCGGCCACGGGGCGCGCAGGAGCCCGAGATGTCGCTGGAGGCGCGCGGCCGGCACCTGCGCGAGATGCTCGACGAGCTGGGCCCGACCTTCGTCAAGTTCGGCCAGCTGCTCTCGATCCGCCCGGACCTGCTGCCGCCCGAGATCATCAGCGAGCTGCGCCTGCTCCAGGACTCGGTCTCGCCCTTCTCCTACGAGGAGGTGCAGCAGGTGATCCGCCAGGAGCTGAACGGAGAGATCGGCGACCTGTTCGCCTCGTTCGACCCGGTGCCGGTGGCGGCTGCCTCGATCGGGCAGGTGCACCTGGCCGAGCTGCACACGGGCCGCTCGGTGGCGGTGAAGGTGCAGCGTCCCAACGCGCGGCGCCAGATCGAGGCCGACATCGCGCTGCTGCGCCAGGTCAGCAAGATCGTGAAGAGCCGCGTCGAGCGCCTCGAGTTCGTGGACACGGTGGAGCTGGTGGACGAGTTCGCGCGGTCGATCACGCGCGAGCTCGACTACCGGATCGAGGCGCGGAACGCCGAGGTGTTCCGGCGCATGTTCGCCGAGTCGTCCACCGTTCTGATCCCCAAGGTCTACTGGACGTTCTCCAGCGAGCGGGTGCTGACGCTGGAGCGGATCGAGGGCACCACGCTCAGCGACACCGACCTGTCGGCGCTCGATCCGGCCGAGCGCCGCCGGCTGGCGCACCTGATGGCGGAGGTGTGGCTGGAGATGGTGTTTCGCTACGGCACGTTCCACGCCGACCCGCATCCGGCCAACCTGTTCGTGATGGAGGACGGCAGGCTGGGGATCGTCGACTTCGGCATCACCGGCGCGCTCTCGCCCACCGACATGCGCCGCCTCACGCGGCTGCTGGTGGACGCCGTCAACGAGAACATCGACCAGCTGCCGCGGCGGCTGCGCGACCTCGGCGTGCGCTTCAACACTGCCCAGGAGGAGGAGTTCCGGCTGGAGTTGCGCGAGGTCTACTACCGCTATCACGGCGCCGCGTTGGGCGAGATCGACCCGATCGAGGTCGTGCGCGAGGCCTTCTCGCTGATCGCCCGCATGCACCTGCGCCTGCCGACCCGCTTCGCGCTGCTGGACAAGACGCTGGCCACGCTGGGGTCGGTGGGCGCCGAGCTCTACCCGGAGTTCAACGTGTTCGAGGTGGCCGAGCCCTATGCCGACGAGCTGATGGCGCAGCAGCTGTCACCCTCGGCCCTGCTCGATCGCGGCCGGGAGGAGCTGATGAGCTACGGCGGGCTGCTGATGGAGCTGCCCTACCAGGTGCACGACACGCTCGAGCAGTTCCGCGACGGCGAGGTGGAGGTGCAGTTCCGCCACCGCGGGCTCGACCAGCTCACGTCCAAGGCGGACGTCGTCGCCAACCGGCTGGTGATTGCGATCGTGATGGCCGGGACGATGGTGGGCTCCGCGCTGCTCGGCATCGCCGCCGACGGCGGTCCGCACGTCTGGGGCTTGCACATCCTGACCTGGTTCGGCTACCTGGTCGCGAGCGGCCTTGGGCTGGTGCTGGTGTGGTCGATCCTGCGCAGCGGCAGGATCTGACCGGGACGCCTCAGGCCAGGTCGAGCCCGCCCTCGCGCACACCGCCGTCGCGCACCTCCCAGACCCGATCGCACCCGATCGAGTGGATGAACTCGCGGTCGTGAGAGACGGTCAGGATGGTGCCGCGGAACTCCTTCAAGGCCCGCTCGACGACGTCGATCGAGTCGAAGTCGAGGTGGTTGGTGGGCTCGTCCAGCAGCAGCAGCTCTGCTCCGCCCATCACCAGCATCGCGATCAGGAGGCGTGACCGCTCGCCGGCGCTGAGCCTGGCCATGGGGCGGAACAGCTGCTCCTGCGAGAACAGGAACCAGCCCAGCACCGCCCGCGCCTCGTGCTCGTGGCCGGGGACGCCGCGGCGGTAGTGGTCGAGCACGGTGCGCCCGAGCGGCAGATGGTCGTGGCTCTGGGGCAGCACGCCCACGCGCGCGTGCCGAAGCACCGAGCCGGACAGCGGCTCCAGGTCGCCCGCGATCACCCGGAACAGCGTGGACTTGCCCGCGCCGTTGCGGCCGGTCAGCGCGATCCGGTCGCGGCCCTTGACGACCAGGTCGAGCGCTGCGAGCACCGCCACCCCGTCGTATCCCGCGGTGACGTCCTCCAGCGCCGCCAGCCGTCGCCCAGGCTGGGACGTACCGGCCAGGGTGAAGGAGAACGAGGCCGCCTGCTCGGGCCGATCGATCCAGTCCCTGGCGGCCATCTGACGCTCCAGCCTGCCCTCGCGGGCCTTGGCCTTCTTCGCCACCTTCTTGGCGTAGCGCTTGAGCTGGTCGCTGCCCGGCCCGCTCGCGGTCGACTCGGTGGCGGCCGCCTGGCCGCGGGTGCGCGCGATGTCTGCCTCCAGCCGCTTGCGGAAGCGCTCCTGGGCGCGGTGCTCCTCCTGGCGCCGTTCGAACAGCCGCTGCTTCTCGGCTCGGAACGCCGTGTAGCCGCCCTCATACACGGCCAGTCCGCGTGTCACCGGATCCAGCTCGAGGATGCGTGAGGCGGTCTCGTCGAGGAAGCGGCGGTCGTGGGTCACCACCAGCACGGCGCCCGGGAAGCTCGACAGGAACCGCTCCAGCCAGCGGATGCCATCCAGGTCGAGGTGGTTCGTGGGCTCGTCAAGCAGCAGCACGGTGGGGCGGGACAGCAGCACCCCGGCCAGCATCACGCGGGCCGCTTGGCCGCCCGACAGCTCGCGGAAGCGCGCGCCGTCGGACAGGCCGGTGATGCCGATGTGGCGGCGTACCTGGTCGATCGTGTCACGGAAGCGCCATCCGTCCAGCGCCTCGTAGCGGTGCTGGAGCGCTCCGTACCTGGCCACCGCAGCGACGTCGCCCGTCGCCATTGCGGTCTCCAGCGCCCGCATCTGGCGGTCGACGGCGTAGACCTCGCCGGCCGACCGGCGGAGGTGCTCGCCCAGCGTCAGATCGGGATCGGGAGGCTGCTGCTCGAGGTAGGAGACGCGGTCGGAGTCGCCCACGCTGATCCTGCCGGCGTCCGGCCTGGCCCGGCCGGCGAGCAGGCGCAGCAGCGTCGACTTGCCGACCCCGTTGGGGCCGACCAGGCCTACCCGGTCGCCGTCAGCGAGGGCGAAGGAGACATCGTCGAAGAGAGGCTCGGCGTCGTGCGCCGCCCGTAGAGCGTCTGCTTTCAACACGGACCGTCATACCTCTCTGGGGCCAGCATAGCGTCTGGCAACGGGGGTGCGGCTGCGGCGTCGCTGTCCGACCCGCTTCCTAGCATGAGAGTTGTGGATGAACGCGCTCCCCGCTGGTTGATCGATCCCTGTTCGGAGCCGGCCGCCCTGGATCTGGCCGGGCAGCTGGGCGTCAGCCGCACCATGGCCGAGGTGCTGCTGCGCCGCGGCCACAGCGATGCCGCCGCCGCCCGCGCCTTCCTCGAGGCGGAGGGCCCGCGACACGACCCGCTGCTGCTGGGCGACATGAGCGCTGCTAGTGACCGCATCCTGGCCGCGATCGAGGGCGGCGAGCGGATCTGCGTGCACGGCGACTACGACGCCGACGGCATCTGCGCGACGGCGCTGGCCGTCCTGGTGCTGCGGTCGCTGGGCGCCGAGGTCGGCTGGCACCTGCCCAGCCGCTTCGAGGAGGGCTACGGCGTGGGCGCCCAGGCGCTGGAGCGGTTGGCCGGCGAGGGCGTGAAGCTGGTCGTCACGGTCGACTGCGGCATCACGGCCACCGCCGAGGTGGCGAGAGCCCGCGAGCTCGGCATGGACGTGATCGTGACCGACCACCATCGCCCCGCCGAGCAGCTGCCCGACTGCCTGCGCGTCTGCACGCGGCCGTCGGACTATCCGTTCCCGGAGCTGTGCGGCACCGGCGTGGTGCTGAAGCTGGCCGAGGCGCTGTACGCGCGCAGCGGACGGGGCCGCGACGAGCTCGACCAGCACCTCGACCTGGTGGCGCTGGCCACCGTCGCCGACGTGGTGCCGCTGCTGGACGAGAACCGCGGGCTGGTCAGGGCCGGCCTCCGCCGCATGGCGCGCACCGCCAAGCCGGGGCTGCGGGCGTTGATGGCGGCCGCCCGCATCGACCGCACACGCGTCGCGGCCGGTGACCTCGGCTTCCGGCTCGGCCCTCGCATCAACGCTGCCGGGCGACTGGGCCACCCCGGCGTCGCCCTCGACCTGCTGCTGACCGATGACGACGATCGTGCCCGCGAGCTGGCCGCGAAGCTGGAGAGCCTGAACCGCCGCCGCCAGTCGGTCGAGGAGGAGATCCTGGAGCTGGCCGCAGGGCAGGTGGAGGCTCGCGACGCCGCCTGGCGGGAGCGGCGCGCCTACGTGCTGGCGTCGCCCGACTGGCACGAGGGCGTGATCGGGATCGTGGCGTCGCGGCTGGTCGAGCGCTACGGCCGGCCGGTGGTGCTGATCGCGATCGGCGACGAGGGTGCCAAGGGGTCGGGGCGCAGCATCCCCGCCTACGACCTGCACGCGGGGCTGAGCGCCTGCGCCGGGGAGCTGGAGAAGTTCGGCGGCCATCGCGCCGCCGCGGGCCTGTCGATCGACCCGCTCCGCATCGAGCGCTTCGCCGAGCTGCTGGCGGAGCATGCGGCCGCGGCCCTGGAGGGCCAGGACCTGGGCCGGGCCGTGCACGTCGATGCCGTCGTCGCTCCCTCCGAGCTGTCGCTGGAGCTGGCCGACGAGCTGGCCCGCCTCGAGCCGTGCGGGCTCGGGAACCCGGGAGTGACGTTGCTGGCACCGGCCACGACGCTGACCTCGGTGGAGACTATGAGCGAGGGCAAGCACGTCCGCATGGCGGTCGAGCTGGGCGGCTTCCGCTGCCGCGCGGTCGGCTTCGGGATGGGACGTGACGCGCCCGCGCTGCGCCAGTCAGGGCGCCATGACGTGGCCTTCCGGCTCCAGCGCAACCAGTGGAACGGCACCGTCACTCCGCAGATGCTCGTGCGCGCGGTGCGCACGCTGGACGCGCAGGCGCCTGTGGCCGACCCCAGGCCGTCGCTCGGCGCGGGCGCGGGCTGCCTGGTCGACGCGCGCGGCCAGGGCACGCAGATCGCGACCATCGCGCGTCTGCTGGCCGGCGGCGACGACGTGCTGGTGGTGGTGGCCGAGCGCGCCCGCCGCCAGGCGATGCTGACCGGCGTGCTGCACCCGGCACGGTTCGGCGCAGCCGGCATCGCGCTGGCCGAGTGGGACGAGCTGCCCGCCGCGGCGGCCGGGTTCGGTGCGCTGGTGCTGCTCGATCCGCCGCACGACGAGCGCCTGCTGCCGCTGGTCGGCGAGCTGGCCGAGCGCGCGGCGGTGCACGTCGTCTGGGGCGAAGCCGAGATCGCCTTCGCCCGATCGGTGGCCGCGGAGCGCGAGCCGCTGCGGCCGGCCCTGGCCGCCGTCTGGCGGGCCGCCCGCGACGGCGTCACCCCGCTGCTGCCGGCCCGCACCGTGGCCGCCTGTATGCGGGTGCTGGAGGAGCTGGGCCTCGATCCGTCCGTACCCCCGGCTGAACGGGTCGACCTCGAAGCCTCCGCCAGCTTCCGGGCGGCGCAGGAGCGCCTCCGCGAGTCGCTGCAGTTCCTCGGCCGGCTGGAGAGCGGCGAGCTGACGCTGGATCTGGCGCCGGAGCCGGTGGCCGCCGCTGTCTGAGCCGCACATTGGTCCTGCCATGGGCGCCGAGGGGCCTGTTCACTACACTGTGGACATGGCAACGGTGCAGCGCAGCCCGGAGGCCGTACGGCACGATCACCTGCTCCAGGAGTTGCTCGGCCAGGTCTCCTCGTACAACTCGAAGCTCGACGTCGACCTGATTCGCAGGGCGTTCGACTTCGCCTGCGACCAGCACGCGGGCCAGCTGCGCAAGAGCGGCGAGGACTTCATCCACCACCCCTGGAGCACCGCCCAGGTGTGCGCCGGCATGAAGCTCGACTCCTCCACCATCGCGGCGGCGCTGATGCACGACGTAATCGAGGACACCGACGCCGACCTCGAGCAGGTGCGCGAGCTGTTCGGCGACGAGGTCGCGCTGCTGGTCGAGGGCGTGACGAAGCTGTCCAAGATCAACTTCGCGAGCCGTGAGCAGGCCCAGGCCGAGAACTACCGCAAGATGGTGATGGCGATGGCCCAGGACGTGCGCGTGGTGCTGATCAAGCTGGCCGACCGGCTCCACAACATGCGTACGATCGAGGCGCTGCCGAAGCAGAAGCAGACCAACAAGGCCCGCGAGACGCTGGAGATCTATGC
>Ga0207687_10001907_pt1 | contig 14346 bp, 12 predicted proteins | sample KBSM54metaG_FD_184399 | JGI IMG/M metagenome (GOLD analysis project Ga0207687, IMG submission 184399) | Miscanthus rhizosphere microbial communities from Kellogg Biological Station, Michigan, USA - KBS M5-4 metaG (SPAdes) (version 2) | ecosystem: Host-associated > Plants > Roots > Rhizosphere >...
GCAGTCCAGCAGCCGGGCCAAGGTAGCGTCGTAAGCGGTCAGAACGGTGATCTTTTCACCGCGCTGCTTCATTTCGAGAAGGTCCGGAATACGGACCGGCTTGGAAGACTGCGTCATTTCTGTAAATCTGGTCTGTAATCTGGACTACTCTAATCTATAGTAGCTCAGTCACTTAGGCTTCCTTGACATTATCCTTGGCGCTACGTGTATACTGGATATGGGACTGAAATAGTCTTACATGCTGAAGCTAACCAAGAAGGCCGACTACGGGCTGATCGCCATGCGCCATTTGGCATGCCAAGCTAAGACTGCGTCCGCCAAGGAGATCGCCGACCGGTACCGGATCCCCTTGCCATTGCTTTCGAAAGTACTGCAAACCCTGGTACGTACCGGCCTCTTAGTCTCGGAGCAAGGGGCGACCGGCGGCTACAGGCTGTCCCGGGATTCGCACGAGATTAACGCGCTGGAAGTGATCCGCGGTATCGACGGCCCGATCATCCTGACGCAATGCTTCACCGAGCACGATGAGCCGATTGAGTGCGACCAGAGCGAAATGTGTCCGGTCCGCGAGCCGCTGCGAAAAGTTCACGAAGGGATTTTGCGATTGCTATCGGGAATCACGATTGCGGATCTGGCCTCGGACGATATGTCCATTCCCATCCCCAGCATGGTTTCGAGCATCCAACCTTTAGCTAGGCCTATATCAAGATGAAACTACCCATATACATGGACAACCACGCCACCACGCCGGTGGATCCGCGCGTGTTCAAGGCGATGACCCCCTACTTTACCGATACGTTCGGGAACGCCGCCAGCCGCAACCACAGCTTCGGCTGGGTCGCGGAAGATGCGGTAGAAAAAGCCCGCAAGCAGGTGGCTGACCTGATCGGCGCTAATAACAAGGAAATCGTTTTCACCAGCGGCGCGACCGAATCGAACAATCTGGCGCTCAAGGGCGTCGCGGAGATGTATGCCGAAAAGGGCAACCACATCATCACCGCGGCTACCGAACATAAGGCCATCCTCGATACGTGCAAGCGCCTGGAAAAAGAAGGCTACAAGGTCACCTATCTGCCGGTGGAAACCAACGGCCTGGTGGATCTGGACAAGCTGCGCGCCGCGATGACCGACAAGACGGTACTGGTCAGCATCATGTACGCGAACAACGAAATCGGCGTGCTGCAGCCCGTGGCCGAAATTAGCAAGATTGCGAAGGAGCGCGGCGCTCTGTTTCACACCGATGCTACGCAGGCCGTCGGCAAAGTTCCCGTCGACGTGATCAAGGACGGCATCGATCTGGCATCGATCAGCGCACACAAGATGTACGGACCCAAGGGCGTGGGTGCGTTGTACGTCCGCCGGCGCAATCCTCGTGTTCAGTTGACCGCGCAGATGGACGGCGGCGGGCATGAGCGCGGGATGCGTTCCGGTACCCTGAACGTTCCCGGAATCGTGGGGCTGGGCGAAGCTTGCGCGCTCGCCAAAGCCGAGATGTCCGAAGAAATCAAGCGCATGTCGTACCTGCGCGACAAGCTGAAGGACCGGCTGATGGCCTCGCTCGACGAGGTGTACATCAACGGCACCATGGAGCACCGGCTCCCGAACAACCTGAACATCAGCTTCGCCTACGTGGAAGGTGAATCGCTGCTGATGGGCATTAACGAGATTGCGGTATCCAGCGGATCGGCCTGCACTTCGGCGACGCTTGAGCCCAGTTATGTACTGAAGGCATTGGGCGCCGGGGACGATCTGGCGCATTCTTCCATCCGCTTCGGCTTGGGCCGATTCAACACCGAGGAAGAAGTGGATTACGTGGCGGCCAAGGTGATCGACGTAGTGAAGAAACTGCGCGAACTTTCACCGCTGTATGAGATGCACAAAGAAGGCATCGACCTGACCAAAGTTCAATGGACAGCGCATTAACCTCGAGGGATTAAAACTATGGCGTATTCAGACAAAGTACTCGATCATTACAACAACCCCCGCAACGTCGGCTCGTTCGATAAGAGCGATCCTACCGTCGGTACGGGCATGGTGGGCGCGCCGGAATGCGGCGACGTGATGAAGCTGCAGGTGAAGGTGAACCCAACCACCGGCATCATCGAAGACGCGAAGTTCAAGACGTTCGGCTGCGGCAGTGCGATCGCCAGCTCGTCGCTCGCGACGGAATGGCTGCGCGGGAAGACCGTGGATGAAGCCTTGGCCATCAAGAACACTGACATCGTCAATGAGCTGAGCCTGCCGCCAGTGAAGATCCACTGCTCGGTGCTGGCTGAGGACGCAATCAAGGCCGCTATCGACGACTACAAGAAGAAGTCGGAAAACGTCGGCGTTGAGTCCAAGGCCCACGCATAAACACTCGGGTAAACAGCGGTCGTATGGTCACGGTTACTCCCAAAGCGGTCGATAAGATTCGCGAAGCGTTCAAGCGCGAAAATGTTTCAGGCGGACTGCGCCTCGGCGTTCGCGGCGGCGGCTGCTCCGGATTGAGCTATCTCTTTAAGTTCGATCCGAAGCCGCGCCCGACAGACAGCGTGCTCCAGTTCGACGATGTCAGCGTCTATATCGACCCCAAGAGCATGGTCTTCCTGGAAGGCATGACGCTCGATTGGCAGGACACGCTGATGCAATCGGGCTTCGTCTTCGAGAATCCGCACGCCAAAAAGAGTTGCGGCTGCGGGACGTCTTTCACAGCCTAATGCGGTTCTACGATGCGCTCGGCCTGGAGCCGAAGCTCGCACTCGATTCGGACGATCTCAAGAAGCGCTTTTACGATCGCAGCCGCCAGTGGCATCCTGACCGCTTCAGCCGGGGCACTTCCGAAGAGAAAAAGCGGTCCGAGGAAATGACCTCGATGCTCAATGATGCCTTTCGAACTCTGCGCGATCCGGTGACCAGGGCCGAATACTTTCTGCGCGAAAGCGGATTGGAGCTTTCGAAAGACGCCCCGCCGGAACTGTTAGAGGAAGTGTTCGAGCTGAATATGGCGCTGGAAGAACTTCGCGGCGGCGATGAATCGGCGCGCGGGCAGCTGGTATCGGCGCAGGAGCGTTTCACCGGCATGTTAGCCGACGCGGATTCGGGACTCGGGGGACTCTTTACCAGTTACGACGGGAAACCCGATGCCGCGGTGCTGGAACAGATTCGCGCGACGCTAAATCGGCGCAAGTACGTGTCGAATCTCGTGCGCGACGTCGAAAAGGAACTGAATGTCCACTCTGCAAATTGACTTCGGCCATGCCAAGCCGCGCATAGTCGGCATCGATCTAGGCACCACTAACAGCCTAGTGGCTGTAATGGATCTGACCGGTCCGCGTATTCTCTCCGGGATCGTCCCCAGCGTGGTGTCTGTTACGAAGTCCGGCGAAGTAATCGCGGGCGCCGAAGCGCGCGAGATGCTGATCACGCATCCCGAGCGCACGGTCTATTCCGTAAAGCGCCTGATGGGCCGCGGTGTGGGCGACGTGCAGGACGAGCTGAAGCTTTTTCCTTTTCACGTCGTTCCCGCTTCGGATGCCGAAGGCAGCGAATCGGTTCTCAAACTGCAATTGGGCGACAAGATCATGACGCCCCCCGAAGTATCGGCATACATCCTTCGCAAGCTGAAAGAAGATGCCGAGGACGTGCTGGGCGCCGAAGTCACGCAGGCAGTAATCACGGTGCCCGCGTACTTCAACGACGCACAGAGGCAAGCGACCAAAGACGCCGGGCGTATTGCCGGACTCGAAGTTTTGCGACTCGTGAATGAGCCGACCGCGGCTGCTCTCGCCTATGGGCTCGACAAGCGCAAGGAAGGGCTGGTCGCCGTCTACGACCTGGGCGGCGGAACGTTCGACATCTCGATTCTGCGTCTGCATGACGGGATTTTCGAGGTGCTCGCGACCAACGGCGACACGCACCTGGGCGGCGACGATATCGACAACCTGCTGCTGAACATCGCGCTCGAAGACATCCAGAGCGAGTGGGGCGAGGATGTTTCCGGCAACGCCAGCCTGGTACAAATGCTGCGCCGCGCGGTGATTCAGGCCAAGGAGGCACTCTCCTTCGCTCCAGCAGCGATGATCGATCTGGAGTATGGCCCGCGACAATACCAGCGGGAGATTGACGTAGAACTATTCAATCGTCTGATCGAGCCGATTGTGGAGCGCACTCTCGGTCCGTGCCGCAACTGCATCAAAGATGCCGGGATCACGGTCGAGCAGATCAATGAAACGGTGATGGTGGGCGGTTCAACACGGATACCCCTGGTTCGTTCTGCCGTGGAAAGGCTTTTCCGCAAACGGCCGCATACGGAGTTGAATCCGGACGAAGTGGTCGCGCTGGGAGCCGCCGTGCAGGCGGGCATTCTCGGCGGCGAAGTCGAAGACAAGCTTCTCCTTGATGTCACGCCCTTGTCGCTGGGCATCGAGACTATGGGTGGGCTGATGTCGAAACTCATTCATCGCAACTCGACCATCCCTGCGTCGGAAACCGAACTTTTCACCACCGCCGTCGACGGGCAGACCAACGTACTGATTCACGTACTGCAAGGCGAACGCGAGCTGGTAAAGGACTGCCGCAGCCTCGCCCGCTTCGATCTGAAGGACATCGATCCGATGATCGCGGGCATGGCCCGCATCCAGGTGCGCTTCCTGATCGACGCCAACGGAATCCTGAACGTCACCGCCAAGGATCTGCGGACCGGCAAAGAACACAGCATGGATGTGAAGCCGTCCTACGGCCTGACGGACGACCAGGTAGAAGCGATGATCCTCGAGTCCTACGACAAGGCCGAGGAGGACTTCAAGGAACGCCAGATTCGCGAAGCGCGCGTGGAAGCCGACGCGATTCTGGGCGCCGTCGACAAAGCCAAGGAAGACGACGCGTATCAAGCGTTGGCACAGGAAGACCGCACAGCCATCGATCGTTCCATCAATGAACTGCGGCTGGCGTATCACAGCGACGACCACCTATTGATTCGCGATCAGATCGAGAAACTGAATCAGGCTACTATGGCCTTAGCCGAGGCGATCATGAACGAAGCAGTGGGCAAGGCGCTGAAGGGCACCAACATCAATGACTAAGCTCACCTGGCAGAACCTGGATGACATCGCCCTGTCGCTGTACGAGAAGTTTCCGGATATGGACCCCACGCATGTGCGGTTCACAGACCTGCTGAAGTGGATCACCGAGCTCGACGACTTCGACGACGATCCGCTGAAATCGAACGAGGCCAAGCTCGAACGGATCCAGATGGCATGGCTGGAAGAATACCAAGACAATCGATAGTCGCTCTCGCCGCGGCAATACTGCTCGCGCTGCTGGCCACGGGTGCGGATCAGCCGCTCACGCCCGACCAGCGCGTGGTAATGAACCACATCTCCGCGGATTCGCTGCGCGGAAACCTTTCCTTCCTGGCGTCGGACCTGCTCGAAGGCCGTGCCACTCCGTCAAGGGGCCTGGACCTGGCTGCGGAGTATCTGGCGGCGCAATTTAGACGCGCAGGGCTCGAACCGGCCGGCGACGACGGTTACTTCCAAACGGCGACGGTAACGGTCCGGGAACCGAATCGGGAAGGTTTCTCGATGACGATAACTGCCGGCGGCCGCACGATGAACATCAGTGCGGATGAAACGTACCTGATCCCAGCCGCGCCTCTGAATTTGGACGGCGTCCAACTCGTAATCGCGGACGGATCGCAGGGTCTGACCACGGAAGCGATGAACGGAAAGCCCGTGCTAGTTGCTGCGCAAAGCGGTGTACGCTTTCCCCAGGGCGCGCGGCCTTCCTTAGTACTCAACCTGACTACGACGCTTCCTTCCGCACCGCAGGTAGCCAATCCCGCTAACCCGCCACAAACAGGCACCACGGGATCTATCGCCAAACCTGCTCTCGCGGATTTCGTGCGTGGCGCAACAGACGTGCGGATCACCCTACATGCTAGCGCCGCATCCGAGAAGGCTGTGAAGGTTCGCAACTTGGCGGCTATACTGCGCGGGTCCGATCCACAGTTGCGCGATACCTACGTAATGCTCAGCTCGCATTATGATCACTTGGGCCTGGCCTCAGTTGGCCAAGACCGGATTTACAATGGAGCCAACGACGACGGCAGCGGGAGTTCCAGCGTGATCGAGGTGGCAAGCGCTCTGGCAGCACTGCCCGTGCATCCCAAGCGGAGCGTCCTGTTCATTTTGTTTTTTGGTGAAGAGCGAGGCCTTTGGGGCTCGCGCTTTTACGCCGCTCATCCCTTGGTCCCACCCGCGCAGACCATCGCACAGTTGAACCTGGAACAGATAGGCCGCACGGACGCTTCCGATGGTCCGCAAATAAGAACGGCGTCGATCACCGGGTACGATTTTTCGGAACTCCCCGGTATTCTCGCCGATGCGGCGCAGGCTGCCGGCGTCAGAGTCTACAAGAATCCTCAGAATAGCGATGCGTATTTCGGCCGCAGCGACAACCAGTCTCTGGCGGATCTCGGAATTCCGGCGCACACGCTGTGCGTCGCCTACGATTTTCCCGACTATCACAAGGTCACCGACAGCTGGGAAAAGATCGACTACGACAACATGGCGACGGTCGATCGCGCCGTAGCGTTCGGACTGCTTCAGCTGGCGTCCGATGCGACTCCGCCCAAGTGGAATGAGCAGTACGCACCGGCCCGCCGATACGTGGACGCGGCCCGCCGGCTGCATCCCTAAACGACTTTTATATACTTGTTGGATGGGGCCCCCCACGTTCGGGAGTAGCGCGCGAGAAGTGACGCGCACGCCCTCGCCAGAACAGGTCCGGAGCCAGATGCAAAGGGTTCTGGCAAGTCCCATGTTCGTCCGATCCGAGCGGATGTCCCGATTCCTGCGGTTCGCCGTGGAGCATGCGCTGGCTGGATCCGCGTCTCCCAAAGAGTACCTGGTGGGGATCGAGGTGTTCGATCGCACTCCGGATTACGACCCTCGCGTGGATCCCATCGTGCGAGTAGAAGCGCGCCGCCTGCGTACGAAATTGAAGGCCTACTACGCGGCCGAGGGAGCCTCCGATCCAGTTCTGATCGAGTTTCCCAAAGGCGCCTACGCGCCCGCCTTCCTGCATCGCGACTCGACGTCAATGAAACGTCCGGAGCAATCCGTGCCGACCGCCATGGCGGTCCTGCCGTTTGCAAACTTGAGTCCCGAACACGAAGACGATTATTTCAGTGACGGACTGACCGAAGAACTGATCCTTTTGCTGACGCGCGTGCAAGGGCTGCGCGTGGTGGCATGGTCATCCGCATCGCAATTTCGCGGAAAAGAGCAGGATCTTTTTGCGATTCGGGAAAACCTCAAAGCCGGCGTCATTCTGCGAGGCAGCGTCCGGCGGGCGGCGGGACGCATCCGGGCCACGGCCCAACTGATCGACACCGCCACCGGATCCTACCTATGGTCGGAAGCGTTCGACCGGAGCTTGAGCGACGTGGTCGGCATGCAGCAGGAAATCGCGCGGGCGATCGTGGAAACGCTTCGGTTGGCCTGGGCGCCAGCCCAGCCTCCAGTCGAGCCCCCGAAAAAGCTCAATTTAGAGTGCTACAACCTCTGTCTGCAAGCCCGGTTCCATGGGAATCGTAGAACTCCGGAAGGACTCCTCAAGAGTGTGGCGTGCTATGAGCAGGCAATTGCGGCGGATCCCGAATCGCCGGTGGCGCATGCCGGGCTCGCGGATGCCTACAGCTTGCTCTCGGACTACGGGATCATGCATCCCCGGGAGGCCATGCCGCGTGCAGAAGCGGCCGCACAGAAGGCCCTGGAACTGGATCCCTGCTCCGCGGAGGCGCTCTCCGCTTTGGCATTTATTCGATCTCTTTTCGATTGGAAATGGAGAGAGGCCGAGGCGCTGTATCTGCGCGCCATCGCGATCAATCCGAGTTATTCGAAAGCCCGGCACTGGTTCGGCGTGGATGCACTCGCCCTGCTCGGGCGTTTCGATGAAGCGGAGTCTCAAGTTCAGGCAGCCCGCGAATCCGACCCTTTGTCGCTGATCCTGCACGAAGGCATCGCCTATATCCGCCTCTTGCGGCGCGATTATGACGGCGCGATCGACGAATTCCGGCGGGTCGGGGAACTGGATCCCGGATTTTACAAGGCTTACAGCGGGCAAGGACGCGTGCTCAGCCTCATCGGCCGATACGACGAGGCCATCGCAATGTTCGAAAAGGCCCTGAGCATCGCGGGCGACTTGCCGAACGTCGTGGCGGCCCTTGGCCAGACCCGCGCTCTGGCAGGCAGGCGCCAGGAGGCTTGCGAATGCCTGGAACGGCTCAATGCGATAGCGCAGCGACGCCACCTCGCATCCTCATGCTACGCAATCCTGCACCTCGGCTTGGGAGACCGGGAGAAGAGCCTGGATTGGCTCGAACGCGGCTGCGATCAGCACGAATCGCAAATCGCCGGAGTGTACGTTCATCCGGTCTACGACCCGCTGCGGGCGGAACCCCGTTTTCAGAAACTCCTCCAGCGGATTGGCTTCTTACCGTAAGAAGTTTTGGCGTTTTACCTTTCCTTACTACATTTCGGGTAAAATTAGTCCGAATATAGAACATGACCGCCTCCCGCTTCTGGATCCTCATACTTTCAGGCATGACCCTTGCGGGACAGGCTCCCGATCGGCCAACCCAAAACGCCGGTCTCCAAATTGACGACAATGATCCCGCCCTGCCCGGTTTGGTATGCCGATCGGCGATGTTTGCGCAGCAGAGCGGCGATCTACCCGGCGCTGAAAAACTGATACGTCATGGCCTGACGCTGTTTGTCCGGAACAATTCACTGGAAACGACCGGCGGAGCGGCCTGCTTAACGACGTTTTCCAGCTTGCTGGAATCCCGAAGCCACGAGAAGGAAGCTCAGGAACAATTGGAGCACGCTCTCGCGATCCGTGAACAGCTGCTCGGGCGGGACCACTTTCTTGTGGGCGATACCCTCGTCCGGCTCGGACTGGCTCATTCGCGGCAGGGTCATTTAACCGAAGCGGAAGTCATCGAAACCCGCGCGGTGAACATTCTTCGCATGCAGGAACCCTCTCCGGAACTGGCCGCTGCCTTGAACAATTTAGGCGACGTGTTATCTGCGCAGAACCGGTGGAAGGAAGCCGAGGCCCGGATCCGCGAAGCGATCTCTATCTGGGAGAACGCCGGCGGACCCGACGACCCGAGCGTGGCCGCCGGCCTCCTGAATCTGGGAGTCCTTCTGGAGGACCGCAAACAGTACGACGAAGCGGCTCGCGTATTAGCCCGGGCCAGGAGGATCGACGAGAAAACGTTCCCGGCGAACCATCCACGTATCGCGATGAACCTGAACGCGGCCGGAGTTCTGGCGACCGCGCGAAAGAACTACCAGGAAGCCGAGGGCCTGCTCGTACAGGCAGCAGCCATCCTGGAGGGCTCGCAGTCCCCTCAGCACGCCGAGACCGGGCAGGTTCTGCTGAATCTGGCTGAAGTATATCGGCTGGAGAAGAAAACGGACCAAGCGCGCGATACGTACCGGCGCGGGCTCGCCGGCGTTACTTCTGAGTGGGGTCCCAACGACGCGCGGCTTCCCAAATGGATGGAGAAGCTCGCGGCCGTCCTCCGCGAGCAGCAAGACTTCGCCGGCGCCGAAGAGCTCGAGATACGCGCGACCCGAATCCGGGTCACGCACAGCATTCGCTAGGAAGTCTTAAGCGGTCCGCATCGATTCCGTCTTGTCACCGGAGATCGCCGCCTGCGCCGCAGCCAGCCGGGCAATCGGAATCCGGTACGGCGAGCAGGACACGTAGTTCATACCTACCCGATAGCAGAATTCGACCGAGCTCGGATCGCCGCCGTGTTCACCGCAGATGCCGATTTCGAGATCCGGACGGGTCTTGCGGCCCAGCTCGATACCCATGACGATCATCTTGCCGACGCCCTCCTGATCGATGGAGGCGAACGGGTCGGCCTTGAAGACCTTCACGGCTTCGTACTCGCCGGAGAACTTCGTGTAGTCGTCGCGCGACAGGCCCATGGTGGTCTGGGTCAGATCGTTGGTGCCGAAGCTGAAGAATTCGGCTTCCTTCGCAATCTTATCCGCCACCAGAACCGCGCGCGGAATTTCGATCATGGTTCCCACCAGATAGTGGAGCTTTTCCTGGCCGGCCTTGGCCAGAACTTCTTTGGCGACGCGAACGATGATTTCCTTCTGATGCTCCACTTCGCGCACGCTGCCCGCGAGCGGAATCATGACCTCGGGAATTACCTTGATGCCCTTCTTGGCGACCTGCGCGGCGGCCTCGAAAATCGCGCGCGCCTGCATTTCGGTGATCTCGGGATAAGTGATTCCGAGGCGGCAGCCGCGATGCCCCAGCATCGGATTCATCTCATGCAGTTCCTCGACGCGCTTGAGCAGTTCGGGTAGCTGCTTCTTCAAATCGCCGACTTTGATCCGATACTTCTCGGACATCTCCTTCTTCGACGATCCGTTAGCGTAAGGCAGCCGGGCGAGATCTACCATCAGGTCTTCCCGCTTGGGGAGGAACTCATGCAAGGGTGGATCGAGCGTACGAATCACAACCGGAAGCCCGTCCATCTCCTTGAATAGGCCGATGAAGTCCTGGCGCTGCATGGGGAGCAGCTTTTGCAGAGCCTTGGTGCGCGATTTCACGTCGCGCGCCAGAATCATCGCCTGCATGAACGGGATCCGGTCTTCGGCGAAGAACATGTGCTCCGTACGGCACAGTCCGATGCCCTCGGCACCGTAGAGTCTGGCTACTTTGGCGTCGCGCGGAATGTCCGCGTTGGCTCGCACGCCGAAGCCGCCTCGGAATTCATCCGCCCACGTCATCAGCTTCCCGAAGTAGGAAGAGGTCGGATCGGGATCCTTGGTGACGGCCTTGCCCAGGTATACCTTGGCCGTGGTGCCGTCCATCGAGATCCAGTCGCCTTCCTTGACGATGATGGTTTTCTTGTTAGCCGTGACGGTGAACTTCTTGCCGCGTTCGTCGATGGCGATGGCGCCGGCGCCGACGATGCAAGGCCGGCCCATACCGCGCGCGACCACTGCAGCGTGGCTCGACTTGCCGCCCACCGCGGTCAGGATACCCTTGGCCACGTCCATTCCGTGAATATCGTCCGGAGTGGTTTCCTTCCGCACCAGGATCACGGGACTGCTCTTGCTCATCTCCACCGCTTCTTCCGCAGTGAATGCGGCGCGCCCAACGGCAGCGCCCGGGCTGGCATCGATTCCCGTCGCGATGTTCACCAGCTTCTTGAGCGAGGCCTCATCGAAAATCGGGTGTAGCAACTGATCCAGCTGTTGGGGCGCGACGCGCAGAACCGCCTCCTCCTTGCTGATCAGCCCTTCCTCTTTCATTTCCACCGCGACGCGCACCGCGGCCTGGCCCGTACGCTTTCCGTTGCGGGTCTGGAGCATGTACAACTTGCCTTCTTCGATGGTGAACTCGAAGTCCTGCATGTCGCGGTAGTGCTTTTCGAGACTCGCCGTAATGTCACGCAGCTCGCGGTAAGCCGCCGGCATGATCTTTTCCAGTTCGAAGATAGGCTGTGGGGTGCGAATACCGGCGACCACATCCTCGCCCTGAGCGTTGACCAGGAACTCGCCATAGAACACTTTCTCGCCGGTCGCGGGATCGCGCGTGAAACCCACACCCGTCGCCGACGTATCGCCAGTGTTTCCGAACACCATGGCCTGGACGCTCGCACCCGTGCCGATCTCATCCGGAATCTTTTCCATCTTGCGGTAATACGCCGCCTTGGGATTCCACCAGGAGCGGAATACCGCATCGCGGGACATGGTCAGCTGCTCGCGCGCATCCTGCGGAAAGGGCTTCTTGGTTTCCTTCTGAACCAGCTTCTTGTAATCGCCGATGATCGCCTGAAGGTCCTTCGCGCTGAGATCGGTATCGAGCTTGGTCTTGGCCTTGCGCTTGCGCTCGTCGAAAATGTGATCGAACTTCTCCATATCAATGTTCAGCGCGACTTCGCCGAACATCTGAATGAAGCGCCGGTAGCTATCGTAGGCGAAGCGTGGATTGCCGCTCTTCTTGGCCAGCCCTTCCACGGTCTTGTCGTTCAAGCCGAGGTTGAGGATGGTGTTCATCATGCCGGGCATTGAGAATTTCGCGCCACTGCGGACGCTGACCAGCAGCGGATTCTCAGGATCGCCCAGCTTCTTGCCGATCTGCCCTTCGAGCTTCTCTAGAGCCGCGAACATCTGTTGGTCAATCTCGGGAGTCACCTTATTGCCGTTCTGGAAAAAGATGTTGCAAACCTCCGTCGAGATCGTGAAACCGGGAGGCACGGGGACACCCGCTTTGCTCATCTCAGCGAGCCCGGCGCCCTTGCCGCCGAGGACTTCTTTCATCTTTCCGTCGCCATCGGCGGTGCCGCCACCAAAACTATAAACGTATTTATTCATGATTTCTGATCTCCTGAGGTTACGATCTCCGAGAAGTCGGCGATCGAAGAAAACTTGCGAAGCATGTCGCTCAACATGCTCAAACGATTCTCGCGGATCTTCGGATCCGGCGCGTTCACCATCACCGTGTCGAAGAACCGGTCGACCGCCGGCCTCAATTCCGCGACGTCTTCCAGCGGACCGTTGGCGGGAAGCTTGGTATAGGCCTCGTACAGGTCACTTTCGGGGCCTGCTTCCAGCAGGCTCTTGTCGAGCGCGCCCCCCGTGAAGTTGGCCTGCCTGAGGATGTTGTTGATCCGCTTGAAACTCGCCGCGAGCGGCTCGAAATTGGGCGTCGGCCGGACGCGGGCAACGTGCTGAAGCCGGTCTTCGACGTCTTTGAGCGTCGACACGCCGACCTTCAGCACCGCATTGACTTCGTCGTACTTGAAGCCGCGAACCTCGCGGAAATAGTGCTGTACACGCTCCAGCAGAAAAGCATATAGCTCGCCCTGCGCCAGCGAATCGAGCTTATAGTCCAGACCGGCTTCGACCAGGATCTTCACCATGCCCTGCGCTGCGCGCCGCAGAGCGAAGGGATCTTTGGAGCCGCTGGGAATCAGGCCGACATTGAAACAGCCTCGCAGCGTATCGAGCTTATCCGCCAGCGCGACGATCTGCCCATCGCGTGTAGAGGGTATCGAATCCTCCATGCTGAGCGGCTGGTAATGCTCATAGATCGCTCGAGAGACTGCCTCGGGCTCGCCTTGCGCCTTGGCATACAGTCCGCCGACCACGCCTTGCAGATCGGTGAACTCCTTGACCATCTCGGTAGTGAGATCGCATTTAGCTAACAGCGCTGCGCGTTGCGCGTCTGCGCCTCCGCCAAGCTCCTTGACCAACGCCACTACCCGATCCGTCTTCTCTTTATACGATCCGAGCTTCGCCTGGAAGGTGACCTTCGCCAGATCCTCCACACGATCCGCGAGCTTCCTCGCCTGATCGACGTTCCAAAAAAACCGAGCGTCGTTGAAGCGAGCCTTAAGAACACGTTCATTTCCGTGCTTGACCAAGCCCTCGGGATCACCCGCAGTGTTCATTACCGCGACAAAGTTCGGAGCGAGGCCGATGCCATCTTCGACGGAAAAGTACTTTTGATGATGGCGCATCACCGTGGTCAGCACTTCCGCAGGCAGTTCCAGGTACGCCGGATCGAAGTCGCCCTTGATCGCCGTGGGGAATTCAGTGATGTACGTCAGCGTCTCGACCAGATCGCCGTCGAGCTTCGCCCCCAGCGCCGCGCCTTCTTTCTCGATCTTGTGACGCCGCTCGTGCGCGGCCAAAATCACGAAATTCTTGCGCAGTTCGCTTTCGTACGTCGCGATGGTCACCGGGATCGAGCTGGCACCCAGAATCCGATGTCCGCGCGTGATATTGCCCGAGCGCACGCCGCCGATCTCGATCGGGATCACCTGATCGCCCAGAAGCGCGACAATCCAGCGAATGGGACGGATGAAGCGCGGGCCATTCTTGCCCCCGGTCCAGAACATGCTCTTGGGCCACTGGATTCCGAGGATCGCTGCCGGCAGCGATTCCGCTAGAATGTCTTGCACCGCCCGGCCGGAGACTTTCTTGACCAACTCGTAGTAGTTCCCTGCCTTACGCAGCGCCGATGCATCCGCGCCCTGCTTCTTCGCGAAGCCTTCCGCTGCCTTGTCGCCCGCGGTAATCGGTGGACCCTTGACGATCTGCTCGGAATCAGGTGTTCGCTCCGGCAAGCCTTCAGCCCGGACGACCAGCCTCCGCGGCGTCGCATCCACGTTCGGCGTCGCACCCAAAAGGTCCAGTTTGGTGAGCTGCGCTAGCGCCCCTGGAATCATCCAGTGCGGAATCTCCTCCGTCCCGATCTCCAACAGAAAATCGAGGCTCACGCGGCGGCCCCTTCGCTCGGTTGGTCACTTTGTTGATC
>Ga0207687_10001910_pt1 | contig 14340 bp, 9 predicted proteins | sample KBSM54metaG_FD_184399 | JGI IMG/M metagenome (GOLD analysis project Ga0207687, IMG submission 184399) | Miscanthus rhizosphere microbial communities from Kellogg Biological Station, Michigan, USA - KBS M5-4 metaG (SPAdes) (version 2) | ecosystem: Host-associated > Plants > Roots > Rhizosphere >...
CACTTCGTGCGCGATCGCGCGCTCGCGCGTCGCTTCCAGAAGATCGACGTGCTCGAACCGAGCCTGGCCGAAACCATCCTCATCCTGAAGGGCCTCCAGCCCCGTTACGAGGAGTTCCACGGCGTCACGTACACGGCCGAAGCCATCGAGGCTGCGGCGACGCTCGCCGACCGGCACTTGCGCGACAAGAAAATGCCGGACAAAGCCATCGATTTGGTCGATGAAGGCGGCGCCGATGCCAAACTCGAAGGCGGCGAAAATATCGTCGTCGACGTGTCACGCATCGAAGCCGTGCTCTCGCGCATGGCGCAAATCCCTGCCAAGCAAGTCAGCGCCGACGACAAGACCAGCCTGAAAAATCTGGAAGCCGATCTGCAAAAGGTCGTCTTCGGGCAGGACCGCGCGCTCAAAGAACTGGCGACCGCCATCAAGCTCTCGCGTGCGGGCTTGCGCGCCAAAGAGAAGCCCATCGGCTCGTACTTGTTCACCGGCCCCACTGGCGTCGGCAAGACCGAAGCAGCTCGGCAACTGGCGAAGACGCTCGGCATCGAACTCGTGCGCTTCGATATGAGCGAGTACATGGAGCGCCACACCGTATCGCGACTGATCGGCGCGCCACCCGGTTACGTCGGCTATGATCGCGGCGGGCTCCTCACCGAGGCGGTCGCGAAGACGCCGCATGCGGTCTTGCTGCTCGATGAGATCGAGAAAGCGCACCCCGATGTCTTCAACGTGCTCTTGCAGGTGATGGATCACGGCACGCTGACCGATAATAACGGGAAACAGGCTGATTTCCGGCACGTCGTGTTGATCATGACCAGCAACGCGGGCGCCCAAGATCTGTCCCGCGTGCTCGTCGGGTTCGGCAACCGTGACCTGACCGGCAGCGATGCTCTCGCGCTCAAGAACACCTTCAGCCCAGAATTCCGTAACCGGCTCGATGCGCGGATCTCGTTCGATCCGTTGTCACCCGCCGTGATGCATCGAGTGGTCGACAAGTTCATGGTGGAGCTCGGCGATATGCTCTCCGATCGCGGCGTCACCATCGAGCTAGCCGAATCGGCACGTGCCTACCTCGCTGAAAAGGGTTACGACAAATCGAATGGCGCGCGTCCCCTCGCCCGCTTGATCCAAGACGAGATCAAGCGCCCGCTCGGTGATGAATTGCTGTTCGGTCAGCTCGAGCACGGTGGCCACGTCATCGTGCGCGCGGAGGATGGCGCAATTCACTTCGATCTGCGGGGCGTCGACGCGGAAGGTGTCCCCCACCCGCGCTTGCTGAACTAGCGCCGACCGAGCGCGAGTTTTGGACTTTTTCATCGACCGCGGTGGGACGTTCACCGATTGCCTGCTCCTCGACGAGCAGGGCTCGCTGAGCGTCGCCAAGGTCCTGTCGTCGGACCGCGCACCACTGATCGATATCCGGCAACTGCTCGGGATCGGTGAAGAAACTCCGATCCCGGCGTGCCGGGTGCGCATGGGCACCACGCTCGCCACGAACGCCTTGCTCGAGCGCAAAGGGGAACGGTTCGCGCTCTTCATCACGCGCGGCTTCCGTGACCTGCTGGAGATCGGCACGCAGGCGCGGCCCGATCTTTTCGCGCTCGCCATCCGAAAACCCGAGCTCTTGTACGAGACCGTCGTCGAGCTCGATGCTCGCCTCGATGCCGAGGGGCGCATCACCGCGCGCCCCGATCCAGAGGCGCTGCGGCAAGCACTGAGCACCGTCTACGAGAGCGGCATTCGGAGCGTCGCGATCGTCGTCTTGGGCGACTACCGGAGCGGCGCGCTCGAGCAAGAGATCGCGAGCGCCGCGCGCGCCGTCGGCTTCGAGGACATCTCGCAGTCTCACGCACTCGCGCCACGCGTCGGGCTCTTGGCTCGAGGCGATACCGCGAGCGTCGATGCTTACCTGACTCCGCTGCTCGCCCGCTACCTACGAACTCTGCAACGCGAACTCCCGGAAGCGGAATTGTCCTTGATGCAGTCGAGCGGTGGCCTGTGCGGAGCCGCGCGCTTTCGTGCTCCGAACGCGCTTCTCTCTGGCCCGGCAGGGGGCAGCGTCGCGCTTCGCCACGTCGCAGAAACCCTGGAAATCAGCCAAATTCTCGGGTTCGACATGGGTGGCACCTCCACCGATGTTTCGCGTTACGCAGGCGCCTTCGAACGGAACCACGAGTCGGAGTTGTGCGGCGTGCGGGTAGTCGCGCCCATGCTCGCGATTCACACCGTCGCCGCTGGCGGCGGATCCATTTGCCGACTGCTCGACGGTCGACTCACCGTCGGGCCGGACAGCGCAGGCGCTGATCCCGGCCCGCTCTGCTACGGCAACCCCGACGCGCGCGCTCTCACGCTCACTGACGTCAACTTCGCGCTGGGCCGGCTGGTTGCGGATCGTTTCCCGTTCGCGCTCACAGGCGTTCGAGTCGCTACGGCGCTCGAGGCAATTGCGGTCGAATTGAGCGCGCGCGGCCACACGGTGAGCGCCCACGGGGTCGCACAAGGTTGCTTCGACATCGCCAATCACGGGATGGCCGAAGCGTTGCGCAAGGTGTCCGTCTCGCGAGGCTTCGATGTCAGGCAGCACGCGCTCTTGGTCTTCGGGGGCGCCGGCGGTCAGCACGCGTGTTCTTTGGCGCGCCTTTTGGGCATCGAGCGGGTGGTCTTTCATCCGCTTTCAGGGGTTCTCTCGGCGTTCGGCATTGGTCTGTCTGATCTGGTCCAGCACGCCGAAAAGGACGCCGAGCGCCGCCGGCTCGACTCCGCCGCGCTCGCCGCCATCGAAGACGACTTCCAGGCGCTCGAGCAGACAGCGCGAACCGCGCTGCGGGGCGATGCTGGCGAACGCCCGAGCGAGTGCGCTCGCTTTTTGGATCTTCGCTACCTCGGTAGCGAGACCACGTTGTCGCTTCCTTACCCGACTGCCGGCTCATTCAGCGAACGCGAATCCGATCTGCGTCGGCGCTTCGAAGCCGAGCACCGCCGAAGCTTTGGCCACGGGCGCCCCGGTGCGCCGCTCGAGCTCGGCTCGCTGCGCGTCGAAGCGACGGTTGCGTCGCCCCTTTCGCCCACGCTGCCCCGCCTCAGCGCTGGCCCGCTGCCCAGCCCCGCCCGTCGAACTCGACTCTGGCACGGTGGCGTGTGCCTCGAGAATGTGCCGGTTTTCCCGCGCGAAACGTTCACGGCCGGCAGCCGGCTGCGGGGGCCCGCGCTGATCACCGAGGCCGTTGCCACGATTGTCCTGGAGCCTGGCTTCGAACTCGAGTGCCGTCCCGACGGCATCCTCATCGCGCATCAGCTCGAGCCGGACACGACCGCGCTCACCGCCGCTAGCGATGAAATCGGCCCGCCCGATCCCGTCACGCTAGAAGTGATGAGCAACGCGTTCATGTCCATTGCGGAGCAAATGGGGCACGTGCTGCAGCGCACCGCGCAGAGCACCAACATCCGCGAACGCTTGGATTTTTCGTGCGCGGTGTTCGACGCCGGAGGGGGTTTGGTGGCCAATGCGCCGCACATTCCCGTGCACCTCGGTGCCATGAGCGAGTCCGTGCGCGCTGTGCTCGAGCTTCATCCAAGCCTCGAGCCGGGAGACATCTTCGTCACCAACGACCCGGCGCTCGGCGGGTCGCACCTCCCGGACATCACCGTGGTCGTACCCGTGCACGACAGCGCGGGCGCACTCCGCTTCTTCAGCGCCACCCGAGGTCACCACAGCGACGTGGGTGGCATCACCCCTGGCTCGATGCCCGCGTTTTCGAGCCAATTGGCGGAAGAAGGCGTCGTTTTTTCCGCGCTGCGCGTCGCACGTCAGGGCGTCATCGATCGGGAGCTGATTCTGAAAGTCCTCGGTTCGGGTCTCCATCCCGCGCGCCGGCCACTGGAAAATCTTGCCGACATCGAAGCGCAGATCGCCGCGGCGCATACCGGCTCGCGTTTGCTGCTCGACCTCGCCGCGCAGTACGGCACGTCGGTCGTGCTTCGGTACATGCAGGCAGTACAGGATCTCGCCGCCGAAAGTGTGGCACGCGCGATCGGCGAGCTACCCGACGGCCGTTACGAATTCGCGGACCGCCTGGACGATGGTCGAACCATCGCCGTCGATTTGACGGTGAACGGCTGCGAGCTCGAGATTGATTTTTCGGGCACCGCGCCCGAATCGGACGGCAATCTCAATGCACCGCGCGCAGTCACGCTGGCTTGCGTGCTGTACGTCGTGCGCTGTTTGGTTGGCCGCAAAATCCCCCTGAATAGCGGGTGTTTGCGCCACGTCCGTGTGCGTGTCCCCGAACGCACTCTGCTGAACCCGAGCCCGGGACGAGCGGTCGCCGGAGGCAACGTGGAAACGTCGCAGCGCGTCGTCGACGTCTTGCTCGGTGCGCTCGGCAGCAGCGCTGCGAGCCAGGGCACGATGAACAACGTGAGCTTCGGCGGCGCCGACTTCGGTTACTACGAGACCATCGCCGGCGGTGCTGGCGCGGGTCGAGACTTCGAGGGCGCGAGTGCCGTGCATACGCACATGACCAACACCCGCATTACCGATCCAGAAATCATCGAACAGCGCTTTCCGGTGCTGGTTCGGGAGTTTTCCGTACGCCGCGATTCGGGGGGCGACGGGCAGCACTCCGGTGGCGACGGGGCGTGCCGCGAGTACGAATTCCGCTCCCCACTGACCGTTTCGCTACTCACCGAGCGGCGTACCAGCGTCCCGTTCGGGCTCGAGGGTGGCTTGCCGGCAAAGCCCGGCCGCAATCTGTTGAACGGCACCGAACTCGCGGGCCATGCCAGCTTCGACGTGAGGCCCGGCGATCGCCTGCGCATCGAAACACCCGGCGGGGGCGGCTTTGGCACTCCCGCCGCAGGCTGACCCTCACTTCCCGGCAGCAGCAGGCGGCGGATCGTTCTTCGAGAGCGCTTCGCGAGCAGCCAGGGCGAGCGCGCAGCTGTTGATCTGACGCTGCTCGGCCGCGATCGTCGCCGGATTTTTCACGATGCGATCGCCCACCGGCACGAAGTCGGCGTGGGCGTCGGCTTTCAAGCGCAGCAAAGGCTTTTGCGTCCTCAGATCCCAGATGCCGATGCGCGCGGTGTGCGCCTCGCGTTGTACGGCTTCGTCCACCGTTTCGCCGGCATCCGGTGCTTCGACCGGGGTGCCCGTTGCGGGCTCCTCGTCGAGTACGATGGTCATGTACTTCGACCGAGTGAGGATCTCGATCGCCACCGGCACGTCACGCTTGGAAACGCTGTCCAGATCGCGATCGTAGGCGTTGAGCCCGAGTTCGGTATCGGCCTCGTGCACCTCGTCCGTCCAGTCCGTCGAGAGCACGCGTAGCGCGCGATAAGCCAGCCGCATGTTGTACGGGCGCGGCGGCTCCGAACAGACGTTCCACTCGTTGCACAGCAATCCGGAGGCGCAATCAGCCGTCACGCGGCAGGGAGGACCGTGCGTCGGGTCGGGCGCCCCGAGGTGCACGAACAAACACGACGTAAAGCCGTCATGAAGCGAATCCCGCGCGGCGTTGCGGATGGCCTTCACGGTCTTGGTGTTCACGAGCCGCAACCGAAAATACACGCCGGGGCTGGTGCTGATCTTCTCGAGTGACGCGCTCGGATCCACGAAATCACCGGGGAAATCAGCCGCGAGCTCGCGCGCCCAGCCCTCGACTTGATCGCGAAACGGCAGGATCTTGGGACCCAGCGTCATCGCGATCGCGCGCTGCTTGGCCATCACTTGGCTGCGCCGCGTTTCGATTTGCCCCTGGGAGATGCGCCAGTAGATCACGCTGAACGCCCCCAGCGCGATCGCGGTCAGGATCCAAAACTGCGGCGGGATCGCGGCCATGCGGACGCGCCCGAGAGCGATCGCACGACGACGCTCGGCCCGCGCCTCGTTCAACGAGGGCAGGCCGGAATCAGTCACTGCTTTTCTTCTCGACGAGGCCACGGACCCCGTTCACGCCCGAGCACAGCGAGAGCCTGCTGCGCGCCGACACCAAAGGACGGCGCGCGCAATGCTCACGCGCAGCTCAGCCGCCCTTGCCGAGACGACCGACCATGAAGCTCACGTTCGGGTAGCCAGCGAAAGCCGCTGTCTGAAAAACGCTCTTCACGACCAGCGCTGCCACTTTGCGATCGACCTGGAGGATGACCACGCCCGGAAATTCCTTCCCCGGATTGATCTGCTTCCAAAGCTCACGCTTGTTCTTCAGCACGTTGAACAACTCGTCCACGCGTTGGAGCCGGTTGGCTTCCTCGATGGCGCGCGTGTTACCGGCGGCGGTACCGTCCACCAGGATTTGCGTCCCAGTGATGGCCACCATCGGCGCTTCGGTCATGTCGAGGACGTTCTCGGCGTTCGGCAGCTTCACGTTCTTGTCGACCGGAAGCTCACCGGAAGCCGAGAAGCTCGCCAGCAAGAAGCACACGATGCACAGCAAGAAGTCGATGAACGGAATCAGCGGAACTTCGTGATTCGTTGCGCGACCACCGCCGCCGACCACCTTCTTACGCACGAAAGCGAGCGGAAGGGAGTGCATGAGGCGCCGACCCGGCACCGAGATGGGCTGATGAAACCGATGGAGAGGCTTTTCAGACATTTCAGTTCACCGCGAAGGTCACGTTGAAGGACGGCACTTTTTCGCTCTTACCGGCGAAATCGAAGTCGCGCTTCGGCGTGTAGATGGCGTCGATCACCGCGATCACGTCGGAAAACGGCGTCGAGTTGTCGGTGTGGAGGATCGCGAGATCGAACTTCTTGTCCGACCCGGCGCGATGCGCGCCGTTCGCGGTCCACTCGTCCTCGATCTTCTTGGCGAGATCGGGGAAACGGATGTCACCGTTGCTGCCCGTGGGCACCGGTTTGCGGTCGACGTCGATGGTGTTGACGACGGTGTTGCCCTCTTTCCAAACGAGTTGGAACTTGGTGTCACCCTTCATCTCGACGTTGAGCTGCTTTTCCTTCTTCTGCTCTTCCGGCGGCTCGTCCTTCGGGGGACCCGGGACGCGAGCGTCAGCGTTGATGCGCGCCATCTGCGACCAGACGGCCGTCACCAGTAGGAACGCGACCAAGCAGAGCAGGAAGTCGATGAACGGAATCAGCGGAATTTCGTGGTTGGTCGTGCGTTTACCGCCATGACCACCGCCAGTATCAATACCAGCCATGAGTGCTGCTCCCTTGAGACTTTAGTTCTGTTACGACACGCGGGCTCGGCCAAAGCTTTGGCAGCGAGCCCGCATTGCCACCGTTTTTACGGAGAACGCTCAGCCATCGACGCCTTGGAGGTTCACTTTTTGGCGATTCGCGACGACCAAGTTGAGCACCTGGACCGACGCCTCGTTGATGTCGTCTTCCAAGCCCTGCGTCTTGCCGTTGAGAACGGAGAAGCCGATGAGCGCGACAATCGCCGAGAGGAGACCGAAAGCCGTGCAGTTCATGGCTTCCGAGATACCTTCTGCGAGAATGCGTGCCTTTTGGCTCGGATCGACCGACTCGCCACCGACGGCGCCGAACGCCTTGATGAGGCCGACGATCGTGCCGAACAAGCCCGAGAGCATCGCGAGGTTCGAGAACATCGCGAGGAAGCCCGTGCGCTTGCTGATCTTCGGCATCTCGCGGAGAGCAGCTTCGTCCATCGCGGCCTGAACTTCTTCGTCCGGGCGGTTCACCTTGACGAGACCAGCCTGCACGATGCGGGCAAGCGGCGCGTTCGCGGCCGAGCACATCTTCACGGCCTTGGCGACGTCGCCGGCCAAGATGCACTTCTGCATGGTCGCAAGGAACACGTCCTTGTTGATCGACGACCCGAACAGATACACGGCGCGCTCCGCGATGGTCGCAATGGCACAGATCAGCCAGAAAAGGATGATCCACATCGCCCAACCACCCGCCTGAAAGTGGTGCCACATACTAGACATTCTGTTTACCTTCCAGCTGTTGCTTCGTTACGTTTGCGTCGGCCGCTCGCTCATCTTTGGCGTGCGCCGCTTAGCCATCCGCGACCTTGATGCCCGGGACGCCCTGCCCCGCTGACTGAAAATGGCACCGGAGCTTCTTGGACGGCGACATCTTGCTGAAGTGGACCCCTTACAGTCAAGAGAGATTGGGTACACTGTTGCTGTTCGCGCGAAATCGCAAAGTTACAGCAAACCATCGAAATTGGTCGTTGATTCTCGATTGTTTCGCGCCGCAGAGCTGAGTGCGGGTTTCGCGAGCCATGCGACGCAGCGGCGCATTCTCCAGGTGTCGAGCCCATGCGAAAGCCGCAATCAGCGCGCGAAAGCGCGTTGCTGAGGCTCGAGCGCGCCGCGGCGAGAGCCGCACCTCATTTAAGTGAGTGGATGTGGGCAACGCAAAGCCGTCGGCTCAGCTCTACTCTATAGAGTACCCACCGCTGACTTCAGTGACGACTTCACTAAGCGCACGACGCTCCACGCGCGCATCGATCACCCGACGCACTCACGAGCGCAACGCGCCGATGCAGGCGAGCTACCCCACCCGAGAATCACGCGCGTCGCGCGGCTCGATCAGACCGAGCGCGCGATTCTCGCCCCCAAGCCCAGACCAGCTACCCCGGCGCAAGCTCAAGCGCGCGAAGCGCGCGCCGAGCATGACCGAGCGCGCGAAGCGCATGACAACTAGCGCCGGCCAGAAGGCCGCCGTAGCGTTCGTGTTTAGCCGGCCGCCGGGCTCGCTATGTGCGCAGAATCAGGTCACTTGCGCTGCGTCTTGCGCGGCGGCTATAGTCCTGATTCGATTGAGATTGGGCGTTCTACCGTCGCGGTTTGGGCGTCGTCCACATACCCGAAGACATCTAAGAAGGGATTAGGGGAATGCAGCTCCTGCTTCTTGCAGCCGAAGGTTCCAGCGGATCCAGCCAGTTAGCTGAGGCGTTCAAACAGAACCCGACCTTCATGGTTCTGAATTTGTTCGCGTCGGCAATCGTGCTGACCATCGTGATCGAACGCTTGTCGTTCCAACTCACGAAATACCGCGTGAATTCGAAAGAATTCTTCGCCCAGGTCAAAAAGTTGGTCGCAGCCGGCAATATCGACCGAGCGATCAAGCTTTGTGAGGCCAGCGATTACCCCATCCTCCAACTCGTGAAAGCGGGTCTCACCCACGCGAACAAGGGCGGCGATGAAATCGACGCAGCCTTGAGCGAAAAACTCTCCGAGCTGAAGCCTCAAGCAGAGAAGCGCATCGGCGCCCTCTGGTCGATGGCGAACATCTCGACCCTCATTGGTCTGCTCGGCACCGTCAGCGGTCTGATCTTGACCTTCGGTTCCATCGCAGCGCCCGGCCTCAGCCAGTCTGACAAGCAGCGCATGCTGTCGAACGGTATCGCCGAAGCCATGTACAACACGGCGCTCGGTTTGGGCATCGCCGTGTTCTGCATGATCACGCACATCATTCTGCACACGCGCGCGAAGGCGATTCAGCACGACCTCGACTCGACGGTGGAACGCACGTTCAACATGTTGACGATCGCGCAACGCCCCGGTCAGTTCTGACGAGCACCGCGCTTCATGTCAGAACTAACGACAGCGCAGCGCAGTAAGATCCGACGGCTGAGTCAGCCGAAGGAGCTGGCCCCTGACGAGGAGGGCGGTGAGCTCAACATCGTCCCGTTCCTCGACATCATCATGAACATCCTGATCTTCGTCCTCGCGACGGTGGCAGTGACGTTCACGGCGACGATCGACACGACGCCTCCAGCAAGCAAGGGGTCTGGTGTGCGCTCGGAGGTTCCCTCCGAAGCACTCAACCTCACCGTCTTCATCGTGAACGACGGCTTCTCGCTCAAGGCGTCGGGCGGCAACATTGCGCCCGGTTGCCAAGGTCCGGGCGCCGGCATCACCATTCCGATGAAGAATGGGAAGTACGATCTCGAAGCGTTGACGGTGTGCGCCGCTCGTCTCAAGGGTTCCTCACCTGATTTTCAGGACGAAAATCAGGTGTACATCACCGCCAACCCCGGCACGGACTATCAGACGATCATCGACGTGATCGACGCGCTGCGTGCGAGCCCGCAGGGTGACGTGTTGTTCGACAACGTGAACTTCAAGGTGCCCAAATGACCCAGCCCGCACCCGGGGGGCCTGGCGGGCAACCGCCCGCGCCCGGCCCCAAAGCGTCGATCGTCTCGTACAAGGCGGCGCTACGGAAAGCCACGCGCCGCAACGCGCACGAGCAGGAAGTGAACTTCCTGAACATCACGGCCATGCTCGACATCATGACCATCATCCTCGTCTTCTTGCTGAAGACGCTGGGTGAGTCGAGCGCGGCGGTGCCGCAGAGCGATGACTTGAAGTTGCCCATCTCGCTCGTGAAGACGCCGCCAGGTCAAGATGGCGTGCTCGTCACCATCTCGAAGACACAGATCATCGTCGGCGACGACAAGGTCGTGACCCTCCCCGGTCGTGAATCCACGTCGCAGACCGGTGTCGGCGCGCGCTACCACCGCAACGGCCCCAATGATCTGTTCATCGTGCCCCTCGGCAGCGCACTGCAATCAGCGCGGCGCACTGACAAGGCCGTACGCACGGCGAAGGGTCTCGACCCTTCCTCGTCCGAGGCCATCATCATTGCCGACCAGACCACCCCGTATCGCTTGTTCATCGAGGTGCTTTTCACCCTCGGTCAAAGCGAATTCGGCAAGTATCACTTGATGGTCATGCAGGGTAAGAAGACGAACTGAGCGGAGTTCGCCGCGGGCAGCTCCCCCACACCGAGCTGCCCGCCTGTTTCCCATGTCCGGCCGCCCTTGGCCTTTCCGAGGGGAGTCCCGGCCCGTGCGGAGTGGCCCTTGCGCGTCCCGGTGGGGCCATGCTAGAGACCCTCGTCTCTGGCGCACGGGTGCTGCCAAGGGTTCTCGAGACAGGGTTCGGTTCGCTCCGTTCCCTCGACCGGAAACTCTGACTCAGCTTTGGGTTGACCCCGTCGGGCGGCTCGAAGCGGGTTGCTCAGCGGCCGTTTCTGCGTAGCCCGCATCGAAGCGAGTGTCTCGTGGCGCCGAAGCAAAGGGCGCGCGTGTGCGCCACCGGAACCGATCGTGACAGAACTCGGGCTAGTCGTCGGAATCGACGTGATTGGGCTGATGCTCGCGCTACTGATGTGGCGTCAGGTCACCGTGCGCGAAGCGGGTGCAGCGCCCATCCGGCGCCTCGCTAGCGCGATCGAGCGCGCTGGCCGCGCATTCTTGTGGCAGGAGTTTCGGCTGGTTGCGATCTCCAGTCTGGTGTTGCTCGTCGCCGCTGCCCTACTGGCCGGCTACGGCGCCCAGCCTGGCGCCCTCACCCGGCTGGAGACCGTCTTTTGGTCCACGGCTGGCCTGGCCGCGGGTGTCGCTGGCGCCTGCGCCACGGCCTATATCGGGACGATTTTGGCTGTCCGCGGCAGTGCGAAAACCGCCGCTGCGGCCGGTTCCAGCGTCGACGGTGCGCTCAGCACGGCCATGCGCGCCGCAGGCGCCGCGGCGCTGGTGGGTGAAACGCTGAGCGTGCTGGGCATCGCCGCGCTCTTTGGTCTGGCGTTCGCCGTCAAAGGGGGCTTTGCAGCGGCCACCGAGCAAGCGCTGCCCCTCGCCGCACAAGTCGCCTTGTTGCTGCCAGGCTTTGCGGTCGGCGCGACGGCGACCTCGCTCGTATTGCAGCGGGGCGGCGGTGCCTTTCACGCCGCGAGCGGTGTGGGCGCAGATCAAGCGGGCGAGCGCGACGCCGGCCTCGAGCACGACGATCCGCGCAATCCCGCGGTGGTTGCCGAGCTCGTCGGTGATCATGTGGGAGCGTCCGCAACGCGCAGCGTCGATGGCTTCGCCACGGCCAGCGCAGCGAACGCCGCCGCGCTGATCATCGGCGCAACGCTCGCCAGTCACGTCGCCACTGCGGATCCGCTCGCGCTCTTGGCCTTGCCGCTCGTGCTCCGCGCGTTTGGAACCATCGCTTCGGCGTTCGGCATTTTGCTCGTTCGCACCGATGAAGTGAGCAGCGTCCCGCACGCGCTACTCCGAGGCTATTTGTCGACCGCGTTCATCGCACTCACCGGCTTGGCCGGCTCGACATTTTGGCTGTTGGGCGAGCATTTTCTGCCGGTTTGCGCGGCCGGCGCGTTAGGGCTTCTCGCCGCGCTGGGAGCCGCACAGGCACTCGCGCTGCGCCTCGGTCGGCGCAGCGGCGCCATCCGCGACGCGGTGGACAGCCTCCGCGTCGGCGGCGGTGCCGTGCTCGCGGCCGGCCTCGGTGCCGGCATCGAGACCGCGCTCTTGCCGGTGTCCGTGCTCGCTGTGGCGTCGTTTGCGAGCGCACGAATCGGCTCGCTGAGCGGAGTGCCGGGCGGCCCTGAATTGTGTCTGCTCGTGTGCGCATCGTCCGCGCTGTGCGTTGGGCCTTATGCCCTCGCGGTCGCCACGCTCGGTTCAATCAGCGATGGCGCGCGCGGCATCGCGTCCATGAGCAACGCCGAGGCAGACCTGAAACGGCGCTCCGCCCGGGTCGATGATGCGGGCTTCGGCGCCACTGCCATCGCTCGTCAATATTCGATCTTCGCGGGCGCGATTTCTTCGCTGCTCGTTGCCTGGGCGCTGGCACGTGGCGTCCACGGCGCCCCCTCTCCCGCGGCTCCGAGCCTTGCCCTGGCCTTGCCTTGGTGCGGCGCCTTGGGTTCGGTTTTAGTGCTGAGCTACGCGGGCAGTGTGGCGCGGGCGACCGTGCGCGGCGCTCGCGAGGTTTGCGCCGAGGTGGAACGCCAACTTCGCGGCTTTCCCCGAGAACACGGCATCGCCCAAATTCCGCCCGATTACACGCCTAGCTACAAGAGCTGCGTGGACCTGACCACGCTGGTCGCACTCCGGCGCGCCCTCGGCCCCATCGGCTTGAGCTTGCTCGTGCCGGTGGCCCTTGGCGTCGCACTCCGTGTGCTGTATCGAAGTCTCGCGCCGGAGCTCGTGACTCAGGGCCTGACCTGGTTCGTGGTCGTGGCCTCGCTCACTGGTCTCGGCGCGGCGCTCTCGGTCGACGCCACCCGGGCCACTCTCGGCACGGTGCGTCGTGCCCACCGCGTGCGCGACACCGGCACCGCTTTCACGACTTCCATCAACGCCGACGCGCTTTCGGACATCTTCGGCAACGCCGCCGCGCCAGCCCTGCAGTTGCTGGTCAAGGCCATCGCTGTCACGGCGCTCATCGTCGCGCCCTTTCTTTCCTGATTTTCCGAGCTCGACGAACGAGCTCCCGCTCCCAACAGAACTTGCCCATGAACGTCATGCACTCATCTTTCGATTCGAACCGAGGAACTCGTGTCGTCGCTCTCTGATGCCCTGTCCACGCTTTCCGACCGCGGGCTCCGACGCTTGCTCGGTGCGCGCACTTTTCTCCGCGGGCTCGACTACGAGAAACGCAAGGTCGTCGAAGAGGTCAGCGTCAGTGACGCGAGCGCGCATGGCCGCGTCAAAGGTTCCGATCCCGATCCCTACGAGGTCGCGATCCGGCTCGGAGGCGAGGGCATCACGTCGACGTGCACCTGCCCCGCCTTTCAAAAGACGAACCAGCACTGCAAACACGTCGCTGCATTGCTGATCACGGTGCGCAACAAAGCGCGCTCACAATTGCCACGGCGAGAAGCTCAACCCCAACAACCGCAGCAGCACGTGCCCCCCCCTCAAGTACCTTCGAATGGCAGTGGAAATGCCAACCACAATGGCATCGACGCCAAGGGTGGCAGAAGGCGCGACCGCCGTCGGCGCCAGCAACAGGCGCCGCAACCGCCGGCCCCCGTTGGGCATTACACGCCGCACGTGGCGCCCAGCGCCTCGGATGTCAGCGCGCGGCCGACGGGGATCGGCGCCTGGCTCGCCCCCGACGGCACGCAGCGCACGCTGCACTTGGAATTCAGAGTGCACGTTCGCCAAGGCGGCCTGACCGTCACGGTGCTCGATGTCGACAACCGTCAACCGCTCTTGCCGAGCGTGGCGCTCAATTGGCAAGCCGTCTCCCCCACTGCGGATCGCAACGCGCTGCGCGTGTTGGCGCGCTTCGAAAGTGGCAATCCGCGCCATCCCGCAGTCGACATTCGCGGCGAAGATGCTTCCGAGCTCCTGCCGCTGCTCCGCGATCGACGCGTGCTCCTCGAGCCTGCGCTGATGCAGCTGCGTTTCTCCGAAGACTCGATTCGGCCGCGCTTCGACCTAGAAATGGTCGGCTCGGACACCATCGTGTCGAAAGTGACGTTCGAACGACAGAACGACGGCCGTCGCTTCCAGCTCACCACCGGTGGCTGGTTCGAGGGCGCGCCGGGCTATCACATCGACACCACCGAGGGGATCGCGCGCCCGCTCGACCATCGAG
>Ga0207687_10001919_pt1 | contig 14305 bp, 11 predicted proteins | sample KBSM54metaG_FD_184399 | JGI IMG/M metagenome (GOLD analysis project Ga0207687, IMG submission 184399) | Miscanthus rhizosphere microbial communities from Kellogg Biological Station, Michigan, USA - KBS M5-4 metaG (SPAdes) (version 2) | ecosystem: Host-associated > Plants > Roots > Rhizosphere >...
AGACGTAGCGCCACCCCTGCGACCGGCCCCGCCACGACAGGTCGGTGTCCTCGTAGTAGAGGAAGAAGCGCTCCTCGAACAGCCCCACCGACTGGAGGTACGGCCGGGAGAGCAGGACCGCCGCCCCACACCAGGCGAAGACCTCGTCGGGCTGGTCGAACTGGCCCCGGTCGCGCTGCTGGTAGCCGCGGTCGGCGCCGTAGCCGTCGGCCAGCAGGACGTTCCCGGCGTTGTTGACCACCGAGAACGGCAGCCCCGCGATGGGGATGTCGTACCACTGGGCGCTCGGCGTGACCGCCAGCTCGCCCTCGTCGGGGTCGGACCGGACCACGACCGTGCGGTTGCTGCTGGCCGCCAGCCGCAGCTGCAGGTGGGGCAGGGTGCCGTCGGCCCGGGCCGGGACGCGGAGGTGGGCCGCCCCGTTGCTCCATTGGAACGCGCCCTCGCCGTCGTGTCCGTGCTCCAGGCCCCAGAACCCGTCGACCAGCTGGACCCGATCGGACGCGTCGTCGCCGTCGAGGCGGGCCCCGCTGAGGCGCACCCCGAGCGGCCGGCGGTCGCCCAGTCCCCGGACGGCGGTGGACGACTCGAGCACCACGTCGACGAACGACCCGGTGAAGAGGATCTTGGGACAGGCCGCGCCGACGGCGGGGTCCCGCTCGATGGCCGCCACCAGGGGCCGCAGCCACGTCCGCTCGACGGTGGCGTCGTTGTTGACCAGGGCGACGTAGTCGACGTCGGAGAGGTCGTGGAGGGCCAGGTTGCACCCGCCGCCGAAGCCCCGGTTGGACCCGGCCTCGATCACCGTCACCCGGGGCATGCCCGCCTTGACCGCGGCCGCCACGCCGTCGCGCGAGTCGTTGTCGACCAGCACCACCTGCAGGTCGGCCGCCGGCCAGTCGGTGGCGAGGACGCTCTCCAGGCAGTCGAGGGTGGTGTCCCCGCCGTTGTAGTTGACGACCACCACCCGGACCCGCCGGGGCTTCACCTCGGTCCGGAGTCGGGCAGCGGGCTGCGCACCGTCGTCCGCCGGATGGGGGAGGAGCCGATCATGCTCACCAGCACCCGCACGTAGTGGTACGCCAGCTTGAACCGACCGTTGGAGGGGGTCCCGCCGGCGCGGGGCCGCATGCGCACCGGCACCTCGACGACGGCGAACCCGGCCCGGCAGGCCAGCAGGAGCGCCTCCGCGGTGTCGCCCAGGAACTCGTTCGGGTAGCGCTCGGCGAAGAAGTCGAGGAGGGGGGCGGAGAAGGCCCGGAAGCCGGAGGAGGCGTCGGTGAAGGGGTGCCCGGCGAGGATGCGGACCGCCAGCTGCAGGCCCCGCATGGCCCCGCCCCGGACCCGTCCGACCAGGTAGTCGCCGCCGCCGGGGGCGGACGCCGAGGCGGCCGTGAACCGGCTGCCGATGACGAGGTCGGCCCCGTCGTCGAGCGGCGCCAGGAGGGTGGGGATCTCGGACGCGTCGTGCTGGCCGTCGCCGTCGAACTGGATGGCCCGGGTGTAGCCGTGGCGCACCGCGTACCGGAACCCGGTCTGGAGGGCGCCACCCACGCCCAGGTTGAACACCAGCGGGGCGACGGCCACGCCCGCGGCCCGGGCCACGGCGGTGGTGGAGTCGGTGGACCCGTCGTCGACCACGAGGATGTGGACGTCGGGCGACCACGCCCGCAGCTCGGCGATGACGCCGCCCAGGGCCGCCTCCTCGTTGAGGGCGGGGATGATGACGAGGAGCGATCGGAGGGTCTTCGCCAGAGGGTCGCCGGGCTCCACACCGTCCGGCCGGCTCACGCCACGAAGTCTACGCCGGAAGGCTCCCGGTTCAGCTCCAGGGGACGAGCCGGTCGCCCGGGTCGCCGAAGTGGAAGTTGTCGTCGGCCGTGCTCGCGCCGAGGGTGTTGGTGGTGTACCACTGGCCGTCCCGGAAGATGCCGGGAGTGCTGGCGCCGTCGTTGTCCCAGTCGCCGACGACGGGAGTGTCCTCGGGGTTGCCGAAGCCGAAGACCCGCTCGGCCACGCCGACGTCGAAGTAGTTGGCGATGTACCAGACGCCCCGGCGCACGACCCCGAACGTGTCGGTGCCGTTGCCGTTCCAGTCGCCCACCACCGGCGTGTCGCCGAAGTCGCCGAAGGGCCACACCGCGTCGGCCACGCCGGTGGAGTTGGAGTTGCGGAAGTACCAGTTCCCGGCCCGGAAGATGCCGACGGTGTCGATCCCGTCCCCGTTCCAGTCCCCCACGACCGGGTAGTCGCCCGGGTTCCCGTAGGCGAAGGCGATGTCGGCCACCCCGGTGCTGTTGGAGTTGCGCAGGTAGAAGGTGCCGTTCCGGTACACGCCCGGCGTCTTGGTGCCGTTGCCGTCCCAGTCGCCGGTGAGCGGCACGTCGGTCGGCTCGCCGTAGGTGTAGCTGAAGTCGGCCGGCCCGCTGGTGCGGGTCTGGCGCAGGTAGCGGACGTTCAGCCGGGTGAGGGCGGGCTTGGTGCCGGGGGTGACCGGCTCCCACAGGAAGGTCACGTTGACGTAGCCGTTCTCGTCGCTGCGCAGGCCGAGCTTCTTGGCCGCCTCGAAGGACAGGTCGATGCCGGCCGGGTTGAGGACGCACCGCCCGAACTGGTCGGCGCCGGCGGTGCGGTCGGTGGGTTGCTGGTCGAGGTCCTTGCAGTTGGCCTGGACGTTGAAGCCCTCGCCGAAGGCGGCGGTGGCCTCCGGCTTGCCCGTGGGCAGGTTGCCGAACAGCCGGCGGGGGCGGGGGGAGCCGGCCGCGCTCGGGTCCCAGTAGTTGTCGTCGACGTTCCACGGACCCACGTCCTTGACCGGGATGACCTCGCTGTGGCCGCTGGCCAGGGTGACGATGACCCGGTAGTCGAGGCTGGTGCCGTAGCCGGCGGGGCAGCCCTGGGCGCTGAGGGCGCCGGTGTTCTTGAGGGCGGCGAACTTGGCGCACTTATCGGGCACCGCCACCTCGACGCTGGTCGGGTCGTGGGACTGGTACTGGGTGGCGAAGACCCGGTAGGTGACGAACGAGCCGGTGGGCACGGGGATCTCGGCCGGCGTCTGGGCCGCGGCCTGGGCCCCGGCCTCGGACGCGTCGGCGTCGCTGTGGGCCGTCGGCTCGGCCTGGCGGGCCGCGGCCGGGCCGGGGAGGGCGGCGAGGCTCGTGAGCGCGCAGGCCAGGGCCAGCGTCAGCGTCACGATCGTCGTCCGCCGGGGACGGGGCGACTCGCCCCGAGCGCGGCTCACCATCGGGCGATCTCGTCCTCCATGTCGGGGGCGGCGGGGGGGGCGGGGGGGGCAGGGGGGGCGGGCGCCTCGGCCCGCAGCAGGGCCAGCTCCTCGGCCAGCAGGCGGGTGCGCTCCTCCAGGCGTGACAGCTCCCAGGAGAAGTGCACCACCACCAGCAGGAGCAGGGTGATGGCGCCCAGGAAGAACGTGGTGGGGCCGTAGGTGATGCCCATCCAGTCGGACGTGGCGTCGAGCACGCCCGGGAACGCGGCCAGGAAGATGAGGACCGCCCCCACCGACAGCCACAGCAGCGCGTAGCGCGCCGGCAGGTGGTGGCGCCGGAGGAGCCGGACGATGAAGAAGACGCTGGCGAGCGTCACCAGCAGGACGAGCAGGTGGCCGCGGGAACTCAAAGCACCGAGAGCCTAGGCCAGCGGGCGGTCGCGGCGGAGCATCCTCCGGGCCACCCACCAGTACGCCGACAACGCCGCGTCGAGCGGACGGGTCCAGCCGGGGATGCCCATGTTGGCCGCGTCGAACCGGGTGGACAGGTGCGGGGCGATGGCCCGGTCGCCCACCACCCGTTCCCCCTGGAGCCGCCGCCGGCGCTCGCCGAGCCACTGGCGGTGCCGAAGCAGCCACGCCCAGCCCCGCAGCTTGGGGCGCAGCCACCCGGCCCTGGCGGCTATCAACAGCATCCCCAGCTCGACTCCGAGAGCGGCGGGGGCGAGGAGCAGGAGGGTCCGCCGCTCGTAGGTGGTGAGGAAGAAGGCCAGCCGGTTGCGCTCGAGGAGGTACCACTTGGCCGGGTTCCGGGAGAAGTGGTAGCGGTGGGTCACGACCGCGGTGGGGACGTAGAGGATGCGCAGGCCCCGCTGCCACACCCGGATGCTGAGCTCGGTGTCCTCGTGGTAGGCGAAGTACTCGTCGGCGAAGCCGCCCAGGGCGTCCCAGACGTCGCGGCGCATCACCATGGCGGTGCCGGCGGCGGACGCGATCTCGACCTCGGCCTGGTGGTCGGCGACCGGCTCGCCGTAGGCCCCGGCCCAGCAGAAGCCGAGGAAGTGCACCGGGTTGCCGGCCGAGTTCATGAGGCCGGGGTCGTCGGCAAGGCGGACGCTGGCCGAGGCGATGCCCACGTCGGGACGGGCCGCCACCTCGACCAGCGCGGCCAGGGCGGCGGGGTCGAGAACGGCGTCCTGGTTGAGGAAGGCGACGAAGGCGGCGTCGGGGGCGGCGGCGGCCGCGCCCGCGTTGCAGCCGCCGGCGAAGCCGAGGTTGGTTCCGGGGCGGACGACGGTGACGCGGGGGCGGGCGGCCACCCGGTCGATCGTGTCCCGGTCGGCGCCGTTGTCGACCACGACCGCGTCGGCGTCGACGCCGGTGGAGGCGAGGACGGAGTCCACCGACCGCTCCAGCCACGGATCGTCCTCCCAGGCGGGGATGACGACGTCGACCCTCACGGGGTCATGCCGGGCGGCGGCGGGGTGAGGAGCTCGGTCGCCCCCGGGACCGGTCCCACCCGATGGTGGAGGAGGGGGAGGAGGAGCCCGAGCATGGCGACCGCCGACACCACCCCGCCGGCCACCATGCCCAGCTCGACCCGGGTGAGTAGGTCGGACCCGGCCCCGGTGACGACGCCGAAGGACACCACGCCCGCCAGCCAGGCCACCGCCACCCGGCCGTGGCCGGAGACGGCGATGAGGGCCTGGGCCAGGGTCATGGCGAACAGGTAGGTGGAGCAGGCCACGGCCAGGGTGGCGAGGTCGTGGGCGGGGAGCTCGAAGTCGGCCCCGAAGAGCGTGCGCACGACGGTGGGGCCCGCCACCAGGGCGCCTACGATGCCAGCCCCGCTCAGGGCGGCGACCAGGGCGAGGAGGCGGCGGAGGCCGGCGTCGAAGCCGGAGCGGTCGCCGGCGGCGGCCATGCCCGACAGGCGGGGGAGGGCGGGGGCGAGGACGGCGGTGAACAGGAACAGGGGGACCCGGGCCACGATGAGGGCGGCGAGGAAGCGTCCGGCGACGGCCCGCTCGCTGTCGTCGGCCAGCAGCTTCACCGCCACCGGGCCGGCGTTGGCCAGGCCCTGGGCCAGGATCGATCCCGCCAGCAGCCAGCCCAGGGCGACGGTGAGCTCGCGCCGGTCGGCCTCCGGGCCGGGAGTCGCCAGGCCCCGCTGGCCCCGGAGGGCGACGGCGGTGGCGAGGAGGGGCGCGGCCCCGAGGACCACGCCGTAGGGGCCGGCGGTGGCGACCCCGAGGGCGGCCAGCACCGCGCAACCGACGAGGCGCAGCGTGCCCTCGGTGGCGAGGGCGACGCCGTAGGGCCGGAACCGGCCGTAGCCGGCGAGGGTGCCCCGGGCCAGGTGCTCGGCGTAGTAGCCCCCGAGGGACAGGAGGAGGCCGACGAGCAGCAGGCCCTCGCCGTCGAACAGGCGGTCGAGGAGGACCACGCCCGCCACCGCGCAGACGAGGGTCAGGACGACGGCGGCGCCCCCGCCCAGGGCGGCCGCCCGCCGGATCACCGGTCCGCCGCCCACGCCCGCGGCCCGGCGGGCGGCCAGGCTCCGGGCCAGCTCCTGCTCGATGGGGATGAAACAGCCGGGCCCGACGAGGAAGACGATCGCCCACAGGGCGGAGAGGGGGGCGTAGGCCTCGGGGCCGAGGGCCCGGGCCGCGATCACCAGGAAGCCGTAGGCGGTGAGGCCGAGCACGCCCAGCCCCACGGCGATGGCCACCGTTCCCTCCGAGGCCCGGGCCCACTGCCGGAGCCGGCTGGGGGTGTCGGCGCGGTGGGTGGGGGAGGGCGCGGGAGGCTCCGGGGCGTTCGGACGACAGGACGCGGGCAGCCGGATACTAGAGCGGCCGGTGCCGACCTTCCCGGCGGCGGGCGCCGGTGGTCGTTCAGCGGCGGCGGCTGTCGAGGTACTGGAGAAGGTCGTGGGCGGCGAGCTCGACCTCCTTGTGGCGCCACTCGGCCGCCCGGTAGACGCAGGCGATCAGGCCGCTGCGGTGCAGCCGGCGGAAGTCGCCGTAGACGAACGCGTGGCGGGCCTTGGTCTCGTCGCCGGCCCCCTTGGTGAGGCCGAGGTGCCACTCGGCGTAGTCCTCCCAGGAATGCTTCTCCAGGAACCGGTTCTCGTCGTCGGCCGTGGGTTGGACCTCGCCCCACGTGCTGCGGAGCACGTACTGGCGGGCGTCGATGAGCTTTCGTGCCCTCGCCACCGCCCGCTCGTTCACCGAATAGGAAGCCATGCGGTCGTGTGTTCCCATCCCGCCGAGGGACACGCCTCCGTCTACGAGCCGACCACCGACGGGGGGAGGGCGGCCAGGCGTCCGGCGAAGACGCCGACAATGCCGGGGATGGTGGTCTGGCCTGCGACCTTGGTCGTGGGCTGGTCGGCGTCGGCGAAGTAGACGCCGAGCAGCACCCGCCCCCGCTGCAAGTAGACGGCGACGGAGTGGAGCGTCTGGCCCGTGTCGTCGGTGGTGGTCACGTCGAAGGCGGCCCGGGTCACCCCGTCGGTCTGGGGCCAGTCGCCGTCGGGTGCGGGGTCGAACCGGGTGGTCACGGTCGGCTCGCCCACCGGGCTGACCACGGGCGTCGACGGGCAGGCGGCGGCCACGTCCTTGACCTCGGACAGGGCCTGGGCCGCGCCGGCGGCGTCCTGGTAGAGGACCGCCTCGGTGCTGAACGTCACGACCGACTGGTCCTGGACGACCACGTCCTGCAGCCGGGCCTGGCGCAGGGACTCGCTCGGGTAGGTGCCGTTGCACAGGTCGAGGGTGGGTTGGGTCAGGCCGTCTCCGCCGGGGAGGACGCCGATGCTGAGCGACGGCGCCACGTCGTCGGGCGTCACCACGAGGGAGAGGAGGGCCTTGGTCGACGGGTCGAGGGTGGTCGGCGGGGTGGTCGGTGGCCGCAGGCGGGGTGTCGTGGGCGACGGCTGGCGCTCGACGGTGCTGGGCGTCGTGGTGGCGACCCTCGGCGTGGACGAGTGGCGGAAGATGCGCACGCTCAGGAGCCCGGCGACGAGGCCGAGGACGAGGAAGACCACCAGCAGGCGTCCGCCCTCCCACCGCCGCTTGGCCGGGGCCGGTGGTGCGGAGGTCGGAGGCGGCGGGGGCGGCGGTGGCGGCGGGGGTGAGGAGGCGGTGGTGGGGGCCGTCGCCCGGGCTTGCGGCGGTGGCTGTAGCGGTGGGGCCGCGGGGACGCCGTCGGTGACGGCGGCGGTCGTCGAGAAGGTCCACGCGTCGCCCGTCCACCAACGCAGGAGCGAGCTCGACCACGGGTCGGCGTACCAGCCGGGGACGCCCGGCGTGCCTCCGGCCGGCGGCGGGGCGCCGTCCGGCGGGGGGGGTGCGGCGGGCGGGGGGGATGCGGCGGGCGGCGGGGCTCCGGCCTCGGGCTCGTCGGTCACGTCCACCACTCAATCATGCGCCCCCAACCTGAGAGCCCCCTGGGTCGGCGGGGGGCCGACCGGCACCGGCGGCCTTGGTCGCGACGACGACGGCGGCGGCCCCTGCGCCCAGCACCCAGAGCCACCACGGACCGGGCACGATCGAGTCCACGTGGTCGGGGGTGGCGGCGTAGTGCCGGAGGTTGGTGCGCAGCCCGACCACGTGGACGAGCACCGCCACCGCCGCCACCGTTCCGACCACCGTGCCCGCCCGGGCCGCCAGCCATGGCAGCCGGTGGCGGTTGGCGTGGACCACCTCGCCGGCCAGGAGAGGGGCGACGACGGCGAGGGCGAGGACGTGGCGGCCCTGGACCTGGAACCCGTTCTGGCGCAGCAACGCCGAGGACACGACCAGGGTGGCAACCACCCCGAGGAGCACGACCCCCGCCACCGCCCGCCGCTGCCGCCGGGCGCCGACCGCGACCGCGGCCATCAGGAGGGCTATCACCAGCCCCGTCCACACCATCCGGGCCGGGACCGGCAGGGGAACGTCGATCGACCCGAACACCCCCACCAGCTCCCGCTGCACCCGGGCCAGGTCGGTCACCGAAGGGCCCAGCTGGCGGAAGAAGTAGCCGACGTCGAACGGGATGCCCGGCTGGTGGGTGAGCTCCCAGGCGGCCGTCCCCAGGCCCGCGGCCACCACCGCCAGCGCCGCGGCCGCGGCCCACCCCCCCGCGTCGCGCAGCGTCGTCCACAGCCGGCGGGGATCGGCCATGGCCGCCACCGCCCCCACGTCGAGGACGACCCACACCGGGCCCAGGGACCGGCTGGCGGCCAGCGCCACCCCGCCCACGGCCAGGGCGGCCCACACGCCCCGTCCGGCGGCCTGCTCCGGGACCCGGGCCAGCCGCACCAGGGCCGCCGCGAAGCAGATCCCGCCCGCCACCTCGAGCGCGCTCGGCGCGGGCGACGCCCCCACGAACAGCACCATGGGGCTCACCGCCAGCAACAACCCCACCCAGGCCAGCGGCCCCTCCGGCGACCACAGGACCCACGCGGCCAGGGCCAGCAGCACCACGGTGACGGCGGCGTTGGCGGCCCGGGCCCACCGGACCGCGGTCAGCGGGTCGTGGGCCAGCCGGGTGGCCATGCCGGGCAGGAGGTAGGGACCGGGCTCCAGTGTCCCCATGGTGGTGAGGCGGGGCGGGTGCGGGGCGTAGGGGTTGAGGTGCTCGACGCAGGCGCCGACGAATCCGGCCGGCTGGTCGAAGCACGTCCCGAAGTCGAGCCGGGCGGGCACGGTGACCAGGCGGGCGCCCCGCTGCACCCACCGCAGGCGAGCCGGGTTGTCGGGGCCGCAGCACGCCTTCACCAACGGGGCCTGGGCCGTCGTTGCCGCCAGCTCGGGATTGGGCCGGCCCGACAGGTCGCCCTGCCCCACCGCCTCCGCCCGCAGCACGTGGTTGAGCTCGTCGGGCGAGCCGCCCACCGGGTTGGCGAGGACCCAGCTGGCCAGCACCACCGCCACCGCCAGCAGCAACGTCGCCGGTCCGAGGGCGCGGCTCAGGACAGCAGCCGGCGCATCCGGCCCAGGGCCTTCCTCGCCACCAGGCGGGGACCGCCCCATTGGAGATATTCGACGCCGGTGCGCAGGTCGTCCCGCCAGCCGGCCCGGCCCCGGCGCCCGGGGGCGAGGTCGCGGCGGAGATGGTGGGTGGCGTCGGCGTCGAGGAGGTCGGGGGCCCGCCGGGGGGCGCGGCAGAACTCCACCAGCGGCCGCAGCCCCTGCGACCAGAGCAGGCCGGGCGTGACCCGGGCCACGTTCTCCACGCAGCCCTTGCGGAAGCCCTCGTCGTCGAGGAGGCGGAACAGGGCCGACTCCAGCCCGTCGACATCGCCCGACGGCACCGTCAGCCCCAGTCCCTCCGATTCCACCAGGTCGGCCAGGGAGTCGCCCGCGGTGCACACCACCGGGAGCGACGCCCACAGGTAGTCGAGGATGCGGGTGCGGAACGACATGGCCGTCTCGAGGTGGTCGATGTGGGTGCTGACCCCCACATCCGCCTCCAGCAGGTAGTTCTGCCGGTCCTCGTACTCCACCCATCCCTCGTTGAAGAAGACGTGGGTGCCGGTGAGGCCGAGCTCGTCGGACAGGGCCCGGGCCGCCACCGCCATCCGCATCTCGGGGATGTCGGGGTTGGGGTGCTTGAGGCCCATGAAGAACAGGCGGACGTTGGGCACCCGCCGGCGCAGGCGGTCGACGGCGTGGAGGAGCGTGAGCGGGTCGAACCAGTTGTAGATGCCACCGCCCCAGAGGATGACCTTGTCGTCGAGGCCGATGCCGGGCAGGACGCCTTTGAGGGCAGGCCGGGTGGGCGCTGGCGCGGCGTCGGAGATCCCGAAGGGCACCACCGCGATGAGCGACCGCAGGGTGCCGTCCTCGTCGTAGGTGCGGGGGTTGACCCGGCCCAGGGCCGACAGCTGGCCCAGCCAGAAGTCCCGCTGCTTCTCGCTGGCGCAGAGGAAGAAATCGCCCCGGATGAGCTGCTCGTTGAGGACCCCGACCGCCTCCGCCACCAGCTCCACCCGCCGCTTCTCACCCTCGTCGCGGGCCTGCTCCAGCTGCTCCAGGTGGAGGGGGTCGTAGATGTCGGCGATCACGACCTTGGTCGACGACAGCAGGAACGGCCGGCCGGTGAGGAACCACCCCTGGAAGAGCAGGACGTCGCACCATTCCTCCAGGTGGCGCAGGTCGCGGTCGTCGACCGACCGCACCGTGAACCGGGGATGGGACACGGTGGCGGTCGAGGTGGTGACCAGCTCGACCTCGTGCTCCAGCGAGAGGGCGCACGCGATCTGCCAGGCCCGGATGGCGGGTCCGGCCATGGCCGGCGTGAGGGTGTCGCAGGTGGCGACCACGATCCGCCGGCGGCTTCCGAACCGCTCCCGCACGCCGAGCGCCTCCGTGGTTGCGGCGAAGGCGTCGCGGTACCGGGGGTCGTCGACGTCGGGCTCGAGGGGCAGCCGGAGGAGGCGGAAGATCTCGGGGTCGGTGCGTCGGCGGCAGGCCTGGATGGCGGCACGGGCGGGGGTGAGGTCGGGCAGGCCGGCGAGGAAGGCGTCGATGGCGTGGGCCGAGGCGGCCAGCGCCGGCGATGCGGTCAGGGTCGCCCCGGTGGGCCCCGGCTGGTCGCCGCCGAGCACGGCGCCCCGGCGGATCCCGAGGGCGAGGGCCGCGGGCAGGGCCGCGGCCAGGCTGGCGTCGTCGTAGTTCTTGTAGATGGTGAACAGGGCGTTGCGCTCCCGGAGGAACCGTTGCCGCACCGAGGGGGCCGTCCGCTCGCCCCGCCCGCCGGTGGCGACGACGCTCACGCCAGGGGCGGCGACGACCCGGTGGCCGAGCAGCCACAGCCGCCAGCCGAGGTCGACGTCCTCCAGGCCCCGTTCGTAGCGGGCGTCGAAGCCGCCCACCTCGTGGAACACGTCGGCCCGCACGACCATGGCCTCGACCGGTGCGTACAGCACCTCGGGGACGGCCTCGCCCGGGTCGGTCGTCGGTCCGGCCCCGGCCGGCACCGGGTGGCCGAGGAACGACACGGCCGGCGGCCACGCCTCCCCTTCCACCTGGGTGGCCACGCAGGCGACGGAATGATCGCGATCAAGGACGTCGATCGAGGCCCGCAGCCACTGGCGGTCGGGCGCGTGGCCCACGGCCAGGAAGGCGATGACGGCGCCGGTGCAGGCGGTGGCGGCCCGGTTGAGGGCTTCCGCCCGTCCCGGGTCGTTCGTGAGCGACACGACGGTGGCGCCGGGGGCGGCCTCCCGCAGCAGCCCATCCTCGTGGCCGCCCCGCGGACCCACGCCGACCACAACGATCTCGAGCCGGTCGGCGGGGAAGTCGAGGTCGGCCACCGCCTGGAGGGCGGCCACGGTGTCGGCCACCGCGCCCTCGTGGAGGACCACCACCGACACCACGTCCGCCGGCAGGTCGCTCGGGCTCACCGTTCTCCGTCCAGGGAATGAATCTGCCACAGCCCACCGAGCGAGACGACCCCACCGTAGGACTCCTTGGGCTGGCCCGGCTCCACGTCGAACCGGAAGGTGCGGTGGCGGAAGTCGAACTGGTGCAGGGTGGCGTAGTCGGTGATGGCGGTGGACACGTCGTAGGTGCCGGGCAGGAGCATGAGGACGGGCACCACCAGGTCGACGTGGCCCTCCCCCTCCAGCCGCTCGGGCACGCAGTCCGCCTCCCGGGTGTTGGGCCCGGTGACGTGCTGGCCGTCGAGGGTGTGGACGGCCATCCCGAACACGGGCCGGGGGATGGGCTCGGTCATCACGTAGTGGAAGCGGAAGGTGACCCGCTCGCCGGTGCGGACCTTGGCGGTGGGGTGGCCGTCGCCGTCGACCAGCTCGATGCGGTCGACCCGGGCCTCGCCCGAGCCCCACCGGGTGCCCGAGCCCGACACCTGCTGGCGGTCGGGGTGGACCTCGTCGATGTACTGGTCGACCACGTCGCCCGCGGGGCCGATGGCGTGCAGGGTCCCGTCCTTGAGCCACGCCACCTGGTCGCACAGGCTGCGGATCGACGACAGCCCGTGGGAGACGACCACCACCGTCTTCTTGGCCGCCTTGAGGTCGGCGAACTTCTCGTTGCACTTGCGCTGGAAGCTCTCGTCCCCCACGGCCAGGACCTCGTCGACCAGGAGCACGTCGGGCTCCACGTTGATCGCCACCGAGAACCCGAGCCGGACGTACATCCCCGACGAGTAGTTCTTCACCGGCGTGTCGATGAAGCGCTCCAGGCCTGCGAACTCGACGATCTCGTCGAACTTGGCCGCGATCTGCTTCTTCCCCAGCCCGAGGATCGACCCGTTGAGGTGGACGTTCTCCCGTCCCGAGAGCTCGGGGTGGAAGCCGGCGCCCAGCTCGAGGAGGGCCGACACCTTGCCCTTGACGTCGATGTGGCCCTCGTCCGGCCGCAGGATGCGGGCCATGCACTTGAGCAGGGTGCTCTTGCCCGAGCCGTTCTCGCCGATGAGGCCGAAGGTGGTGCCCTCGGGAACGGTGAGGTCGACGTCGCGGAGGGCGTAGAACTCCTCGTACTGGGCCCGCCGGCCTCGCAGCAGGGTGCTCTTCAGGTGCTGGTTGCGCTCGTGGTAGAGGCGGAAGTGCTTGGTGACGTGGTCGACGACGACTGCCGGGGTCATGGGCGCCGGGGTCGTGGGCGCCGGGGTCGTGGGTGTGGGGGCGGCGGCCTCGGTCACAGCTCCTCCGCCAGCTTGGGCTCGAGGCGGGCGAAGACCATCAGCCCGACGAGGAGGGTGACGGCCGAGACCGCCAGCAGGTAGAGGAGGTCGCCCGCGGCGGGGGCCCGCACGTCGTAGAGGAGGTCGCGGTAGACCCCCACGAAGCGGACCATGGGGTTGAGGTCGTACAGGAACCGCACCGGGACCTCAACTCCGAGGGCGTGGGCGGTGCGGGGGACGACCGACACCGGGTAGACCACCGGCGTGGCGTAGAACCACAGCTGCAACAGGATGCCGGTGAAGTGCTGGACGTCGCGGAAGTACACGTTGAGCACGCCCAGGGTGAGTCCGATCCCGAGCACGAACACGAACTGCAGCGCCATCAGCGCGATCACCGGCAGGAGCCACGGGAGCACGAAGTTGCCGGCCAGGAGGAGGGCCACGGCCAGCACGCCCATCTCAATGAGGAAGGCGACCACCGACGAGGCCACGTTGGCCGCGATCAGGACCTGGCGGGGGAAGTAGACCTTTTTGATCAGGTTGGAGTTGGCCAGCATGGTGCCCATGGCCCCGGTCATGCCGTTGGCCACCAGGTTCCACGGGAGGATCCCGCAGAGCAGGAAGAGGGCGAACACATCGAGGCCGCTGGGGTCGCCCGGCGGGACCTTCACCTTCAGGAAGACCCCGAAGACAACGGCGAAGATCAGCATGGTGGCGAGCGGGTTCACCAGCGACCACGCCCAGCCGAGGAGCGACCGCTTGTACTTGCCCCGCAGCTCGCGCAGGGTCAGGTTGGCCAGCAGGTTGCGGGACTCCCACATCTCCCGCACGCTGCCGATGGTGGCCGCGAGCAGCGCCGGACGGGCCGGGCGACGGCCGCCGTCGGCCTTGGCCACGACGTCGTCTTCGAGCACCCGCACGAACCTAGGCCCTCCCGGTGGGCGTCATCGGCCGCAAGTTTCAGGATACCGCCCCGCCCCTGCGCCGACGGCCGAGTGTGCGGAAACGTCGGTATATCCCACGGTTCTGCACACTCGACCCGGCTCTCGGGCAGGGTTCGGGCGGTAGGGTCGGCGCCGGATGCGGATCGTCGTCGTCTCGGCTCACTTCCCGCCGAACTTCGTCAGCGGCGGCACCCTCCAGCCCCAGCGCCTGGCCCGGGGCCTGCGCCGGCTGGGCCACGACGTGCGGGTGTACGCGGGGTGGTTGGGGGAGCGTCCGCCGCTGGAGAGCTGGGACGACGCCGACGAGACGGGCCTGCCCGTGCGGTGGGTGGCGAGCGGCCGGTGGATCGGCTGGCGCGACGAGCGGAACTTCGACAACCCCGAGGTCGGGGCCCACTTCGCCTCGTGGCTGGCGGAGGTGCGGCCCGACGTCGTCCACCTCCACGCCCTCCAGTCCCTGGGCGGGAACCTGGTGCCGATCGCGGCCGCATCG
>Ga0207687_10001921_pt1 | contig 14301 bp, 12 predicted proteins | sample KBSM54metaG_FD_184399 | JGI IMG/M metagenome (GOLD analysis project Ga0207687, IMG submission 184399) | Miscanthus rhizosphere microbial communities from Kellogg Biological Station, Michigan, USA - KBS M5-4 metaG (SPAdes) (version 2) | ecosystem: Host-associated > Plants > Roots > Rhizosphere >...
CGATTTTGTGGGCCCATCAGGAACATGTGGGACGCCTGACGCAGGTCCTCGCGAGAAGCATGGGCTCGTATTTGACCGAGGCGGCCCGCGCGAGCTATTTCACATTCGGAAACGCGACGCTCGACGGCACGTTCCTCACCAACCCGAATCCGAGCGTGCCGCCGGCTGCGACGGCGTTCCAGCCGTTGACGAGCGACGGATACGAATTGAACTTCCGCGCTGCCGGCGCCGCGCGCGTCATCATTCCGTTGCGTGGCGCGTTGCCGAAGTGGCTTGCCGATCCGCATCACCTCCGCGCCGGCGACGCAGGCGACGCCTACGATCGCGTCGAGAATCTGCCGCAAAAGTTCGACGCCGTGATCTACATCGAGCACACGACGCCGAATCACTGGGTGCGCTGATCAGCGCGACGCGCGGCGCCGCGTGACGCCGCGCTCTTCGACGCGAAGCTGCGAACCGTCGGGATAGACGATCGCGCTCACGGCGCCGTTGCGGATCTCATAGTCGATGCCGATCAAGCTCTTCGCCAGACACGCCTTCTCGACGGCTGCGGACGCGGGCGTGCGCGTGACCGGCGCGCTGAGAATGCGCGTGGTCGGGCTGGTCTCGATCCAGTAGGCGTCGCCGTCGATGACGCGAACGCCGAAGGCGTTCACCGCCGCCGCGAGAAGGATGTCGAGGCCGGAGTGAAAGTAGGTCGCGTGCACATTGCCGTTCGTCCAGATGACCGCCGGATCACCGCCGCCGGCGATGCCGCCGAGGGTTCCGGAAACAGACGTGGGGAGCGTGGTGTCGAATCGCGTTTGCTGGCGCAGATCGCCGCGCGGCATCTCGATCGCGGCGAGATGCGAGGAGCCGTTGCGCCACGCGGCGTACCAGTGCGCGCCGTCGCCGCCGGCGATGGCGTTGAAGCCATCCTCGCCGGCATGCGAGAGGACGACGCGCTGCAGCGAATCGCTCACGCGCACGGCATCCACTTCCGTCTTGAACAACTCGTCTTCGCCGGAAGTGACGACGAGAAGCTCGTCGCCGACGGCGGCGAGCGAGATCGAAAAGGTGATCGATGTTGACGGCAGAGTACCGACGCCCGTCAGATTGCCGGCGGCATCGAGTCGCGCCAGCCGGAGACTCCGGTCGTCGTCAAACACGATCGCGGTGCCGCCGGAGATGGCAACGATCGCGGCGTGGAACGTCACGTTGTTCGAGAGCCGCATCACGGCGCCGGCCGAGCCGCTTCCGCCGATGAAGCGCGTGTAGAGGCTGTTGCCCTCGAACCAGAGGACTTGACGGCCGAGGGCGGTGGAGGCGATGCGCGGTGAGGTTTGCGCGCTCGCGTGCATCGAAACGATCGACTCCGTCGTGCCGTTGTTCGCGCCGCGCGTGATGACTCGCGTCGCGATCGATCCGCAGCCGGTGCCGTACGCCACCAGAGTTCCATCGCGCGACGGCGTCGCTGCCCAGATGAATCCGTTCGCGACAACGAACGGCGCCGACGCCGCGCCGTTCGTCGCCGGCACATGCGCCGCGCGAACGATCGAGCCGGCGTTGTCCCACAAGACAAGGAACGACCCGCCTTCGTACGCGACCTGCGGTGGATCGATGAGCGTCGACACGAGAGATTCCGACGCGATCTCGATCGGATTGGCGATCGGGTTGCCGCTGATGTCCAGACGCAGCGCGGCGACACGACCGTTCGTATCGATGAAGACGGCGAGGAATCCGTTGCCGCTCGACGCGACGTTCACCGACGCCGTCGACGGAATCGCCGGAAGCGAAACCGCCGCGCCGCCGATCGGCGCCGCTTCGAACGTCGCGCCGCGCTTCCAGATCACCAGTCCGTTCGTCAGCGCCGCGAGCGTCGCGCCGGTGGTCAACTGGTTGACGTTCGTGACGGTGCCGTCGCGCGACACATGCGCGGCGGCAAGATCGAGATTCACAACGAGATACTCGCTGCCTGTCCAGACGACTCCTGCCTGTCCGCCGGTGTGGCTCGAGGCGACCAGCTGCAGTGCGCCCGCTTTTCCATCGCGATCGACGACCATCGCGCGCGTGGCGGTCGAATCGTTGATGACGAGCAGAAAGTCGCGGCCGTCGCTCGCCACGCTCGGCGAGCCGAGAAAGGCGTACGGGATTTCTTCGTTGACGCGCGCGCGGCCCTGCTCGTCGAGCGGCGCACCGTAGTTCGTGCCGGTGACGGTTCCGAATCCGACGTGCGTGAAGTGCCACGCCGCGAACGCGCCGCCGTCGCTCACCGCGAGGACCGCGCGATTGAATCCGCAGTCCGGCACATAGCGCGTCTCGATGAGCGGAAAACCGTGCGGCGCATCGCACCCAAAGATCACGCGCGAGAAAACGAGGAGGAAGAAAAGTGCGGTGCGCCGCATGTCATCGATACGCGGCAGCGCGAGCGAGCGTCTACGCCTTGAGCGTCTACGCCTTGAGCGCTTCCGCGCGCGCCGCCTGCGCCTCGATCTCGCGCCGGCTCTTCGGGCGCTCGGGCCATCCGCGGCGCTTCACCTCATCGAACGTGAGCAGCGAGTTCGCGTAGTAGTCGCGCAAGAGCAGCTCGTTCGGATTCCACTGCCATGCTTCTTCGATGACGGGAACACCGCTGCCGTCGAAGAGATCCGATCGCCATCGCTCCGCCGGCTGGAGCAGCCGCCGCAGTGTGAGGATCTTGTTCGCGAGACTCCAGATTTCCTCCGGCGTCTTCTCGCGCAGCAGCCACACGCGGTCGCGCCACTCCTCGCGATAGCGCGCGATCTCGGCGATGATCTCGGCATCGGTGCGCGGCTCCGTCAAAATTGTCGCGACGAGCGTGACCGGCGTGACCGGAACCGCCGCCGAGATCTCGCTCATCACCAGCTCCGCGAACTTCTGCAGCGCGGCTTTGCGATCGTCGAACGCCGGCGCGAGCACGTCCGGATTCGCGGCGATGAAGTCGTCGACGGAAATCGGTTTGCCGAACGTCACGATCGCGTAGCCGTATCGCTTGAACCGCTTGATCGCGCTGCGGACGATGTTCTTGAAGAGAAACTCGAGCGTGGTGTTCAGCTTCTCCGTCTTCGTCGATCGATCCTCATGCCCCCTCAACTCCTCGGTCAAATTCCGATCTTCGAGCACGCGGTCGTAGTTGATGGCCGTGGGGATGATGAAGAGCGGCGCGTTGAAGGAGTGATCGCGTTTCGCCGTGAGGATGTAGTCGAGCATCCCGAGCTTCGGCTTCTGAAACGCGCCGTCGCGCGTGAGGCCGCCTTCGATGAAGATGCCCTGCGTCACGCCGTTCTTCGTGATCGTCTGCACGAACTTCGACAGGATCGCGTGATACAGCGGCTCGCGATAGCGCCGCCGCACGAAGTATCCGCCGAACCATTTGAAGACGTGGTTGAGCGGCCAGACGCGCGCCCACTCGCCGATCGCGTACGAGAGCGAGACGAATTTGAAGAGCATGTGCGCGACGAGGACGTAGTCGGCGTTCGAACGGTGATTGATGATGTAGACGACCGTCGATCCCTTCGGCGCGCTCTCGTTGAAGTCGATCAGCGGCTTGCGCTCGACGACGGGTCGGTAGAGGAAGTACATGATCGCCCGCGCGATCGGCTGCCCGAACCGGTAGTACGCGAGCAGGTTGAACTTCGGAACGATCTCGCGCAAATACGTCTTCGCCTGCCGCGTCGCCTCTTCGGTGGAGACGTGATGATCGTGCGCGTAGGTGCGGACCGCGTCGACGATCTCGCGCGAGCCAAAGACCTCGAGCTCGATGTCCGCATGCCGGCGCTTGAGCTTGAAGCGATCGATGTGAATGCGGCGCGAACGCTGAAAGCGACGGGCGTGACGCTTACCGAAAAAGCTCGCGATGATCGCGATGACGGCGAGCGCGACGATCGCGATGATGATGCGCATGAGGGACATTCTAGGTTGTAGGTTCTAGGTTTTAGGTCGTAGGGCTCCTACAACCTACAACCTATAGCCTACGACCTCGTCTCGCTTCCATCATCTTGGGCAGATTCCGTTCCGCCCACCTGCGAATGGCGCCGAGCGGCTCGCGCAGCGAGCGGCCGAGCGGCGTGAGCGTGTACTCGACCATTGGCGGGACGACGGGATGCACGCGGCGGTCGACGAGGCCGTCGGCTTCGAGGCTGCGCAGTGTTTGCGTGAGCATCTTCTGGGTAATGCCGCCGACGCGGCGCTGCAGCTCACCGTAGCGCAACGTTCCGTCGCTCAGCGCGTAGATGATCAGCGCCGTCCATTTGTCGGCGATGCGGTCGAGCACTGCGCGCGACGGGCAGGCTTCATTCATCACGTCGCATTTCATACGCACCATTTGGTCTGTACCCTACTTTCAGGTAAGTACTTGCTTCTTCGGGTTCCTGCACCCATATTACACCGCATGATCTTGATCTACGGTTCTTCAGGCACAGTGGGAAGCGAAGTGGTCAGGCAGTTGGAAGCGGCGGGCGTTCCGTTCCGGCGCGCGAACCGGCAGGCGCCGGACTTCAGCGGCGTCGACAAAGTCTTTCTCCTCTCCCCGACCGACGCGGCGTCGGAGCTGGCGATCGTCGAGGAGGCGAAGCGCGCCGGCGTGAAGCACATCGTGAAGCTGTCGGTGTACGGCGCGGAAGAGGAAGGCTTCGAGTTCGCACGCATTCACCGCAGCGTCGAGAAAGCGATCGAACAGTCCGGGTTGGCGTGGACGTTCATTCGCCCGAACGGCTTCATGCAGAACATGGCGAATTACAACGGGGCAACCATCAAGTCGCAGGGCGCGTTCTACGGCAGCGCGGGCGCCGGACGCGTATCGCATGTCGACGTGCGCGACATCGCCGCCGTCGCCGTCGCCGCGCTCACGCAACCGGGGCACGAGAACAAGTCGTACACGCTCACCGGTCCGGAGGCGATCACGTACGACGAGGTCGCGTCGAAGATCAGCGCCGCCGCGGGACGCGAAGTGAAGTACGTCGATCTTCCGCCCGATCAGCTTCGGCAGGGCATGACCTCGGCCGGCGTTCCCGGCGAATACGCGGACAAGCTGCTCGACCTGAATCGCTACTACAAAGAGGATCGGATGAGCGACGTCACGGGAGACGTCAAGCAGGTCACTGGCCGCGACGCGCGCTCGTTCAACGACTACGTGCGCGACAACGCCGCGGCATTTCGCTGAGCGGTGCGCAGCCGCATCATCGCCACGATGCCGAGGAAGGGGCCGGGCGCGAGGGCGATGAATGCGGCGCGCCAGCCGACGGCGTCGACGACGAGCGGCATCATGCGGATCGAGATCGTCGTGATCAGGAATCCGATGCACGTCTGCATCGTCAGCGCGGTGCCGATGTAGCGCGGATCGGCCAGCTCGGTCACGCACGCGGAGAACTGCGCGGAGTCGGCGACGACGCTCGCGCCCCAGATCGCGGCGACGACGAGGAGCGCGATCGCAGAGCCGCCGTACAGCGTGCCGATGACGAGGCAGCAAGTTCCGCTGATGGACATCGCCGCCGACGCGACGTTGGCTCGGCCGAGGCGATCGGCAAGACGGCCGGCGGCGATGCAGCCGATGGCGCCGCTGCCGATGACGATGAACGAGCCGACGTCGGCGAGCATCGTCGAGTCGCCGCTCGAGGCGAAGCTCGCGCGCAACATTGCCGGAATCCACGTCCACATCGCGTAGAGCTCCCACATGTGTCCGAAGTAGCCGAAGTTCGCCAGACGCACACCGCGATTGGAGAAGACCGCGGTGACTTGCGAGAGATCGAACGGTTGGCGCGGGAGCCCGAACGGACCTTCGTGAACGAACAACGCGACGATCAGCGACGCGATGACGGCGAGCAATGACGTGCAGGCGACGTTCACGCGCCATCGCGACGAGCCGACGGCGTTGATCAGATACGGCGACGCTTTCCCGAGCGTGAGCGCGCCGACCAACACGCCGAGCGCGAAGCCGCGTCCTTCGCGGAACCACGTCGCGATCAGCTTCATCCCCGGGGGATAGACGCCGGCGAGAAAGACGCCGGTGAGGAATCGCAACGTGATCGCGGTCGCCGCGTTGTGCGAAACGACGGCGACGAGCAGATTCGCGATGGCGCCGAGGAGGGCGGAGACGGCGAAGACGTGTCGGGTCTTGAAGACGTCGGGAAGATTGAGGAGCGCGCTGATCAACGTTCCGGCGACGAAGCCGAGTTGCACGGAGAGCGTGAGCCACGCGGCGGTGCCGGCGCTCAGATGCCATTCGCTCGCGATCTTCGGAGCGACGGCGGACGCCGCGAACCAGAGCGACATCGCGAGAAATTCGGAGAACGCGAGAAGAATGAGCGCGCGCCCGCGGCTCACAAATCCGCCAGCAGCCTTTTCGCGATTGCCGGAATCAGCGTCACGTCATCGGCCGTGCCGCGCGTGAAGATCACGATCACGTACTTTTTCCCGCTCGGCAGCTCGACGTACGCGGCGTCGTGGCGCACTTCGCTCGTCCATCCTGCTTTCGACCACAGCTTCGTGCCGGCCGGCAGCGACTCGCCGATGAATTCCTTCACCTGATTCTCGTCCTTGTTCAACGGCTCGAGCGGACGCGCCATCAGCTTCAGCATCTCGTCGCTCGCGGCGGACGACAACGCTCTGTGCTGCACGATCCAGAGGACAAGCGACGCGACGGCGTTCGACGTCGCGCGATTGCGGTTCACGCGCGGATCGGTCTTCGGGTCAAATACTTCTTTGCCGTAGATCACCTGCATGTCGCGGCCGAACGGCCCGAAGCTCCACGGCTTCGCCATCGCACTGATGTCGTAGCCCATCGATGCGAACCATCGGTTCACCACGCCGCGTTTCTCGACGAATTTTCGGAACGCGCGGCCCTGCAACGAAGGACCGCTGGCGGTGTCGGAGATCGCGTCGAGGATGAACGCGGTGGCGTCGTTGTCGGAGACCGCGATCATCTCGTGCAGCGCGCGCGGCATGTCCGGATCGTTTTCCTTGTGCTGGTGAAACGTCTCCGCCATGTAGAAAAGCTTGACAACAGAGGCGGGATAAAACGGCGCGTCGCCGTGATAGTCGCCGCGATCGATCGCCGTCGGCATCGTCACGTCGACGACGGTCATGGCCAGGTCTTCCGCTTTCAGCTTCGGAAACTGTTTGAGCACGTCGTCGGCCGCGGCCTGCAGGTGGAGCGTGATCGCGGGATTGACCGGCCGATCCTTGAACTCGCGGAAATCGGCGCGCGCGATGACGGCGAAGAAGACGATCGCGATGACGAAGCGTGCTCGCATGGCGAGCGATTGTAGCGGCTACGGACAGCGACAGGCCCGAGCGCGATCGAGAGCAATCAGAACTCCCAGCCGATGCCGAACGACGGAATCCATCCGACACCGGATCGATTGCGGGTCACCGTCACCGCATTCGTGCGCGTGTCGACATCGAACGAGAACGATTCGCCGCAACAGAGCTGCGTCTGATTCGTGGCGTTGCCGACGTCGATCCAGCTGCTGAATGTGCCGTGCGACAGCGCGAGGCTGTACATGGCGCGGACGTCGTAGCGCTGATACAGCGGAAAGCGGATCTGATTGCGCTCGCCGATGGCGGCGTCGACGAGTCTGGTCTTGGGATCGAACGTGCCGATGACGTCCGTCGTCGGCCATCCGGTGTGCAGGAGTCCGGAGACGTTGAAGTTCCACGCCGCGCTCACCTTGTAGTTCGTGCTGAACGTCGTGGCGCGCGGCTGATCCCAACTTCGCGGAACGGACTTCGATGCAATCCGATCGACGCTCGTCGACTGCGTGAGGCTCAGCCACCACGTGAACGGGCGCGATGAGTCGCTCTTCACCAGCATCTCGACGCCGCGCGCGTCCGACGACTCCGGCGCGACGCGGACGCGGTCGTACTTCGCCTCCGGAAAAAACTCGTCGTGATCGAAGAGGTTCTCGTAGCGCGGCCGCACGTGATCGACTTTTCGCGTGTACGCGCCGACGCGCGCCGCGATGCCGTTGGCGAAGCGATGCTCGATGCCGATCTCCGCGCTGCGCGCAACCTGCGCGCGATAGAGCGTCGGGTCGCCGTCCGCGACCGCGAGCTCGTCGAGCCGCTGCGCCTGCCGGTACTCGCCCCACGACGCGCGCACCGCGGTCTGCGCCGACGGCGTGAAGACGACGTTCACGCGCGGCGTCCACTTCGCGTCGTCGCGCCGCCAGCTCTCCGACTCGTACCGCACGCCCGCTTCGACGGTCAGGCCCTTCCCGATGCGCACGCGATCCGCCGCGTAAAAGCCCGCCGTGTCGCCGTTCTGCCGCAGCGCGATCGCGACGCTGCGCCGCGGCGGATTGCCCGCGAACTGCAGCTCTCTTCCGATCGTCGCGACGCCCGCGTAATCGTACGAAGCGTGCAGCCGCTTCAGGTCGACGCCCCACTTCAACACGTGACCGCGATCGCCGCGATCGAGCGTCCAGTCCTGCCTCATGCCGGCGATGCCGAAGTCGCGGTCGTCGTGCACGTCGGCCGTCTCGCGCTGAAACGTGAACCCGCCGTTCTTGCTCTGCGCGAGCCGCGAAAACGATCCGACGATCTGCGAGCTCAGATGCGGCGTCCACGACGATCGCAGATTCAACCACGCGTAGCGATTGCTGTATCGCGCGTGCACGAAATCGCCGCCGTTCTCTTCGTGATACTCGAAGTGATCGACGGCGGTGAGCGCGTTCGCCGACAACACCGATCGGTCGCCGATGCGGTACTGCAGCTTGCCGATCACGTCGCCGTAACGCGGACGCGCACGAATGTCCTGATAGAAGAGATCGAGCAGCACGTCGAAATATCCGCGCCGCGCGGAGACGAGCCACTGACCGCGATCGCCGTTGAACGCACCGGCGCTCAGGAGGCGGGCATGCGTGAAGCTGACGCCCGCGTACGTGCGCGCCGCCGACGTCGTGCTCATGTCGATCACGCCGCTCATGCGATTGCCGTACTCCACCGGCGCGCCGCCGCTCAGATAATCGAGGCTCCCAATTGCCTCGGCGTCGAACACGCTGATGATGTCCTGGAAGTAGCGGAAGTGATACGGCTGCGCGATCTCGAGCCCGTCGATCAACACGAGCACGTCATCGGGCGAGCCGCCGCGCACGCCGAACGACGCGGAGAGATCGCTCGTCGCCGCGCCGGGAAGACGGCTGAGCGTGTGAAAGACGTCGTCGGCAAGATGCGGCGTGCGATTCACTTCGTCGCGCGATAGAAACTGGCGTTGCTCGGGAGAGCGGCCGAGGACTGCGTAGTCGCTGGCGGTGACGACGATCTGCGCGAGGGATATCGGCATCAACGCTTTCGCGTCATCCATCGTCACGGGGATTTGCGGCGGATGCGTTTCGGCGCGCAGCGTCGCGCCGCGCACGATGAGCACGACGCCGCCCGGACCGTTTTTCGCCGCGAGTCCGAGCGGCGGCAGGATCTCGTCGAGAATCGCGCGATCGTCATTCGCGCGCGGCTCGGCGATGACGCGCATCTCCGGCTTCACGAGATCGCTGCTGTAGACGACGTTCAATCCGCGCTGCTGCATGTCGCGCAGAACATCGGCGAGCGGACGTCCGGCGAAGCGCGTCGCCGCGATGGCGACGATCGCCAGCAGCGCGAGCGCGCGGCGGATCATTGGCGCACCGTGAGAACGCCTTCGTCGATCGTCGCGTGGAGTCCGGCCGTCGGCAGAACCGCTTTCGCGGCGACGTCGGGCTGCAATTTGCCGATCGATCCGTGCAGCGTCGTGCGCGTAGCGCGCTGCCGCGTCGCATCAGAGTCGTAGAGAACATCGAAGCCGCTTTCATTAGCGACCCAGACGATGAAGTCCGACACGCGCGCGCCTTCGATGGCGAAATCGGGCGCGACGTCATTCGTCCAATTCCATTCGAAGCCCCACGGCCGGACTTTTTCCGCGACGACGTCCGCCGGCGATTGAAACGCGAGCTGCTCGCCGCGTGTCGCGCGATGCGTGCCGACGATCACGACTCCGTCGCGAACGCGAACGCGCGCGAGGTTCTTCGTGAGGCGAACTTCGAATCGCGTTCCGATGTCGCGCACGACTCCGTACGGCGTCTCGACGCGGATTCCTGAATGCGCCGCCGTGACGTAGACCGCGCCGGCCTGCAATGCGATGCGATGTGGTGTCAGGAAGCGGACGCGCGAGTGATCGTCGATGCGAACGCTCGTGCCGTCGGCGAGGCGAACGGACGCGCGTCCGTTTTCCGTCGCGACTTCCGATCGCGCCGCGATCTGCTGTCCCTTCGAAAGCGGCGCCGCGCCGCTGACGCGCTCGACACGCGCGATGATCCACGGCGTCACCGGCGCAGAAGGACGATTCGTGATGGTGAGGATGATCGCCGTCGCGATTGCGGCCGCGAGCGGCAGCGCCCAAATGAATCGCGAGCGCGATCGCGCGTCGACTTCAGCGCGCCATTGGTTGTGCACGTTCGCTTTCACGCGCGCCGCGACGTCGGCGGGAATGGCAGGACGCGGTCCGGCGAGTTTGATGAGGCGCTCGACCGTGTCGTCGCGCAGATCGTCGTTCATGACAGGACTCCTTCAGCGGTGGCGGTGAACGCTTCGCGGAACGCGTTGCGTGCGCGCGTGAGCAGCGACTCGGCGGCTTTGGCGCCGATGCCGAGGCGCGCGGCGATCTCGTTGACGGAGAGCGCTTCGATGTACTTCCACTCCAGGACGTCGCCGTAGTGGCGCGGGAGGCGATCGAGAACCGATTGCACGAGGCGCGAGGTGTCGCGCGACTCGGCGCCGCTCATGGCGAGCGAGTCGAGCACCGCTTCGACGTGCGTGAGGTCGTCGGCGAAGAGCGCGGTGGACGGCTCGCGCTTCGAGCGACGCCACCACGCGGCGATCTCGTGGCGGCAGAACGTGAAGAGCCACGTCATCAGCGCCGCTTCGCCGCGATACGTCTTCAGCTTCGCGACGGCGGAGGAGAGCGCGGCCTGCACGACCTCCTCCGCCGCATCTTCGTTTCCGTCGAGACGCCGCAGCGCGAAGCGGAACATCGGCGCGAAGTTCGTTTCGAAGAATTCGTCGAACGCGCGCTCGTCGCCGGCGATCATCCGCCCGACCAGCGCCCGATCCTCGGCATGCACGATCATGATCAGAATTTCCAACGCAGAGCGGCGCCGAGCGTCAGCGCGTTGAACTTCAGCGTTGCGGATTGCGACTGCGCGCGTGCTTTGACGTTCACCGGCATGTAGCGAGCTTCGATCGCCACTCCGACCGGACCGCGGATCGGGAGCGCGAACCCTCCGTCGATCACGTAGGTTACGTCATCGCTGAGCGAAACCTTGCCGATGCCCATCGCCTCGAGGTCGGAGCTGCGGAGATCGCCGGTCATCACGTCGGCGATGCCGGCGCCGATGAAGACGTTGCCGACGTTGTAGTGAACGAGCGCGGCGAGCGGTTTGAGATCGAACGTGCCGACGCGCGCGGACGGCGAGAACTGCGCGGTTCCCGGCGCGCGAAGCTGCCGCGCGTCGATCGTGACCGACCAGTCGTTCGCGAAGCGATGCGTGAAGCCCGCGCCGAATCCGGTGCGCGACTGCATCTTGACGCCGACGCGGTCACCGTCGAGCGAGACGGAGCCGCTGCTGAACTGCGGCTGGAGGAGCGAGAGCGAGATGGCGTTCGACTGCGCGAACGCGGGGAGGGCGGCGAGGAGGATGAGGAGCGCGAGACGTTTCATGGCGTTTTGTCCCCTTTCAGCCGTTAGAGGTGGGGATCAGCCGAAATCCTTCGCGGCAAGGGGTAGGGACTTGGCGCTCTCGATCACTCCTCCAATGAAGGAAAAAGTAGAAAACGTCTCTCACTTCTCACAAAGAGGAGCTAGATATGATTTCGCTCAAGGAACGAGCGTCAAAAATCAGATGGACCGCGTTCTGGAGCTTTGCGGAAAAAGTCTTCGTCGTATTCGTTGCAATCGCCGCCTTCAAGGCTCTCACGCTGCTCGGCACGAAGAGTGACGAGGCAACGAAGTCGCGAAAGACGCGGTACAAGCTCGATCAGGCGACGCTCTGTAAACTCTCGAGTCTCGCCGACCAAATCGCGGCAATGCCAGCCGCGCACGACGCCCTATCAAACGCCGCCGATCATTTCAGCCTGGAGACCAAACAAAAAGTACCGGATACGTTTGCCACACCGGCGGAGTTCGCGGTCGCGGTGGAACGCCTCGTCGACATCGAAATCTGGAAGGAATACACGACGAGCATCGCCGCCAGTCTGATCGCGAAGTCACCGAAGTCCGGCGAAGGGCGCCCTGATGCGCTCGCAAACGCGGATGCGCGTGCGCGCGGGATGATTGCCGCGTCCCACGCCCTGGTCGAGTCGGCGGTCTTGAAACTGCCGACGGAGAGCGTCAAGGAACGCTTTGGCGCGATGTACGACGAAGACGATCCGATGCACGTCATGTTCGAGATCCTCTGGTACGCGTCGCTGATCATCGGGGTTCTTGCCGCTTCCTATCTCCTGCTCATCATTTTTCGCGCGTTGCCGTTCACGTCCATCGAGAGTTACTGGACCGAACGCGTACGCGACCTCGTGAATCGAGCGGCGCCGGGCGTGGCCACACGCTCGCTGACGGGTGTCGCCACCCTCGCGCCGCTCGCTGCAGCCCTGGCACTGGGCGGCACCATCATCGGCGGCACTTCCTACGCGACCGTGCCGGGCGGCGCTTCACGCACGACAACGGTAATCCACGAACATGAGCCGCTCACCTTGAACCGCGACACATACAGCCCCGAATTCACCTTCGATTTCCGCCACTCGCAGACGGTGCAGCCGATCGACTACGAGGTCATCAAACGCGACATCGGCGCGGCGCGTGACGATGTGAAAAGTGCCACGCGAACCGCGCTCGACCAGCGGCTTACGGATACCGACAACCGCGTCGAACATGTCGACGGTACGATCGGACGCCTCATCGATCAGCAGCTTCTCATCGGCGATCTCGCACTCGATGCACGTGAAGCCGGCCGTTATTCAGCATCGAAGATCAACGACGTTTCGAACAAGGTCACACCGGTTGAAGCCATCGGCCGCACCACTTCGACGATGAGTGTCGCGCAAGCGGACGGTGCCGCTCTTGATGGCGAGGTCCTCGCGCAAACCGCCGTCGCGGACGAGCGAGGCTTCTGGGCTCGCGCGTTCGGCTTCACGAACTTCCAAGTCACACCGGCGGTCGTCGACGCGTTTCGCGCAAGACTCGGCGTCCGGGCAGTCATGCAGGGAACTGACGAGAGCACCTTGATCCAGGCACTGATCGAGATGGAAAAGGTCCCGCCATTGAACTATCTGGCGTTCGGAAAGGCACTCGCGAAATGCGTCCCAGCCAACGCCGCGCATCTTGTTGACGAACATCGGCGCGCGCTACTTCGCCTCAGCGCGCTGCCGCGCGATTAGGAGAATCCATGAGCGACCCGAACGAAACAGGCACCGTTGCGCCGCGTCAGGACGACGCGAGCTGGGATGTGAAGGTGATGGAGTTGCTGCAGGTCGCCTCTGCGCTTGCCATCGGCGCGATGGTGCTGATGTGGATGTACCCCACCGAATTCGCCGAAGATCCATGGACGCGCGGTCTGATCTGGACGGGACTGATCATCGTGGCCGTAACCGGACTCGTGTGGCCGCTGACCGTGAAGCCGACCGATGACGCATCGCGATATCTCGGTTTGTATTTCGAGGTCACGAAAATCCGGATTGCCGGCTTTGAGGAACGGAGAGCGCCAAAAGACGTGATGTGCGCTCTGATCGACATGGAAGGCTTTCACGGGGACGCGTTCGAGCTGCGCAGTCAATTCACCGACTTGGTGGGCGAACATCGCGCACACGAGTATCTGCCCCAGTTGTATGCCTTCCTCAGCACGAAGAGATCTCCGGAACGGAGTGAAGATCAAACGGACGTTGGGACTGTCGCATTGAGCCGCTGAGCATCCCAACTCCTAAAGTCTTAGTTGACAAACGCCGTTCCTACACCTATCTTGTCCTAAGATCATAGGAGATCGTCTTCTTGCCGAAAACCAAGCCTCCTCTCACCCCGCTCGAGCTCGAGATCATGAAAGTGCTCTGGGAGCATGGGCCCGCGAACGTTCAGGGCGTTCAGCAGAACCTCGCGCGCGAACTGGCGTACACCACGGTACAGACCATGCTCAACATCCTCTGCCGCAAAGGGCACGTGAAGCGGACGCTGAAACAGAAGGCGTACGTCTATCGGCCGTCGATCTCGCGCAACGACGTGGTGAAGCAGACCGTCGGCGACATGGTCGACCGGCTCTTCGGCGGTTCGGCGGCGAGTCTGGTGATGAG
>Ga0207687_10001924_pt1 | contig 14295 bp, 14 predicted proteins | sample KBSM54metaG_FD_184399 | JGI IMG/M metagenome (GOLD analysis project Ga0207687, IMG submission 184399) | Miscanthus rhizosphere microbial communities from Kellogg Biological Station, Michigan, USA - KBS M5-4 metaG (SPAdes) (version 2) | ecosystem: Host-associated > Plants > Roots > Rhizosphere >...
GCGCCTCCGACCACGACTCCGTCGCTGCACCCGCGGGCCGATCTGACGCCAGGCGCGACATTCGCCGATGTCACCAAAGAGCAGGTGTGCGTCGTCGGCTACTCCGCGTCGGTGCGTGCGGTGTCCGACGAGACGCGGGATCGGGTGTTCGCCGAATACGGGCTCACCGGAGCGAATCGAGGCGACTTCGAGGTCGACCACCTGATCTCGCTCGAGCTCGGCGGCAGCAACGACATCAAGAACCTGTGGCCGGAGCCGCTGCACGACCAGGGTGGCAACGGCGCGGTCGACAAGGACTCGATCGAAAACCAGCTGCATGATCTCGTCTGTTCCGGTGAGGTCTCGCTGAGCGATGCGCAGACTGCGATCGTGCACTGGGACACGGTGAGCCTCGCCGCGCTGGTGTCGACCACGACCACGACCACGACGACCCCAGCCCCGACGACGGTGCCAGCGACGGTGCCAGTGACAGAGCCTCCGACGACAGCGCCCCCGGCGACGAGCGGGAACGTGTACTACGCGAACTGCACGGCCGCTCGTGCTGCAGGGGCGGCGCCGTTGTATCGCGGTGAACCGGGCTACCGATCTGGGTTGGACCGCGACGGCGACGGCATTGCGTGCGAGTGAAACGACGCGTGGTGAAGATCGTTGACGCCGCGTCGTAGTTGACGAGGTATGAGCAGGTCAGACCGTAGAAACTCAGCCAGTGCCTTTGCCGGGCACGACGCGATAGGCGTCGTAGACGGACTCGATTCGTTTGATCTGCGAGAGCACCGACTCGAGGTGTGAGGGATCGCCGAGCTCGAAGTCGAAGCGCATCTTCGAGATGCGGTCGCTGCCGGTGTTCGTGGTGCACGTGAGGATGTTGACGTGCTGGTCGGAGAGCACCTTCGCGACATCGGAGAGCAAGCGCGCACGGTCGAGGGCTTTCACCTCGATCGACGCCACGAACGTGCCGGTGATGTCGGTGTCCCATTCGACCTCGATGAGGCGCTCGCCCTTGCCACCAGCCAGCGACACAGCGTTCGCGCAGTCGGACCGGTGCACTGACACGCCGCGACCTCGCGTGACGAAGCCCATGATCTCGTCGCCAGGCACTGGCGTGCAGCAACGCGACAATCGCACCATGACGTCGTCGAGGCCCTCGACGTGCACCCCCGCGGCCGGGCGCTCGCGCCGCGCTCGCGGCTGGCGCACGGTGGTCGGCAGTTGCTCTTCGCGCTCGGGCTCGCCGTCGCGAAGGTTCTTCGCGATGCGCGACGCAACCGACTTCGCCGACACATGGTTCTCGCCGATCGACGCGTGCAGCGCGTCGAGGTCGGCGTAGTTCAGCGACGTCGCGATCTCGTTGAGCAGGTTGCTCGCCGCGATTTTCTGTACCGGAAGACCCTCTCTCCGCAGGGCCTTGATCAGCTCATCGCGCCCGTTGTCGATGGCGTCTTCGCGGCGCTCGCGCGAGAACCACTGCCGGATCTTGTTCGCCGCGCGCGGTGTCGTGACGATCTGTAGCCAGTCGCGAGACGGCCCGGCCCCTTCGACTTTCGACGTGAAGATCTCCACGGTGTCGCCCGACACGAGCTTCGAATCGAGCGGCACGAGCCGGCCGTTGAGACGGGCCCCGATGCATGCGTGACCGACCTCGGTGTGGATCGAGTACGCGAAGTCGATCGGCGTGGCCCCGTTGGGCAGCGTCATGACGCGCCCCTTCGGCGTGAAGACGTAGACCTCGTCTTGGTCGAGGTCGACCTTGAGCGTCTCCATGAACGCGCTGGGGTCTGACGTCTCCTGTTGCCAGTCGATGATGCGGTTCAGCCACGGCATGTCGGACGCCGAGTCGTCGCCCTTGTAGCTGTAGTGGGCGGCGACGCCGAACTCTGCCCGCTGATGCATCTCACGCGTGCGGATCTGCACCTCGACGGTCTTGCCCGCGGGCCCCACCACCGTCGTGTGCAACGACTGGTAGAGGTTGAACTTGGGCATCGCGATGTAGTCCTTGAAGCGCCCCTGCACCGGCTTCCACGTGGCGTGGATCGAGCCGAGCGCGGCGTAGCAGTCCTTCACCGTCTCGACGATCACGCGGATGCCCACGAGGTCGAAGATGTCGGTGAACTCCTTGCCCTTCACGACCATCTTCTCGTAGATGCTCCACATGTGCTTCGGGCGTCCGGTGACGTCGGCCGCGATGCGGAGCTCCTCGAGCCGGCCGCGCACGTCTTCGAGTACTTGCGTGAGGTACAGCTCGCGCTCGGGTGTACGGGTCGACACCATGTGGTCGATCTCGGCGTAGCGCTTGGGATGCAGCGTGGCGAACGCGAGATCTTCGAGTTGCTGCTTCATGTCCTGCATGCCGAGGCGGTGAGCCAGCGGTGCGTAGATGTCGATCGTCTCGCGGGCGATGCGCTCTTGCTTGCTCGCCGGCAGCGCCGCGAGCGTCGACATGTTGTGGAGCCGGTCGGACAGTTTGATGATCAAGACGCGCACGTCTTTGGCCATCGCGACGAGCATCTTGCGCATCGTGGCGGCCTGCTGCGCCTCCTTCGAGTCGAACTGGATGCGCTCGAGCTTCGTGACGCCGTCGACGATGCCGGCGACGTCGGGCCCGAATTCCGCGGTGACGCGCTCGAGCGTGATGTTGGTGTCTTCGACGGCGTCATGGAGCAGCGCCGCCGCGATCGTGATGTCGTCGAGGCCGAGGTCGGCGACGATCGCGGCCACCGCGAGTGGATGGTGGATGTACGACTCGCCCGACTTGCGCACCTGCTGGAGGTGGGCGGCGGCGGCCAGCTCGTAGGCCCGCGTGATCATGACAGCGCTGGTCTTCGGGTGATGTGAGCGGAAGGCGGCGACCAATGGCGCGACCTCTTCCGCGGGCGGAACGCTGTTGCGCCGCCACGGAAGCACTCGCGTGACCGTTGCCATCGGTTGATTCTACGGGTGCGGGTGGCTCACTCGTAGGTGACGAGGGAGAAGACGTCGTGGCCCGGGAGCTTGTCGCGGCCGTTGAGGAACGCGAGCTCGATCACGAACGCGAGCCCGATCACGGTGCCACCGAGTTTCTCGACGAGGCGCACGGTCGCGGCCGCAGTGCCTCCCGTGGCGAGCACGTCGTCGACGATCACGACCCGCGAACCGGGATCGATCGCATCCCGGTGGATCTCGAGGAGGTCGGTCCCGTACTCGAGCTCGTACTCCTCACGCTCGATCTCCCACGGCAACTTTCCCGCTTTGCGCACGGGCACGAACGCGGCGCCGAAGTTGTAGGCGACGGGCGCTGCGATGATGAACCCGCGCGCCTCGATGCCGAGCACCCGGTCGACCGCGTTGCCGTCGAAATGGCCAGCGATGAGGTCGACGGTCGAGCGGAACCCGTCGGGGTTCGAGAGCAACGGCGTGATGTCCTTGAAGATCACACCCGCCTTCGGGAAGTTGGGGATGTCGCGAACGCACGAGCGCAGCTCTTCGGTGTCCATCGACTACCTGCGCTTGCCCTTCTTGCGAGGCCGGGGCGGGATGTTCGTGGCCACCCTCCCCGCTCCTACGCGCGGCGTTGTTCGCACCGATGCCGCCGCGAGCGACTCGCCGGCCTCGTCGTCGTCGTCGCCGGACTCGCCGACATCACGGGGCGTCGGGCGCACGGTGCGCGACTCCATCCTGCGCCGGATGTCGCGGTAGCGCGGCTCGCGCTCTTTGTAGATCACGAGCAACGGCGACGCGACGAAGATCGACGAGTACGCCCCCGACGCCAAGCCGATGAGCAGCGCGAGCCCGAACTCCTCGAGCGTTGTGGCCCCGAGGATGAGCGAACCGATCACGAGGAGCGACGTGATCGGGATCAGCGCCGTGATCGACGTGTTGAGTGAGCGCATCAGCGTCTGGTTCAGCGACAGGTTCACCATGTCGCCGTACGACACACGGTTGGTCGCCGAGACGAGCCGCGTGTTCTCGTGCACCTTGTCGAAAACGACGATGCCGTCGTAGATCGAATAGCCGAGGATCGTCAACAACGCGACGACCGTGGCCGGTGTGACCTCCAAACCGCTGATCGAGTACACGCCGATCGTCATCATCACGTCGTGGACGAGCGCGATGAGCGTGGGGACCGCCATCTTGAACTCGAAGCGCAACGAGATGTACAGCGTGATCACCAAGAGGAACACGATCAACGCGTTGCGGGCCTTGTTGCTGATCTCGTTCCCCCACGACGGCCCGACCTCGTCACGATTCACTTCGCTCACGTTCACGTGCGCGGCATCCGCAAGCGCCTGTTGCACTTTTTGCGACTTGGTCGGGTCGAGCGTTGGTGTCTGCACCCGGATCTGCCGCGACGTCGTGCTCACGAGTTCCTGCACCTTGGGGTCGCTGATGCCGAGCGGGCTCAACGCGTCCCGTGCCTGGTTCACCGTGAGCGTGCTGGAAGGGACCTCGTAGACCGCTCCGCCCTCGAAGTCGATGCCGAGGTTGAGCCCCTTCGTGAGCAGCGCGCCGAGGCCGATGAGCAGGAACACGCCGGACAGCGCGAACCACAGCTTCGTGCGGCCGATGAAGTCGATGTTCGTCTCGCCGTGGTACAGCCGGGCGAGCGCGCCGCGCTTCTTCGGGGGCCGGACATCGGCGTCGGCCATGATCATCGCCCGGCTCCGGCAGGAGCGGCGACGGCGCGATGCTCGCTGTCACCCAGGCCGGCGCGTACACCGATCCAGCGCGCCTCCGTGAGGAACCGGCTGCGAGCGAGCAGCGCGACCATCGGTCGCTTGAAGAAGTAGGCCGTGATGAGGTCGAGCAAGGTCGACAGGCCGAGGAAGAACGCGAACCCTCGTACGGCCCCGACCGTCAACCAGAACAGGAGCGCGGCGCCGATGAACGATGCAAGGTCCGCGGCCACGATCGTGCGCCACGCGCGTTTGAACGCGTGGTCGACTGCGGAGCGCACGGTCTTGCCGCCTCGCACTTCGTCTTTCATGCGTTCGAAATAGACGATGTACGAGTCGGTCGTGACGCCGACCGACACCACGATGCCCGTCACGCCCGAAAGACTGAGCGCGAGGCCCGACGAACTCGAGAGCGCGGTGATGATCGAGTAGTTGAGTGCCGACCACACGCCGAGCCCGATGATCACCACGATCCCGAGCGCGCGGTAGTAGAGGATCATGTAGATCGCCACGGCGCCGATACCGACCATGCCGGCAATGAGGCCCGCCCGCAGGGAGTCGTGCCCGAGGGTCGCCGACACCGTCTCGACCCGCTGCTGTTCGAGCTGGATCGGCAGCGCGCCGTAGTTGAGTACGAGGGCGAGGTCTTCGGCCTGCTTCTGCGTGAAGCTTCCGGAGATCTCGATCTGCGTGCTCGTGAACGTCGGCGTCTGCGGTGCGGGATTCGATTCGACGTTGCCGTCGAGCACGATGGCGGTGCGTCCGCCGACACAGCTCGTGTCCTTGTTGAAGCAATGGCCCGACAGCACGTTGAATCCGTCGAGGCCCGAGCCCTTCAAGGTGAGCTCGACCACCCACGAACCCTGTGGGATCGCGGCCTGCGCGTTCGACACGGCTTCACCGCTCAACGCGACGGGGCCCAGCACGTCGCACGAGTCGACGGTGCCGTCCTTGTTCGAATCGTCGGTGGCCACGATCGGCTGGTCGTCGCCCGTCACGCTCGCCTTGTCGCCGGCCGCTCCACAGACGAGCGGATTCGCCGCAACCGTCGTGGAGGTGGTGGACCCACCGGGAGCCGTCGTCGTCGTTTCTCCCGGCGCGGTCGTGTTGGTCGCGCCCGGCGCAGTGGTGTCGGTCGCGCCTGGCGACGTCGTCGAACTCGGGCCAGAGCTGGACTGCTCCACCGAAAGGTGGCCCGCGGGCGTAACGCCGGAGGGCGCTCCGAGGCTCGAACCCGAGGCAGGAATCGTCGGCGGCTGATCGCTGGCCGGCGCGCTGGTCGACGTGGTCGATGCTGTCGTCGTGGTCGTCGCCTCGGTGGGGCCGGTGTCGGCCGGATGCACACACAGCCCGCTCACCGCGGGATCGAGCGATTGTGCGTACTGATCGTCGGGCAAGTTGGTCGGGAGCTGCGAGCAGAACGGTCGGAACTGCAACTTCGCCGTGCGTCCGACGAGGTCGATCGCTCGTTGCGCGTTGGTCACACCGGGCAACGACACGACGATGAAGTTGCCCTGACGCGTGATCTCGGGTTCGGCGACACCCAAGCCGTCGACCCGTCGCCTGATGATCGAGATGGCCTGGTCGAGTTGCGCTGACGTCGCGGTCTGCCCCGTCTTCACGCCGAGCACCACCGACACGCCGCCTTGGAGGTCGAGCCCCAACTGCGGCGTGCGTGCGCCAGCGGTGAGCGTGTACGTCAACCAGCCGAAGGCGATGACAAGGGTGAGGACGAGCGGCATCGCTCCCGAACGGCGCATCAGCCGTCAGTACCCGATGGCTCTCCCTCGGCCGGCGCGCCCGCGGGCTCTCCGACGTCGATGCCCGACTCGGCGAGTTGTCCGACGGTCTCACCGTCGGCGTCCGTCTGCTCATCCGCGAGATCGTCGATCTCCGCAGCCGGCTCCGGTTCTGGCTCGTTCATGCGACGCGCGATCGCTGCGCGCACGATGCGAAGACGCACGCCAGGCGCGACTTCGAGGTGCAGCACCTCGTCGTCGATCGCGGTGATCGTGCCGATGATGCCTGACGTCGTCATGACCTCGTCGCCCTCTTGCAGCACCGACACGAGCGCTTGATGGGCGCGCATACGTCGCTGTTGAGGGAGGATCACGATCGCCCAGAGGGCGAGGAACATCAGGGGGAGGAAGATCAACCCCATGGTTGGCGGTCTACCTGGGTCCGGGGGATATGGCGGCGATCACCGTAGTCCACCCCTTGCCTAGGCCCAGATCGCCAGCGTCGAGGTCCGAAATGCGTCGAACCGTCCGGCCACGATCGCGGCGCGCATGTCGGCGACGAAGCGCAGGAGCCACGTGAGGTTGTGGATCGTGACGAGCCTCGCGCCCGTCGGTTCCTGCACGGACAGCAGGTGCCGCAGGTAGGCCCGCGACCAACGGGCACAGGTGGAGCAGGGGCACTCCTCGTCGAGCGGTGCCGGGTCGACCCGGAACCGCGCGTTGCTCAGGTTGAACTTGCCGGCCGCCGTGAGCACGGTGCCGTGCCGGCCGTGGCGAGTCGGGAGGACGCAGTCGAACAGATCGATGCCGAGTGCCACGGCGTCGACCAGCCGGGCCGGATCGCCCACTCCCATCAGGTACCGGATCCGATCCTCGGGGAGCGCGCTGATCGCCGCCGCCAGCGCGGGGCCCATCTCGGCGCGCGACTCCCCCACCGACAATCCGCCGATGCCATAGCCGTCGAACCCGATCTCGACCGTGCGCGTCGCGCTTTCGATGCGCAACGCCTCGTCCACGCCCCCTTGCGTGATGCCGAACAGCGCTTGCCCCTCGCGTCGTGGTGCGGCCTTTGCACGTGCGGCCCACGCGGCTGTGCGCTCCACCGCCTGACGCACGACGTCGGGCGGTGACGGCAGCGGCGGGCAGACATCGAGGACCATCTGGATGTCCGCCCCCAGCAGCGACTGCACTTCGACGGCCAGCTCCGGCGTGAGCCGGTGGCTGCTGCCGTCGTAGGTCGAGCGGAACGTGGCGCCGTCGTCGTCGACCTTCACCGTGCCCGCCGGCAACGAGAAGACCTGAAACCCGCCGGAGTCGGTGAGCATCGGTCCGTTCCACGCGGTGAAGCCGTGCAGGCCACCCATCGCCGCAACGGCATCGGCCCCGGGTCGCAACATCAGGTGATAGGTGTTCGCGAGCACGATCTCCGCGCCGGCGCGTTCCAGATCGGTGCTGTCGAGCGTGCGTACAGCGCCGCGGGTGCCGACGGGCATGAACGCCGGTGTCGCGAACGATGCGCCAGAGGCCAGCACGGCGCGGCCCGCGCGCGCGGTGCCATCGGTCCCCTCGATCGTGAGCTCGACAGCCACGGTGCCGGTCATGCGCGCTCGAGCAGCATCGCGTCGCCGAACGAGAGGAAGCGGTAGCCCTCGCGCAACGCGACGGCATACAACTCGCGCCAGCGCGGCCCGACGAATGCTTCGATCATCGCGAGGAGCGTGGTGCGCGGCAGATGGAAGTTGGTCAGCAAGACGTCGACGATCTTGAACTCGTAGCCCGGTCGGATGAACAGCGCCGTACGTCCTGCAGCCTCACCGCTCGTCGCCGCCGACTCGAGCGCGCGCACCACGGTGGTACCCACGGCAACGACACGTTCGGCCGCGCGACACGCGTCGATTGTCGCGTCGCTCACGTCGTAGGCCTCGGAGTGCATCGGGTGATCTTCGAGTCGCGCGGTGGTGACGGGACGAAACGTGTCGAGCCCCACCGCCAGTTCGACCGTCGCGATCGCAATGCCGCGACCGCGGCAGCGCTCGAGGATCGACTGCGTGAGATGCAAGCCTGCGGTCGGCGCGGCGGCCGAGACGGGCCGTCGTGCGTAGACGGTCTGGTAGCGCTCCGCGTCGCGCAGGGGCGAGTGGATGTAGGGCGGTAACGGCATCTCGCCCGCCGCGTCGATGTCGCCTTCGACGCGCACACACCAACGGCCGTCGCCCCGTTCGTCGACGACCTCGACGCACAGGTCGCCCTGCCCGACCAACTGCAAGCCGGGCGCGAGGCGCCGGCTCGGACGGGCGAGCGCTTCCCAGGTGCCGTCGTCGAGGCGCTCGAGGAGGAGCAGTTCGACGGCCCCGCCGGTGATCTTGTGCACATGGAGCCGGGCCGGCAGGACCCGGGTGTCGTTGACCACGAGCAGGTCGCCCTCCCGTAGGAGGTCGGGCAGATCCGCGGCGGTGCGGTGCTCCGGTGGGCGGCTGGGTCCCCGGTCGACCAGGAGGCGAGCGTCTTCACGGTTCTCGGGCGGTTCCTGGGCGATGGCCGCCTCGGGCAGCGAGTAGTCGAGGTCGGCGACATCCATGGCAATCCGGAAGGAACAGATGGGGTTGGTGGCGAACCTTAGGCAGGTCCGGGCCACTAGGGCGGGTCCGGTACGGGAGGGGTCGACCAGTGGCGTTACGCGCCGAGGAAATCGAAGATCCAGGGGCAGTCGACCTCGATCGGGATCGTCTATTGGTGCTTCGGTACCAACGGGGTGACGAATCCGCGTTCGACGAGCTGTACCGGCGCTACTACCCGAGGCTGCAGCAGTACTGCCAGCGCCGTGTCGGCGACGCGCACGCCTCCGAGGAGCTGGCCCAAGAGGCCTTCGTCCGGGCCTTGCGGGCGATGCCCCGATTCGCGGGCGACCGTCGCTTCTACCCGTGGATGACCGTCATCGCCCAGCGGCTGTGCATCGATCACCACCGGCGCTCCGCTCGCGTCGAGCCTGTGGCCGAGATCGATCTCGGCGTCGTCGACGCTGATCACGACAGCCTGTTCGCGGCCGTCGATCGTGATCACCTCTCGCTCGCGATGGCGCAACTCGCGCCTCGCCATCGTGAGGTGCTCGAACTGCGCGAACAGCGCGGCTGGAGCTATCACCAGATCGCACGGCACCTCGACGTGCCGCTCACGACCGTCGAGGCGCTGCTCCACCGAGCGCGCAAAGCGCTCAAGCGTGAATTCCTCGCGGCGTCGTCCGGCAACCGCCTTGCCGGCATGCCGGTGCTCGGCTGGCTCGTGTTCCGCATGGCCCGCCTTCGGGCCCGCGTCAGCGGCAAGACGGCCAGCCAGCTCGCTCCGCTCGCCGGTTCCGCTGTTGCGGGCGTGGCGGCCATCAGCCTCGTGTTGAGTCCGTTCAGCTCGTCGACTCCGGCACCGTCGTTGGAGCGCCCCGCCGCGGTCACGCACGTCACGACGACGTCACCATCGAACGACGAAGGCGCCGTCCTCGTGGTCCCGGCCGCGCCGTCCACCGATGCGTCCGGACCTACGGCGTCGGCGCCGGCGAAGCTCCCGCCGCCGGTGGTGTCGGTCGGTCCGGTTGGCGTGTACTCCGGCCCCGAAGGCACGAAGGCAGCGCAGCAGGCCAACGCCGAGCAACCGGTCCAGGTCAACCTCCCGGTGATCCAAGCCGGCGTCAACCCCGTCCAAACCGTCAACGATGTCCTCGACAACCTTCCCGGAGGGAAGCCGTGAACGCCCGCACTCGCATCGCCGCTGTACTCACGTTCGTGGTTCTCGGCCTCGGCCTCGGCGCCGGGGTGCAGGCAAACGCCGCACCCGCCGCGCAGGCGTCGACCTCGACGCCCGCAACGAGCACCAACGGGTGCGTCGTCGTACCGTCGCTCAAGATCGCGGTGTGCCTCGGGCGGTTCTGATCCAGCTCTGGCGGCGTCGCCGGGCCTGCCCTAGGGCCCGCGGCGCTGCCTTGGCTGAACAGACCTGACTGAGCAGACCTAACTGAACAGACCTGGGGGCGCGTCGCGCTCCACCGACGGTGGCGGCGCGACCCCGAGGTGCGACCACGCTGCTGGTGTCGCGACCCGACCCCGATGGGTGCGCATCAAGAGCCCCTGCTGGATGAGGAACGGCTCGTACACGTCTTCGACCGTTTCCTCTGGCTCGCCGACCGCGATGGCGAGCGTCTTCAGCCCGACCGGACCCCCACCGAACCGTTCGCACAATGCGGACAGCACGGCGCGGTCGACTTTGTCGAGGCCGATCTCGTCGACGCCGAACACCGACAAGCCCTCGTGCGCGGTCGGGCCGTCGACGACACCGTTGCCGCGGACTTCGGCGAAGTCGCGCGTGCGCCGCAACAGCCGGTTGGCGATGCGGGGTGTGCCGCGTGCTCGTCGCGCGATCTCGCGCGCTCCGTCGCGATCGGTCTGCACACCGAGGATGCCCGCGGCGCGTACGACGATCGACTCGAGATCGTCGGGCTCGTAGTACTCGAGGCGCGCGACGAGCCCGAAGCGATCTCGCAGTGGGCCCGTGATGAGCCCGGTGCGCGTCGTGGCGCCGACCAACGTGAAGCGTGGGAGATCGAGGCGGATCGACCGCGCCGCAGGACCCTTCCCCAGCACGATGTCGAGCTGGAAGTCTTCCATCGCCGGATACAGCACCTCTTCGACGGCGCGTGCGAGGCGATGGATCTCGTCGATGAACAAGACGTCGCCCTCGTCGAGGTTGGTCAACACCGATGCGAGATCGCCGGCCCGCTCGATCGCGGGCCCCGACGTGATGTGTAACCGCACGCCGAGCTCGGCGGCCACGATGTGCGCGAGCGTCGTCTTGCCGAGACCGGGCGGGCCGGCGAACAGGAAGTGATCGGCGGCCTGCCCTCGGCGCTGCGCAGCCTCGAGGATGATCGCCAGGTGCTCCTTCAGCTCGCGTTGACCGACGAACTCGGCGAGGTGGCGCGGCCGAAGACCGACCTCGTCGACGATCTCGGTCTCGCCTTCGATCGGTTCGGGGCTCAGCAGCTCTTCGCGCATCGCTATCGCCTCGCGTAGACGCGGCGCAGCGCCTGCTTGAGCACGATGGCCGCGTCGCCGTCGTCGGGCACATCGGCGAGTGCCTCTCGGATCTCGTCGGGGCCGTAACCAAGGCCCGCCAGCGCCTCGCGGACGTCGGCCCGCACGCTCGGAGCCGCAGTGCTCGACGATGCGGTGGAGCCGAGTGCAGCGAGGTCGAGGTCGGGCACGGCGAGCCGCGACTTCAACTCGACGAGCAAACGCATCGCGGTCTTCTTGCCGACGCCGGGCACGAGGCAGAGCGAGTCGAGATCGTCGTCGGCCAATGTGCGCCGCAACGAGTCGGGCGAATGGACCGACAAGATCGCCAGCGCGAGCGCGGGGCCCACGCCGTGCGCTCCGATCAATGCTTCGTAACAGGTGCGCTCGTCGCGCGTCGGGAACCCGTAGAGCGTCTGCGCGTCTTCGCGCACGTGGTGGTGCACGAACAAGAACACCTCGTCGCCGAGGTCGCCGATCGCCACGACGGTGGCCGGCGTGACGATGATCCGGTAGCCGATGCCGCCGACCTCGACCAGCACGTCGTCGGCACCACGATCGATGAGGCGACCTCGCAGCGATCCGATCATCGGCCTGCGACCATGTCGAGCCGGCGTGAGTGTGCGAGATGACACAGCGCGAGCGCCACCGCGTCGGCCGCGTCGACGGGTCGCAACGGCTTGTCGATTCCCAACAGCATCTGCACCATGCGCTCCATCTCGTCTTTGCCTGCACCACCCCAGCCCGCAACGGCCTGCTTCACCTCGTTGGGACCGTATTGCGCCACGGCGCAGCCGCCGTTGATGGCCTCGGCCATCGCCAGCCCGCTGGCCTGGCCGACCGACATCGCGGTGCGCACGTTCACCTGGAAGAAAACGCGCTCGACCACGACGACATCGGGATGGATCTCCTCGATCAGCGACCGCAGCTCGCGCTGCAACTCGGCGAGTCGCTCGGGCATCGGCGACGCCGGCGGGGTCGTGAGCACCCCGACCGCGATCGGCCGGATGGTGCCGCCCACCCGCCCTTCGAGCGCGCCGTAGCCACAGCGCGACACCCCCGGGTCGATGCCCAGTACGAACACGCGTACGACGTTAGCGGCTGGCCCGGCGGAGGTCGTGGATGGCGAGCGGCACCCGCAGCGCCGTCGCGGCCGTGAACAGCACCACGAACGTGACCCCGATGATCACGACCGTCGAGGGGTGGGGCACACGCACGTACTGCAACACCGCACCGGGCCGGGCCAGGATGTCCCAACTGTTGAGCCGTAGGAAACGGCCCAGGAAGATGCCGATCGAGCACACGGCATGGAGTGCGAGTTCGGCCGGCCACCGCCATCGAGCGAGGCCCTCCATGGCCAGCGTGCGGCGCAGGATCGCGAGGCTCGCGCCGTACAGCACGACACCGGTGAGCATCAGCACGCCGTATTCGACGAACAGGCCCGCGACCTGCAGGTCGGTCTGAGCGGCCTGCACCTGGCTGCGCAGGTGGACCACGTCGGTGAGGACATACGGCGCATTCGGCAGGAACGCCACGAACGTCCCGACGCCGATCCACCAGGCGAACGTGCGGGGCCGCCGGGGGACGAACAGGACGAGAGCGAGCAGGAACGGCACGGCTGCGAGCAGCACGTTGACGCTCATCCATCCCACGTTCCCTCGCACCATCAGGTTCATCTTCGCAGCCCTTCAGCGGGGCGTCACCGCGGCCGATAGCACCGTGATGGCCATCACCGAGCCTGCCCTCGACGCGCGTCCTTCTACGGTCGTGCCCATGTCGCCCCCCGCCCCGACCGTCGCGATGGCGGGCGTGAGCCGTTCCTTCGGCGACAACCCTGCACTGCTCGACCTCGATCTCGAGGTGCCGGCGGCGAAGATCACCGTGTTGCTCGGTCCGAACGGCGCGGGCAAGACGACCGCCATCCGCATGATCACCGGGGCGCTCAACCCGGACCGCGGCTCCGTCCGCGTGTTCGGGCAAGACCCCAACGTCGACGGCGAAGACGTGCGCCGCCGCTGCGGCGTGGTCTCGGCGAAGCCTTCGTTGTACGACCGGCTCTCAGGCTTCGACAACCTCGCGTACGCGGCCGAGCTCTACGGCCTCGGTCGGGGCGACAAGGCGGCCACCATCATCCGCGCGTCAGCCGCGCGCTTCGGCATCGATCACGCGCTGCAACAGCAGGCGGGCGGCTACTCGACCGGCATGAAGACGCGGCTCGCACTGGCTCGTTCGGTACTGCACAGCCCCGACCTGTTGCTGTTCGACGAGCCGACGTCAGGCCTCGATCCCGAGTCGTCGTATGCAGTGCTCGAGCTGATCCGGGAGATGACAGCGACGGGCGCCACCGTGGTCATGTGCACGCACCTCTTGCTCGAAGCGGAAGGTCTCGCCGATCAAGTCGTCGTGCTCGAGGAAGGGCATGCGCTCATCTCTGGCACGCCCGATGAACTCACCGAGCGCTTCTGGCCGGGAGCGGTCGTGCGCCTCGACGCCGAAGACCCCTCGGTGCTCGATCGCCTGGCGTCGGCCGAAGGCGTCCTCGCGTACGAGCGGCTCGACGGCGCACCGGCGACCGTGCAACTCGACGACATGGTACGGGTGCCAGACCTCGTGCTCGCGCTCGCACGCGACGGCGTGCGGCTCACGCGCGTCGAACCGCACACGCCCACACTCGAGGATCTCTACTTCGCCGTGCGCGGCCGATCGCGACCAGGCGTCGTGCCGCGTGACCAGACCCCGATCGAAGCGAAGCGATTGTCGTCGGGCAACCGTCTCGGTCGCCGCTTCCAAGACCCCTTCTCCGCGTCATGACCGCCACCACTGTTCCCGCGCCGTCGTCGTCTTCTTCGT
>Ga0207687_10001926_pt1 | contig 14291 bp, 12 predicted proteins | sample KBSM54metaG_FD_184399 | JGI IMG/M metagenome (GOLD analysis project Ga0207687, IMG submission 184399) | Miscanthus rhizosphere microbial communities from Kellogg Biological Station, Michigan, USA - KBS M5-4 metaG (SPAdes) (version 2) | ecosystem: Host-associated > Plants > Roots > Rhizosphere >...
GGTCCCGCTCAGGGTCAGCTTTTCTTCCGCCACCGCCAGGTCGGGACCGATGACCGTAACCGAGGTTCCGCCTCCGGTCGCGCCGGTGACGAGTTCGAGCAAGGGTGCGTCGGAGATCGTCTGCGGCGAGAGCGGGTACGACCACATGCCCGGGCTGGTTGGTTTGCGCGCCGCGAGGAGCGCTTGGTAGAAGGCGGTCAGCCGCGGCGAGAGCGGCGGCGCCGCGGCGCTCGCCTTCAGCGCGTCGACCCCGTCGCCGAAATAGACGGCGCTGGTTTCCGCGAGAGCTGGAGCGGTGGCCGGGGCGGCCCCCGGCGTCTGCCAGCGCAGGCTGCCCTCGGGGTCTAATGCCCAAAGCGTGCCCGCCGCGGTGACGAAGTGGACCGCGCCGTCGATCCCCACCGCCGGCGGGCCCGGCGAGGTCTCGCTCGCGGTGGCGGTGCTCGCCCAGCGCTTGTTGCCGTTCCGGTCGATCGCGTGGAGCGCCTCGAAGCCGGCATAGACGGTGCCGTCGGGGGCGAGGGCCGGCGCGCCGAGACCGCTCAGGTACTCGCCCGGTGAAGGGACGTAGCGCCAGCGCACCGTCGGCTGGCTTTGGCCGCTCGCCGGCGGCGTCAGCGCGACGAGGGCGTTTTTCTCGACTGGGTAGCCCTGAACCCCGACGTAGACGGTGCCGTCGGGGCCGATCGCCGGGGGCATCGGCAGCGCCGCGCCCGCTTCGCTCCAGCTCCACTTGAGGCTGCCGCCGGCGGGGTCGAGGGCGCGGAGGACGCCGTCCTGGCAGCCGAGCAGGATCGTGCCGTCGGCGGCGATGGCCGGGGTCGAGCTGCTCGGCCGCGGCAGCGGGACTTTCCAGGTCGCGGTGCCGCCGTCGATCGCGAATAGTTCGTTCGGCTGCCCCGAGGCGGTGGTCGTCAGCGCGTAGACGCGCTCGTTCGCCCCAAGCGCCAGGGGCGCCGAGATCAGCGTCGTCGGCGTCGGTCTCGAGAAGGTCCACTTGGGCGCGCCGGTCGCCGGGTCGAGGGCGACCACGTCCCCGTTGGCGACGTAGACCGTGCCGGATTCACCGATCGCGGGTGGGTTGACGCGGAAGGGGTAGCTGCCCTCATATGCCCAGACCTGGCTGCCGGCGAGGTCGTAGCAATACGCGTGGCCGTCGCTGGAGCCGAAGAAGATCTCCCCCTCGGCCCCGATCGCGACGCTGCCGAAGGCACCGAGCCCGGGGCATGACCAGTCGCTCGCATAGCTCGCCGGGCCGAACGCCGCCCCCCTGCCGCTGTGCGGCGGGTCGTGCAGCAGCATCGGCCAGGCGGCGGTCGGCATCTCAGCGTTCCGCGACTTGGAGGGCGCAGGTCACCGGCAGGTGGTCGCTGACGTTCTTGCGGACGAAGGCGAAAGCGTCGTAGGGCCGCTGCGAGTTGGGGAGGCCCGGCACCCCGGTCAGGTAGTTGCCGCCGTGGGTGGCCTGGTAGACGTCGGCAACGAGGTCGATAACCGTCCCTACTCCTGCCCCGACCCTTCCACCCGTGGAATGCACCATCACGTTGTCGTAGGCACTGGAGCGGAATTCGCGCGGGTTGGTGACCGGTTCCAGGTTCTGGTTCACGGCCTTCAGCGAGGTCAGTTCGCTGATCGCGATTTTGAACCCGGCGGCGGCAAAGGCGCCGTAGCTTTGAGCGTTCCAGCTCTTGTCGGCCGGAATCGGGTTGGTCAGGCCGGAGAAGTTCTCGTGCGGATCGAAGGAGATATTGAAGTCGCCGCAGACCGCGGCCTGGTCCTGCAAGGAGAGGTCAACCCACTGACCGCCGACGGTCCGCGTCGCCAGGTTGAGGAGGCCGGCATTCGCCTTTGCGCGCGGCTCCATCTTGTCGCCGAACGGGGCGTGGAAGCAGGCGATTGGGAACCACGCGAGCACGTTCGCCGGATTCGCCGGGTCGGCGAAATAGACATTGGCGACGTAGGGGTTGCGGCCGTTGAAGCCGGAGCCAGGGGTGGCGTACCCGATGTCGACCCCCTGCGAGTTCCAATTGATCAGGTCGCCGGGTCGTGCTTTCCAGAGGGCGACCCAACTCCCCAGCGCTACGAGTGAGCCCTTGCCGTCGTTCCAGAGTGCCGGGTCGTAGCGGAAGAAGGCGCTATAGGTCTCGAGGTCGCGGCGGATCAGGCCTGCCCGCTCGAGCGCTTCACGGGTAAACGCTTCTTCGTTGGGATCGCGTTGGGCCGGGGGCTTGAGTTCGAAGCCGACGATGTTTTCGTCGTATGAGCGCAGCAGATCCTCTCGATACGCATCGAGGTCGCATCTCTTCGGCCAGCTGTCTTCCGGTATGACCGGCGGCAGGGGCTGGGACTTCCCGGTCGGGTCGCTGCCGAAAGCGAACCAGTCCTGCCCGGTGGTTTGAGCGAGCAGGGCGCCGATCCGCGTCGCCACGTCGGTCTGCGCCTTGGTCGTCCCCTCGAGGATGAAGATGAGGTCGGCATTGGCCCGCTGGATCACCTTCGTGACGACGTTGTCGATCGCCCCCAGCTTCGTCTCGCCGAAGGTCTCGACGTTCCAGGAGAGGATGGTGAAGGCCACGCTGCCTACGACCCCCTCGTGCCGATCATGGTCAACGACCCTATATCGCTTAGAGAGTTTTCAAGTACCAAAAATGGCCTTGATATCCGCCACGGTCCTTCGGATGGGATTGACAGGCGGGCATTGCATGGCGAGTTTTCCGAAGGGGTATGAGCTTTAGACGGGAATCCGATGAGCTACGTCGCCGCCGAAGACCGCTACGAGGGCAAGATGCGCTATCGGCGCTGCGGCCGCTCGGGCCTCGATCTGCCGGTGCTCTCGCTCGGCTACTGGCACAACTTCGGCGACGAGCGGCCGTTCGAAGTGCAGCGGGCGATCGCGCGGCGTGCCTTCGACCTCGGCATCGTCCACCACGACCTCGCCAACAACTACGGGCCGCCCTACGGCTCGGCCGAGCTCAACTTCGGCCGGCTGATGCGGGAGGACTTCCGCCCGTATCGCGACGAGATGGTGATCTCGACCAAGGCCGGCTGGGACATGTGGCCCGGCCCCTACGGCCAGGGCGGCGGCTCCCGCAAGTACCTGCTCGCCTCGCTCGACCAATCGCTGCGACGGATGGGCCTCGACTACGTAGACGTCTTCTACAGCCACCGCCTCGACGGCTCGACGCCGCTGGAGGAGACGATGGGCGCCCTCGACACCGCCGTGCGGCAGGGCAAGGCCCTCTACGTCGGCATCTCCTCCTACGACGCCGAGCGCACCCGGGAGGCGGCGGCGATCCTCCGCGACCTCGGCACGCCGCTGCTGATCCACCAGCCCTCCTACTCGATGCTGAACCGCTGGATCGAGACCGAGGGCCTGCTCGATGCGACGGCGGAGCTCGGCATCGGCGTGATCGGCTTCACCGCGCTGGCCCAGGGCCTGCTCACCGGCCGCTACCTCGACGGCATCCCCGAGGGCTCCCGCGCCGCCCGCGGCGAAACCTTCGACCGCGACTGGCTGAACGAGGAGACGATCGAGCGCCTCCGCGCCCTCGACGACCTCGCCTCCCGCCGCGGCCAGACCCTCGCCCAGCTCGCCCTCGCCTGGGCCCTGCGCGACGAGCGCGTCACCTCCCTCGTGATCGGCGCCTCCTCGGTCGAACAGCTCGAGCAGAACGTCGACGCTCTCGACAACCTCGAGCTCTCCGAGGAGGAGCTGAGCGAGATCGACCAGCACACCACTGCCGACGCGGACGTGGACCTGTGGGCCCAGGCCCGCGTCGGCGAGTGGTAGTTCGAATCAGCCGGTAATGCCGTGCGCCACCGGGTAGTACCCGTCGGCGTGACCTGTGACCTTCGGGTGGTAGCTTTCGCTCGTCGGGCTCGAGAGGCCGTTGATCCACTCGGTCGACGACCCACCGCCGCCATCGCAGACCGCGTGGCCGATGAACGACGGGATCACGTTGCCGAAGTGGAAGTTGGCTCCCGCCCTCGTCGCGGCGGCGCTGATCACGTTCTTCAGCATGTCCGCCGTTTCGTTCAGCCGCGTCTCCTCGCTGGGGCTGAACCAGGTGAGCGCATTGCAGTCTTCACCGTTGAACAGCTTCGGGTAGTCGAGCACGACCACTTGCGCGCTCGGCGACTTTTCCTTGATCTTGTTGTTGACCAGGTCGAGCCGGCCCGGCAGCGTGTTCGTGATGTAGGCCTGAGCGGTGTTGATCGCACCGTTGCAGTCCGATGCCCACGAGGGCAGCGCGCATTCGGTGATCACTTCCGAGAAACCGGCGTCGTTGCCGCCGATCGTGTAGCTGACCCAATTGGTGTCAGAGGTAAGGCTGTTCGCCTGGGTGTTGAGGATGTCGCCCGTCTTCGCCCCCGAACAGCTGGCGTTCACGAACGTCCAGGTGGGATGAGCGTTGTGAATCAGGTACGGGTACGAGTAGACCGACCGCTTGCAGGTTTCTTCGTAGAACGTGCGCGTTCCCACGCCCGACGAGTACGAATCCCCGAGCGCAACGTACTTCGTCGCCCAGGCTGAACTGACGAACACGGCAGAGATTGCCGCCGCCACACAAAGAACCGCTGAGATGCGCCTCCACGTCATGATGCTCTCCTCCTTGAAGTCCGGGCACCCCTGCCGCGGAAGCACTTGCCAACGCTCACCCGAAGTTGGCTGGCTGTCCAAATAGACAGCACTTTTCGACCATATCGGACGAATCGCAGAAGTCGAGCATCTGTAAGCCAGTATTCGAAGATGTCACTCGCGAGCGGGACTCATGAAGTCGAAGACCGGCGCCGATAGCAGGGCAATGCAGGTATCGGAGGCACCAGTCGGCCATGGTTCCCATCGAGTCGTCGACCCCGCAAACCCGCCGTGGGAGCTGAGCGGGCTGGCCTGGGGAGTGTTCGTCAGCCTCAGCGTGCTGGCGCTCGTGGCCGTGGGCAGACTCGTCAGCGCCCTCGACCTGCATTCGGCCGCAGCAGCCGATGGCGACGTCGTCGGCGCCTACCACACCTATTCCACCTGGATCGGCATCGAGACCCTGGTCGCCCTGGTTTGCGCCGGCGTCTTCATCGCCTGGTTCTTCCTCGCTTACAAGAACCTGCGGCGGCTCGGGGTGCAGAACATGCGCTTTGGCGACGGCTGGGCGATCGGGGCGTGGCTCATCCCGTTCTTCAACTGGGTCCGCCCGAAGCAGATCGCCAACGACGTCTGGCGCGGCAGCGAGCGCGGGGTCGAGGTCTCCTCGCAGTGGCATCAGGTGGAGGTGCCGAGCCTGGTCCACTGGTGGTGGGGGCTGTTCCTGGGGCAGGGTCTCGCGGCCTACGCCGGACAGCAGATGACCCAGTCGGGCTACCACGACGCGACCTCGCTCAGCAGCGCCCTCTCGCAGATCAAGTCGGGGTCGGTGGTCGACGTCCTCGCCCAGTTGATCGCCGTCGCCGGTGTCGTCCTCGCGATCGTCGTCGTCTCCCGCGTCACCGGGCGCCTCGACGAGATCCGCAGCGAGGCGCTCGCGGCAGTCCCGCCGGATCCGTCCGCACCGTTCGGGACGGTGCCGGCGAGCAACCCGTGAAACTGCTCCTCACCGACGACCTCAGGCGCAGCCGCGGCACTGTCTTCTTCCGCGCCGTCTTCGCCCTGCCGTTCCTGATCTGGCTCGCGGTCTGGGCGATCGCGGCGTTCTTCGTCGCCTTCGTCAACTGGGTGGCGACGCTGTTCGAAGGCAAGTCCCCCACCCCCCTGCATGACTTCCTCGCCCGCTTCGTCCGCTACGCGACCCAGATCTACGCCTACCTGAACCTGGCCGCCGAGCCGCTCCCGGCCTTCGACGGCAAGCCGGGCTACCCGGTCGACCTCGAGATCGAGCCGCCCGTCGCGCAGAATCGCTGGACCGTCGCCTTCCGCGCCGTCCTCGCCCTGCCGGCTCTGGCGCTGGCGACCGTCCTCGTCGGCTCCGGCAACTTCGTCTTCGACTCTGCCCGCTCCAGCGGCAGGCTCGGCTTCGCCGTCCTCGGCCTCGCCGCGGTCTTCGGCTGGTTCTACGCGATGCTCAAGGCGCGCATGGACCGCGGCCTGCGCGACCTGATCGCCTACGCGCTCTCCTACGCCGCGCAGACCTGGGGCTACCTGCTGCTGGTCACCGACATCTATCCCGACAGCGATCCGCTGACCGCGATCGGGCCGCTGCCGACCCGCTCGGACCCGGTGCGGATGGAGGTCGCCGACGAGCTGCGGCGCAGCCGCCTCACCGTCTTCTTCCGCCTGGCGCTCGCCTTCCCGCACCTGGTCTGGCTGACGCTGTGGGGGGTCCTGGCACTGCTCGCGGCGATCTTCAACTGGGTCGTCGTGCTTATCGCCGGTGTCTCGCCGCAGTGGCTGCACCGCTTCCTCTCCCGCTACGTGCGCTACCAGATGCACGTCAGCGCCTTCCTCTACCTGGTCGGCAACCCGTTCCCGGGCTTCGTCGGCGCCGAGGGGAGCTACCCGATCGAACTCCACGTCGCCGGCCCCGAGCGGCCGAACCGCTGGGGCGTCTTCTTCCGCCTCGTCCTCGCCGTGCCGGCGCTGCTGCTCGCCAGCGCCTTCGGCAGCGCCCTCCTCGTCGTCGCCGTGCTCGGCTGGTTCGCCGCGCTGTTCACGGGCCAGATGCCGCTCGGCCTGCGCAACCTCGGCGCCTTCGCCCTGCGCTACATCGCCCAGGCCTACGCCTACCTCCTGCTGGTGACCGGCGCCTACCCCTACAGCGGGCCCTGCCTCGAAGGGCCGCCCCCTCCCGCGGTCGCACCGGCATCTCCCCCGCCGGGGACGGCCGCACCGACCGCATGGCCCGCCTGAGCGACCTGCGGCGGCCGGCGACGCTCGCGCTGCTCGTCGGCGCCGCGCTGTGGGCCTGGGCGGCGGTGGCGCTGTGGCAGTCGACGGAGCTGCCCTCCCTGGACCTCCCCCACCTCGACCCGCACAGCTTCTTCGGCGACTCGTTCCTCCATCGCAGCGCCACCTACGAGCGCTTCCTGGCGATCCTGGGCGTGCTCGGCCTGGTCACGGTGGTCGCCGTGCTCGCGGTCTACGCGCGGCACGGCCACCGCCTCGTCCGCGAGTCGGCGGCCGGCCGGGTCGGCACCGGGATGCTGCTGGCGATGCTCGGCTTCGCCGTCGTCTGGCTCGCCGAGGTCCCGTTCGGGCTCGTCGCCCTGTGGTGGCAGCGGCGCTACGACGTCTCGCACCAGGGCTACCTGCCCCACCTGCTCGACAGCTTCCTCGGGCTCGGCTCCCAGTTCGTCTTCCTCTGCCTCGGAATCGGCATCGCCATGGGCCTCGCCGGCGTGATGCGGCGCTGGTGGTGGCTGGCGGTGGTGCCGGCCTTCGTCGGCCTGGCGGCGCTGTTCAGCTTGGTCAGTCCCTACCTGATCCCCGACACCTCGGCGATCGACAATCCCACGCTGGTCGCCGAAGCGCGGGCGCTCGAGCGGATCGAGGGCGCGCCGCACGCGCGCCTGCGGGAACAGGAAGTCCACCGCTTCACCGACGCGCCCAACGCCGAGGCGCTGGGACTGGGGCCGAGCAGCACCGTGATCCTCTGGGACACGCTGCTGCGCGACGGCTTCAGCCGCGAGGAAATCCGCCTCGTGCTGGCCCACGAGGTCGGCCACCTCGCCCACCACGACCCGCTCAAGCGCCTCGGCTGGCTGGCTCTGTTCCTGCTCCCGGCCTGGGGCCTCGTCGCCCTCTTCACCCGCCGCCGCGGCGGCTTTGCCCAGCCCGAGGCGGTGCCGGTGGCCATCCTGGTCCTGGTGGCGTTCCAGCTGCTGGCGACCCCCCTGCTCAACACCACCATCCGCCGCCAGGAGGCAGCGGCCGACTGGGCCGCACTCCAAGCCACGCACGAACCGGCCACCGAGAAGGCGGTGATGCGCAAGCTGGCGACCAAGAGCCTCAGCGACCCCGACCCCCCCTTCTGGGCCTACGCCCTCTACGAGAACCACCCGACGATCATGCAGAGGATCGAGATGGCAGATGCCTGGGAAGAACAGCGACCTTAAGGTCACCAACGAACCCGAGGCGGAGCGTTACGCGATCTCGGTCGACGGGGAGCCGGCGGGTTTCACGCAGTACCGCGAGCGGCCCGGCGGGCTCGCCTTCGTCCATACCGAGATCGACGATCGCTTCGAGGGCCAGGGGCTCGGCAGCCGCCTCATCTCCTTCGCCCTCGACGATGCCCGCGCCCGGGGCCTAGCCGTGCTCCCCTTCTGCCCCATCGTCAGGTCCTACATCCAGCGCCACCGCGAGTACGCCGACCTGGTCCCGGAGGACCAGCGGCCGCGATTCGGGCTCTGAGCCGCCTCAGCTGTCGAGCGGGTGGAGCTCGCCCTTGGCCAGCGCCTCGGTGCGCAGGTGCGCGATCGCCTGGTAATCCGGGGATTGGATCATCTCGAGGAAGGCCCGCCGGGTCGGGTACTCGACCAGGAGGACTAGGTCCCAGGACTCCTCGCCGAGGACCACCGGCGCCGCCTGGCCCTGGAACACCACATGGCCGCCGGCCTTCTCGAGCAGCGGCAGCACGGCTGCGCCGTATTCCATGTAGCGCTCACGGCCTCCGTCGGGTTTGAAGGCGAGCAGGTTCAGCATCGTCACCGGGCCCTCGTCCAGCCGGCGGGTGAGGTCGGCGAAGCCCTCCTCGTTCGGTGGCTCGGGCGAACCTGAGCGTCCATCGGGCCGTTCATACGGCGACTCTATTTGCTGCTCTGGATCTCCTTGAGCTGCGCGTGCCAAGCATCGGCCTTCGAGGAAGCGGCCTTTTCGGTGCCCTTTCCTGCCGCCACCGCCGCTTTCAGCGCCGCGTTGCTCTTCTTGAGGCCGTGGTCGATGCCGGGATGATCGGTCTGAGCGTCGATCCAGGAGCGGATGCTGCCCGCCGTGGCGTCGAAGACGCCGAGGTCGCGGTATTCGCGCCGGGAGCCGAAGAAGATCTCCTGCCACCAATGGTTGGAGACCGGGTCGCGCCAGCTCAGGTAGCCGCCGCGCAGCACCTGCCGTGGTTTTTTGACCGCCCCGGTGAAGCTGTAGCGGGTGCCGGTCGATTGCACCGGGTCGAAGAAGTGGGGCGTGTAGAAATCGGAGACGAGGATGTCGTTGACCGTGTAGGCGAACTGCTCGGACTCGCAGGGATCGCCGACCTCGACCAGGAACTCGACCCGACCCTGGCCGCGTTTCGGCGAGGGCCCGGGGATCACCCGCTTGCCGAACGGATCGCCCAGCATCTCGAGCATCTCGTGGCTGGCGGTAAGCGACCAGCTGTCCGACATCTCGATCAGCGCAAATGGCTGACCGTCCTTGTCTTCGTGAACCCCGGCGGCCCCGGGCCTGTGGATGTCGGTGGCGACGATCATCGGCCAGTACCCGACCGGGACGTCATGGAGGCGGGGAAACGAATCGACGGTCGCGCGGACATTCCAGATCGGGCCGAAATCGCGCGTCGCCTGCCGTTGCAATGCCGCGGCGACCCGCGCCACGTCGCCTGGATCGTGATCTTTGACCACGGAGACCAGGGCAAGGTTTATGGGGAACATCGGCTCTCCCTTCCTTCTGTCCTATTCGATCGGCGCACGGCGCCGCTCGACTCACACTAGGAATCAGTTAAGGAAAGTCAAGTACACAATCGTTTCTAAAGTGTGTACTCAGGGCGTTGCCGGCTGGTTCGCGAACGCCTGGTATTCGCGGCAGGGCTCGCCCCGCAGGCCCGGGCAGGGAGGTAGGCCGGTCGGCACGCTGACGCCGGGGACGGCGGGCAGGAGGAGGTTCGAGGGAGTGGCGCCGCCGTAGGCGATCGCGACCTGGGCGGTGCTGCCTTCGGGCTCGGCGTGGTCGAAGGCCCAGATCGGCTGGGTGCCGTTGGGGGCGGCGATGGTGACCCGGATCCGCGAGCCGGTGCGGTAGGCGTGGCCCTCGTAGTAGAGCGGGATCGTCACCGGCACGAATTCACCGGCCGGCATCGGCGAGACATCGGCTTCGCGCAGGCTCAGGACCGGCTCGAGCGCGGTGCTCTTTTCGGCGTCGAGCTTGCGCTCGTTGCCCCGCACCCAGCCGTTCTGGACGAAGGTCTCCTTGCCGTCGGGCCGGACCTCGCTGATCGTCGCCTGCAGGTCGACGTTGTGAGTCGACGAGCGGACCCAGACGTTCACGGCGCCGGCGCCGATCACGGTCGTGTTCGCGCTCAGCGGCGCGGTCAGGTAGGAGACGGCGCTCCCGGGCGGGCTCTGTTCCCAGTGGTATGCCGGCAACGCCGTCCAGAGGCCGCCTTCGCCAGCAGCGGTGTCGCCGCTGAAGTCGGTCTTCGGCAGGGCGTTGGCGTCCCAGGTGAATTCGTCGGCCTGGGAGCTGGCGGGCGCGCTGCCGCTTAGGGCGCCGCCCGGCGAGAGATACCAGGCCTTCGCTTCGGTGCCGGGGACCGGGAATTCATTGAAGGATTTTTCGAAGCCCGGGTAAGGCTGGCCCGGCGAGAGCCCGCCAGCGCCGCTGTCGAAGAGGACCCGGACCGGTTTCAGGTTTTCGAAGGCGGCCTTCGCCAGGCTGTAGGTCGGCTGCAGTTGGATCGGATCCAGAGGCAGCGTCAGTCCGGGTATACCCATCGCTTCCTGGTAGATCAGCGGCGCCGCGGCGTGGATCGCCGCCGAGGCGAGGATCGGCGGGCGTTTGGCGACGTAGAGCTGGAGGAAGTCGTACCAGCGGTTGAAGGTCTGCGGGTCGAGCGAGTCGACGTGGGTGCCGTTGGTGAAGGTGAACCACTTCTTACTCGTGCCGGTCATGTGCTCGGCCAGGGTCGGGCAGTGGCCGCCGGTCTGCTCGTCGGTCCACTGGCAGGCCATGAAGGTCGGCACGTTGATCTTGTGGACGAAGGTGACGGGAGAGAGCGGGTCGGCGACTTCGGGGTTGTAGTGACTGTTTTCTTCGATCTTTTTGAGGAGGTCGACCGCCTCGGGGTGCAGGGCCTGGTCGGCGGCGCAGGTCGCATCGCCTTCCTGGACACGTTTGTAGGCCCATCCCTGGCCGCTGGTCGGGCCCGCCGCTTCGGCGTCGTGGACTCGCTCTTTCGCCCATTCGAGGGCGAAGCCGGTGTTGAGGATGCCGCCCGGATAGAGCGTCGTCTGGGTGTTGTCGATCACCGACAGCGGCGAGATCGCGGCCAGGTCCGGAGGCTGGGTGGCGGCGGTGAAGAGCTGGCTGATGCCGCCGTAGCTGATCCCCATCATCCCGACCTTGTTGTTCAGGGCCCAGGGCTGGTGGGCGATCGTCTCGACGACGTCGTAGCCGTCGAGGCTCTGCAGCGGCTCGAAGAAGTCGAAGGCGCCGCCCGAGCAGCCGGTGCCGCGCATGTTGACGTCGACCACGGTGAAGCCCATCAGGTTGGCGAGGATCGAGATCCCGCTTTCGGGACCGGCCGGATTCGCGTACCCGTAGCCCGCGTACTCGATCAGGGTCGGCGTCGGGCCGCTCGGCAGCGGCGGCAGTTCGACCCCCGGCAACACGTGCGTCACGTCCTGCGGCGGGTGGACGTCGATCGCCAGCTTGGTCCCGTCGCGCGTGGTCAGGTACCCGTACCCACTGGAGGGGATCGACTGGTTGTAGATGCTGGTGCTGGGCGGTGCGGACTGGGTCGTCAGGACCTGCAGCGGCGGCGATTCCGCTCCCCCGGAAGCGACGCGGTACCCGGAACCCGGCGCGACGTTGCGGAAGAGCGTCCCGCCCAGTTCGTTGGCGCTCCTCGTCGCGACTTCCGCCCCTTCGCCGTTATAGAGAGAGACCTGCGCCCCCGCCGGAAGCCCGGTCGCATAGACCTGTTCCACGCTCCCATGCGCTTCGAACCCCAGCGCGGCCGCGGGGGCGAGCAACGATGCGAGCAGCCCACAGCCGAGCGCCAGCCAAAGCGACGCCTTACGCCGGTCTCGCCAGCGATCGAGAATCCCTTCCTTACCCAAGATTGGGTACTTGTACCACGCCGCACAGACTTCGAAACCTCGGCTAGGCACACTGTTGCGATGGCTGAGACCCCGATCCTGATCACGATCCCGATCAGCCACTACTGCGAGAAAGCTCGCTGGGCGCTGGACCGGGCCGGCGTTGCCTACCGGGAGCGGGCGCACCTTCAGGTGATCCATTGGATCCCAGTCGCCCGCGCCGGCGGAAAGAAAACGGCGCCCGTGCTCGTCTGGGGCGATCGGGTCTTCGCCAACTCAGCGGACATCGTCGAGGAGGCAAGCGCGCGGGCGCGACCCGACCGCGCCCTGTTCCCCGACGACCGCGCCGCCGCGACGGAAGTCCGGGCGCTGCAACGCGACTTCGACGAGACCCTCGGGCCCGAGGGGCGCAGGTGGATGTACTTCCAGCTGGGCGGCCGGCGCGACATCGCGATCGCCTACGGCTGCACCGGCGTGCCCGCCTGGCAGCGCCGGGCGCTGCCGCTGGCGTACCCGCTCGCCGCCCGGATCATCGATCGCTATCTCGACATCACCCCGGCCAGCGCTGAACGATCGGAGGCGGAGGTGCGCGCGGTCTTCGACAACGTCGCCGAGCGGCTCGGCGATGGCCGCCCCTACCTCTGCGGCGAGCGCTTCAGCGCCGCCGACCTCACCTTCGCCTCACTGGCAGCGTCGCTGCTGATGCCGCCCGAGTACGGCGTGCCCCTCCCCCAGCCCGACGAGCTCCCCCCGGCCATGGCCGCGAAGGTCCGCGAATTCCGCACCCACCCCGCCGGCGCCCACGCCCTGAAGATGTTCCGCGAAGAGCGGCGCTAGCTCATCCCCGGTTTGTGTCTCGCGACAGCGCATCGGACTTTGACCCCACTATGGTGGGGCGAAAGTCGGCTGCGGCCACCGAGCCCAGGGATCAGCCGGCGACGAGGGCGCTGACCGCGCGCGTCCTCGAGACGGCGACGGCGCCGAGGGCGATCGACAGCAGGCCGGCGATCAGCGGGACGCCGTACAGGGCGGCGCTGCCCCAGCGCTCGGTCAGGTAGATCGGCTCGAGTACGACCGGCAGGAAGGTCTGGATCGCGAAGGAGACCGGGACGACGAAGGTTGCCGGGCGCCGCTGCAGGGCGGTCATCTCGGTGGTCAGGGCGACGACGCCGGTCGCGGCGGCGGTGGCGAGCCAGATCCCGGCCAGGAGCCAGGAGCGGGAGTCGATCCCGTCGCTGACCAGCTTCGTCGCGATGTTGCTGGCGCCGTAGGCGAGGGCGGAGGCGACTATCACGAAGGTCGCCGAGTCGAGGCGGCCGCGCCCGCGCAGCGCGAAGGGGACGAGCGATATCGCCACCATCGCCCCCATCACCGCGATCGCCGCGGTCTCGCTGCCGACCGTCTCGATCCCCGCCGGCTGCCCCCAGGCGAGCAGCCCGATCCCGGCGGTGATCCCGACGACGCCCGCCACCTCGGCCCGGCCGACCCGCTCGCCGAGCATCCTCACGCCGAGGTAGAGCATCAGCAGCAGGCCGGCCGCCAGCACCGGCTGGACAACGACGAACGGGGCCAGCGAGAGGGCCAGCACCTGCAGGAGAAAGCCGACGCCGCCGAGCAGCAGGCCGGCGATCCAGCGGCGGCGGCGGGCGAGGTGGGCGAGCAGCGAGAGCCGCAGCCCCTCGGCGGCGGGCTCCTGGCGGGCGTCGGCGGCCTGCAGGACGATGCCGACGTTGAAGGCGACCGAGGCCGCGGCCGCCGCGATCAGGCCGAGCGCGACCACCGGCTAGGCGACGGCCTTGGAGGCGATGCGCTCGGGGCCGATCCGGACCACGTCCCAGGCCAGGCCGACCCGCTCCATCGCTGTGATCAACGCCGCCGAGGGGTCGAGCTCGCCGCGGCCGAGGCCGTGCCGGGCCGAGGTCGGGAAAGCGTGGTGGTTGTTGTGCCAGGCCTCGCCGAAGGTGAACGGCGCCAGCCAGCGGAGATTGCGCGACTCGTCCTTGGTGGCGAAGTCGCGGCTGCCGAAGAAGTGGCAGAGGGAGTTGACGCAGAAGGTGATGTGGTGGAGGAAGAAGATCCGCACCGCGCCGCCCCACAACAGCCCCATCAGGCCGCCGAAGACGGTGCCGGTCAGCGCCACGCCGAGGCCGAAGGGCAGCGCCAGGCCGACGATCGCCCAGAGGACGAAGGTGCGGTCGACGAAGAGGACGACCGGGTCGGCGATCAGGTCCGGGGCGTAGCGCTCCTCCTCGGCCGGCTCGTCGCTGAAGAGGACCCAGCCGACGTGGGCGTGGAAGAGGCCGCGGACCGCGCCGCGGATGCCGCTGCCGTGGCCGACG
>Ga0207687_10001928_pt1 | contig 14287 bp, 12 predicted proteins | sample KBSM54metaG_FD_184399 | JGI IMG/M metagenome (GOLD analysis project Ga0207687, IMG submission 184399) | Miscanthus rhizosphere microbial communities from Kellogg Biological Station, Michigan, USA - KBS M5-4 metaG (SPAdes) (version 2) | ecosystem: Host-associated > Plants > Roots > Rhizosphere >...
GTTCGTGACGCAGGCCGCGCCGTGCAAGAAATCATCGCACGCGGCCTCGTCCCCCGCTGCATCGAGCTCCTCGACGCGACGACGCTCGAAGCCATGCGCAGTGCCGGCAACTCCATCAACGCCAGCGCCGGCGCAATGCTGATCATGGAGGTGGACGGCGATGAAACGGCGTGCGAACGCCAAGCCCAGCGCGTTTCGGACGCGTGCGACACGGCCAACGTGATCGAAGTCTTGGTCGCCCAAGACGCCGCGCAGCGCGACAAATTATGGGCCGCCCGCCGGCAGATGAGCCACGCCGTGCGCAAGCTCACCAAGAAAAAACTCAGCGAAGACATCGTCGTCCCGCGCCAACAGATCGGCACTCTGCTCGAGCGCGTCGCGCGCACCAGCGAAGAGCTGAACGTGCGCTCGCTCACTTACGGCCACGCCGGTGACGGCAACCTGCACGTCAATTTCCTGTGGAACGAAGACGACGAAGTGCCGCGCGTCGAGAAAGCGATCGAAGCGCTGTTCCGCAACGTCATCGAGCTGCGCGGCACGCTCAGCGGCGAACACGGCATCGGTGTGCTCAAAGCCCCGTACCTCTCGCTCGAGCAATCACCCGAGCTGATCACGTTGCAGCGTGACTTGAAGCGCGTCTTCGATCCGCAGAACCTGCTCAACCCGGGCAAGATTTTCCCCGCTGGCAGCCACGCGGCCTGCTGAGTCGATTTGCCAAATTGACAGGCATCGGCGGCTGTTACGCGGCGCACGCGTCATTTTGGCCACCCGTGACGGCCAGTGACACGCGAGGAACCCGCTAATTTCGCGGGGTTTGTGTTTTGACCCAAGTGGCATCGCCCTTGCTTAGTCAAACACACGATGACACGACGGCGTTCTCACTCTCGCGGCGTATCTCCAGTAGGAGCCGCGTTGGCTACATTGGCGCTAGGCGCCGCCATTTCCGGCTTGTGGTGGGCCCAAAGCGCGAGCGCAGCCCGCGACGCCGAGAGCACCTCTCGTCATGACGCCGTCGTCATCTTGGAAGCCGCGCAGGGCTTCCGCGCGCTGCATACCGAAGGCTGCCCCACGCTCAGCGCGCTCGAAGAAGAGCACTTTCTGAACAGCTCCGCCCGTGGCGACGACGCGTGGGGTGAGCGCTTTCGAGTGCGCTGTGAGCACGACGAAATCAGCGTCACCTCCGCCGGCGCGGACCACCAGGCTGGAACCGCGGACGACATTCGCGCCCCGCGCTAAGCCGCCCGGCGTCCGAGAAGGTCGTGTTGAGACACTTCAGCGTGCGAATTCGAGAAATCTAGACAACCTGCTCTGCTGTCGAAATCCGATCTCTCGGGCGGCCCGTACTGCTCTTTGGTGACCCCTTCAAAGAGTCCGCTGTTAGAGGAGAACCACTCGGGCGCGTCCTACCGAATCGGCGATGTGGCGCGTTTCGTGGGTCTCTCGACCCACGCCCTGCGCGCTTGGGAGCGTCGTTATGGCACGGTCTCGCCGCATCGGACCCCGGGCGGGAGCCGGCGCTACGACGCCGAACAGGTGGAGCGCCTCAAAATCCTCAAGGATTTGACCGACTTCGGTCACCCCATCAGCGAAGTGACGCGCCTACCCCTGGATGAACTCAAGGTGCTGCTCGCGACGAAGGGCGCGGCCGACCCCACGCCCTGAGTTTGCGACTACGCTCACCGGCCCATGCGTTCGCGACGCAAGCCCGTGCTGCTGCTGCCGGGATCATCGGTCGGCTTTCCGGACCCCACCCCTTTCGACAACGAAGGGCTGCTCGCGATCGGCGGCGATCTGTCGCCGGAAAGACTACTGGCCGCGTACGAACACGGCATCTTCCCCTGGTACGACGAAGGCTTGCCTCCCATGTGGTGGTCGCCGAACCCGCGCGCGATCATGAACGCGGAACGCTTGCACGTGTCGCGCAGCTTGCAGCGTGTGCACAAATCCGGGCGCTTCACCGTGAGCTACGATCGCGCGTTCCGTGACGTGATGCTCGAGTGCGGGCGCGAGCGCGAATCGGGAACGTGGATCTTGCCCGAAATGTTGGAAGCGTACTCGGAGCTTCATCGCCTCGGGCACGCGCACAGCGTGGAGGTGTGGCAAGGCGAGCGGCTCGTGGGCGGCTTGTACGGCGTGCAGCGCGGCTCGCTGTTCGCCGCCGAGAGCATGTTTCATCGCGAACGCGACGCCTCCAAGGTGGCCCTGACGAGCGTCGTTTTACGGCTCTTCGACGGCGGTTTCACGCTCTTCGACGTGCAATTCCTGACGCCTCACTTGGAGTCACTCGGCGCCTTCGAAATCCCGCGCGCGGAGTACCTCTCGCGCGCCGAGGCAGCCAGCCGGGCTCGGCTTTCTTTTGTTTGGTGAACGCTGCGCGCCGCTCGGCGACACGGCCTCCGGCGCACGCCCTCACTCGGCGACGTCACTGCTTCGTCGCGGTGAGCGAGCGTAAGCCCGCCGTGCCGAGGCTCGCCCCGTTGGCGCCCCCGAGCGTGAGCGTCGAGCCATCGACGCAAAAGTCGACGGCCTGCGGCGGCTTCCCCGACGAAGAACTGTATTCGATGATCTGATTGCCCTTCACGGCCCAGGTGCCGCTATCGGAGCCGGTGCCTTCGAGCGTGTAGTCGCAATCACAACCGCCATCACTCGCGTCGCGGCACTCCAAGTTCTGATAGTTTGGATTCGATACCGTCTGCAGGCCCGTCGTGAGCTCCGCGCAGCTCGGCTTCGCGCCATACGCCTGCAAACACGCCTGTGAAAAGTGCGTCGTCTGCGCGGCGTCGAGCGTGGTGATGACCGTGTAGTTGTGGTCCGCCTCGAACGCGACGGAGCCACCCGAAAACGCGAGCGGCGCCGGCCAAAACTGAATCCCCGCGACCGGGCTACCCATGCCCGCGGCGGGCGGAGGCAAGTAAATCAAGCCGGAACACCAATCACCGGCGGTCGTGGGATTCGGCGCGGGATCGGCGAGCGCCGGGGTTTGCGGCGTGAGGTAGCCGGGCGCCGTCGGCGACATCAAGAGCGGCGGAGAAGTGACGTCGAACTGACACACGTTGCCGATCGTCCAGGTGCCCGTTGGATCGCCACCGCACGCAGCAATGTCCTTGCAGCTCCCCGCGACGCCCTTGCCGCTACAACCGCTCACGGCCAGAACTGCACAAAGTGCCGCAAACAGCGTCGCACTTCGCGCCCAGAGAAGCTCCCAGCAAAGCTTGGCCGTCGCTCTCACTACATCCTCTGCAACGTGAGGGTGCGCAGCCCGACGGCCTCCGACAAACTCGAGCCGTTGTAGCCGGACAACGTCATTTGCGTGCCGCTTTGGCAGAAGCTCGTGACCATGAAGTGCGTCGGTGCCAGCGCCACGACGCGCTGACCATTGTACAAATACTGGTAGCTCGCCTCGGTGAGCACGTTGCCGCCCGCCGACCACGTGCCCTTGTCGGTGAGCTGCACCTTGTAGTCGTAGAAACAATCGCAGCCGGAGTCGCTCGCGGTCACGCACTGGATGTTTTCGAAGCCGGGCGTCGGCGGGGCAGCACCCGCCACCTGCTTCGAACTCAGGTTGGCGGTATAAAAGGCGGTGAGGCTCGGCCCCAATTGGTCGCACGTGGGGCTCGCGCCCGCGAATTGCAAACACGAAGGCGCAAAGTGCGTCGTGCTTTGAGTCGAGAAATTCAGGGTGATCGTGTAATTATTGGTGCCATCGAAGACCAGCGTGCCGTCGTTGTCGAGCGACGGCGCGTCGTGCCAGAGGTTCACGCCTTGCACGTGGCCATTGGGGTTCGTCGCATCGGCGGGCAGGTAAATCAGCTGTGAACACCAATCACCCGTCGTGGTCTGTGGAGCCTGCGGCGGCGCGATGCTCGGGCCCAGCGGGTTCTGCACTTGGTCCTCGGGGCTGATCGGCTGATAGGGGTGCTGCGCCACGTACGCGCAGTTGTCGACCACACGCCAAGTGCCCGTCGGATCACCGCCGCACGCCGCGACCTCGGCGCATGCGCCTTCTGCGCCCTTGCCTTTGCAAGCGCTGACCAATAGCAGCGCACAGCCGACCAACGCCAGCGCTCCCGGCAATGTCGTGCGCCGTTCGTGTTTCATCACTGTTGGTTTGGCCCGGAGGTTCACGCGTTAAAACTTACTGAAGAAATCCCAGAACAGCGGCGTGACCCAATTGTCATCGCCAATGTAGTGTCGGTGATCACCGTTGAGTGCCGTGGTGCACCACACGACCGGCGCATTCGGCGGGCACCCGTTGAACGACACGCACTGCATGCCCGAGGGCGCCCCGTTCCCGAGTGTGGTCGGGATCTGATAGGTGGTCGTCGTGCTGGTGTCGGTCGGCACGCACGCGGTCGTGGTGCAGCCGTTTTGCTTCAAGAGCCGCGTGCAGCCCGGCAACATGCCCGAGAAGGAGTTGTACGGATCGCCCGAATCATGCAAGAAAAGGCCTGGAACGGGATGACCTGGCACGCAGGGCGGGTTCGCTGGTGGCTCGTTACCGGTCGCAAACACGAAGGCTTTCAGCACGTCCGGGAAGGCACACGTGAACTGATTGCCCATCCAAGCGCCCGTGCTGTAGCCCGAGTAAAATTGCCGGTTCAGGTCGACGCAGAAGTTGTCTTCCACGAACTTGTGCAAAATCGGGAAGAACTTGAAGTCATTCGAGTTGGGGTTCGAATTGTCGTAGCAGTTGTCGCCACGCGAATAGTCGATGCCCACTTGGATGGTTTGCTCGGGCGAGCTGCCATCCACGTTCTGGTAGGCGTAGCCCGAGGTGCCGCCGTGCGCGTCACTCGTATCGCCGCAGCCGGCGCCCTCGTAGATGACGCGTGTCGGCTTGTTCGGGTCGTAGCCACTCTTCACGAACATGTAGAAGCCGCGCTTGATGCCATCGACCATGATCGGCGGCGGGAAGCCCGCGCGCGCCGGTTGGTCCGCCATGTCCGACCACTTGTTGACGGTGATCAGCGCCGGCAGCGGCTTGCCGCAACCGGCGGACAGCGTGCTGCTGCCTCCCGCGGCACCGGCCGCGCCCGCAGAACCCGCAGAACCCGCGGCGCCGGCCGCGCCCGCTGCACCCGCTGAACCACCGGTGCTCGGGATGCCGCCAGTGCCGCCGGTACTCATCGCGCCACCAGAGCCGCCAGCGGCCATCCCAGCACTGCCGCCAGTCGGATCGCTGACGCGAGAAGCGACGATGCCGGGCAGCGTGCTGATCGGCGGAGCCGAGGGCGCGCTACACGCACCGAGCGCACCGAGCACGCCGAACGCGCCCACGCAAAACCCGAAAAGCAGAGCGAGCTTTTGTGTTTGCATTCCTCGAGTCCTCCACCGCAGTGCGGTTAGAAAAAGAAGTAAAAGGCGGCCTCACCGCGGTTATTTTGGGCGACCGTGCCGTCACCGAAAGTTTGACGCGTGTTCTGAAACGAGAGCCCGGCTTGCAGCTCGGGCGTCACGCCCCACCACAAGTTGGCATCCACGTACTGACCCTTGTTCCACACGAAGTAGCGACTCTGAATCGGCGTCAGCGTGAGCGAATTGCTCGACTGCACCATCGAGTACGTGCCCGAGACCCACAGCGCTTTGCCGTGCGAAAACGGGAAATGATAGTGCGCGCCGACCACGAGCGCCCGCCAGGCCACCGTTTTCAGGGTGTTCGAAGCGTCGAACGTGGCGATGCCGGGGTCGATGTTGGGCGTGTAGATGGGCGGCGCTTGCTCGTTGTTTGGATTGGGTAATGCGGGAAAGCCCACGCCACCGGTGAGGCCCGGATACAAATCCGAGATGCCGCTGCCCACCGTGAATTCGCCGGTGACCGAGAGCGCATTGCTCAAGTCGTCGTGATCGGCTGGCACCACCGGCACGAACGCGTTGGCAGCAAAGCCCCAGGCGCTAGCCGTTTGCGGATTGCCGGGCGTCGACGAAAAGTCCGTCACCGAAAGCCGTCGCACCACGCCGGAAAGCCCGACTGACGCCGGTGCCGCGATCGGCCGGCTTGCGCCCGGCGCACTCGCGCCGCGCCAGCCATTCAGATCGAGCCGAACGCCGCCCTGCATATCGGGCAGCGCGGCATCCCGTTGCACCGGGCGAACCACGGCTGCCGCAATCTCGAAACCGACGTCATCGGTCTGGACCGATTTCGAAATCCGAAGCTGCGGATTGCGATGATAGACCTGGCCCAAGAGCGGCAAAAACGCGACGGTGTTCGGGTAAAATCCGGCGCCTCCCCACGCGAATAGATCGTGATACTGCCCGGCGAGCACGTCCACGATCGGCGTCTCCACCTTGACGTAGAAGTGCCGCATGCGCAGCGGCCCGCTGGTGTAGCTCTCGTTCTGTTTCAACGCGGGCGGCTCTTCGCCCATGAAATCCATCTCGATCACGCCGGTGGCTTTGATCGAGTTCCATTCCGGCGCTCCGACGCGAAAACCGAACCGCGAATTGCGCGCGGTGAGCTGCATGCGCGGGTTGTCACCGGCCACGGTGTTCGGGCGAGCCAATGTATTGTTGAGCGCGCCCTCGCCGAAGCTCTGCGTCGAGTCGCCCATGATGTCGAGCTCGGCGAAGCCGTACAGAGAGGCGCTCCAACCATTGCTACCCACCGTGAGGGGCGAAGCCGGCAGTGTCGTCGGCGCCGTCGCGATCGGCGGCGCTTCTGCGGCACTCGTCGGCACGACGGGAGCGGTCGCCGCCGGCGCTTCCTCGGCCGCAAGCTTCGCGCTCTCCTTCTTTTCGGCGACGGGCTTTTCGTCCTCGTCGTCCGAGTCCTCCGTGGCGTCTGCGGGGGCCTCTTTTGCAACAGGCGCGGTCTTCGCTTTGGGCGCGGCTCCGGCGGGGAGCGCAAACGAGCCGCAAGCCGCGACGACGGCCCATGCGACGAGGCGCTGCTGCGATAACGGCGAGAGCGACGGCCATGCGAAAAGCAGCGAAAGCCGATTGGCGTGCGGTCGATTCAAAGACATTTTCGAGGAGGCACCACGGGCGAACAGGGCAGTGATTCGAACGGGATGCGGCGTTAGTGTCCTGCTCGGCGAATTCCTGCAGAGCGCGCGTGCGAATCTGGAAACACAACCTGGCCACCGCGCCGCATTTCAACCGCCGCGGCATTTCTCCGCTCTGGCGGTGAATCGCGGCTTGGGTTCGGCGCCGAGTGCCGCGCGAGCCCGGATCGCTCGGCAATTCCGGCCCGCTTTTGGCCGCCCTTGCCTTCAGGCCGCCTCCGGCCGATTCTTCGCGCTGAGGGTTAAACCGATTTTCGCCATGGAATTCTTCGACCGCGCTTCCACTACGCCCCGAAACCCCAAGAGCGCTCGCTGGCTCCGTGTCCCGCTTTTGCTCCTGGTTCTAGGAACGACCGCGAGCGCCTGGGCTGCGGACGTGCCGATCAGCGATGCCGCCCGCCAACACTTCAGTGCCGGCGTGAACTTGCTCCAAGATCCAGACGGCGCCCGCTACGACGAAGCGTACCGCGAGTTCAAAACCGCCTACGCCGACTCACCGTCCTGGAAGATCTTGAGCAACCTCGGTATTGCCGCCATGAAGCTCGAGCGTGACGGTGAAGCCGCCGATGCCTTCAAGAAGTATTTGGCCGAAGGTGGCACCCAGATCGAAGCCGACGAGCGCGCGCAAGTCGAACGTGACTTGCAGACCCTGCAAGCCGGTCTGATCTCGCTGAACCTCGAGAGCGATCCGCCCGGCGCGCTCATCACCGATGAACGCGTGCCAGTTGCGGGCTCCCCCGTCGTCAACCGCTACGGTCCGTTCACCCAGCCGACCGTCATCGGCGTGCGCGGCGGACATCACCGCATGACCGCCTCACTCGCGGGCTACCAAGACAGCGTGTGGGAGTTCGACTCGCCGTCGCAGGGCCCGGGACACGCTTTCAAGCTGGAAAAGACCGTCGTTGCGCCGCCCATGACGCCCGGCGGCGGCACGACCGCACAGCCCACCGTGGAGCGACCCGTGCCCACGGGCGTGTACATCGGCATCGCCGCCACGGGCGCGCTCGCGGCGGGAGGCGCCGTCGTCGGCATCATGGCTTCCTCGAAGAAGAGCAAGTACGACACCGCGAACAACAACATCCATACGCAAGCCGATCGCGACGCTGCCAACTCACTCAAGAAGAGCGGCACGCAACTGAATCTGATCGCCGATGGCTTGTTCGCGGGCGCGGTCGTCGCCGCGGGTGTCACCACGGTGCTCTACTTCACGCGCCCCAGCCACGAAGTGGTCGCCGGCTCGTGGCACGTCACCCCCGCAGTCGCCGCCAATGGCGGCGGCTTGCTGCTCACCGGCGGCTTCTAAAGCAAACTGCGAGCTCGAACTCGCCTGGTTGCGAGCTCGCAGGATCCAGCAACGAGCTCAGCGTGATCGCGCGCTGAGCCGCCCGCGTGCCACGCGTGCACGACGCGCAGCGCCCTTCCGCGCGAACGTTGCGTGTTGCAACTGCAACACGCCCGCCGTGGCGTCGTGGGCACCGGCTCATCAGGTGGTCCCGTCCGGCAGTGCCTTCGAGCATCCGGAAACGCTCAGCGCGATCGCGCGCCCTGCCCCGCCGTGCCTGCGAACTTGCCGGTGTTGGAACACGAACCGGCTGGGCGTCTCGCGACTCCCTTTGCGCCTGCCAGTTCCGCACCTCCTGGCGCCAATAAACCAAATAAATAAACAAATTCCAACAGTTATACAAACCCGCGAATTCCGACTAATTTAATGCTACATCACCCGCGATCATGACGGCCGTCGACCCCTCCCCCGACCGCGCGCTCGAGTTCCGGCTCAGCCATTTGCGGCAACTCGAAGCCGAAAGCATTCACATCATTCGTGAAGTCGCCGCCGAGTTCGACAACCCGGTGATGCTGTATTCGATCGGCAAAGACTCGTCGGTCATGGTGCAGCTCGCGCGCAAGGCGTTCCACCCCGGCAAGTTGCCGTTCCCGCTTTTGCACATCGACACCACCTGGAAATTCCGGGAGATGATCGAGTTCCGCGATAAGTTCTGCAAAGAGAACGACTTGAAGCTGATCGTTCACTCGAACCAGCAAGGCATCGAAGAAGGCATCAACCCCTTCGATCACGGCAGCTCCAAGTACACGACCATCATGAAGACGCACGCGCTCTTACAGGCGCTGCACAACGGTGGTTACGACGCCGCCTTCGGTGGCGCCCGCCGCGACGAAGAGCGCTCGCGCGCCAAAGAGCGCATCTACTCGTTCCGCGACCGCTACGGCCAATGGGATCCGAAGAACCAGCGGCCCGAACTGTGGAATCTGTACAACGGCAAGCTCACCAAGGGCGAGAGCATCCGCGCCTTCCCGCTCTCTAATTGGACCGAGCTCGATATTTGGCTCTACATCTACTTGGAGAGCATCCCGATCGTCCCGCTGTACTTCGCCAAGCCGCGTCCAGTCGTGGAACGCAACGGCCAGCTCTTGATGGTGGACGACGACCGTTTGCCGCTCAATCCCGGCGAAAAACCGCGCCTGGAGAACGTGCGCTTCCGCACGCTCGGCTGCTATCCGCTCACGGGCGCCTTACCCTCCAGCGCGACCACGCTCCCGGACATCATCCGCGAGATGTTGCTCACGAAATACAGCGAGCGCTCCGGCCGCCTCATCGACCACGATGAGGAAGGCTCGATGGAAACCAAAAAGCGCGAAGGTTACTTCTGATCTTTTGGTTGGCTGTCAGTCACTCGGAACCATCGGCCCCCCGCCACAGCGCGAATTTTCACGCCTCGGAACCAGCAGTCATGAACGAGCAAGAGCTCATCAACAAAGACATCCTCGGTTACTTGGAGCAGCACCAGCAGAAGGAGCTGCTTCGCTTCGTTTCGGTGGGCTCGGTCGATGACGGGAAATCGACGCTCATCGGGCGCCTGCTGCACGATACGCACGGCATCTACGAAGATCAGTTGTCTGCCGTGAAGCGCGCCTCCAACCGCGCGGGCATGGAGATCGACTTTTCGCTGTTCACCGATGGCCTCAAGGCCGAGCGCGAACAGGGCATCACGATCGACGTCGCGTACCGCTATTTCTCGACCGCCAAGCGGAAATTCATCATCGCCGATACGCCGGGGCACGTGCAGTACACGCGCAACATGGCGACCGGCGCTTCGACGGCGAACGTCGCCATCATCTTGATCGATGCGCGGCTCGGCGTGCTGCAGCAATCGCGTCGGCACGCGTACATCGCGTCCTTGCTCGGCATTCCGCACTTGTTCGTAGGCATCAACAAGATGGACCTCGAGGGCTACAGCCCGGAGGTGTTCCGCAAGATCCGCGACGAGTTCTCGGCGTTCGTCGGCCAGCTCGGGTTCAAGGGCGTCAAATTCATCCCGATGAGCGCGCTCAAGGGGGACAACGTCGTCCACCGCAGCCCGTCGATGCCTTGGTACGACGGCAACACGCTGCTCGAGCACCTAGAAACGGTACCGATCGCGAGCGACTGGAATCACGCCGATTTCCGTTACCCGGTTCAGTACGTGCTGCGCCCCGATCTGAATTACCGCGGTTTTTCCGGGGCGATCGCCTCAGGCGTGGTGAAAAAGGGCGACAAGATCATGGTGCTGCCCTCACGGCGCACTAGCACCGTCGTCGCCATCGACACCTTCGACGGCGAGAAGGCCGAAGCCTTCGCGCCGATGAGCGTCACGCTGCGCCTAGCCGACGAGATCGACATCAGCCGCGGTGACATGCTCGTTCACCCGGACAACGTGCCGCACGTCGCGCAACGTTTCGAGACGATGCTCGTGTGGCTCAGCGAGCGCGCCCTCGATCGCCAAAAGAGCTACCTGCTCAAGCACACGACGCAACTCGTGCGCGCGCAGGTCGAAGACGTCGCGTACACGACCGATCTCGAGACCCTGAAGCAAACGCCCGCCACGCGCCTCGAGTTGAACGACATCGGCCGCGTCACCATCACCTGCCAACGCCCGATCTACTTCGACAACTACGTCAAGAATCGCGGCACCGGCGCGTTCATCTTGATCGACTCGTTGACCAACAACACGGTCGCGGCGGGCATGATCTTGGAGAGCGAAGTCGCCGAGGCGGCCCACGAAGAGCTCGGACCGACCTCGCTCGAACGGCCGCGCACGCAGGTGAGCCCGGACGAACGCAGCGAGCGTTTGGGCCAAAAAGGCGCCACTTTGTGGCTCACGGGCTTGCCCGCATCGGGCAAAACCGCGATCGCCTATGCGCTCGAACGACGCTTGTTCGACCAGAAGCGCTTGGCCTTCGTCGTCGATCCGGACGACGGCCTCTCGCGCGGCATGTTGCCGGATGGCTCGAGCCCCGCGCAAACCCCCGAGCTCGCGCGCCGCGCGACTGACGCTGGTTTGCTCACGATCTTCGCCTACGCCTCACCGCTCCGTGCCGACCGCGACACGATTCGCGATGCCGTCGGCAGCGAGCGCTTCGTGGAAATCCACGTGGCGACTTCGCTGGAATTGCGGAAGAAGCGCGACAAGCGCGGCGTGTACGGCCCCGGCCACCAATTCCCCAGCGAAGAGACGCCGAAGAACGCCGACATCGTGGTGTCGCTCGATCAAACCGATCCCGAAGAAGTCGCGCAGAGCATCATCGCGGTGCTCGTGAAGCGCGGCCTCTTGCCCTCGCAGTACGCGCTGTAACGCCCACGCCGGGCGGCTCAGCTGAGCAGCTTGGCGAGCCAGTCTGGGTGCAAATTCCAGCCGCAAAAGCCGGCTAGGCCGAACAGCGCGCCGAAGCCGGCGAACGTCGCGGCCACGCCCAAGAGCCAGCGCTTTTGCGTGAGTGCCGTCACGCCCATGAGCGCGATGCCGACCGACATGCACGCCTCGGACATGTCGAACTGATCGTCGTGCACGTTGAAGGCGTCGTATTGCTTCGCGAGCCCTTCGGCTTGCGCCTTAATCTCGGCTTTGTCGCGTTCGTACTTCTGAGACTCCGCCGTGTACTGCTTGATCTTATCGTCCAGCAATTTGCGCACTTCGGGTGACGGGTTCACGGCGATGTCGCGCTGGATCGTGAGCTGGTCGGCGGTGGTCTCGGCGATGTGCTGCTTCGTGCTCTTCGATTGGTAATAAGCCCATTGGTCGACGGCGCCGGCCTGCGCCTGCGCCATCGCTTGCACCACATTGCCGTCCTTCACATTACACAGCGCCACGAACGTGGCACTGATCGCCACGAGCGCCGCCACCGCCGAATTGAGCCGTGACTTCTCTGCGCCCTCGAGCGCCTCCTGTGCCTGATCCGCGACATCACTCATACTCACTAGGAAAGCACGAATCTCGGGTCAGGAAGAGAGGTCACTCGAAGGCGAGTCTGTGAGGACTTTACGCGGCGGATTCGAGCATTGCCAAGATGCGCGCCCGCGCTGGGCTGTTTTCGGTTTGCGATGCCGCTTCCAAGGCAGTTCGACCGGCGTGGTCGAGCGCGTGGACATCGGCGCCTGCCGCGAGCAACGCATGCACGTGTTCATCGAGTCCTTGCGCTGCAGCGGCGTGGAGTGCGGGTCCCCACTGATCACCGCGTTCGTGTACCAGGGATGCGTCGCCGGAGAGCGCACGTTCGAGCGCGCCGAGCCATTCCCACTCGATCGGGACCCGGACGGCGAATTGCCGATAAGTGACGTTCAAACGACGATCGCGCTGGGCAGGATCGGCCCCGCGATCGCGCAGCAACTGCACGAGCTCGCGATTGCCGGAAAACGCCGCCCAGTGCAACGCGGGCGCTCCCACGTAACCCTCGAAGCTCGGATCCGCGCCGCGATCGAGCAGAAAGCGCGCCACTTCCAGCTGACCATTACGGGCCGCGATGTACAGCGCGTCCGAAATCACTTCGACGGGATCGGTCGGCGGCTTCGGCAAAATCTTGCCGTCGACGTCGAAGCGGGTCGCGCCGTAACGTGAGGCATTGGGCAGCACGCGGCCTTGCTCATCGAAAAACGGCGCCACGCGGACCACGTCACCGAGACCCGCTGCACACCACAGATCGAGCGGCGCGCCTCGCTCTGCCAAGTGCTCGGCGGCGCCGAATGCGCGCGTCGTGATGGCCCACGATAGCGGGTCGTGCGGAGCGCCCGAAGCGTCGTGAAACGAGGCGCCCGCGGCCAGCAAGAGGTCGAGCATTTTCGCGTGATCGAGCCCCGCCGCTTGGCGCAACGGATTGCGATCGCCCGCACCGTGCGCGAGGCTGGCATCCAGTGTGAGCAGGGCGCGCACGGCTTCGACGTCATTGTCGTCGATCGCTTCGAACAGCAGATCGAGCCGTTTTTCAGGCTCATTCGGTAGTCCTTCTGCGCCGAGGCGGAGCGCGCGCAAGCGGCGCACCTCGAGCACGAGTTCAAGCCACGCGGCGAAGCCGTAACTCCGAGCGATCAGGTGTTGGGCGTCAGCGAGCGTCGCGGTGGTCGGGCGGGGCGCCTGCGCGTCTCTGCGGCGTGCCACTTCGGCAAAGCGAGCGAGCGCGACGGGGTCGCCGGCACGCGCGAGGTTCAGCAGGTCTTTGGCCTGCTTCTTCAGATGCTCGAGGTTCGCCCGACGCGGCAGGGACGTGATTTCGGAAACAGACATGGGAGCTCCTTTCGAAAATGCCTGGGGTCCGCTGCAGCAGGCTCAAAAGGAGTCCGAAACGTGTGTCTCGAAGCCGGTGGGTTCAACCCTTCCCGCGGACGGGAGGCGCCCGGAGCGCCGAGAATCAAGCTACCCGCCGGCCTGGGTCGGCGCAAGCCGCTACCCCGCGGAAGGCGCGGAACAGTCGGAAAAATGCCGGCGCGGTGCGCTATCGTGCGCCCATGATCATCGAGGAATCGGTCGTGGACCTGACGACACCGGCGGGCGCGATGCGCGTGTTCATCGCTCGCCCCGCGGGCAGTGAACGCAAGCCCGGCATCGTGCTGTTCTCGGAGATCTATCAGCGGACCGGCCCCATCGCGCGCATGCAAGCGTTGCTCGCCGGGAACGGCTTCATCGTGGCAGTGCCGGAGATTTATCACGAGCTGGAGGCGCCGGGCACCGTGCTCGCTTACGACCCCTTGGGTACCGATCGCGGCAACCAAAACAAGATCGCCAAAACCGTCGCCGCCTACGACGACGACGCGCGCGCGGTGCTCGACCACCTCGCGGCTCGCCCCGACTGCGATGGGCGCTTGGGCGCGATGGGCGTGTGCATCGGCGGGCACTTGGCTTTCCGCTGCGCGTTCGATCCCCGCGTGCGCGCCGCCGCGTGTTTCTACGCCACCGACATTCACAAGGCATCACTCGGCAAAGGCGGTGACGACTCGCTCGCCCGAAGCGCCGAAATTACCA
>Ga0207687_10001929_pt1 | contig 14275 bp, 13 predicted proteins | sample KBSM54metaG_FD_184399 | JGI IMG/M metagenome (GOLD analysis project Ga0207687, IMG submission 184399) | Miscanthus rhizosphere microbial communities from Kellogg Biological Station, Michigan, USA - KBS M5-4 metaG (SPAdes) (version 2) | ecosystem: Host-associated > Plants > Roots > Rhizosphere >...
AGAACTCGTCTAAGGCCGACACCGATCTCGACGAGTTCTTCTTCGACGAGGACGAGCCCGCGCCTGGCGAACGAAGACGGGATCCGTTGCGGAAGTTGTGAGGCGCGCTACTTCCCCCACCTGCGCTCGATGTTGAAGCCGAGGTGCAGGTCGCCGCGATTCAGGCCTGTGGCCTGATAGGTGCTCGTCACGTATTGATCGACGTGCGTGGCGTTGTTGTCCGTCAGGAGAATCTCGAAGTAGTGGCCGCCGACGGCGCGTTTGAGGCCGATCGCCCAGCCGATGTCGGAGTGGATCAGCTCGGGCAGATCGCGATTCTTCGGGATCACTTCCGCGATGACGCTGAGCGCGGGGCGGATCATGATGGCGGCGCCGATCGGAACGTTGAATGCGTGCTTGAACAGCGCGCCGTTCGTGTTCGGATCGCGGCCGGCGTTCGTTGCGTACGTCGGAATCACGAAGATCTCTGCTTTGTGCCCGAACTGATGCGAGAGGATCAGCTGGCCGAAGATGGAGTTGCGATCGTCGAGGCCCTTTTCCGTCCGGATGTCGCCGCCGCCGCGAATCGTCACGGAGAACGGAAACGAAGGCGCCTGCTGCACGACGACGTACTTTGCGGCGAGCTCGATGTCATCGAGCACATTGCTGCGCACGAACGAAAACTGCAGGTCGCGATGCGGGGAGTAGGAGAGGCCGATGCCGACGTCGGCATTGCTGTCGAGACCGAAGAGCGAGTGAATGCGATCGCTCGCGTTGCCTTGATCGATCGACTGATTGAAGCGATGCGTGAACTTGATCTCCCACGTTCCGGTCGACGGGATGTGCGATGTCGGAAGAGAGAGGAGCGAGTCGCCGAGCGGGATCGGGGCGGTGGGTACGTATTGAGCGTCCTGGGCGAACGCTGCGCTCGCGAAAAGTAGGCAGCAGAGAATCCGCTTAGTCATTCGGCGCTCCTCTTCGGATCCAGTCGCGAATCAGTTTGATTTGGGCGTCTTCGAGCGGCGGCAGAGTCTGCGGCATGCGATCGCCCGTGATGCCTACGCCGACGATCTTGCGATAGAGATACGAATTCGCGGGATCGCCGGGCGCGACGCGCACGAGGTTCGGCATCTCGATGCTCGGATGGTTCACGGTCTGCGCGTACGCCTGTCCAGCAACGAGGATCTGGTCTTCCTGATGGACGAGCCGATCGTGACAGCCGATGCGCGAGCACGTCGGCGTGAAGATCTCGTTCTGCACTCGCGTGAAAGTCGCCGTCGGATCGATCGGATCACCGCCGCCGCTGAGAGGCGCCGTCGGCTCCTTCAATCTTCCGCACGCTATGAAGAGGAGAGGGGCGAGGAATGCCAGCCTTCGCATTTCGCGCGACAGCCTAGCAAAGCGTGTGACAACAAGCGAGTTGGAAAATGGCTAGCGGCCAGCGGCGGCGGGACATTGAGGCGAGAACGTCCCGCAAGCCGCTGGCCGCTAGCCCGTTAACCTACCAGCCGTACGAACCAGGCCGCGGAGCCTCATGTCCCAGCAAGGCCTCGCGGTACTTCGCGAACTCGTCGGTCTTCAGGTAGTAATCCGGAAGAACCGTGCTCAAGTACTGAAGGTAGCGCTCGGCGCTGATCGGTTTTCCGTCTTCCGTCATCAAATTTCCGTACAGGTCGTACGGCATCAGCGCGATGTCCTCGAGACCGCGCTTGCGGAAGAACTTCAGATCGGGAACGAAGAGGAGGTCGCCCGGCGCGATGCCGCGAACGGTCTCTCCGGTGTCCTGCACCTCGCGCACGATCGAGCGCGCGTCGGGTGCGGTGATGTCCTTGACCTTCGTGCGCACGACCTCGACGTTCACGAGCTCGAGCACTTCGCGCACTTCGTTGTAGTACTCCGATTGGGCGGTGCCGTTGTTGCGGTCCTTGAATCCGAACGCAATCGCCGTTTCGCCGCCGCGCTCATTGCCGAACATCTCCACGCCGCGCGGCGCCCACGCGTTGATCGAGCGCTGGATGTCATCCATCGAGTAACGGCCGCTCTGCGTCGTTGCGGCGACCGCGAGCTCCTTCAGAAATCCGCGGCCCGATCCGATGTGGAAGCCTTCTTCGGAGAGCATCGGTCCCATCGACCGCGCCATCGGCGCGTACGAGAAGACCTTCTGCATCTCGAGCTGATACTTCCCGACGAGATCGATGATCGTGGCAAAGATGACGTTGTCGAGGAAGTTGTGGAACGGGATGTTGAACGCATCGAGGACGTGGTCGCCGAGCTCCATCGTGAGCAGCTCTTCCATCGTCTCGTGCGCGATGTCGGGATGTCCCGGCTTCTTCCACGACGTGTCGTGATCGAGAACCCAGAACATCTGATATCCGTGGCGCAGCTCCTCCGACATGATGCGGAGGATGGCCATCTTCATCTGATCGCTCGGCGCTTCTTCGAGCGTGAGGCGATGCTGTTGAATCGATCCGAGCTCGGTCGAGGCCTGGGCGCGGATGATGTCGCGCGCTGAATAGAACATGTTGCCGACCATGTCGCCGGCTTTCTCGAATCGCGGCTGTCCCGCCATCCTCCCGAAGTTGATCGCCTCGGAGTTGAGCTTTCCGACCTTCGCGACGAGCTGAAACGGAGTCTGAGCCGCGTAGTACTTCGACCAGTTGTCCTCGAGGAACTTCATCTCGGGGAAGTTCTTCTTCTGCCACGCTACCAGTCGCTCGTGGTACTTCGGCGTGATCGTTTCGGTCGTGTAGGCTGCCACGGATCCTCCTCAGGTGGGCACAAACGCGAGGCCCGCAAACAACATTCTCTCGACACGGTGCGATAATGGCGGGCCGAGGCGCGGCGCATTGTAAGCGGGTTCAGCGCTTTGGAAGAAGCGGATTGCGAGCGTCGTTCCTTGAGTGCTCCGACCTGACATGCAGACTCTGACGCTTCTTCATTCCGACTCGTTCCCCATCGGGCGGTACGCCGATGCTTTTCTCCGCGAGTCGATCGCTTCTCGTGCGGTTCCCAACCTCGATCAGCTCGGCAGCGACGGCACCTCTCTTCGCGTGATTCTGGTTGATCCGGCCATCACGAACGGGCACGCCGTGACGACGCTCGACGCGCGCACGGCCGTCGTCGGCGTCGGACTCGATGAGCAGCCGAAGTGGCTCGCCGATGACAGCGTCTATTTTCATCTGTCGGGCGATCCGTCGACGCCGGTGCTCCTCAACGCGGTCAAGCGCGCGTATCAGTTTCTCTATCAGAAGATGCGCGCCGACCAGCTCGAGCGGCAGCTCAGCGATCGCACGCGCGAGCTGAAAGAAGTGAGCGAAGTCGGCATCGCGCTGTCGACCGTGCGCGATCACCAGGTTCTGCTCACGATGATCCTGAGCAAGGCACGCGAGCTCTCTCGCGCTGACGCCGGATCGCTCTACCTCCTCGACGAAGTCAACGGACAGCGCGTGCTGCGCTGGAAGCTCGCGCAGAGCAACTCGATCGACGTCGGAACGTTCGAAGAAAAGATTCTGCCGATCACGCGCAAGAGCCTCGCGGGCTACGTCGCGATGACCGGCGAAACGCTCGTCATCGACGACGCCTACAACCTCCCGGCCGACGCCGAATACTCGATCAACACGTCGTTCGACACGCAGAACCACTACCTCACGCGGTCGCTGCTCGTTTTCCCGATGACGAATCACGTCGGCGACATCATCGGCGTGCTGCAGTTGATCAATCGCAAGAAGAGCGGCGCGCCGGCGAAGCTGACCGCGGAGAACGTGCCGAACGAAGTCATTCCGTTCGACGACGAAACGCTGGAGATGATGCGCGCGCTGGCCGGACAGGCAGCGGTCGCGGTCGAGAACAACCTGCTCTATGAATCGATCGAGCGGCTGTTCGAAGGATTCGTCACCGCGGCGGTCACGGCGATCGAACAGCGAGATCCGACGACGTCGGGTCACTCGTTCCGCGTCGCCGACCTCACCGTCGAACTGGCGCGCGTCGTCGATCGCATCGACAGCGGCTTGTACGAGCCGGTGCGGTTCAGCATCGATCAGATCCGCGAGATCCGCTACGCGTCGTTGCTGCACGATTTCGGCAAAGTCGGCGTGCGCGAACAGGTGCTCGTCAAAGAGAAGAAGTTGTATCCGCTGCAGCTCGACACGATTCGGGCGCGCTTCGACTTCGTCATCAAGTCGCTCGAGAACGATACGAACAAGAAGAAGATCGACTACCTCGTCGCGCACGGGCGCGAGGGATACCAGTCGTTCGCCTCGCAGCTCGACGAAGAGATTCAGGCGGAGATCGAGCGGCTGCACAAAGACTTCGCCTTCATTGCGAAGTCGAATGAGCCGACCGTGCTTCCGGACGGCGACTTCCAATACCTGCAGCAGCTGGCCACGCGCGACTTCACCGATCTGCGCGGCGACACCCGTCTGCTCCTCGATCACGAAGAGGCGCGCATTCTCTCGATCCGCAAAGGCAACCTCGATGCGACCGAGCGCGGCGAGATCGAGAGCCACGTCACGCACACGTTCCACTTCCTCCAGAAGATTCCGTGGACGAAAGATCTCGCCGGCGTCGCGAACATCGCGTACGCGCATCACGAGAAGCTCAACGGACGCGGTTATCCGCGCAAACTGTCGGCGGCCGAGATTCCGCTGCAGTCGCGCATGATGACGATCGCCGACATCTACGACGCGCTGACGGCGAGCGATCGTCCGTACAAGCGCGCGGTGCCGACCGAGCGCGCGCTCGACATCCTGAACATGGAGACGAACGACGGTCTGCTCGATCGCGATCTCGTCAACGTGTTCGTCGAAGCGAAGGTCTACCAGCGCGCTGGCGTGCTACGAACCTAGCACCGCCTCGCACACCTCATCGCGCTTGCGGCGCCGCTCCGCCAACATCGCGCGCGCCTCTTCGCTCATCCAAGCCGGAACGTCGTTCTCGCTCATCGCCAAGTTCGCGACGTCGATCACGCTTTTCCCTTCCCGGCGCGAGTGCGCGAAGCGCTCGGCGAGTCCGCGCGGACCGGACGCGTCGATCAGAATCGCAGCTGCAACGGCGCGCTCCGCTTCCGTCTCCGGCGCGTCGAGACGCGCGATCGAAGCGGCCGTACGTCGCAGGTCCGCTTCGCTGATTCCCGTCGCGAGCGACGCGCGCGAGAGATTGCCGACTTTGTCGAGCCAGCGGCCGAGGCGGTGGAAAAGGATGAGGCGCTCGAAGGCGGGATCATCGTCGCGATGAAGCGTTCTCGCGATCGCGCCGACTCGCTCGACCTCGCCCAGGTGCGAGACCCCGTCGAGGTCCTGATACAACGGGCGAAGAAACGCGACGAGTGCGTTGTTCACGTCGACACGATGACTCGAAAACTGTTCGCCGCATTCCTTTTTCTCGTTGCGACCGCCGCCTTCGCTCACGCCGGCCACCACCATCACTACCTCGGCACCGTCACCGCGCTGCACGACGATCAGGTCTCGATTCACACGACCGACGGCAAGGACGTGACCTTCCTCGTCTCGAAGGAAACGGTGTTCGAGCGCGGCAAGCGCTCCGACGTCACCACCGGCACCCGCGTCTCCGTCGAGTTGGCGCTCGACGGCAAAACGGCGGCCGTCGTGAAGGTCGGTGCAACCTCGCCGCACTAGCTCCGTAGTGAGTTGTATGCGCGCACTGATTCTCACCCTCGCCACTCTCACGGCCGCCTCCGCACACGCGAGCTGGTTCGGCACCGATTGTCAGGAACAGGCCGAGCGATCGGCCACGCAATCGGCCGCCGGCGTCACGAAAGTCGTGATCGTCGGCCGCGCCGGATTCCTTCACATCGAAGGACACTCCGGCGCCACGGCCATCCACGCCAACGGCACCGCCTGCGCTGCGATCGAAGAAGAGCTCGTCGGTATCCGACTCGAAGCGTCGCGATCGGGCTCCGAGGTCCGGATCGAGGCGGTGGTGCCGAATCATGAAGCGGCGTTCTTCGCGTCGTCTCCGAAGCTCGACTTCACCGTCACGGTTCCCGCCGGGGTCGCGGTCGACGTCGTCGACACATCAGGCGAGATGACGATCTCCGACGTCGGCAGCGCGAACGTGAACGACACCTCCGGCAGCATCGAGATCCGCCACGTCACCGGCGACGTCACCGTGCGAGACACCTCGGGCGAGATCGACATCGAGGATGTTGGCGGCAACGTGCGCATCCCGTCCGATTCGTCAGGCTCGATCGACATTCGCCGCGTGCGCGGCAACGTGACGATTGATGACGATGGTTCGGGATCGGTCAACGTGAGCGACGTCGGCGGCGACTTCCTCATCAGCGAAAAGGGAAGCGGCTCGATCGGATACGACGGCGTGAAGGGTCACGTCTCGGTGCCGGCGAGACACCGGCACCGAGACTGAGCGCGGAATCGTCAGTTGCCGGCGACGAACAGGTGTCCGGCATTCTGCGAGTAGATTCGTCCGGTGCTGTCGATCGACGTCGGCGTGTATGCGGCGCCGAGCGCCAGCTGCTGGAAGATTTTCTGCCGCAGCGTGCCGCCCTGATTGAGCGCGTGCAGGAATCCGTCTTCGCTATTCGCATAGACGACGCCGTTGGAGTCGATGACGAACGCGTTGACGCACCACTCGAATCCTGCCGGGTGATCGCTGACGCACGTCACGTTGCCGTTCGCGTCGCGCGAGCAGCTGAGCGTGTTCGTATTCTGGTACGTCCACTCGACTTTGAAGTTCTTGTTGAGCTGCGTGACGAAGTACGCCTCCGGATACGACGGGAAGCTCGCCGTGCGGTCCGGTGGGCAGATCGCGTCGACATTGCAGTACGAGCCGACGTCGCCGTAGTGATTGTCCTTCGTGACCACCGAGTACGTTCCGTCGTGTGAGTAGATGCCGGGCGTGACATCCCATCCGAACAAGTACGCGCCGAGGTAGGCGCCGTTTGCGGAGAAGCGCATCAGGTGGCCCTGCGCGTAGTTGTAGCGCGAGTACGCGCCGAAGTAGATGGAGCCGTCGGGCGCGATCGTCGGCGACGCGGACGAGTCGTCGAGGATGCGTCCGCCGCCGAGCGTGTTCGTCGCCGGATCGACGCCGAGGTTTGCGCCGGCGCGGCAACCGCCAGGGGCGCCGTTCGGCGGAAGCTGGCCGCCCTTATTGAGTGCGACGCCGCACCCGTCGTCGAAGCGATTGCGCAATGACGCTATCCACTTCTGTGTGAGGTTCGGATTCACGGCGACGAGGAACGTCTCGCGGCTCAGGAAGTGCGCGCGCGAGGCCACGATGATCGTGCCGTCCGGCGCGATCGCCGGTGCGACGTTCAGCGGGGCGCGTTGCGAGCCGCAGGTGATCGTCGGCGCGACTGCGGTCGGACTCGGCGGCCATGGCAGCGTCGCTTCGTCGGAGAACGCATTCGCGCACTGCGCCGTCGCCGCCGGCGCGCCCGCGGTGATGACGCTGTAGCTGACGCGCGAGATCGCTCCGGCGGGCGTTACCTTCACGAGCCATGAGTCGACCGCGTCCTTCTGATAGAAGTCACCGGACGGCTGCAACTGCACGACCGTGTAATAGACGTTCCCCGCGGAGTCGACGGAGATCGGACTCGACGTGTAGGTGTTCGGATCGATGCCGACGAAAGGATTGATCCGCGTGCCCGCGCCTGTCGACGTGTTCACTTTCCAGATCGAGCCGCCGGCTCCCGGAACATAGAGCGCGCCATTTGCGAGCGCCGGATGAAACACCGGCTCCCAGAAGTCGTTCTGGTTGCCGGGCGCTTTCCAGTCGCTCGGGAACGACCACGCCTGAACGAGCGTGCCGCCGCTCCACGACAGCTTGTTCTCGGCCCAGTTCTGCGTCGCGTACGACGTCTTACTGTACTTGCCGGACTTGAAGATCATGTAGACGTCGTTGCCGTCGACGAGCGGCGCCTGATAGTGAGCGAGCAGATCGGCGTCGCCGAACGCCTGCTGCACCGCCGCCATCTCATCGGGGACGAGCGGGTCGTAGACGATGTCGACGATGTTGCGGTTGAGCGCCTGTCCGGGAAAGAAGACTTGGCTCTGATGCTGCTGGTTGAGTCCCCATTGCGGCCAGTCCTGCGCCGCGGCGAACACGGTGAAGATGAGAGAAGAGAAAAGTATGGATGCCCGTTTCAAGTACGCCTCCTTCTATTCATAAAGAAGGAGAGCGTTAAGAAAGCCTATCCCTACCACCAATTTTGGAGAATCGCCGCCAAGAGCGCCGCCGTATCTTCTGCGCTCGCGAAGAAGTGATGCGGATTCTCTGCGCGCAGTTTTTCCGCCGGCGTCTTTCCTGACGCGATGGCGATCGTCGTCGCGTCGTGCGGCACGCCGCAGCGGACGTCGTAGATCGAGTCGCCGATGATGACGACGTCGCGTCCGCGGAACGGATAATGCTCGATGCGCGATGCGCGCTCGACCGCGATCGGCGGCAGTTCCTCGCGATTCGCAGAGTCGCTGCCGAAGGCGCCGAATGCGAAGTAGCGATTCAGCGACGGCGGCGCGAGCTTGATGCGCGCGCCGCGCTCGATGTTGCCGGTGAGGAGGCCGAGGAGGATGTCTTCGCGCGTGAGGAGAGCGTCGAGGAGTGCGCGGATGCCGGGGAGCTCGCGCACGCGATCGGGCGTTGCGTTGACGGCGAGGCCGGCGAGATACGCGTCCCACAACTGCGGCATGCGCGCTTCGATCTGGTCATCGGCGAGACCGAAATCGCGAAGCACCATCGACGTGATCTGCGGATCGGTGCGGCCGGAGAAGTCGTAGCGCGTGAGATCGCCGTCGTAGCCGTACACGCGCGCGAGCGCGTCGCGATACGCACCGCGCGCGGCGCCGCCGTCGGTGATGAGCGTGCCGTCGATATCGAAGAGGACGAGTCTCAAGTCCTCAGCATAAACTGCGCGCGCCAATGCGCCGTGCCTCTCTCCTCGTTCTCTTCCTCACCGTCTTCATCGATCTGATCGGTTTCGGGATGGTGATCCCGTTCCTGTCGTTCTACGCACGCGTTTACGGCGCGAGCGGTCTGACCGTCGGCGCGATCGTCGGCGTCTACTCGATCATGCAGTTCTTCTTCGCGCCGGTGTGGGGAAGGCTTTCCGACCGCATCGGACGCCGGCCGGTGATTCTCATCAGCCTCACGGCGAGCTGCGCCGGCTATTTGCTGTTCGGCATCGCGCATTCGCTCGCGGTGCTGTTCGCGTCGCGCGTGATCGCCGGGATCGGCGGCGGCAACATCGGCACCGCGCAGGCGTACATCGCCGACACGACGACCGCGGAGAATCGCGCGAAAGGGATGGGCCTCATCGGTGCCGCCTTCGGCATGGGCTTCATTCTCGGGCCGCCGCTGAGCGGGATTCTGTCGACGGTCGGCACGCATCACGGGCTTCCCGGAAATCTTCTTCCCGGAATCTGCGCGGCGTCGCTGTCGCTGATCGCGCTCATGATCGCGCTCTTCGTCCTCGTCGAGTCGAAGACTCCCGACACCACGGTACGCAGCGGAATCCCGCCGCAGTTCGATCCGCGCGTGTGGCGATCGATGGCGCAGCGCCCACTGCTGCTTGCGGTGATCGCCGCGCTGTTCCTGACGCTGCTCTCGGTCTCGGGGATGGAAACGAGCGTGACGCTGCATGCGATCGAGCGTTTTCATTTCCGCCAGATCGATCTCGCGTATTTCTTTCTGTTCATGGGCGTGATCGTGGCGACGATCCAGGGCGGCTTGATCGGCAAGCTCGCCCGCAAGTTCGGCGAGAGGACGCTCGTCGCCGTCGGCGCCGCGTCGTACACGCTCGGCCTCGCGGCGATTCCGTCGGTCTATCGCGTGCCGCTGTTGTACGGCGTCGCGTTGCTCATCGCCATCGGCAATGGACTCAGCTATCCGTCGCTCACGTCGCTCGTGACGAAAGCGACGCCATCGCGCGAGCACGGCTCGATGCTCGGACTCGCCGCTGCGATCGGATCGCTTGCTCGTTTTCTTGGTCCGATCGTCAGCGGCTTCTTCTACGACCTCGCTCGCGCGCGCGGCGCGTTTTACGCGGGCGCGACATTCACGTGCATCGCGCTCGCGATCGCAATGTGGATGCGGCGCTCGCCCCTGGCCGTCAGTCTGAGTGAGGCTTCTTCGGCGGCATCGGTTCCGGATGTCCGGTGACGGGATCGTTCTCGACTTCGGGATCGATCCGCGCAATCGCATCCGAGTCTTTGCTCGGTCTCACGTTGACCGTGTAGTTCCATGAGATGGGTTGATCGCCTGAAACGAGCAGGTTGTCCTCGTCGAGAATCCATTGCGTGTCGTTCACTCGCTGCGGCGTGCCCGGCGGGTTCTGCACGCCGTCATTCCAAACGATGCCGGAGGTCGGATCGAACAGAGAGCCGGGCGGTCCGTCGAGCCTCCAGATCACCGACGCGTGTTTCGCGGTCACGTGGACCGTCGGGGGATTCACGGAAAGCGGGGGTTTCGACGCCGGGTTGTACGTGACGTTGACCGGGAAACCTGTACGAGTAGGAATAGCCATATCAATTCTCCTTCGTTCGTGACGTCGCGAGCTTCATCAACTCTCGATTTCGGTAGCCGCCGGCCGTCAGTCGCGTGACGATCGGCGTCGCATCATCGACGCGATTCAAGTGGATCAGTGCGCGGGCGAGCAGCGCGAGGTTGCGGTTGTCGTGATGGTCGCGTTCCGGCCAGAGTGCGTCGACCACGCTCGTCCATTCGCGCCGCGCCGCCTCTGCGTTGTGATCGCGCGCTTCGATCGCGCCCGCGGCGAGGGCGAGCTCCCAACCGGCGCGCTGCGTCGCGTCGTCCGTGCTCTTGAGTGTTGCCAGGAGAGCGCGCGCTGCGGCGATCTCGCGCCGCGAAGACTCGACACTGCCGCGCGCCAGCGCGAGCCAGGCCAACTCGTCGTGCACGGTGACGGCGTCGCGTTTCCAGGCAGGGCGCGAAGGATCGCGCGCAATCAGCGGTTCCAGCCGCGCGAGCGCCGCGCGATAGTGCGACTCGCTCTTCGCGACATCTCCATCGAGGCGAAGGACATCGCCCCACAGAACGTCGCTGACCGCGAGGTTGCGCTGCCACATCGCGTTTTTCGGATCGCGCGCCACGAGTCGCGCGGTGATGTCTTGCTGCTCGGTGATGAGCGCGAGCGCGCGCGCATCGTCGCCGCTTTCATGTTCGAGCACGGCGAGGAGATTCCGATTCGTCGCGAGCGCGTTCAGCCACTTCATGTTGTCGGCGCGCGTTCCCAATGCGTCGACGAGAAGATCGTGCTCGCGATTGAATGCCGCGCGCGCGTCGCCATATCGTCCCATCGTCAGCAACACGACGGCGACTTTGTTGACCGTCTTCGCGAGATCGCCCTTCTCCGGCGCGCGCTGTTCCTTGATCGCGACCGCGCGGCGGTAATGTTCGAGCGCTCCGGCGAGGTCGCCTTGCTGCTCGAGAATCGTGCCGATGTTGCTGTGGCCGTAAGCGCTCTCGATCGCGTATTCGCGGCTCGACGGATTGGCCTTCGACAGCGCCTCGCACATCTGCAAGTACGCGCCGTAATGTTGCAACGCGCCGGCGAGGTCGCCGCGAAGGCGGGCGACGTCGCCGATCCAAAACTCCGACGTGGCGACCTCGAACTTCGTCTGCGCGTCGTCCGGCTCTCGCATCGCGGCGGCCGAGGCGAGGGCGAATGAGCGGCGCATGGCGGCGTCGGCGGCGGCGAGATTTCCCTGCGCGATGCGAACCTCGCCGATCTGGCTCAGCGTGCGCGCGTTCTTGCGCAACTCCGTCGCGGTCATTTCGTCGGCGGTGAGCTCGGAAAAATATTTCGTCGCTTGATCGCCGACGCCGCTGAGAACGTCGAGGCGTCCGACCGGCTCGAGCTTCTTGCGAAGGTCGTCGACCATGAATCCGATCAATGACTCCGCCTGGGCGCGACGCCGTTCCGCGATCGAGCGCTCGTGCGACACGTCGACGACGTACTTCGCGATTCCCGCCGCGACGAAAACGATCGCGGCAACGGCTACGAAGCGGCGCGCGCGACGCGCCGGGCGGCCGGCGATCCATTCGAGCCGCGACAACGCGTCGATCGCCGTTGGACGATCCGTCGGCGCGAGACTCTTGAGACTGAGAATGAGCGCGGTCACGTCCCGATCGATCCCGACGGGCGGGAGCGATTCACCTCGCGTCGCCATTTCCATCACGCTCCGTGCGTCGAGATCCGCCGGATACGGACGCTTGCCGCTGAAAAGCGTCTGCAGCAGAAGGCCGAACGAATAGAGGTCGCTCGCCGCGGTGATCGTCTCGCCGCGCGCCTGCTCGGGACTCATGAACATCGGTGTGCCGACGATCTTGTTCGCGCGCAGGTCGAGCGTCGCCGAACCGCTCGGCGACGTCGTGAGCTGCGGACGCACCGCCGTCGTCTCGCTGTCCATATCGCCCGAAGTCATCTCGGCGATTACGATTGCAGACACGGAGCTGGCCAAGCCGAAGTCGAGGACCTTGACCTCGCCCGACGGCGTCAGCATGACGTTCTCCGGCTTGAGATCGCGATGCACGACGCCGGCGCGATGCGCGGCGGCAAGCGCACGCGCGATCGACTGCGCGATCGCGAGCTTGCGATCGAAGTCGAGATCGCGAACGTCGCGCAAGGTGCGGCCGCTGATGAACTCGAGAACGAGGAGATCGTTCTCCTCGCCTTCGACGTAGTCGTAGATGCGGCAGATGGCGGGATCGTCCAACTGCGAGAGCGTTCGCGCCTCGTGCAGGAGGCGATTGCGCGCGGCCGCGTCGAGCCGCTGGTCGGCACGAATGCTCTTCAGCGCGACGCGGCGCTGCAGGCGTTCGTCGTAGGCCTCATAGACTTCGCCCATTCCGCCGCGGCCGATGACGCCGAGGATGGTGAAGTGGCCGATACGGGTTCCAGTGACGGCCGTAATGCTCTCCTCAATTGTCGAATGAGGGCGTCAGTTTAGCGCGATAAACTCCGCTCATGGCAATTCTCAAGGTGGCGAGACTCGGACATCCGGTGCTGCGTCAGCGTGCATCGGACGTGGAGCTCGCGGACATCAAAGCCGGCAAGTTCAAGCAGCTGATCGACGACATGATCGAAACGATGCACGCCTACGAAGGCGTCGGCCTCGCCGGCCCGCAGGTGCATCTGTCGCAGCGGATCTTCGTCTACGAAGTCGAAGAGAAAGTGGCGAAGCGTCGCGGCGTCCCGAAGGTCGGCGTCGGCGTCTTCTTCAACGCGACGTACGAGATCATCGGCGACGACACGATCACCGACTGGGAAGGATGTCTGAGCGTCCCGTTCTTAGGCGGCGAGCTCGCGCGCGCGAAGAAGATCCGCGTCCGCGGCTTCGATCACGACGGCGACGAAGTCAACGTGGAAGTCAGCGGATTCACCGCGCGCATTTTTCAGCACGAGATCGATCACACGGACGGCAAGGTCTATCTCGACCGCATGCCCGACTTGACGACGCTCGGTTACACAATCGTGCTTTAGAAGTGATGAGGACTGAGGACTGAGGACTGAGTGCGGATGACGCGAAGCGACTCAGTCCTCAGTCCTCAGTCCTTTTCAGGGCATCCAAAACGGCCGCGTGTACTTTTTGTACAAGTCTTCGACGCGATGCACCCAAACGCCGCCGAAGATTTGTCCGCTGTAGGTGAAGCCGGGCGCGGGATACGGTGAGCACGCTCCGTTGTCCCATTGCGAGTGGAAGACCGTTGCGATCGTGCTCGTCGACGGAACCGGGAACGGATCGGAAACCCAGAGCCACGCTTCGGTCGCGGTCCAATTCGGATACGTCCCTTTGTTGAGGATCACCGCTTGCCGCTTCGTCAGTTGCGGCGTGACGATCGCGAAGGCGTCGTTGCCGCTGCAGTCGGGCGTCGTGAAGACGACGTTGCTTCCGCCTGGCGCGGTGTCGCTCATGACGTACCACGGCGCGACGCGCAGCACGACCGAGTCGCCGCCTTTCAGTTCATAGCGCGCGTTCGCGACCGCGACTCCGTGACTCGCCTCGATCGTGATCTCTTCGCCGAAGAGCTTCCCCTTCGCGTCGAAGATGCGCGGCATGCAGCAGTGATCGGGCGGATGCGGTGGGCGTTGAGCGCCGTCTCTCGGCGGCGGAGGACCTTGCGCGAAAAGAGTGGCGGCGGCGAAGAGAAGCGTCAGAACCGGCAGAGCTCGTCGCATGAACGTCATTCTACGCCGATGCGGAATTGCGGTTTTGCGGAGCGTTGACGCGGCCATCACTGCCGTTTCACGGTTGGCGCCCCCACGGCCGAAAGCCCTGCCTTTTTTGACAGCGCGCGGAAC
>Ga0207687_10001930_pt1 | contig 14260 bp, 10 predicted proteins | sample KBSM54metaG_FD_184399 | JGI IMG/M metagenome (GOLD analysis project Ga0207687, IMG submission 184399) | Miscanthus rhizosphere microbial communities from Kellogg Biological Station, Michigan, USA - KBS M5-4 metaG (SPAdes) (version 2) | ecosystem: Host-associated > Plants > Roots > Rhizosphere >...
AGGCGGTCAGGACCCGGTCGAATTCGGCAAAGAGTTCCGCGAAAAGAACCACATCGCTCCCCCCACCGACTGCTCGACATGTCATCGATAGACGCGAAAAAGAGGCTCAGCATTCTCTCCAACGCGCCCGCCGCCTCGCCTTCGAGCAGCGCGGGTGACACGGCGAAGCCGACTTATTGGCGGAGCCTGGCCGAACTCGAGCAGAGTCCGGAATTCCTCGAATTCGCCGCGCGCGAATTCGCGGCGCCGCTCGAGCAAGAGCCGCCGAACTCGCCCGGTCGTCGCCGCTTCATGCAGATCATGGGCGCGTCGATGTCGCTGGCCGGGCTCGATGCCTGCCGTTGGCGCGAAGACAAGATTTTGCCGCTGTCGCGCCGTCCCGAGGGCACGATCCCGGGCACTAGCCGTTACTTCGCTACGGCGATGGAGCTGAACGGCAATGCCGTCGGCCTCTACGCGTCGAGCTACGACGGTCGTCCCACCAAGATCGAGGGCAATCCCTCGCACCCGGACAGCTTGGGCGCCGCCTCGGCCTATCACCAAGCCAGCGTCCTCGGTCTCTACGATCCCGATCGCAGTGACAGCGTCGTCACTCATGCTGGGGGCGCGCGCAAAACGAGCTCCTGGGCGGAATTCGGCAAAGTTGCCGGCGCGGCGCTCACTGCGCAACGAGCGGCCGGCGGCGCCGGGGTTCGCGTGCTCGCAGAACGCAGCTCGTCTCCGACCCTCGCCGAGCAGAAGCGCCGCTTTTTGGCGGCTTTTCCGGCCGCCAAGTGGGTCACGTTCGAACCCATCGCGAACGACGGCCCGCGCGCGGGCAGCGCACTGGCTTTCGGCCGCGCACACCGCACGCATTACGCCTTCGAAGCCGCGCAAGTCATCGTCACCCTCGACGCGGACGTCGTGCACCCGACCTTCCCGGCCGGCCTCGCCAATGCACGCGTGATCACCAAGGGCCGCGCCCCCGAAGCCGGCGAGATGAGCCGCGTGTACGCGATCGAATCCGCCGTCACGCTGACCGGCGGCATTTCCGATCATCGACTCGCCCTGCGCTCGTCCGCCATCAAAGCGCTCGCCGCCTATCTGGATTCGGCGATTAGCGCCAAAGCGAGCCCGCTCCCCGAGTTCGGCGCTGCGCAGGCTGCACCCGCAGCCGAGTTCTTGAAGGACGCGAAAGTCGCGAAATTCGTGGAAGCGCTGGTCGGCGATTTGCTCGCCAACGTCGGGCGCAGCGTGATCGTTCCGGGCCAGCATCAGCCGGCCGAGGTTCACGCGCTCGTTCATCGCTTGAATGCGCTCCTCGGCAACGTCGGTCGTACTGTTTTCTACACGGAAGACACCGCCGCGGAAGCCACGAGCGACGTCGTCGCGTTGAAGGCTCTGACTGACGAGCTCAACGCCGGCACCGTCGACACCCTGCTGATCCTGGGCGGCAATCCGGCGTTCACCGCGCCTGCCGATATCCCGTTCGCTGACGCCATCGGCAAGGCGAAGAACAGCATCCACCTCAGCCTGTACGAGGACGAAACCTCGGAGCGCGTCGGCTGGCACTTGCCCGCGGCGCATTACCTCGAGAGCTGGGGCGACGCCCAAGCCTTCGACGGCACGCTCAGCATCGTTCAACCGCTGATCGCTCCTCTCCACGGCGGCAAAAGCTCGATCGAGCTCTTGGCGATGCTCCTCGGCAACGCAGAGCCGAACGCGCTCGAGCTCGTGCGCGCGACGCACCCGGATTTGTCGGGCGAGCACCCGTGGCGCAAAGCGCTCGCGGCGGGCATCGTCGAAGGCACGGCCGCTGCGCGCGTCACGCCGAAGCTGAACCCAGTACCCGCAGTCACGCTCGGTGAGCACGAACTCGCGGGCCTCGGCGGTCAAAACGGCAAGCTCGAACTGCTATTCACGGCCGACCCGAAGATCATCGACGGCCGCTTCGCCAACAACGCGTGGCTACAAGAGCTGCCCGAGTCACTCACCAAATTGACTTGGGACAACGCGGTGTTCATCAGCCCGCGCACCGCCAAGGAGCTCGGCGTGAACGACGCCGATTCGATCACCGTCAGCGTGGGCAGCCGCCAAGTGACGTTGCTCGCGCTGATCGCTCCCGGTCACGCCGACGGCTCGCTGCGCATCACGCTCGGCTACGGTCGCAAATCGGCAGGTCACATCGGTGGGCTCGTCTCGGAAAACATCGACCCGGTCGGCGGCAATGCCTACTTGGTGCGTTCCAGCGAAGGCTACGAGATCGCGACGGGCGTCAGCGTGCAGAGCCACGGCACGGTGAACTACCGCGTGTCGAGCACGCAAGACATCTACACCGTGGGTGACATCGGCCAACAGGGCACGCAAGAGCGCCTGCCGGAATTGGTCCGTGAAGGCACGCTCGAAGAGTTCAAGAAGAAGCCCGATTTCGTCGAAGAAATCGTGGAGCACAATCCGCTGCTCAGCTTGTGGGTTCCGCCGGTCTCTTACGACGGCCACAAGTGGGGCATGAGCATCGATCTCAACAAGTGCATCGGTTGCTCGGCGTGTGTCACGGCTTGCCAGGCCGAAAACAACATCCCCGTCGTCGGCAAAGAGAACGTGGCCAAGGGCCGCGAGATGCTCTGGCTGCGCGTCGATCGCTACTACAAGGGCGAGCCGGAAGACGCGGAAGTCTCGTTCCAGCCCATTCCGTGTCAGCAGTGCGAAAACGCTCCGTGCGAGCAGGTTTGCCCGGTCGGCGCCACGATGCACTCGCACGAAGGCCTGAACGACATGGTCTACAACCGCTGCATCGGCACGCGGTATTGCTCGAACAACTGCCCGTACAAGGTGCGGCGCTTCAACTACTTCAACTACAACCTCGACACGATCGGCATCACCCCCTACACGCCGACCGATGATCCGAAGGCCAAGGTCAAGGCGATGGTCTTCAATCCCGAGGTCACGGTTCGCTCACGCGGCGTGATGGAGAAGTGCACGTTCTGCGTGCAGCGCATCCAAAACGTGAAGATCAAGGCGAAGAACGTGAAGCGCCCGATCGAAGACGGCGAGATCAAGACCGCCTGCCAGCAGACGTGCCCGACGGGCGCCATCGTGTTCGGCGATCTGAACGACGGCAAAGCGGAGGTCACTGGGCTGCACAAGCTGTCGCGCTCCTACGCGCTGCTCGGCGAACTCAACAACCGCCCCCGCGTCCAGTACTTGGCGCGTATCAAGAACCCGAATCCTGCGCTCACCCCGGCGCAGGCCCCGAAGACGGAGCAGGGCTGATCCATGGCTATCAGCGACGTGAATCCTTTCGAAGCCCCGCCCAAGGGCGCGAACATGTTCGCGCAAATCACGGACAACGTCTCGCGCATCGCGGAGACGGATAAGCCGCCGCGCGCTTGGTACATCGCGTTCGGCTTCGCGCAGATCCTGCTGATCATCTTCTTCAGCAGCCTGGGCTACGTGGTTTGGAACGGCATCGGCGCCTGGGGCAACATGATGCCCGTCGCCTGGGGCTTTCCGATCGTCAACTTCGTGTTCTGGATCGGTATCGGTCACGCCGGGACGCTGATCAGCGCCGTCTTGTTCCTGTTCCGCCAAAACTGGCGCACGGCGATCAATCGCTTCGCCGAAGCCATGACCATCTTCGCGGTCGTTTGCGCCGGAATCTTCCCGGGCATGCACATCGGCCGTCCTTGGCTGCCCTACTACATGTTCCCCATCCCCAATCAGATGGACATGTGGCCGCAGTTCAGGAGCCCCCTCGAATGGGACGTGTTCGCGGTCAGCACCTACGCGACGGTGTCGATCCTGTTCTGGTACATGGGCATGATCCCGGATTTCGCGACCTTCCGCGACCGGGCCACGACCACCGCGCGCCGCGTCGCTTACGGCATCGTAGCCATGGGCTGGCGTGGTTCGTCCCGCCAATGGCACGTGTACGAGCGCGCTTACTTGATCTTGGCCGCACTCGCGACGCCCCTCGTGCTCTCCGTGCACTCCGTCGTTTCTTTCGACTTCGCGACCGCTCAGCTCCCCGGTTGGCACGCCACGATCTTCCCGCCTTACTTCGTCGCTGGCGCCATCTTCGGCGGCTTCGCCATGGTGGTGACGCTCGCCGTCCCCGCGCGCCAGTTCTTCGGCTTGAAGCGCATCATCACCATTCGTCACCTCGAGTTGATGAACAAGGTGATCATGGCGACCGGCCTCATCGTCGGTTACGCGTACGGCATGGAGTTTTTCATCGCTTGGTACAGCGGTGGGAAATACGAGCAGTTCACGTTCATCAACCGCGCCTTCGGCCCGTATGCCTGGGCTTACTGGACGATGATCAGCTGCAACGTGATCTTGCCGCAGTTGCACTGGATCCCGAAGTTCCGCCAAAACCCCTGGTGCACGTTGGCCATCGGTTTGGTCGTCAACGTGGGCATGTGGTTCGAGCGCTTCGTCATCATCTGTACCTCGCTCAGCCGCGACTTCTTGCCCTCTAGCTGGGGTTACTTCGTGCCGACGCCCGTCGATCTGGCGACGCTCGGCGGTAGTTTCGGCTTGTTCTTCACGCTGTTCCTCCTGTTCTGCCGCTACCTCCCGATGGTGGCGATGGCCGAAGTCAAAGCCTTCAGCCCGGCTGCCCACAGCCACGCCGACCATCACTGAGAACGACCATGAGCGACGAGCATAAGCACTCCCCCGCGCAGCCCTCAGAGGCCCCACTCCACGGCCTGCTCGCCGAATACGATCGCCCCGAGCAGGTGCTCGCGGCCGCGAAGAAGATTCGCGACGCAGGCTTCACCAAGTGGGACACCTTCACCCCGTTCCCGGTGCACGGCATCGACGATGCCATGGGCATCAAGATGACCATCCTGCCCTGGTTCACGCTGTGCGCAGGCCTCACCGGCCTCGGCAGCGCGATCTTGCTGCAGTGGTGGACGAACGCGTTCGACTACCCGTGGCTCATCAGCGGCAAGCCGATGTGGAGCATTCCGGCCAACGTGCCGATCATGTTCGAGCTCACGGTGCTGCTCAGCGCCATCACGACGTTGGTCGGCATGTTGATGCTGAACAACTTGCCATTGCCGTCGCACCCGCTCGATCACGTGCGGCGCTTCGCCAAGGTGTCGGACGACAAGTTCTTCCTGCTGATCGAAGCCAGCGACCCCAAGTTCGACGACGCCGACACGCGCGCCCTACTGAACGGCACGCACCCGGCAGCGATCGAGGCGGTGTTCGAAGATCGGATCACGGTCGACAAACTGCCGACGGGCTTGGTTTACGGCCTGATCATCGTCGCGGTGATGGCGGTCGTCCCGTTCGCGCTGGCGGCCAAGGCCCGTTACACGAAGAGCTCGGGCACGCGCATCCACATCATCCAGGACATGGATTCGCAGCCCAAGTACAAGGCGCAACGCGAGAACCCGTTCTTCGCCGACAACCGCGCCACCCGCCCGGCCATCGACGGCACTGTCGCCGTGGGTGACGCCCGCGAGGACGACCACTTTTACAAGGGCAAGCAGGGCGACGCCTGGGCGCGCACCTTCCCGAGTGAAATCACGCTCAGCGAAGCCACGATGGACCGCGGTCGTCAACGCTTCGGCATCTACTGCACGCCGTGCCACGGCCAGGCCGGTCTCGGTGACGGCATGGTCGCCAAGCGCGCGGATTCGCTCGCGCAAGGCAGCTGGATCCCGCCGACCAACATCACGCAGGACTACCTGCGCCAGATGCCCGTTGGTCAGTTGTTCAGCGAAATCAGCAACGGCGTTCGCAACATGCCCGCCTACGGTCCGCAAATCAAAACCGAGGATCGCTGGGCGATCATCATGTATGTGCGCGCTTTGCAGCGCAGCAAGAGCGGCAACGTCAACGATCTGCCGCCGGACGCGCGCGCCAGTCTCAAGTGAGCCCCGAAGGACCCTAACGGAAAATGGCAACGTCAAAGGCCAAATCAGGCAGCACGGGCAAAGAGCCCTCGGGTTCCGCGTCGAACGGCGGCGGACACGGTTCGGGCGGCGGACACGGTTCGAGCAGCGGCTCGAACGACAACCTCCGCTTGGCCGAAGTCGGGCAGTCGTTGTTCGTGAAAGCAGCCGGCGTCGGTGTTGCGGCGCTCGCGCTCAGCGCATTCCTCGGCGCGGGTGAGCATGACAACTGGGTGCGTTTCTCGCACTCCTACTTGGTCGCGTTCGTCTGGATGATGACCATCTGTGGTGGCGCCATTTGGTGGGTCACCATCCAGAACATCGTCAATTCGCACTGGGCGCTCGTGCTGCGGCGTATCGGCGAGTTGATTGCGTCGAATGTGCTGGTGATGGCGCTGCTTGCTTTGCCGGTCGTGTTGCCGCTGATCCTGGGCAACCCCGCCGTGTACAAATGGGCGGATTCCGCGCAAATGCTCGCGGACGAGACGCTGAAGCACAAGCTCGGCTACCTCAACACGAAGTTCTTCGCGATCCGGTTCGTCTTCTACTTCGGCTTCTGGTTCTGGCTCTCGCACTACTTCCTGAACAAGAGCGTCGGCCAAGACACGGAAAAGACGGACGGGAGCAAGACCGTCGTGGCCATGCGCCGCACGGCTGGTCCGGCGATGATCGTGTTCGCGCTGACCATCACCTTCTTCGCCTTCGACCTGATCATGTCGGCCGACCCGAAGTGGTTCAGCACCATGTTCGGCGTCTACTACTTCGCGAGCTGCGTGCTGGCCATCAACTCCACGTTGGCTCTCACCCTGATGTGGCTGCAGAAGAAGGGCATCCTCAAGACGAGCGTGACCGTTCATCACTTCCACGATCTCGGGAAGATGATCTTCGCCTTCACCATCTTCTGGGCTTACGTGGGCTTCTCCCAGTTCATGCTGATCTGGTACGCGAACATCCCGGAGGAGACACTCTGGTTCAAGGTTCGCTTCGTCAACAGCTGGGGCACGCTCGCTTGGGTGCTCTTGTTCTGTCACTTCGTGATCCCGTTCTTCGGCCTCCTGTCGCGGCACGTGAAGCGCAACCGGAAGACGCTGGCTTTCTGGGCCATCTGGCAGCTGGTCATGATCTACCTCGACATGTACTGGCTCATCATGCCGACCCTCGGCGTGGACGAAGTTCCCTTCAAGCTGATCGATCTGACGACCTGGCTCGGCGTGCTCGCGATCTTCGTCGCCGGCTGGGCTTACCGCGCGCAGAAGGTTCAACTGCTCGCCACCAACGATCCTCGCCTGCCCAAATCGCTGGCGTTCGAGAACATCTAAGGAGCACCCCGGATGTCCACGGAAGTCGACAAGGTAAACACTGGAGCACTCGGAACGCTGGTCGTCGTCGGGACGTTCGCGATGATCGCAATCGCCACCGCCGTGACGGCACTCGTTCGCCACGACGTGGAGCTCGCCCAAGAGGCGAAAGATACCGACTCCGATCTCGTGGTGCGCGAACTCAAGGCCGAACAACGCGGTCTTCTGAATGCGCCGGCGAGCTACGTCGATCGCGGCAAAGGGACCGTCTCGCTGCCGATCGATTTGGCAAAGCAGGTCGTCGTGAGCGAACTCACTCGCGATCCGAACAGCGCGACGCCGCCTGCCGCTGCTACCGCCGAAGCAACCGGTGGGTCTGGCGGAGCTCCGGCCACCGCTGAAGGCGGCGCTGCCGCGGTCACGGGCGGCGCAGGTGGTACGGCCGCGGCGCCCGAGAAGGACGAGAAGAAAGCTGCTGGCGGCGCCAAGGGCGAGCCGGGCAAAGCTCAGCCGGCGAAGCCGGCGATTTCTGACCAGCACATGAACGCAGTGAGCCCCGGCCCCCTGCATCAGTGAGTCTCGAAAACCAGTCGTCATGTCCAAGAAGCCATCCACCTTCCTTCTGACGGCGCTCGTCGCCGGACTGCTGCTTGCCGCACCCGCGGCTCGCGCAGATCTGGTGCCGCAGTCGGAACAGGTGGAGCACACCGATCCGCTCCCGAAGCGGCTCGTGGGCGTGGACGTGAAAGAGCACCTCGCCGCACCAGCCCCCGTCGACCTCGGTTTTTCCGACGAAGACGGGCACCCGGTCATGGTGCACGACTTCTTCGACGGTCGCGTGCCGGTGATCCTGACGCTCAACTACTCGAACTGCCCGATGCTCTGCAGCCTCCAGCTGCACGCGCTGGTGGAAGGGTTGAAGAAGCTCGATTGGTCGATCGGTAAAGATTACCGCATCGTCACCGTCAGCCTCGACCCGACCGAAACCGTCGAACTCGCGCACCGCACCAAGGCCCGCTACATGGCCCAATACGGCCGCCCGGGTTCCGAGAGTGGTTGGCACTTCTTGCACGGCTCCGAGAACAACGTGAAGGCCTATGCCAAGGCCCTCGGCATCTCGTACCAGTACAACGAGGCGCGCAAAGAGTACGTGCACCCCGCGACGATCGTGCTCGCCACGCCGTCCGGCAAAATCGACCGCTACTTGTACGGCCTCGACTATCCGGAGAAGACGCTGCGCTTGTCCCTAGTGGAGTCCTCCGAAGGCAAGATCGGCACGACGGTCGACCAATTGATTTTGTTTTGTTTCCACTACGACGCCACTGAAGGGCGCTACGCACCGGTCGCACGCAACATCATGCGGGCTGGCGGCGGTGCGACCGTGTTCGTCTTGGCCGGTTTTTTGACGGTTCTTTGGAGGCGCGACAAGAAGCGCAAAAACGAGAGCGAAGCCCAATGACCTCCAGCATGTCGATCTTACTCGCCTTCGCGGCGGAACCGAAGCTGCCCAAGCTGCCGGATTCGCCCTATTTCTGGATGCCGCCGAGCGCGTCCGTCACCGCCGAAAATACCGACACGCTGTACAACGCGATGCTCTGGATGTCGGTGTTCTTCACCGTCGCCATCGCGTACACGATGTTCCGCTTCTGCACGAAGTACCGTGCGAAATCGCGGGCCGCGAACGAGATCGCGCAGAAGACCAGCGAGCACAACACGATGCTCGAACTCACTTGGTCGATCATCCCGCTGTGCATCGTGGTGCCGCTGTTCGTCGGTGGCTTCAAAGGCTTCGTCGATCTGCGCACCCCGCCGAAAGCGGCCATGGAGATCCGCGCGACCGGCCAGAAGTGGAAGTGGCTGTTCACGTACCCGGGCCTCGGCACGCCGGACGACACCCTGCACGTGCCGGTCAACACGCCCGTGCGCATGGTCATCAACGCGGTGGACGTGATTCACTCGCTGTACATCCCCTCCTTCCGCACGAAGATGGATGCAGTGCCCGGCCGCTACACGGACATGTGGTTCAAAGCCACGCAGGTCGGTGACTATCCGATCTTCTGTGCGGAGTACTGCGGCACCTCGCACTCGGACATGCTCTCGCACGTCGTCGTGCATCCGCCCGGTGGCTACGAGAAGTGGCTCGCGAAGACGATCGCGGCCGCCGACAGCCTGACCGGCGTCGATCGCGGCGTGATGCTGTACGAGAAGCAGGGCTGTTCGACGTGTCACAGCGTCGATGGCACGCCCAAGGTCGGCCCGTCTTGGAAGGGCATCTTCGGCAAGATGGAAGCCATGACCGGCGGCGCGCCGATGAAGGTCGACGAGAACTACCTGCGTGAGTCCATGATGGACCCGCAAGCACACATCGTGATGGGCTTCACTCCCGCCATGCCGACCTACCAGGGCAAGCTGAGTGACAAAGACATCGATGGACTCATCGAGTACATCAAGAGTTTGAAGTAAAGGGCCGGAAAAGATGGCATCACCCAGCACAACGGCAGATGTAGTCGCGCCGCGTTCCACGAGCTCGGATGACAACTACCTGACTCACGACAAGGGCGTCCTGTCGTGGATCTTCACGCTCGATCACAAGCGGATCGGCGTCATGTACCTGTTCTCGGTGCTCGCGGCCTTCGCGCTCGGCGGCTTCTTCGCGCTCATCGTGCGCACGGAGCTGCTCACGCCCGGTCGCACGATCATCGACCACGACACCTACAACAAGATGTTCACGCTGCACGGCGCGATCATGGTGTTCTTGGTGATCATCCCCGGCATCCCGGCCGCGCTCGGCAACATCATCATGCCGCTCCAGCTCGGCGCGAAAGACGTCGCGTTCCCGCGCTTGAACCTGGCCAGCTACCACCTGTGGATCGTGGGCGCCTGCTTCATGCTGAGCTCGCTCGTGATCAACGCGGTGGACACCGGTTGGACGTTCTACACGCCGTACAGCACGACCACCTCGACGGCCGTCGTTCCGGCCGCGTTCGGCGCGTTCATCCTCGGTTTCAGCTCGATTTTCACGGGGCTGAACTTCATCGTCACGATGCACAAGCTGCGTCCGCCGGGCATGCACTTCTTCCGCATGCCGCTGTTCTGCTGGGCGCTGTACTCCACCGCGCTGATTCAGGTGCTCGCGACGCCGGTCATCGGCATCACGTTGCTCATGATGATCGTGGAGCGCACGCTACACATCGGCATCTTCGATCCGACGCTCGGCGGTGACCCCGTGCTGTTCCAGCACTTCTTCTGGTTCTACTCGCACCCCGCCGTTTACATCATGATCGTGCCGGCCTTCGGCGTGATTGGCGACATCATCCCGGTGTTTTCGCGCAAGCGGATCTTCGGTTACAAATTCATCGCCATCAGCAGCCTCGCCATCGCCTTCCTCGGCTTCTTGGTCTGGGGCCACCACATGTTCGTGAGCGGGCAGTCGGTGCTCGCTGGCACCATCTTCAGCGCCATCACCTTCCTCATCGCCATCCCGACGGCCATCAAGGTCTTCAACTGGCTCACGACCATGTACAAGGGCGTGATTCACTTGGACACGCCGATGCTGTACGCGCTGGCGTTCTTGTGGGTGTTCACCATCGGCGGCCTCACCGGCATCTTCCTCGCGGTGATGAGCGTCGACGTGCACTTGCACGACACGTACTTCGTCGTCGCCCACTTCCACTACGTGATGATGGGTGGCGCGATCACCGCGTTCATGGGCGGCCTGCACTACTGGTGGCCGAAAGCCTTCGGGCGGATGTACGACGAGAAGCTCGGACGGATCGCGGCTGGCTTCGTGTTCACGGGCCTGAACGTCACGTTCTTCCCGCAGTTCATCCTGGGTAGCCGCGGCATGCCGCGTCGCTATTACAACTACCTGCCGGAGTTTCAGCCGCTGCACCAGCTCTCCACGTTGGGCGCCTACACGCTCGCCGTGGGCTTCTTGCTGACCGCCTACTACTTGTTCCGCAGCCTGAAGCACGGCCGCATCGCCCCCGCGAACCCCTGGGGCGCCACCACGCTCGAGTGGCAGTGCTCGTCGCCGCCGCCCTACTACAACTTCCACAAGCCCCCGGCCGTGACTCAGGGCCCGTACGACGGCTACGAGAACCTGGTTTACGACGAGAAGATCGGCGGCTACGTGCCGCGCAAAGCCAACCCGGCTTGATTGAAGCTCGGCTTCTCGATCCCCGCGATTCCCGACACTTTTGCCAATCGGACGCAACATGACGCAAAGCACCTCCGAGTCCGTGACCAAGCCCAAGGCGGGCGGCCACGGCACCCCACCCCAGGCCGGTCACGACGAGCACGCCGACCACGGTCATGGGCACGGTGACGGGCCGCACCTCGCCCACCACTTCGACACCTATCAGCAACAGTTCGATGCCGGGAAGCTCGGCATCTGGCTGTTCCTCCTGACCGAGGTGCTGTTCTTCTCGGGTCTGTTCTGCGCGTACACCGTGTACCGCGCGCAGCACCCGGAAGTGTTCGTGTACGCCCATTACTTCTTGAACACGAACATGGGCGCGCTCAACACGTGCGTGCTCTTGATCAGCAGCCTCACGGCGGCCTGGGCGGTGCGCAATGCGCAGCTCGCTCAGAAGGGCCTGCTGATCTTCAACATCGTCATTACGATCGCGTGCGCCTTCACCTTCATGACGGTGAAGTACTTCGAGTACGCGCACAAATTCCACGACGGCTTGCTTCCCGGCCCGAACTTCCACCCCACCGAGCAGGTCTGGGAGTTGGATTCGTTCAAGCAAAAGCACCCGGAAGCGGCCGAGTTCGCGGAAATGCTGTCGAAGCGCGCCGAAGCGCGCGCCAAGGGCACGGCGGCCGAGAAGGAAGCGCCGCTCATCACGCAGCGCCCGACCGAGGAGCAAATCGAGCCGCTGATGAAGGCTGGCCTCATCGGCCCGAACTCCGAAGAACCGATGGGCATCTCGCGCCCGCGCAACGCGCACGTGTTCTTCAGCATCTACTTTTTCATGACGGGCCTCCACGGTATCCACGTCATCGGCGGGATCATCGTGTGGGCTTGGCTCTTGAAGCGCGCCGTGCGCGGCGAGTTCGGACCCAAGTACTTCGGCCCGATCGACTACGCCGCGCTCTACTGGCACTTGGTCGATCTGGTTTGGATCTACCTCTTCCCCCTGCTCTACCTCATTCACTGATCGCGGACGGCAGACATGGCAAACGAAGAAACGCCCAAAACCGAAGCCACGAGCGATCTCGAATCTGGCGCCGATCCCAAAGCCCCGGCGGCAGTCGAGGCGGCCAAGGTTGCGCCCGAGCACGACGCGACGGCCCCCAACGACAAACTCGAACCGACGCGCCAAGACGAAGGCCCGGACAGCGACCCCGCGCCCGGCGCGGATGACGACCACGGCCACGGCCATGGTGGCCACGGCGCAGACGACCACGATCACGGCCTCGCTCACACCATGCCGGTGTGGATGTTGGTCGCCGTACTCGGAGCGCTGATGGTGCTCACCGTGCTCACCGTGAGCGTGACGCGCTTCGATCTCGGGAGCGAAGGCAACCTGGTCGTCGCGATGGTGATCGCCACCGTCAAGGCGGGGCTCGTCGTCACGTTCTTCATGCACTTGTACTGGGACAAGAAGTTCCACCTGGTCTTGTTCCTGACCGCGGTGCTGTTCGTGATCTTGTTCTTGTCGATGTCGCTCACCGATCGCGGCGAGTACCAAACCAACATCGATTGGTATCAGAGCGTCTCGACCGCAAACACCAAGTAACCCGCGCCGCCCGCGAGGGGCGGAGGGCTCTGACACCGGGTAACCCGAGCAGCTTGGGTACCCGGTGTCGTTCGTTTGTGAGCGAAGTTTCTCGAATCGCGCGCCGGAACTTCACGGCACGGGCGCTGTCTAGCCGTGAATGCCGCACAGTTCGCGGTCGGTAGCTCGCTACTTCCAGGCCTGGACCTGCCTGGCACTCCTGGTCTCCGGTGCTTTCACCGTAAGCGGCAGCACTCGGCTGCAGCTGACGACGTCGGTCCCCAGGCGGGGCGCAGAGACCAGGCCGGCGCTGACGCCCGTGCCGTCGGTCAACGACACGCCGATCGCCGAAATGAACGCGGACCCCGTTTTCGCGCGCCTCGAGCTCGCTGAAACATCGGATGAATTGTGCGAACTGCTGGACGAGGTCCCGGCCAGCGACGATCCGACGGGAACGTACGCCATCACTGCCGTCTTGGGTCGCGTGCGATTTCGCTCGGTGCGCGCGTGCGGAACAGCCGCGCTGACCAAGCAGCCCAACGAGCCGGCTCGCAGTTGGCTCACCGATCTCGCCGAAGATCCAGACCCGGACGTCCATCGCGTGGCACTCGACGCGCTGGCCGCCAAAACGGACGACGCGGCCCAGAGTGTGGTGGCCGAAGCAGCACACAGCGACGACCTGGGGATCCGCAGTAGTGCGGTCATGGCTTTGTTGAAAGCACAACGCGCGGGCGCCGTGAACGCCGCGAAACCGCTGCTCGCCACGCTGCAAGACGCAAGTACACGCCTCGACTTGATCGATGCTCTGGGCGATTCACACGACGCCACAGCACTCCCGACCCTGGTTGAGGCGCTGCAAAATGGTGACCGCGATGCACACCTACACGCAATCTCGGCGATCGGGGCGCTCGGGGCCGCGGCAGGGACCGCGGCTCTGGCCCCCCTGCTCGAGATCGGTTCGATCGAAGAGTTTCGCGCGGCGGCCAACGCGCTCGCGAGCCTTGCTCCCGATCTGGCGCGCAGCCGGCTCATCGCGATCCTGGAGACAGAAAATATCGAGCGACGTGCCATTGCGCTCGCCACACTGATGTCCTTGAAAGGGCCCGACCTCACGGCGATCGTGAGCGAACAACTACGCTCCAAGGAACCGCGCGTGATTTTGGTAGCATTGCGTCGTTTGGTGGGCACCCCGAACGTCGCGCTGGAGGCTGACGTCATCGCGCTACTGGGGAACGACGATCCGTCTCTGGTGCAGCAGGCTAAGCAAACCCTGCTCAGTTCGAACACCCCAACGGCACTCGCCGCGGTGAGTCGCCTGGCTGCGCTGGGTGAACCGGACTCGCTCACT
>Ga0207687_10001941_pt1 | contig 14224 bp, 15 predicted proteins | sample KBSM54metaG_FD_184399 | JGI IMG/M metagenome (GOLD analysis project Ga0207687, IMG submission 184399) | Miscanthus rhizosphere microbial communities from Kellogg Biological Station, Michigan, USA - KBS M5-4 metaG (SPAdes) (version 2) | ecosystem: Host-associated > Plants > Roots > Rhizosphere >...
GCTGTGGCGTTTTATCTGTATCGCCGTCGCATGAACGCCTGACCGGCCGCGTAACCGGACCCCCGCGATGGAACATGCAGGCAGCGTCGCGGGCTGGATGCACCAGGTCGCGGGCCAGATGCGATCGATCTCGCTGCCGATACTGGTGCTCGCACTGGCGCTGCACACCTGCGAGATACTCCTGAACGCGTTGGCGTGGCGCAACATCCTGCGCCGCGCGTACCCGCGCTCCGATGTTGCCTACCGTGTGGTCCTGGGCGGGTACGGCGGCGGAGTGGCGCTCAACTCACTGCTGCCGGCGCAGGCCGGGACGGTGGCGATGCTCGGTATCTACCGAGCTCGGATCCAGGCTTCGACGGCGCTCGGCCTGGTGGGCGCGGGCGTCGTGCAAAACGCGTTCTATGTGGTGGTCGGCGTGGCCGTCTGCATCGCCCTGATCGCCACCCAGCAGGGCGCGCTCGATCCCCAGCTCGGCTCTCTGTATGCGCACGCGGTGCTGGTCGTGGTCGGCGCGATCGTGCTCGGGGTCCTGGCGTGGGTGCTCGTTCGCCGGTGCAAGGCCCTCGCCGGAGCCAGGGACGGGGTGGCGATCCTCGCGCAGCCGCGTGTCTACGCAGTGCAGGTGCTCGCCGTCGAGCTGGCCGCCTACGTCATGCGAGCGGCGGTGACCGGGCTGTTCATGCGGGCCTACGGACTGCCCGTGTCGCCGCAGAGCGTGCTGCTCGTGCTGGCCGTCAACTCGATCTCCTCGACGCTCGCGTTCACCCCCGGCGGCGTCGGCACCCAGCAGGCGCTGGCGTCGGCCGCCCTGCGAAACGTGGCTCCTTCGAGCGTAGTCGCTGCCTTCTCGCTCGGCCAGCAGCTGATCCTGGCCGCGTGGGACATCGTGTTCGGCGCGCTTGCGCTCGCGTCGATCTTCGGCTGGAGAGCCACGCGCACGTTCGCGCGTCGGGGTCGTATGGCGCACTCCCCCTCCTGACGCCAGGCGACCGAACTCCGGATACGTTCCCTCCTGTGAGCCAGCAACTGGAGCCACTGCTCGGGCTACTCGACGCCGACGCGCCTGGCACCGCTCTGATCTGCCCCGACGCGGACGTCGGGCTCAGCCACGCGGAGCTGGCCGAGCTGGTGGATGCGCTGGCCGGGAAGCTGGAGGCCGCCGGTGTCGGCCCGGGAGACCGCGTGGCTGTGGTGCTCCCGAACGGCGTCGAGCTGGTCGCGATCCTGTTCGCGCTGGCGTCGCTGGGTGCCGCCACCGTGCCGCTCAACCCGGCCTACACCGAGCCCGAGTTCCGCTTCTACCTCGACGACCTCGCCCCGCAGCTGCTGCTGATCGGCGAGTCGGCGGCCCCAAAGGCGCGGGCGGCGGCCGGCTCGATCCCGATCGCCGACGTGGTCGCGGCGGCGCCCGGCCAGCCGGTCGACCTGCGCGCCGGCGGTCGCGCGCTCGCCGCGGCTGCCTCGAATGGGGCCGGAGCCCCCGAGCAGATCGCGCTGCTGCTGCACACCAGCGGCACCACATCCCGCCCCAAGCAGGTGCCGCTGCTGCAGCGCAACCTGACCGCGCAAGCGCGCTCCATCGCGGCCCACTACGGGCTCACCTCCGACGACGTGTCGTTCTGTGCGATGCCGCTGTTTCACGTCCACGGCCTGATCGCCTCGACCCTGGCCCAGCTGGCCGTGGGCGGCACGGTGATCGTGCCTCGCCGCTTCAGCCCGCGCCGGTTCTGGGCGCAGGCGGCGTCCGACTCGGCCACCTGGCTCTCGGCGGGCCCCACCCTGCACCGGATGATCCTCGATCACGCGGGGGATGCCGACCTGCGCCTGCGGTTCGCGCGCTCCTGTAGCTCCGCGCTCTCGCCCCAGCTGATGCACGAGGCCGAGGCTGGCTACGGCGCGCCCATGGTCGAGGCCTACGGCATGACCGAGGCCACGCACCAGATCGCCTCGAACCCGCTGCCGCCGGCCGCTCGATATGAGGGATCGGTGGGGATCCCGGCCGGCGCAGAGTTCCGGATCGTCGACCCGGCGGGGGGCGATGTCGAGCCGGGCGCCACCGGCGAGGTCGCGATCCGCGGTGCCGGGCTCACCCCCGGCTACCTGAACAACGACCGGGCGAACGCCGAGTCGTTCTTCGACGGCTGGTTTCGCACCGGCGACCAGGGCCGGGTCGACGACGGCTACCTACGGCTGCTGGGGCGGCTGAAGGAGATGATCATCCGTGGCGGCGAGAACATCTCGCCCTACGAGATCGAGGCGGTGCTGCTCGCCCACCCGCAGGTGGCCGAGGCCGTGGCCTTCGGCGTCGACGACGACAAGTACGGCCAGACGGTGGCCGCGGCCGTTGTCTTGGAAGGCGACGCCGGCGCGGAGGAGCTGCGGCGCCACGTCGCGCACTCGCTGGCGCCGTTCAAGGTGCCCGATCGCATTCACGTGCTGGACGAGATCCCAAAGACGCCGACGGGCAAGGTGCAGCGTCCCCGGATGGCGGCCTACCTGGAGCAGCAGGGGTGAGGTTCGCGGTGCTCGGCGCCGGGGCGATCGGCGCCTACCTGGGCGCCACGCTGGCGCAGGCGGGCAGCGACGTCACGCTGATCGCCCGCGGCCCGCACCTGCAGGCGATGATCGAGCACGGCGTGCGGGTGGGCAGCCCCAGCGGCGACTTCACCAGCCATCCGGCCGCCACCGCCGACATCGACGCGCTGGCCGAGGCCGACGTGATCGTCATCGGCCTCAAGGCCCACAGCCTGCCCGAGCTGGCGCCGGCGATCGGCGAGCGCCTGCGGCCCGGCGCCGTGGTCGTGCCGGCCCAGAACGGGCTGCCGTGGTGGTACTTCCAGGGGCTGGACGGCCCGCTCGCCGGGCGCACGCTCGCGAGCGTCGATCCCGGCGGCATGATCAGCCGCTCGATCGCGACCGAGCGCATCGTCGGATGCGTCGTCTACTGCTCGACCGAGATCGTGGAGCCTGGCGTGATCCGCCACATCGAGGGCACGCGCTTCACGATCGGCACGCCCGACGGGGTCGCCACCGAGCGCTGCAGCGAGATCTCCCAGGCACTGGTCACGGCCGGGCTCAAGTGCTCGTTCGACCCGCAGCTGCGCCGCCAGATCTGGCTGAAGCTGGTCGGCAACGCCGCCTTCAATCCGATCACGACCCTCACAGGCTCGACCATGGGGGCGCTGCGCGGGTCCGAGCGCGCGCTGGCCTACATCCGGATCGTGATGGAGGAGTGCGCGGCCGTGGCCGCCTCGGTCGGGGTCGAGCTGCCGATCTCGATCGACCGCCGGCTGGAGGCGGGGCTGGCGGTCGGCGACCATCGCACCTCGATGCTGCAGGACTTCGAGGCGGGCAAGCAGCTGGAGCTGGGCTGCATGGTGGACGCCGTGGTCGAGGTGGCCGCGATGACCGGCACACCGGTGCCCAACCTGTGCGCCCTGAGCGAGCTGACCGCGGCGCTCGAGCAGCTCCGTGACGCCGTCGACGGCTAGCGGTTGAACGCCATCAGCACCAGCGTGAACAGACCCAGCACCACGCCGGCCACGGTCATGACCAGCGTCCACATCCGGTCCGGCGGCACGAAGTCGCCGTGCATCAGCGCAGCCTCGACCTTCCGCTGCCGGCGCAGGGCGTAGGCGATGCAGGCGATCCCGATCACCGCGAAGCCGGCCCCGATCACCTGGTAGGGCCAGGTGCGCTGGGCGTTACTCAGCTGCGGCACCACCTTGCCGGCCGCCAGGCTGACCGCCAGCGCCGTGAGGCCGGTGCGCCACCACGCCAGGTAGGTGCGCTCGTTGGCCAGCCGGGTGCGCCTGGTGGCATCCTGGGCATCGTCGAACCGTCGGCGCTCCTGCATCACGGTGACACTACCAACCCGGCCGACCGCCCTCGCCGCGGTGGCGCACCTGTCTGCCTACGACTAAGGTTAGAAGGTCGCCGCGCGCTGCCCTCGTGGCGGCCGCCGATCGCCCGCCTTATGAAGACTCAACTCGAAGAGCTTGATTCCAACCGCGTTCGGCTGACGGTCGAGGTGCCGGCCGACGATGTCGACCACGCCTTCGACCACGCGCTCGACGATCTCTCGCGATCGGTGCGCCTGCCCGGATTCCGCAAGGGCAAGGCCCCCAAGGGCCTCGTCATGCAGCGGATCGGCCGCGACGCCGTGATCGAGGAGGCGCTGGAGCACCACCTGTCGGCCTGGTACCGGCGGGCCGTGGCCGTGTCCGGCATCGACCCCGTCGACCGTCCCACCATCGACTGGTCGGACCAGCCGGTCGAGGGTGAGACGTTCCACTTCAAGGCCGAGGTCGAGGTCAAGCCGCGCCCCACCGTCAGCTCCTATAAGGGCCTGACCGGCGTGCGCGCGCCGGTTGAGGTGCCGCGCGAGGCGATCGACGGCGAGCTGCAGCGGCTGCAGCTGACCGTGGCCGAGCTGAACCCGGTTGAGCGCGGCGCCGAGCAGGGTGACTTCGTAGTGATCGACTTCACCGGCACGATGGACGGCACGCCGTTCGAGGGCGGCAGCGGCACCGACTACGGCATCGAGCTGGGCGAGGGGCGCCTGATCGGCGACCTCGAGAACGGCCTGACCGGCATGAAGGCCGGCGAGCGGCGCGACGTCGCCGTCACCTTCCCCGGGGACTACCCGGCCGAGCACCTGGCCGGCAAGGAGGCCAGCTTCGACGTCACCATGAAGGACGTCAAGGAGCGGCTGCTGCCCGACCTGGACGACGAGTTCGCCAAGTCGGTCAGCGAGTTCGACACGCTGAAGGAGCTCGAGGCCGACGTCACGTCGCGCTTCGAGGAGGCGCTGACCGAGGAGTCGAACCGGATCTTCCGCACGACCGTGCTGGACGACCTCGCCCAGCAGCTGACCAGCGAGCTGCCCGAAGCGCTCGTGCGCAGCCGCATGTCGGAGATGACCCGCAGCATGCTGGAGTCGCTGGCGGCGCGGGGGATGGAGATGTCCGACTACCTGCGGCTGACCGGCCAGAGCGCCGAGGAGATCGTCGCCTCGATGCGGCCGCAGGCCGAGGACGCTGTCGCCAAGGACCTGGCCCTGGAGGCCGTTGCCGACGCAGAGAACATCGAGATCAGCGACGAGATGATCGAGGCCTTCATCCGCGAGCAGTCCACGCAGGGCGGGGAGAACCCCGACGAGATGGTGGAGCGGCTGATGGCAGACCCGGTCACGCTGACCTCGCTGCGGATCGACCTGCGGCTGCAGAAGGCCCTCGACATCGTGGTGGAAAACGCCAAGGAGATCTCGCCCGAGCAGGCCGAGGCGCGAGAGAAGCTGTGGACCCCGGAGCAGGAATCCGAGGGCGCGGCCGCAAAAACCCCAAAGATCTGGACCCCCGGCTCAGCCGAGCCGCCCGGCGAATAGGAGAACCCGAGTGAGCCCACTGATTCCCATGGTGATCGAGCAGACCTCGCGCGGCGAGCGCTCGTTTGACATCTACTCGCGGCTCTTGAACGAGCGGATCGTCTTTTTGGGCACGCCCGTCGACGATCAGATCGCAAACCTGATCGTGGCGCAGCTGCTGCACCTGGAATCCGAGGATCCCGACAAGGACATCTCGCTCTACATCAACTCGCCCGGCGGCAGCGTCTACTCGGGCCTCGCGATCTACGACACGATGCAGTTCATCAAGCCGGACGTGTCCACCATCTGCGTCGGCATCGCGATGAGCATGGGCGCGCTGCTCCTGGCCGGCGGTGCCAAGGGCAAGCGGATGGCACTGCCCAACGCGAAAATCCTGATCCACCAGGTCTCGTCCGGGTTCCAGGGACAGGCCACCGACATCGAGATCCACGCGCGCGAGATCATCGACATCCGAAAGCGGCTGGATCAGATCATCGCCAACCATACCGAGCAGTCGCTCGAGAAGGTCACCCGCGACACCGAGCGGGACTATTTCATGAGCGCCCCCGAAGCGGTCGAGTATGGGATCATCGACCGGGTGATCGACAAGCACTGATGGCACGCCCTACCGACACCAACGAGCAGCTGCTCTGCAGCTTCTGCGGCAAGAGCCAGCGCCAGGTCAAGAAGCTGATCGCCGGCCCCGGCGTCTACATCTGCGACGAGTGCATCGATCTCTGCAACGAGATCATCGACGAGGAGCTGACCACACCGGTCCAGCTCGACCTCGACAACCTGCCGCGGCCGCGCGAGATCTGCGACGTGCTGGACGACTACGTGGTCGGCCAGGAAGAGGCCAAGCGCACGCTGTCGGTGGCGGTCTACAACCACTACAAGCGCGTGCAGATGGCCAGCCAGGGCGACGCCGAGGTGGAGCTGGCCAAGTCGAACATCCTGCTGCTGGGCCCGACCGGCTGCGGCAAGACGCTGCTGGCACAGACGCTGGCGCGGATCCTGAACGTGCCGTTCGCGATCGCCGACGCGACCGCGCTGACCGAGGCCGGCTACGTCGGCGAGGACGTCGAGAACATCCTGCTGAAGCTGATCCAGGCCGCCGACTTCGACGTCAAGAAGGCCGAGACCGGGATCATCTACATCGACGAGGTCGACAAGATCGCGCGCAAGGCCGACAACCCGTCGATCACGCGCGACGTGTCGGGCGAGGGCGTGCAGCAGGCGCTGCTGAAGATCCTGGAGGGCACCGTCGCGAGCGTGCCGCCGCAGGGCGGGCGCAAGCACCCCCACCAGGAGTTCCTCTCGATCGATACCACAAACATCCTGTTCATCTGCGGCGGCGCGTTCGCCGACCTCGACCGCATCATCGAGCGGCGGATCGGCAAGAACTCGATCGGCTTCGGCGCCGACCTGCGCTCCAAGAAGAACCGCGACACCCAGGAGCTGTTCCAGGACGTGATGCCCGAGGATCTGATCGCCTACGGGCTGATCCCGGAGTTCATCGGTCGGCTGCCGGTGGTCTCGGCGGTGCACCAGCTGAAGCGGGACGACCTCGTCCAGATCCTGCTGGAGCCCAAGAACGCGCTGGTCAAGCAGTACCAGAAGTTCTTCTCCTACGACGGCATCGACCTGGTGTTCACCGACGACGCGCTGGGCGCGATCGCCAGCAGCGCGCTGGAGCGGGCGACGGGCGCCCGCGGCCTCCGCTCGATCATCGAGGCGGCGCTCCTGAACGTGATGTTCGACCTGCCGTCGCGCAAGGACGTGAACAAGTGCGTGATCACGCGCGAGACGATCGAGAAGCACATCGACCCGACGCTGGTGGCCGAGGGCGGCCACGCCGTCGACGTGACGGCTGAGCTCGACCAAGAGTCGGCCTAGCCGACCAGGCGTGCACGGCCGCCGGGAGCGCTGAGGGATGAGCGACCTCCCGACGTGGTCGAGCGTCGCCGGATGGTACGACGAGCTGCTGACGTCGGGTAGCGGGCCGCATGAGACCGCGCTGGCCTGCACGCTGCAGCTCGCGGGCGACGTAACCGGCCTGGGACTCCTCGACCTGGCCTGCGGCCAGGGCCTGGCGACCCGCGCGCTCGCCGGCGCCGGTGCGGGCTCCGTCACCGGCGTCGATTCGGCCGCGCCGATGCTCCGCATCGCTCGTGAGTACGAGTCGCGCGAGCCGCTCGGCGTGCGCTACGTCGAGGATGACGCCCAGCGGCTGGGTGCATTCCAGGACGCGTCGTTCGACGGTGTCACCTGTCAGCTGGGCCTGATGGACATTCCCGACCTGGACGCGACGCTGGCCGCGGTTCATCGCGTGCTGCGCGACGAAGGCTGGTTCGCATTCGTGATCGGCCACCCCGCCTTCCTGGCGCCGCACGCCGTGACTGTGCCGGACGCGGACGGACGGCCCGGTCGGCTGATCACTGAGTACCTTGATGAGCAGTTCTGGCGGTCGCCGAATCCGCAGGGCGTCCGGCGGGTCGGAAACCACCACCGCACGATAAGCACCTACGCGAACGCCCTGATCTCGGTCGGGTTCGCGATCGAGGCGGTCGCCGAACCTTCGGCCTTTCCGCTACTCGCGGCGCAGCAGCCGGAGTACGAGGATCTGCCGATCTTCCTGGGCATGCGGGCACGCCGGCTTCGAGCGGCGTAGCATGCCGCGCGTGCAGGAGCTGCGGACAGGCCTTTGGTGGTGGGAGGCCGAGCATCCCGAGTGGACGCCCGAGGACGCGGGCACGGAGGACTGGGGGCCCGAGGTCTCGTCCTACGCGATCGACGACGGCACGCGACTGCTGCTGATCGACCCGACGGCGCCGCCCGAGCAGGTCGACGACCTGGCCTCAGGCCGTGAGGTGGTGATCGTGCTGACGTGCCCATGGCACCAGCGTGGCACCCGCAACCTGATGGAGCGGTTCGGCGCGACGCTGCACATGCCGCCGCCGGATGGAAGCGATCCTGACCCGCTGCCGGGCCAGGTGTTCCGGGCCGGCCAGCGGTTGCCGATCGGCGTTGAGGCCCGCCCGGGGATGGAGCCGAACGACCTCGTGCTGTGGATCGAGGGGCAGGGCGCGCTGGTCGCCGGCGACACGCTGATCGATCGCGGCAACGGGCTCGAGTTCCCCGCCGACTGGGCGAACAAGGGCGTCGCGCCGGAGCAGATCCTGGAGACGCTGCGGCCGCTGCTCGACCTGCCGGTCGAGCTGGTGCTGCCGACGCACGGCCCGCCCGCCGATCGAGCTGCGCTGGACCGCGCTCTGTCCTAGCCTCGGCGCGCGCGCCGGCGTCTCGAACGAGCCGGGATCGCCAGACCGGTTTCCCTGGCGCGCTGGCCGACCACGATCATCTGGGCGGCGAGCGTGATCGCCAGCATCAGCGGGATCGAGGAGGGAGACGCGGCGAGGGTCGCACCCACGACCGTCGCGGCGGCGATGATGAGGATGCGCGTCACGAGCAGGCCGATCCATCCCGCGATCGTGGCCCACGTCGCGCGTTCCCACAGCTCCCCATCGCGTTCGAACAGCTCGATCGTGCGCCCCCGGATGACGCCGAAGCCGACGGACGCTGCGGCGCTGAGGCAGAGCAGTGCGGCCGATGCCGCGGTGACGGGGTGGTGCTTCGACGTGCCGTTCAAGATCACGGCTCCGTAGATGCCGAGCCCGATCGGGAAGATCAGCGAGCGCTGCTCGAATCGATCGCTGCGAAGCTGGCGGACGATGAAGAACACGACGATCGCCAGTCCCCCGACCACGTAGAGCGCGTCTCTCACCTCACCGAACCTCCAAAGGCCGCGATCGCGGTCGGATTCTCGCACAGATGCCTGGCTCTGGCAGCGTCGTTCAGGCCGCACCGCCGGGGCTCTGGCCGAGGCGCGCACGCAGCCGGTCGCTGAGCTCGACCTCGTGGGGTAGCTGCCTCAGCTCGCCGGCGTCCACCACGACACCCTGCGCCAGCAGAATCCCCGCGAGCGCGTTCCAGTGGTCGGTCTCCATGTCGTCCTGGGTACGTCCACCAAACGGCTCGTCCGGCCCTACCACCATGCGCGCGGTCTCGACGATGTCGCGTTCCGGCGTGAGAGCCCAGAGGTCGTCGATCCCCTCCGCGCCGGCCCCGCGCAGCTCCTCGGTCCAGCCGCGATCGTCAAGCAGCAACAGCCGGCTGCCGTCCTCCAACACGGCCTCATGGCGCGCCGACACCGAGATGCGACGAGGATCAACGTCCCGGCCGCCTCCGAGTGGGCCCTCAGTCCAGCCGCGAGCGTCAACGGGCGCCGACACGGCAGTGCTCCCGACGTCACCGTCCTCACGGACGTCTGCGCGGGTCACGAGACGAACCACGCGGTGCATCGGAGCATCCTCGCAAAACCGGCGGAGGTGTCACCGGTGCACGTCGCTACCGACGGGGGATCGCCAACCGGCTAAGCTCGAAGAATGGCGACGTCTAGGGGAGCCCAGAGCAACATCGAGATCATCTTCGCGGACTGGCTTGACGCGATGCGACGTGGCGATCTCGAGACGATGGCCAGCCGGCTAGCGCCGGACGTGGTCCACCAAGGCGTCAAGCCCGAATGGATCTGCCGGAATCGCCAGGAGGTGATCGATATGGTGGGTCAGCGGGTTGGCCGGGTGCCGCCCGTCGAGGCGATCGAGTTGGTTGCAGCGGGCGATCACGTGGTCATGTCCGTGCGCGGCGTCGGAATCGGCCCGCCGGTCGAGGGCGAAGAAGATGAGGCCCGTGGACAGGCAACCATCGTGTATACGCTCGTCGATGGCAAGATCGTGCGGATGCACGATTACCTCCACCGGGCGGAGGCGCTCGAGGCTGCCGGTGCCGTGTCCGTGGCCTGGGAGTAAGCACCACTCCTTCATCGATCACAGCTCAGGACGGGCCTGCGAAGTCGACGTCCTTGGATGTGGGCTGGAAAGCGCGAAGAAGCCGCCTAACGCGGCTACTGTGCGTACTCGCTATCGGGAGGTGATGGGATGAACGACAAGCCGAACTGGAAAGTCGCGCACATCGACGACATCGAGCGGCGCGGTAGGGATATTCCGGTGCGCGAGCAGCTCGGGATCCAAGCGTTCGGGATCAACGCCTTCACGCCCAGCGACGACGGCACGCTGGTCAATGAGCACGACGAGGCCGGATCGGGCCAGGAGGAGCTGTACATCCTGCTCGACGGCAAAGCGACCTTCGAGGTCGACGGTGAGGCGGTCGACGCCCAGCCGGGAACACTCGTGTACGTGGCGCCGGAGGCGCGGCGGAAGGTGACCGGTGATGGAACCGTGCTCGTCGTGGGCGCCACTCCGGGCAAGGCGTACCAGGGGATCGACTGGGGTGACGCGTGGCAGTACCACAGCGAGTCCATGACCGCCTACGGCGAGCAGCGGTATGCCGACGCGCTCGAATCGGTGCGCGTAGCCCTCGAGCACATGCCGGACCACGCGGGCCTGCAGTACAACTACGCGTGCTTCGCAACCCTCGCCGGCGACACCAGCGACGACACTTTCGCCCACCTGCGGCGAGCCGTCGAGTTGCGCCCGCGGTTTCGCGAGGACGCACGCAGAGACGACGATTTCGCGGCGGTCCGCGACGACCCGCGGTTCGAGGAGGCGCTTCGCTGAGGGACTACCGCGCCTGCGTCGGAACTGACGGAGATTTACGCCGTCAGTGCCTAATCTGCTGAGGGATGAGCGATACCGGATCGGGTCCAGTTCGGCGGCTGCTGAGGGTCGAACACCATGCGCTCGGCCCCAGGGTGTATGTGCTCGGCGTTCGCATCCACGAGTGGCACCTGGGATGCGGTGTCCTGCTGCTGTTGCTCGGCCTCGATCTCGGGGGAATCCTGACGGGCGGGCTGGCGGCCTACGCGATCGGGTTCCTGGGCAGCTGGCTGATCGCCAAGGACTGGCGCGATCTGACCGGCGCGCAGCGGGATACCGGCGCGTGGCGGCTCGGGTTCCACCGGCCGCCGAGCGAGCTTCGCCCGGCCCGCCGTGGCGACTGGGTGCCGAAGCTCGCGGCGCTGGTCGTCGCCGCCACGGCGATTGCCAGCTTCACCTCGGCTGTTGCGCCCAACATGGCATTGCACGGCCACCTGTTCCGCCGCCTCGCCATCGTCCACGTCGCCGCGGTTTTCCACGCGGCGGTGATCCCCGTGTCATCGGCGCTGCTGGTCTGCTCGATCTACCTGTGGCGACGCCGCTCGCGCGTCTGGAAGCTCGCCTTCGGGCTGTTGTTGGTGCTGGGCGCGTTCAACATCCTGAAGGGGCCCGACGTCGGCGAGGCGGTGCTGGCGTTCGCCGCCGCCGGCCTGCTGTGGTGGGGGCGTGACAGCTTCAGCGTGCGCCCCGAGCGGATCCCGGTGCGGGCCTCGCTGCTTGGGGCGGCCGTGATGCTGGTGGCAACGGTGGGACTCTGCACGGTGGCAGTCTGGGCGTCCGCGCCGGGGCGCCCGAGCCTCTCGCTGGTGTCCCGCACCACCGCCGACCTGTTGCTGTGGGAACCGTCGCCGATAGCGTTTCGCGACGAGTTCGGGAACCTGCCCGAGGCGATCGGCGTCGTCTCGATCCTGGGCTTCGTCGGAGTCGCCTGGCTGCTGTTCCGGCCGCTCGCGCCCCCGCTTCGCCTGCCCGAGGAGGATGAGCGCGCCCGAGCTCGCGAGGTGGTGACGGTGCACGGCACGGACACGCTCTCGTACTTCAAGCTGCGGTCGGACAAGCACTACCTGTGGTCGGACGACGGCAGCTCGTTCCTGGGGTACAGGATCGAGAACGGCGTGCTGCTGGTGTCTGGTGACCCGGTCGGCACGAGGGAGAGCGTGCCCGGGCTGATCGGCAAGGCACTCGATCATGCGGAGCTACACAGCCTCCGCTTCGGCATCGTCGGCGCCAGCGGGTCGCTGGCCGAGTTGTGCCGCGCAGCCGGTCTGCGCTCCCTCTACATCGGCGACGAGGCGATCGTCGATCCCTGCGGCTTCTCGCTCGAGGGGCGAGCGATCCGGAAGGTACGCCAGTCGGTCAGCCGGCTCGAGAAGGCCGGCGTGTCGGTCGAGGTGCTGGAGATGGACAGCGCCGGCCCCGAGCTTCTGGCCGAGCTGGAAGCCGTGTCGGCGGCATGGCTTGGGGGCGACGAGGAGCGCGGGTTCTCGATGGCGCTGGACAAGCTTGGCGGCAGCCTCCAGCACGACTCCCTGCTGGTGGTGGGCCGCGAGCCGTCGGGGGCCGTGTGCGGCTTCCTGCAGCTGGTCCCGACGCGGGGCGGCAAGAGCATGTCGCTGGCGCTGATGCGCCGGGTGCAGGACGCGCCCAACGGGCTGATGGAGTTCCTGATCGTGCGCGCGATCGATCACCTGCGGCGGAACGACGTTCGGGAGCTTTCCCTGAACTTCGCCGCCTTCGGGCGCTACCTGCGCGATCCGGCCAACGCCGCCGAGCGGCTGTTCGCGCGGATCCTGCGCATCGGCGACCGGTGGTTCCAGATCGAGCGGTTGTACCGCTTCAACGCCAAGTTCTTCCCCGCCTGGCAACCGCGCTACCTCGTCTACCAGACGATCACGAGCCTGCCCCGCACGGCGCTGGCGGTGCTGTGGGTGGAGGGGCAGGCACCCAAGCCGCGGCTGCCCGACCGCGTTACGGCCGATACGGCGGTCGGCGTTCGCTGACCACAAGCGCAGGCCGGAGCCCCGCGCCGCGGCCGCCCGGCCCCTTACACTGACCGGTCATGCTGCGACTGATGCTGATGCTGGCCGCCCTGGTCGCCGCGCCGCCACCCGATCCGGCGTCGGTGCACGTCGCCCAGCCGCAGCCCTACGAGCTGTGGGACGGCCGCGTCCGCGGCACCGCGCCCGCCGGCAGCATCCTGGTGGTGGCGTCGCGCAAGCGCCGCTGGCGGGTGCCGGTGGGGGCGGACGGCCGGTTCGACAGGGTGCTTGCCGGTGTGCCGCGCGGCGATGGCAGGGTGACCGTCGGCGGACATGATGTGACCCCCGTGTTCGGGGTGCCGAGCGGGTCGATCATGCCGCTTCCTAAGCCACATCCAGATCTAGACCTCAACAAGAGGTTGAGATATTTGGCGGGCATGGTGACGCCGCATGTGTCGATCTACAGCCGGTCATGGAGCGGCCGCGCCGCCGCCTACAACGCCGGCGCCGAGTTCGAGGCGGCTAGCACGCTGAAGCTGCCGATCATGCTGGTTGCTTTATCACAGAACCACGGTGAGCTGGAGCGCTCCGAGTACTGGGAGCCGATGGTCCGGGTCACCCGCTACTCCGACAACGCCGCCGCCAACGAGCTGCTCGAGCAGACCGGCGGCAGCGACGCCGACGGGGCCGCCGACATGGTGGAGCTGATGAAGTCGCTGGGGCTGACCCACACCTATATGGCCGGCGGCTACCTGATCGAGGGCGGCGGCGGATCGTCGCTGCTGGCCGTCGTCGACCAACCGCCCACGGCCTACAAGCACACCACCGCCGGCGACATGGCCGCGGTCGCCGCGATGCTGGTGGACGCCGCCGCCGGGCGGGGGCCGCTGCTCCGGCACGGCATCTCGCCCCACGAGGCGCGCGAGCTGCTCTACCTGATGGTGCACGCACAGGACCCGGGCCTGGTTCCGGCGGGCGCCCACGGGCTGCCGGTGGCCCACAAGATCGGTTGGCTGGACGATGCCGACAACGATGTGGCCGTCGTTTTCACCTACCACGGGCCCCTGGTCGTCGCCATCTACAGCAACGGCATCGAGGATTTATCAGTTGAAACGTTCGGTGAAATTGCGGTGTCTGACCTATTGACAGCCGACAACCTGGGGTAAGGTGTCGGCGTGAGGTGGGGGCTTCTCAGGACGGGGCTG
>Ga0207687_10001945_pt1 | contig 14207 bp, 9 predicted proteins | sample KBSM54metaG_FD_184399 | JGI IMG/M metagenome (GOLD analysis project Ga0207687, IMG submission 184399) | Miscanthus rhizosphere microbial communities from Kellogg Biological Station, Michigan, USA - KBS M5-4 metaG (SPAdes) (version 2) | ecosystem: Host-associated > Plants > Roots > Rhizosphere >...
CTCTTGCCGGTATCGATCGCGCGGTCGGCGGCGGCCGCCACCGCCGGATCATCGATAAAGGCCAGGTGCGCGGTGGCGATCGCCGCCTGTGGACCCTCGCCGCTGGCGTTTGCGGTGAGTTCGGCACGGACCACTGTCTTGGCAGCGGCCAAGGCAGAACGCTCGCCGACAGGATCCGTGGCGTTCTCGACGACCTCGATATCCGTATCGCGCAGGACGAAGGCCGGGCCGATGGCGAGGCCGGGGACGGCGCCGACGCCCTGCAACCGGGGCGCCAGCGGTGCCATCGATGGCGGCGGTGGAGCGGGCGCCGCAACCGGGATCGGCAGCAACTCGCCCATGCCGCTTTCGATCAGTTCGGCCAGCGCCGCGACCGCCTCGACGGCCTGTGGCCCCGACCCTTGCAGGCGAAGCGATGCACCGTGCGACAACGCCAGAGCGAGCATCGCAACCGGGCTCCGCGTTGAGGCACTGCGCCCGTCCGCGTTGAGCTCGACCTGCGCATCGAATTGCGCGGCCGCCGCCGCCAGCCGGGCGGCCGGGCGCGCGTGCAGGCCGTGCGCAAGCGGCAGCCTGATCTCGCGTGTCGCTGTGATCGCTGCGGGCATGCCGCCCGATCCGACGGCGACTCCCATGGGGCGTAGCACGAGCAGAGGTTCACCGGCACTGACTGGTCCAGCGGGCGAGAAGGACATGATCTCGAATGCTTCGCCATTGGTGATCACCAGCGGCGTGACCAGGCTCCGCGCGCGCCGGGCGACCGCGTCGAGATCAAAGGTGACGAGCAGATCGCCGGTCGCGACGCGCTGGCCTGGCGCGACATGGGTCGTGAACCCCTCGCCTGCCAATGCAACGGTCTCGAGACCGATATGGAGCAGCAGCACCGCGCCGCCATCAGCGTCTATCGTGACGGCGTGTTTCGCCGAATGGACGGTGCTCACCACCCCATCGACCGGCGCGACCAGCCTGCCTTCGGCCGGATCGATCGCGATGCCGTCACCCAGCATCTTCTCGGCGAAAACGGGATCCGGCAGTTCCGGGAGCGGCGTAATCCAGCCTGAAAGCGGGCTGCAGATCGTGATGGTCATGGCGCGGGCTCGAGGGTCAGGCGGTCGAGCATCCACAAGGGTGCCGGGCCTGACTGAGTGAAGGTCATGCAGAGATCATGATGGCCATGTTGCGGCTCCACCCTGCCGGACAGCCGGGTGACGCCGCTATTGCCCGCTGCCGGCGCGAGCGGGATGGTCGCGATCACGGGCCCGTTACAGCCATCGCGCCGCACCAGCAGCTCACCCGCAGATGTGGCGGGCTTGGCGAAGACCAGGTTCTTGAGATCGGCGCCGAGCGAGAAGTTGAAGGGCAGGCTGCCGACCTCCGCGCCAATGGAAACCGTTCCGGAGAGCGGCGCATCACGCCATATCCAGCAGGGGTGCATGATATTGCCCCACAGGACCCGCCGTTTGCCCTCCGTCGGACCGTCATCCTCCAGCCTGAGCGCAACGCTTTTGCTGCACAGCTGCATCTCGGAAGCGGTACGGGTGCGGAGCAAGGCGGGCGTGATCGTCCAGCTTCGTGCGGTGCCGAGCGCCGCGCCATCCGCAAAGGCCTGCACCTTCAGGCGCGTGCCCGATGCGATATCCAGCGGCGCCGCCACTGTCGGCGACGTCGCGGCAGGCGCCGATCCGTCGATCGTGTAGCGGAGCGTGCCGATGCCGGCAGGTTGATCGAGCGTGACGCGCAGTCCGTCGGATGCCTCGGCGAAGCGAGCGAGCGGCTCGAGCGGCGTCTCGTCATAGGCCAGGCCCATCGCCTTGTAGCGCGAGAATTCAGCGACCAGCCTTGTCGAGAAAGCGGGCCAGTCCCGCGCCGACCGCGACCAGCCGAGTTCAGCAATCACCGCGGCGCGCGGCCACAACATCCGATCGGCATAGGCGGTGGTGCGGACATGTTCAGTCCAGAGATTGCCCTGGAGACCGAGAATGTGTCCGCGCTCCGCAGGGGCCAGCCCGGCGGGGGCGGGATCGAACGCGTAGAGTTGTTTCCAGTCGATCGCGTCAGTGCGCCCGGGTGGCTCGTCGCCGGAATCGCTCTGGAAATGGTCGAGATAAAGGATCGGCGATGGAGAAACGACCGCGTCATGCCCCGATTTCGCCGCCGTGACCGCCCCCTCGATGCCGCGCCACGACATCACGGTCGCGTCGGCCGGCACTTCGCCTTCGAGGATCTCATCCCAGCCGATCAGCCGCCGGCCATGCCTCTCCAGATATGTGCCGATCCGTGCGGTGAACCAGCCCTGCAGCGCGGCTTCGCCCTTCAGGCCAAGCGCCTTGATCCGCGCCTGGGCGCGCGGATCGGCCTTCCATTGTTCCTTCACCGCCTCGTCGCCACCGACATGGATATAGGTGCCGGGGAACAGCGCGATGACCTCGTCGAGCACAGTGTCGAGGAAAGTGAAGGTCGAATCCTCGGTGTTGAACAGGTTGGGCAACACGCCCCAGTCGGCGCTCGGCGCAACCAGCGGACGCGCTGCCGAGCCCAGCTCGGGATAGGCGGCGACAGCGGCGGTCGCGTGGCCGGGCATCTCGATCTCGGGCACGATCATGATGTGGCGCTGTGCGGCATATGCGACGATGTCGCGGACTTCGGCTTTGGTGTAGAATCCGCCATAGCGCACCGGCTTACCGGTTTTCGGATCGAACCCCGCCGCGCCCGCGGGTTGGCGCCACGCGCCGACGGACGTCAGGCGCGGATATTTGTCGATTTGCAGCCGCCAGCCCTGATCGTCGGTGAGATGCCAGTGCAGGACGTTGAGCTTTTCCATCGCCATGCGATCGATCAGCTGCTTCACATAGGCAGGCGGCTGGAAGTGGCGCGCTGAATCGAGCATCACGCCGCGCCAGGTGAAGGCTGGCGCGTCGTCGATCGTCAAAGCATCGATGCGGCCATTGTGTGAGGCCGCGATCAATTGCCAGAGCGTCGTCGCGCCGTAGAAAAGACCGGTATCGGTCCCCGCCGAAACGATCACGCCGGTCGAACTGACGCGCAGTCGATATGCCTCCGCGCCGGTGATCGCGGCATCACGCCGGAAGCGGATCGTGCCGCCTTTTGCCAACCGCAATACCGGGCCGCCGCTTCGGGCGACAAGATCAGCGAGCCGCCGCGCCGCGGCGATGCTGCTGGCGTCCGCGGCGTCGATCCGCGCGCGTGCAAACAAAAAGCTGCCCGCCTGCGGCGTCACCGCCGCAGGCAAGGGCAGCAGGGGCAGCTCGGGAGGAGCGGCCAATGCCGCCGCCGGCATGCAGAACAACATGACGGCGACGGGGAGGAAACGGCGCATCGGGTGATCCTAGACGTTACGGCCGATGCGCGACAGGCTTAGAAATGAACCTTGCCGCCGATCCAGAAGGTACGGCCATTGTCGTAATAGGCCCGCGGGATCGAGGGATCGCCGACGAAATAATAGAGCTTGTGGTTGAGCAGATTCTGCGCGTCGGCTGTGAGCGCGAAATTCTTGGTGACGTTCAGCGTGAACGAACCATCGAGAGTACCGAAATCATCCTGCCACATCGGTGTCGACCGATCGATTCCGGACCGGAATTTCGAGCGGAAGGTGTAGGCGAGGCGGGTCGAGATCAGCTTGTTCTCGTAATAGCCGGTCACGTTGAAGGTGTGCTTCGAGTTGCCGTCGATCACCCCGCCATCGGCCGTCTTGGCATCTGCATAGGTGTAGTTGGCGAGCATGCCGAAGCCGGCATAGATCGGCTGCTGCCAATTAATCTCGACGCCCTTGTTGGTGCCGCCCTCGCCGTTGACCGGGCCGGTGAACGCGAAGATCGCTCCCTGCTGATGCTGCGGCGTTACCAGGAACTGGGTGAAGCTGGCGCTGGTGATGTAGGAGCTGATGTCGAGATAGAAGAGATTGACTGACAGCAGCGACTGCTTGCCATAATACCATTCAGCCGCAACGTTGAACTGCCAGGCGCGGGTCGGGTTAAGATAGGGATTGCCGCCAGAGGTTCCGGTCAGTGCAAGGTCGCTGACGCTGAATGCCCCGGCCAGCTGCGCGTATCCCGGGCGCGTCATCGTCCGCGCTACCGCGGCGCGCAACAGCAGATTTGGCTGTGCATTGAAGGTGAGATTGGCGCTTGGCAGGAAGTCCCAATAGCTGCGGCTGACCCGATTGGTGTCGCACCAATTTGTGCCGTCCGCCTGCTTCGGACAGAATATCGAATTGACCTTCTCGAGTCCTCCCGTGGCCAAGGGGTTTGGGGTGTACTGTGTCGTATCGAGATCGGTATGCACGGCGCGGAGGCCGATATTGCCGCGCCAGTCGCTGTCATTGCCGAGCTTTGCCATGGCATAGACGGCCTCGGTCTTCTCATGCACCGAGTAGCTTTGCTGCGGATAGAAATCGAAGTGGCGGCCGCCAGTGGTGGCGAGTTCGGCAAGCACCTTGCCTTCATCGGCAACCGAATAAGGCGACAACCCACCGCCGATACCACTGGCATAATTGCTCGGGGTCAATCCACCATTGAAGACGGTACCGAGGCCGATGATAGTTTGGTCCGAATAGCCGGGGGCCTGACCATTTCCCGCCCAAGCATAGGCGGTATAATCGAGCGAGCGGGTGTGGTCGGTATAGCGACCGCCAACCTTGATCGACTTCAGGAAACTGTCGCCGACATCATATTCAGCATCGGCATGGACATAGGTCTCCTCATCGGGCGAGATGATGCGGCCGCCCCATGACCAGCTGTAATAATTGTTGAGATAGGCAGCCGATTTCGGATCGGTCGGCAGGCCCGGATAGTTCACCTTCGCGCCCTTGCCGGCCAGCTCATAGTTCACGCCGGTATTCCAGTAGGTCTCCCAGGCGAAGGTGTCGGTCGTCGCACCCATGCCCTTGGTGTAGCCGACCTCGGCCGACAGGGTCAGGTGATCCGACGGCTTCCATTTGGTGTCGAGGTTCATCACCCAGGTCGAGGAATAGGCCTGGCGGAAGATGTCGTCCTGGACACGGCCCTGCACCGGCGATCCGTCAGCCGTCGTCGCATTCCACGACGCCTGGGTGAGATAGCCGTTGGTCACCGTATAATTGGCGAGCGCATAGCCGTTCGTGCCCGGTGTCGAATTATTACCGATGGTGCGGGCGATCCAGGCCATGGAGTTGCGATTGACGTTGTTCGCATCCATCCGCGTGTAGATGCCGTTGAGGTTCACCTCGAAACTGTCGTTCGGCTTGTACTGCGCTGCGACAGTACCGCCCTTGCGCACGCGCTGCTGGGTGAAATAAGCGGCGCCGATCAGGTTGGGAGCAGCCACCGTCTTTCCCGAATTGGCGAAGTTGGTATAGCTCGTATAGCCGAGGAACTCCTGACCATCGCGGCGGAAGTCGCGCTTCTGATAGAAGCCGGCGACGAGAATGCCGAAGCTGTTGTCCTGGTTCTTCCAGCTGTACAGGCCCGAAACCTGCGGGTTCCATTTGCCGGCAAGATCATTGTAGTTCGCCTGCGCGGTCAGGCTGAAGCTATTCGCCTTCAGGTCGAGCGGCCTGCGGCTGTGGAGGTTGATCGTGCCGCCGATCCCACCCTCGACCAGATCGGCCTCGGACGATTTGAACACTTCGAGCTGGCCGACGACTTCCGACGGCAACAGGCTGAAATCGAAGCTGCGGCCGCCCGAGGTCTGGTCGAGCACGAACCAGTCGCCGGTCGCGACCGAATGGCCATCGAGCAGGGTGAGGTTGAGCGTCGGATCGGTGCCGCGGATCGAAACCGACTGGTTCTCGCCGAAGCCGCCGGCATTGGCCGAGCCGGTGACGACATTGACGCCGGTCAGGCGCCCCAGTGAGTCAGCGACGTTCTTGTCCGGAAACTTGCCGATATCCTCGGCACTCACGACCTCGGAAATCACATCATTGGTGCGCTTGGCGTCGAGCGAAGCCGCGATCGAGGCGCGGATACCAGTGACGACGATGTCATGCGTGTCGTCCGCATTGTCCTGGGCTGGAGTCGCCGCAGTGGCAGGCGCCTGCTGGGCTTGCGCGGGAATCGCCATGGCGAGTGCCAGGGCACTTGCAGTGCCGGCCAAAATTGCCTTGTGAGCCTGGATCATGATTGTTTCCCCTAGATAGGTCTTTACATGAAAAGACCAAAGCACGACCAAATAGCTCCCATGAGATACCGCTTTTTCGCGGCTTGCCTCATACCAAGCCTGTACCCTCTCATTACGCACGGCAATTCATAAATATGCAATACCAAAAATGATGCCAATTCCATTTTTTTCGCTTTTGGTATTGAAGTGGTACTAACGTTGGCTCTAAGATCGGTTCAGACCGGAGGGAAGAAGCATGTTCGTTGATCGCATCGGAGCGTTGGACGGGACGGATACCGCGCCGCTGTATCTCCAGCTTCAGCGCGTTCTGCGCAGCGCGATCGAGCGCCAGGTGCTGGCGCCTGACGAAGCGCTGCCGGCGGAACGCGACCTCGCGGATGCCTATAAGGTCTCGCGTGTCACTGTTCGCAAGGCGCTTGACGGGCTGGTCGACGCCCGGCTGCTGACCCGGCGCCCCGGTGCCGGCACCTTCGTCGCGGCGCGCGTCGAGAAGAATTTCGCGACCATCTCCTCCTTCACCGAGGACATGATCTCGCGCGGCCGCCAGCCGCACAGCGAGTGGCTGACGCGCACCGAGGGCACGGTCACCCCCGAGGAGGCGATGGCGTTCGGCCTCAGCCCCGGCAGCCCCGTGTTCCGCTTCACCCGCATCCGCTATGCGGACGGGCAGTCGATGGCGCTCGAGCATGCGACCATCCCCGCACAATCGCTTGGGTCGCTCGAGGCGGTTACCGATTCGCTTTATGCTGCGCTCGGGTCCGATCGGCCGGTGCGCGTGCTGCAGCGGCTGCGCGCGGTGCTGTTCACCCCCGAACAGGCCGGATTGCTCGGGATCGAGGCTGGCTCGGCCGGGTTGGAGATCGAACGGCGCGGTTTTACCCAGGACGGGCGCACCGTCGAAGTCACCAAATCCTATTATCGCGGCGACGCCTATGATTTCGTCGCTGAACTGAGCGTCTCGCCGCTTTAACCCAATTTCGGAGTTGCTGGTTTGCCTGTTGTGCCGCCCCTTCTTGTACCAAGCGCTGAGAAGACCCTGATGTTCAGCGAGGCCGCGGACGCCGGCCGGGTGGTGCGCGTCCAGCGCGCGCGCATCGGCGCTGCGTCGCGGGCGCTGGCCGAGGCTTTGCGGCAGACGCCGCCCCGCGCGGTCGTCACGCTCGCGCGGGGCAGCTCGGACAATGCCGGGACCGTCGCGCGTTATCTGATCGAAACCCATTTGCGGCTGTTGACCAGCTCGGCCGCACCATCAGTGACCTCGGTCTATGATGCCGCGCCGGCGCTGGCGGGCACCCTGCTGCTCGCCATCTCGCAGTCCGGCCGGAGCCCCGATCTGCTGGCATCGGCGGAGGCCGCGAAAGCCGGCGGCGCGCGTCTGGTGGCGCTCGTCAATGACGAAGCCTCGCCGCTCGCTGCCGCGGCCGATACTGTCTTGCCGCTCTGCGCTGGTGCCGAGCTGAGTGTCGCCGCGACCAAGTCGTTCATTGCGAGCGTGGCGGCCATGCTGCACCTGATTGCCGACTGGAGCGAAGATGCCGAACTTGCGGCCGCGCTCGACACACTGCATGACCTGCTCGACCAGGCTTGGGCGCTCGACTGGTCGCCGGCACTTCCCGCGCTGGAGAAGGCGACGAACCTGTATATTGTCGGGCGCGGCCATGCGCTCGGCGCGGCCCAGGAGATGGCGCTGAAGATCAAGGAAACCTGCGGCTTCCATGCCGAAGCATTCAGCGCTGCCGAGGTTCGCCACGGACCGATGGCGCTTGTCGGCCAGGGTTTTCCGGTGCTGCTGCTGGGCCAGGATGATGAAAGCCTGCCAAGCGTGACCGCGCTCGCCGCCGAATTTGCCGGGCGCGGCGCGACGCTGATGAGCGCCGGCGTGGATGCGCAGGGCATCCGCTTGCCGGTTCTGGCGGCACATCCGGCGCTGCAGCCATTGCTCCAGGTCCAGAGCTTCTATCGCCTCGCGAACGCGCTGGCCGTCGCGCGCGGCCGGGACCCCGATCGCCCCCCGCACCTCGCCAAGGTCACCGAGACCGTATGACCCGGACCGCATTGATCAACGCGCGGGTGCTGCTGCCCGCCGGCTTTCGCGACGATGTGTGCGTCGTGGTCGAGGGCGGCGATATCGTTGCCGTGTCGTCGGCCGCGCCCGGCGATGCGCAGGTCGTCGATCTCGGCGGCGCCACGCTGGTTCCCGGCTTCATCGACAGCCAGGTCAATGGCGGTGGCGGCAGGCTGTTCAACGATGATCCCAGCGTCGAAACGATCGCGGCGATCGCGGCGGCACACCGCAACTTCGGCACGACCGGGCTGCTGCCGACGCTGATCAGCGATGATCTGATTGTGGTAGAGCGCGGTATCGCGGCAGTGGACGCCGCGATCGACGCCGGCGTGCCCGGCATACTGGGCATTCATATCGAGGGCCCCTTTCTCAGCCCCGCCCGACGCGGCATCCACGCCGAATCCAAGCTGCTACGACTCGACGACAGCATGGTCGACCTGCTCGCCTCGGGGCGCCGCGGCCGCACTTTGCTGACACTCGCCCCCGAATGCGCAACGCCTGTGCAGATCGCCCGGCTGGTGGCAGCCGGCGTGATCGTTTCAGCGGGCCATTCCGATGCCCCCTATGAGACCGTCCGGACTGCGATCGAGCATGGGCTGACCGGCTTCACCCATTTGTTCAACGCGATGTCGCAGCTCGCCAACCGCGCACCCGGCATGGTCGGTGCGGCGCTGGAGGATGATTCCACCTTCGCCGGCATCATCGCCGACGGACATCATCTCCACCCCGCGACCCTGCGGGTTGCCGTGCGCGCCAAGGGCGTGAACCGGCTGATGCTGGTGACCGATGCGATGCCGAGCGTCGGCTCAGACCTGCCGAGCTTCCCGCTTCAGGGGCGCGAGATCCGGCGCGACGGCGACACGCTGCACGGCGATGACGGCGTGCTCGCCGGATCGACCCTGACCATGGATCGCGCTGTGCGGATGATGATGGAGCAGGGCCGCGTCTCGCTGCAGGCCGCGGTGACGATGGCCTCGGCGACCCCGGCTGCGTTCCTCGGGATCGGCGACCGGACGGGTGCGATCGTGCCGGGCCTGCGTGCCGATCTGGTGGTGCTGGACGACGCGCTCGAAGTCCAGGAAAGCTGGATCGCGGGTCAGCGCGCCATCATCTGACCCAATTGCCTGCGCAGCCGGCTCTTGGTGTCGGCGCCAAGCTCACCGCGAATCCCGCGAGTCCGCTCGGGCAGATGCGCAGCCGACTCCTTATCGAACACGAAATGGTCGAACATGGCGCGCCACGCCGCGCGCTGCTCCTCGGGCAGGCCCGAGAAGGCGAGCAGCGCGTGTACCATCACATCCATCGGTGCGAGGCCGGGTTGCGGCGGGGGCGCGGCGTTCCACCAGTAATTGACGAGGATGCTGATTGGATCGAGCGACCGCACATGATGCCACCACATGTGCGGGATGTAGAGCGCGTCGCCGGGCGCGAGCTCCGCGACGAGCGCGCTCGCCATCGCCTCGGCGGCGCGCGGGAAGCGGGCCAAATCTGGCGCCTCGGGGTCAAACAGGCTCACCGGCGTGCCGGCGGGCGTGAACTCGAACGGTCCGATATAGAGGTTTGCGGCCTGATCGGGCGGGAAGAGCGTGAATCGCCGCCGGCCCGCAACGACCACCGCAATATTGCTCGACATGTCGTGATGGGTGGCGACACGGATGCGGTTGCCGATCCAGATCCGCGGCGGGGTGGCGGAATCGAGCATTTCCAGGCGGTTCGCTTCAGCGAATCCGGGAAAGGCCTCGGCAACGCTCACGGCCTGCGCCGCGATCGCCGGCGGCGCCGCGCTCGACTCGGCTGCGCGTAATCGATTGACGATCTTGGCGAACGTGGCTGATTCGCGTGCGAAGTTGAGCATGTTCAGATCATCGCCGTAGAAGAGCAGCCCCTCGATCTCGGGCGGCCCGATCGCGACGTTCATCGCGCCGCCGCTATCGAACCCCCGCAGATACAGCGCTGGATCGGCAGCGCGCACTGCGGGCCAATGCGCCGGAGTCCGCGCAGGACCAGTGGGCGCCGCGCGTCGAGAAGCTCGGCGAGGCTCGGTGGCTGGCTGGTCGACGGCAAGTCTTCGACAGGGCTCAGGGGCATGGATAGACGTCACCTGTACAGCATGATCGAGGGCACATTGCAGTAGCGTGGTGGCCCTGCAAAGCGGGAAGCGCTCCCGGAGTTCGGTTCTAAATGGTTGTAACCCTGCTTATCCTCGCCGTTCTCCCCATGCTATTCGGCGCCAGCGTTGATCGCGATCGCAGTTTGACGGGAGAAGCGAATGCGGCGGCCCTTCATCCATATCAATTTCGCCACCGAGGATGTGCACAGCGTTCGCCAGGCGCAGGGCATTTCGGGAAACATCTCGTGTCGCGCCGACTGGCACCGGGTTCACGCCCTGCGCGAACGCTATGACGCGATCGCGGTGGGCGGAAAGACCTGGAACATCGATCGCCCCCGACTCACGGTCCGCCCCGAAAAGCTCGGCCGCGAGCCACGCCGCCAGCCGAGCCGCGTGATCTTTGCGGGCTCGCAACCCTGCGCCGTGTCGCAGCCCGGCGCACCCGCCTTCGTCATCAGCTCGCACGAGGATGTCGACCCGTGCGCCGTAGCGCTGGCGATGAACGGCCATGACCTGCACGGCCCGCTGAAATCGCTTTATGATCATGGCATCGAGAGCCTGCTGGTCGAGGGTGGCCCCACGCTGTTGCGATCCTTTTTCAGCCAGGGATTCGCCGATCTGGTGACCATCTTCGTGCGCGCCGGCAGCGCGGAAGGTGCCGGTCGCGGCGCCCGCGACAGCCTGGGCGGATTCCCACTCGGGTTCCGCGCAAGCGCGTTCGGCGAAGGCTTTCTGCTTGAGTCCGGCATGGCCGAGGCTGTGCGCGAAGCCGCGGTCGCGCCGTGAACACAGGCCGGCCCATCCGATTCGTCATCTTCGCCGTGCCGCGGACGGGCAGCAATCTGCTATGCGGGCTTTTGAACGCGCACCCCGACATCCTGTGCCACCACGGCCTGTTCAACCCCGGTGGCGTGCACTGGGCGCGGGATCGGCATGGCAGCGGTAGCGTTGCCGACCGGGACCGCGACCCCGTCGCCTTTCTCGATACCGTCTGGGCCTCCGGCGGCGGCGCCCGGGCAATCGGCTTCAAGATGAACCGGGACGAAAATGGCGAGGCGACCGGTGCCCTGCTGCGCGATCGCGACGTTCGGAAAATCCTGCTCAAGCGCCGAAATCGGGTGCGGACTTATGTGTCCGAGGAGATCGCCCGCCGCACCGGCGTCTGGGAGAGTTACGACGAATCCGCTGACGCGGCGATTCCGCCGCTCCGCGTCGAGGTGGACGATCTCATTCAACATGGCCACCTCAATGCCGCTTATTACGCGGCATTTGAATCAGCTCTCGAGGCGACAGGACAGGACTGGCTCGAAACCCATTATGAAGCGCTTAGCGAGCGGGACGAGATAGCCAGGATTCTCGCCTTTCTCGGCGTCGAGGCCCACTCAGCCTTGCCCGCTACCAGCTACAAGCGCGGCCCGGAGGACCTGGGCGCGGCGGTCGAGAATTTCGACGAGCTCGCCGGGGCGCTGCAAGGGACCGCGCTCATGGACGATCTCTATCTCAGGGATGCGCCCGAACTCCGTTCCCATAGTTTCACGCCCCAGGAGCAGGACTGATGCTCAATGCCGACATCGCCCCGATCGCAGCCGACAGCTTTACCCGCCACCGAGGCCCGGTGACATCGGTCGCCGCCATTCCAGGACGCGCCGCCGCCGTGGCCGCCGCCTATGACGGCGCGGTTTCGCTGTTCGATCTCGATGCCGGCACCGCCGATCTGCTCGGCTATCACCGGCATCTGGCCAATCACGTGACGGTCAGCGATGACGGCCATTGGGCAGCTTCGTCATCCTCCGACTACGACGTTTACGTCTGGGATTTGCACGAACGAACCCTGGCCATGGTCCTGCGCGGGCACAGCGACGATGTGGAAGGCTTCACCTTTGTCGATGAGCGGACCGGCGTGTCGGCCTCGCGCGATCGGCGGATCATCGTCTGGGACCTCGTCACCGGCGCCATCCGGCGGACGATCGAGGGCCATGAAAAGGATGTACTCTCGGTCGCGTGCCGCGACGGGCTGATCTATTCGTCGGGCGACGACATGACGCTCAGGCAGTGGGATCTCGCAACCGGAAAGCTGCTCCGCACCTGGGGGCCGTTCGAAACCGAGACCGACACCTGCGCAATCGACATGCTCAACCACCGGGTGGTGCTTGGGTGCGACGACGGCGTCATCCGCATCTTCGACAGTCGAGACGGGCGATCGATCGCCGCGATCGAGGCGCATGGCTCGGGGATCAAGAAGGTCGCGGTCTCCCCGGTCAATGGCGATATATTGTCCTGCGCCTATGACCAAAGGATCACGATCTGGGATGCCCGGTCCTTCGCGCCCAGGGTCGATCTGGAGAACCATGCCGCGAAATGGGAGCGGTCGTTCGGCTGGACGCCCGATGGCGCGGCGATCCTTGCCGGCACCTTCGACGGCACCGTCGTGGAATGGGATGCGGCGTCGGGCCGGATCGTTCGCGAGGTCGGCGGCGCGCCGGGCGACCAGGGCAATGCCTGTTTCAATGAAGCCGCCGCCGCGCCCGATGGCAGCGTCGCGCTGGTTGCCGATGACGGCATGGTACGGCTGATCCGCCTGACCGACCGCGAAGCCGTACTCACCGCGCGCGTCGCGCCTCCGGGCGGGCGGCGGCTGATGAACGCGGTGACCCGTGATCCAGCGTCGGGACGAGTGATCGCCGGCACGCATGATCACAAGCTGCATATCTTTGCCGGTGCCGGGCTGGCGAGCCTGACCGAGGTGGCGCTGGGCCAGGGACCGATCAACTCGATCCGCGTGGCCGGGTGCGCCGGCCATGAGGGCGCGCTGTTCGCCGCCTGTTACAGCGGCGCCATCGTCCGCGTCTCGCCGGACGGAGGTGAGGTGAAGGCGCACCTCCTGCACGACGGCGCGGTGAAGGCGCTGCGCCTGCATCCGAGCGAGCCGCTGGGGGTGAGCTGCAGCGCCGATGGCGGACTGCTCGCCTGGACGCTGGATGGCGAGATCCTGCAGCACTTCCCGGGCCACACCGCAATCGTCGACGATGTCGACATCTCTCCCGCCGGCGACCGCATCGCCAGCGCCTCGCGCGATTTCACGCTCAACATCTATCAGGTGGCGGATGGCCGGCTGACTCATTCGATCGAGCTCGGCCGCCGCTCGCCGAAATCGCTCTGCTTCTGGGATGCCGACACAGTGATCGTCGGGGATTATTGGGGCGCGCTGCTCAAGGTCGATCTGCGCACCGGCAAGATCGTGCGCGCGACGATCGCCGCCAATGGCATCTCTTCGCTGTCGCGCCTGAGTGAGGATCTGGTTGCCTCTTCCTATGATGGCGGAATCTATCTGGTGTCGGTGGCCGATCTCTCGGTTCGCAATGTCTATCGCGCGATGACGCAGCGGCTCGACAAGAGTTTAGCCCCGATCTGACTGTTGTTCTTCCCCGAAATTATTGTCCGTCAGGGGTTCGAGGCGTATTCTCGGCGCACTTCGTCACAGACCATAAAAGGGGATGCAGTATGACGCCAAGTAAATGGCTCCCGTCGCTGTGCGCTGTCTTGTTGGTTACTGCGATCTCAACCGGTGACTCGGTCAGATCCCAGACCCCTGTAGGACCAGCGCCCTTGTGCACCGTCACCACCGCCGAGTTCAACACGTGGAAAGGCCCCGGCGGTTTCGTGCCGCCGAACAGCGCGACCTTCGATCCCTCATCGCCCTGCGCCTTCTACAAATGGTCTTCCCAGATGTTTCTCTGGCTGACGACCAGGGATGCGACCGGCGAGCTGAAGATGTTCTCGCCGGCCTTCGACAATGCGGTCGAGGATGAAGATACCAGCGCCTTCCAGCTCATCCGCAACAGCGCCGGGCTCGGTGTCAGCAACAAGACCCGCGCGATGTTCCGCGTGCGCGTCAACAAGCCCGAGGCGCTTGTGCTC
>Ga0207687_10001949_pt1 | contig 14199 bp, 7 predicted proteins | sample KBSM54metaG_FD_184399 | JGI IMG/M metagenome (GOLD analysis project Ga0207687, IMG submission 184399) | Miscanthus rhizosphere microbial communities from Kellogg Biological Station, Michigan, USA - KBS M5-4 metaG (SPAdes) (version 2) | ecosystem: Host-associated > Plants > Roots > Rhizosphere >...
GGTTTATGCGAACGCGACGGCGCAACCGTATGGCGAGCAGGTGGCAGATCAACTCGCCGACCAGGTGCGGCAGCCCGTGAAGTTCCGCGAGATGATCGAAGCGATGGCCCGCGACGGGGTCACGCGGTTCATCGAGGTTGGGCCGGGCCGGGTCCTGACCGGACTTGTCGGTCAGATCCTCGACACGACTCCGCATATCGCTGTGGCCCTTGACGATCCGAAGGCCGGCGGTTTGCGCGGCTGGCACCGCGGGCTGGCGGCTTTGGCCGCCGACGGTGTGGCGCTCGACCTCGTATCCCTGTTCGACCACTACGACGCGCCGGCGAAGCACGTTGCAGCACCGGCTCACGCCGTCTTGGTGGGAGGAGCGAACCTTGGAAAACCGTATCCGCCGGCGGACGGGAAAACGTCGATCACGCTGAAGCGCGCGCGAATGACGTTGCCGGACGCGCCGTCGCCAGTTGCTGAAGGACCCCAGTTGACCCCAGCAGTTCAGCGCGTCGACGCGCCACTTTCCACGGATGCATGGAGTGTCATCGATCGCATCCAGAAGGAGACCGCGGAGCAGCACCAACACTATCTCGACGTGATGACGCAAAGTCACCAAGCGTTCCTGGACGTGTCCGCGCAGATGATGGCGCAGATCGTTGGCGATCATGCCACCGTCGCGCAGGCGCCCATGTCGACCCCGAACGCGGTGCTGGATGTGACGGTGAGCTCGCTCCAGCAGGCGCCGGAGGCGGTCGCGACTCCGGCGCCGCGCCCCCTGCCACAACAGGTCCTTGCGCCGGTCTCCGATCATCGGCCGTCGGAGTCGGCGGGGGATGTGGTGTTGGCGATCGTGTCGGAGAAGACGGGTTATCCGGCCGACATGCTTGGGCTGGGTATGGAGATGGAGGCCGAGCTCGGGATCGATTCGATCAAGCAGGTGGAGATCCTGGCTGCGTTGCAGGCTCGGTTCCCTGGTGCGCCGTCGATTCCGGCGTCGGAGTTGGCGGGGTTGCGGACGCTGCAGGACGTGGTCGATTCGGTCAGTGGCCTGACTTCTGATGACCGCACCGAACATCTTGTGGGAGTACAGCATTCGGCTCCATCATCTTCGCCTTCCGCCGTCCTGTGCTGCACCGAGACGGCGTTTCGGCCGGTGCCGCCAACCGGGTTTGCGATGGCGGGCCTGCGCGACGGCGAGGTCTTCATCACGCGCGAAGACCCGGTCTTCGCAGACGCTCTCGAGCGCGTGATGACAACCCACGGGATCAAGGCCCGGGCCGTCGACGACGTGCCGGACGAAGCAGGCGCCGTCATCTGTCTTGCCGCTCTGGCGGCGGCTCGCTCGCCGGAGGAGTGCGTACAGATGCACGTGCGTGCATTCCACTCGGCGCGCAGCGTAGCCAAGAGCAGCGCGGAGTCACGACTCTTCGTCACCGTGCAGTCGACGGGCGCTGGTTTCGCCGGAGCGGACGTGCCAGTCGGGGTGGCGAGCCTCGTGAAGACCGCCGCGTGGGAGTGGCCCAACGCCTCGGTGCGGGCGATCGACATCGAAAGCCTTGATGCGGAACGGTTGGCGGTGGAGCTGGTCGAGGGCGGCAGCGGCGTTGAGGTCGCATTGCGCGACGACGGCGCACGGCTGGTTGTTGTCGATGATGTCGAAGCCTCGCCCGCGGGAGAGACGATCAGCGTTGCCCAGGGCGGTGTCGTCGTGGTCACCGGCGGCGCACGCGGTGTGACGGCAGAGTCGGCTCTGGCGCTGGCGGCTCGCCACGGCCTGCGGCTGGCGCTTCTTGGCCGCACAACACTTCGTGAGGCGTCGCCGGAGGAGCCTTCCGGCACAACCGTCGCAGAGATCGCCACGGCACTGGTGGCGTCCGCACGTGCCCGCGGAGAGACCATCGGCTTGCCGCAGGCGCGCGCGCAGGCGGAGCGCCTGATCGCCGAGCGGGAAGTCCGCGCCACACTCTCGGCCGCGCAGCAGCAGGGCACAGCGGCCAGATACTTCACCACCGATATCACGGATCGGGCAGAGCTACGCAAGGTCCTCGACGAGGTGCGGCAAACCTTCGGGCCGATCGTCGGTGTTGTCCACGGTGCGGGCGTGCTTGCCGACAAACGGTTGGAAGACCTCGACGATGACCAGTTCGTCAGGGTGTTCAGCACGAAATTGGTTGGCGCGGAGGCACTTCTGGATGCGACGTCGTCCGACGATTTGCGGTTCATCTCGTTGTTCTCCTCTATCGCGGCGCGGGCAGGCAATGCCGGGCAATCCGCTTACGCCGCCGCCAACGCGACGCTGGAGACCATCGCGGCGCGGGAGGCTGCGCGCCGAGGCAGCGCGTGCGTAGTGCGCGCATTCGGCTGGGGCCCGTGGGACGGCGGGATGGTCGATGCAACGCTGAGGAGCCGGTTCTTGGACGCCGGGGTGGGCCTCATCCCGATCGACGAAGGCGCGGAGTTCTTCGCAGAGCAGGCGTTGTGTCGTTCATCGGCGCCCGCGGTCGTCGTCGCAGCGCCTGCGGAGGGTCGCCTCCGGGCGACGAGCCTGGAATGGGACGTGTCGACCGAAAACCTGCCGGTGCTCGAAGATCATCAGGTCCGCGGCCGTGTCGTGGTGCCGGTGGTGATCGTGCTCGACGCCGTGCTGCGCGCGGCACGCGGTCTGGTCGCGGAGGCATGCCCTGTCGTACGCGACTTTCAGGTGCTGTCGGGGGTCACGTTCGCGGCAAGCGAGAAGCAGGCTCTCACGCTCGCTTTCGATCCGACGGGCTCGTCGTACACCGTGACCATCTGTGACCGTGAGGGCCGCCCACGGTATCGCGCCATCTTGGATACGGAACCCGATGCGTCCCCGAACGTGTCGGTTCCGGAGATGTCCGGGTCGCCCTGGCCGATGAGTATTGACGACGCGTACGCGGATTACCTGTTCCACGGGCCGCGTTTCGCCGCCATCGAGAATCTGGATGGCTTCGGATCCGCCGGTGGCACAGGGAGCCTCAAGGGCCTGCACTATCTTGGGTGGCCGGAAAGCGACTGGGCGATCGATCCTGCCATTGTGGATGGTGGGCTGCAGTTGGGCCTGCTGTGGGCGAGTGCGCTTGGGCGCTCTCTCATGCTGCCGCAACGCATCGGAAGGGTTGTGCTCAACCGCCCGTTCCCCGAAAACGCCGTCGTGCGTTGTCGTTTCGCCGTGCGTCCCATCAATGACAAACGCGTCGACTACGACGTCGCGTTCGAAACCATGGATGGCGCGCGAGTCGCAGCGCTGGAGGGCGTGGAGTTTTACGCTGCAGGCCCCACGGCGGATGCGTCGGCGTGAGCGGTTTCGAGCCGGTCGCGATTGTCGGACGTAGCTGCGTCCTGCCCGGTGCGAGCACCCCGGAAGCGTTGTTCGAAGCGGCTCTCAGCGGGCGCTGCCTTCTTTCTCCCACCCCGAGCGATCACTGGCGTGGGGTGGCTCCCCAGACGCTGCTCGACAGCAGAGAACCGGGTTTGCGGGTTGCGTCGGCGACCGGAGGCTACGTGCGCGACGCGCCGTTACTGGCCCACATCGCCTCGAAAATCACTGATTTCGCGCAGCTTGACCCGATCGTCCATTGGCTCGCCCATTGCGTGCAGCAGGCGCTGGCCGGCCCGCTCGCGGAGTCGCGGACGGGGCTGATCGTCGGCAATCTGTCCTACCCGACGAGCCTGGGCGCCGCGTAGAAAGCGTGTGGAACGACGACGGCGAAGTTGATCCGCGCAACCGTTTTTCTTCGGGACTGCCGGTGCACCTCGTCGCTGAGGCGATGCAGATGACCGGACCGGCCTTCGCGCTCGACGCGGCGTGCGCGTCGTCGCTCTACGCGATCAAGCTGGCCTGCGACGCCTTGCAGGACGGTGAGGCCGACGTGATGCTCGCCGGCGGTGTCAATGGCGCCGACGATCTGTTCTTGCATCTCGGTTTCACTGCACTCCAAGCACTTAGCCCGTCGGGCCGGTCTCGTCCGTTTCACGCCGAGGCCGACGGACTCGTCCCAGCACAAGGCGCAGCTCTGGTCGCGCTGAAGCGCCTCGAGGACGCCGAGCGCTCAGGGGATCGAATCCTCGGCGTGATCGCGGGGATTGGGCTCTCCAACGATGGGCGTCAGAGCGGCCTTCTGGCACCCGCCGTAGCCGGCCAGAACCGGGCCATGACGGCAGCGTTGGAGCAGGCGGGTCTGGCACCTGCGGACATCGACTTCGTGGACTGTCACGCCACGGGTACAACGCTCGGCGACGCGACGGAGCTCGAAAGCATGCTCGCCGCGTACGGCGAAGTGCCGCTGATGTTGGGTGCGCTGAAGGGCAATCTGGGTCACACCATCACCGTGTCGGGCGCGGCAAGCCTGGTGAATGTGCTGTCCGCGATGCAGGCGTCCGTGTCTCCGCCGACACTGTGCGACAAGCCGACGGCGACGCTGAAGGAGACGCCCTTTACCCTGTCGACCACGGCGACGCCATGGGACGGGACGATCAAACGTGCGGCGGTCAGTAACTTCGGGTTCGGGGGCAACAACGCGCACCTGATCGTCCAGAATTACGTGGGCCCAAGCCGTCCGACGACGCGACACCCGCGGCCCTCGGGCGACGTCGTCATCTGCGGTATGGGTGTGGTGACGGGCGATGCGCGCGACGTCGGGTCGTTTCGTCGTCGTGCGCTTGGTCCCCCGGCGGAACCCACCCCGCTCCATACGGTTGAACTCGATCTAGCGGGGCTTGGTTGTCCGCCCAGCGAGCTCAAGGCCAGCCTCAGTCAGCAGACAGCGATGCTGGCCGCCGCCGCTCAGGCGCTCGAGCACGTCAGCACCGACTCGGAGCGGACCGGGGTAGTCGTCGGCATGGGGTGTGACGCCACCATCGTGCGTCATCGGTTGCGGGTGCAGCATGCCGACGACGACGAATGGCTGGCCGCCAACGAGGACGCCGCCCCGCGGCTGACCGCCGACCGCGTGGTGGGAACCATGCCGAACATCCCGGCCAACCGCATCCACGCGCAACGAGACTTTCGCGGGTTCGGCTTCACCGTGTCCAGTGAGGAACTCTCCGGGATCGCCGCGCTGCGGATCGGCGTGCGCGCACTGCGCCGCGGAGAACTCGACACTGTCGTCGCCGGTGCCGTCGACATGTGCTGCGAGCCGGTACATGCCCGGGCGTCGGATGCTCTTGCGGCCGGTGAAAGTGGGCCGCACGGTGACGCGGCGGTGGCGTTCGTTCTCAAACGGCGCGTAGATGCAGAGGCCGCAGGCGAAGAGATCATCGCCGTCGTCGATACCGAGGGCGTGGAAGCCGTGGCGGATGCGAACTTCGCCGCGGGACGGTTCGGCCGCACGCATGCGGCGAGCGCCGCCACCGAAGTCGCGGCGCGCGCGGCGGCGCTGCGCGCGCGGGTTCGAGTGGATCAAAGCGGGGCGCAGCCGGCGCCGGGCGGCAAGCGCGCGGCAATATGGCTCGAGTCGATAGGAGGCCGCGCCGACGGTATCACCGTGTCTGCGGCCGCCGGATCACCCGAGCCCTTGGCCGTCGGGACCGTTCCCGTCTCGGAACGCTACGCAGGCGATGGCAGGGGCGATCTGCAGGACCGCCTGGCGCGCCGCGAACCGGGTGGAAACGGGCCTGTGCGTTGCTCTTTGGTGGCTGACGGCGAGTCCACGTTGGAGGCACTCCGGCGTGAGGCAGTGCGGCGGCTGGATCGCGGCGAGACGCCTGCGGGCATTGGGGTCGCGTTCACCGACGCCCCGATCGCCGGAGAACTGGCCTTCGTGTTCACCGGAGCAGCGGCGACCTATCCGGGCGCGGGGCGCGATCTGTTGCTGGCGTGGCCGGAGATCGGCGACGCGCTAGCCCCGCGTTTTTCCGGCCTCAGCGACCTGGCGCGCGCACTGTACGGTGCCGGCATTGCAACGCTAGATCCGCGCGCGCAACTCACCGGCGGTGTGCTGGTCTGTCAGGTGCATGCAGAGTTTTCTCGCACGGTTCTCGGCCTCACTCCAAGTGCGGCCGTAGGCCTTTCGTCGGGCGAGACGAACGCCTTGTTGGCTTTCGGGGTCTGGCGCGACCTCGAGGCAATGCTCGACGAGATGGAGGCTTCGGGCTTCTACGGCGAACAGCTCACCGGCAGCTGTCGAGTGGCGGCGTCGGAATGGGGCCTGGGGGATCACGAACCGTCGCCTTGGGAGTGCTGGCGCGTCACTGCGCCCCGATCGTCGGTCGAAGAAGCTCTGGCCGCGGAACCACGCGCCTATATGACCATCGTCCAGGCACCCGACGACTGTGTGATCGGCGGAGATCCCGCGGCGTGCCGACGCGTGATCGACGCGATTGACGGCGCACGTGCGATGCCACTGGGTCTCGACATGGTCGTCCACTGCCGCGCGATGACACCGTTCGTGGACGCGTGGCGGCGCATCCACACCCGGGAAACCTATGGTGTGCCCGTGCCGGGCGTGCGTTTTTACACCAACGCCGGCAACCGTGCGTATACGCCGACGCGGGACGCGGCAGCCGAAGCGATCACGCAGCAAGCACTTGAGCCGATCGACTTTCCCGCGACGGTGCTCCGAGCGTGGGAGGACGGCGTTCGCGTTTTCGTCGAGCACGGGCCTCGCGGCATTCTGACCGGGGCGATTCCGAAGATCCTTGGTGATCGCCCGCATGTGGCGGTGGCGCTGGACGCCCAGGAACGGCGGGGGATTCGCGCGCTCGCCGAAACCGTGGCCAAGCTTTGGGTCCACGGGCTGCCGGTCCGCATCGAAGCTTTCGATGCGCGCATGCAACAGCTGCGCGAGCAAGTTGTCCCTCTGTCGTCGGACAACGCCCGCAAGCTGACGCTGGCCGCCCACCGACCGGACATCGTCTCAACACCCGAGGCGTCCAGGAATGCGCCCGTTCCGATGCCGGGGTTGGACGCTGGAAGTTTTCAACACATGCCACCGGCGCCGCCCTATCCCGCACCGCTCGTCCTCACGCAACACGTTCTCACCGAAAGCGAAACGGGCCCGGGCGTAATCAGCCACAAGGCGGTCGCTGCAGTCAGCGACAAGACGGCCGCTGCGCTGAATCTGGTTGCGTCGGTGAGCGAGGCTCATGCGGTGTTCGTCGAGCGACAGGCGCAGGCGCACGCGTCTTTCTTGAAAGCGCGTGGTGCGCTTTTCGCGGCGGCAACGGGTCGGCAGAGGCAGCTCCCTGCGGATCCGCCGAGCGCTCCCGCGGCGGTGACGCCGGTGACGCAACGGTCGAGGCCACTGCCGCCTGCGGATCCGCCGAGCACGGCCGCGCCGGTGACGCCGGTGACGCAACCGCCGCTATATACCCGCGCCCAACTCGAAACCCTTGCCGGAGGGAATATTTCGGAGGTATTCGGGCCGCTGTTTGCCGAGCTGGACCAATACCCGCGCCTGGTGCGCATGCCGCAACCGCCGCTGCTTTTGGCCGATCGCGTGATGAGCATTGACGGGGAACCCGGTTCGATGGGCACGGGTCGGATCGTCACGGAGACTGATGTAAGCCCGGACGCCTGGTACATGCACGCCGGCCGGATGTCGCCGGGCGTTGTGATCGAGTCCGGCCAAGCCGACCTGCTGCTCGCGTCGTGGCTGGGAGCCGATTTCACCAATCGCAGCGAGCGCGTTTACCGCCTGCTCGGCTGTGATCTGAAGTTCATGGGCGAACTGCCGCGAGGCGGCGAAACGCTGTGCTACGACATCCACATCGACGGCCACGCGAAAACTGGTGCAACGCGGCTGTTCTTCTTCCACTACGACTGCTATATCGACGATCGGCTGATGATCTCGGTGCGAAACGGGCAGGCCGGGTTCTTCTCCGACGAGGAACTGAGCCAGTCGGACGGTGTGTTGTGGGAGGCTGCTGCGGACGCCCCGCGCGACGGCGCACGGCGAGACGAGCCGCCCTGTGTAACGCAAAAGCGTTCGTTCGACCGCGGGGACGTCGACGCGTTCTCTCAGGGACGCGCGTTCTCGTGCTTTGGGAGCGGCTTTGAAATGGCGGCTCCGCACGTGCGCACTCCGGCGATTCCGGGCGGGAAGCTGCGGCTGATCGACGAGGTCGTTGCGTTCGATCCCGAGGGTGGTCCGTGGGGTCGGGGTTACCTTCGCGCCACGGCGGTCGTGTCGCAGAACGCCTGGTTCTACGACGGGCACTTCAAGAACGATCCCTGCATGCCTGGGACGTTGATGGCAGACGCGGCTACCCAGGCATTGTCTTTCACCATGGCTGCGTACGGCTTCACTATCGACCGCGACGGCTGGCGGTTCGAACCGGTGCCGGATGAGACGGCGCGCTTCGTCTGTCGAGGGCAAGTGACACCGGACTCAGCCCACATCCTCGATTACGAGGTGTTCGTCGAAGAGATCATCGACGGACCAACGCCGACGGTCTTTGCGGCGCTGTTATGTCGCAGTGACGGTTTCAGGGTGTTCCATTGCCGACGCTTCGGGTTGCGCCTTGTCCCGGATTGGCCGGTGCCGTCGGAGGTGCCTGGGCCGGCGCGAACCGTCGGGAACTCGCGCGACGTGCGCTGCGATCGCGGCGCGCTGCTGGCCAGCGCGCGTGGCAGGCTTTCCGATGCGTTTGGCGTTCTGTACGCCCCATTCGACGGCGCACGTCGCGCGCCACGCTTTCCCGGGGAGCCGTACCATTTCGTTTCGCGCATCGTCAGCGTCGACGGCGCGCCGGGGACGCCGGTTAAAGGCGGTGCGGCCGTCACGGAATACGACGTCCCCGCAGACGCGTGGTATTTCGCGGACGCTAATTCTGCGGCTGTCCCGTTGTCGGCACTGATCGAAATTTTGCTGCAGCCCTGTGGCTGGCTTGGTTCCTACATGGGATTCGCCGCCAATCGCGCCGACGATGTGATATTCCGCAATCTTGACGGCGCTGAGGTCGTGCTGCACAAGAAGGCGGGTGTCGGGGTGCTGCGGGTGACATCGCGCCTGGAACGGTTCGTAGAGTCCGGCTGGTCGACAATCGTCTTTTTCGACGTCGTCTGCACGCAAGGCGACGACCTCGTCATGTCGATGAAGCCGGCGTTCGGATTCTTTAGTCCAGCTGCACTCGAAACCCAAGTCGGCCTGCCCGCGGGGCCCGAAGTGGTGGCGGGCCTCTCAGCGGCGGCGCCGGTTTCCCTGCCTTACCAAGCCGATGGATTGTCCGGTGCCCCGTGGCTTGGACGGGGAAAACTGCAGTTGATCGATCGAGTGCACTTCTGGCCCGGCGGGGGGGCAGGCGGTCTGGGACGGCTCGTCGCGGAGGCCGACGTTGATCCCGAGGCGTGGTTCTTCAAGGCCCATTTCTTCCAAGATCCGGTGCAGCCCGGTTCCCTGGGCCTGGAGGCCATACAACAGGCGGCTCGCGCGGCGGCTCGGCTCTCGGGATTGGCAGACGGCGACGGATTCGAGTTCGAACCCGTCGCTGTGGGCCAGCCGTTCAGCTGGAAGTTACGCGGCCAAGTGTTGCCGACCAACACGCGAACCCGAACCGAAGTCGAAATCCTTTCCACGACAAGAGATGACCGCGGTGTCCTGATTCTGTTTGAGGGCGCTTTCTGGGTCGACGATCTCCGGATCTATGAAACGCGTGGAATGGGTGTTCGAGTCGTCGAGCGGTCGTGCGGGCCCAATAGACCGGCCACGATCGCGCGATGAGGGGAATCATCTTGGCGGGGGGGTCGGGTACGCGCCTCCACCCGATCACGCTTGGAGTTTCCAAACAGCTGATCCCCGTGTACGACAAGCCGATGGTGTATTACCCGCTGTCAACGCTGATGCTGGCGGGTATCCGTGACATCTTGGTGATCACGACGCCGCACGACGCGCACAGTTTCGAGCGGCTGCTGGGCGACGGATCGCGGTTCGGAGTATCGATCACGTTCGCCCAACAGCCATCGCCGGACGGGCTGGCGCAGGCGTTCACCATCGGCTCTGGGTTCATAGGGACCGACAGGGTCGCACTGGTGCTGGGTGACAATCTGTTGTACGGGCCGGGCGTAGGTACCCAGCTCAGGTGCTTCGCTGATGTCGACGGTGGCGCGATCTTCGCTTACTGGGTGGCAGAGCCCTCCGCATACGGGGTGGTGGAATTCGATGCCAGCGGAGTGGTGGTGTCCCTGGAAGAGAAACCAAAAGCCCCAAAGAGCAACTACGCGGTACCGGGGCTGTACTTTTACGACAACGACGTAGTGGCGATCGCGCGGGACCTTACCCCTAGTGCGCGTGGAGAGTACGAGATCACCGATGTCAACTGCGCCTACCTGCAGCAGGGCCGATTGCGCGTGCAGGTGCTGCCACGTGGGACCGCGTGGCTGGACACCGGGACTTTCGACCAGATGACCGACGCCGCCGACTACGTGCGCACGATGGAACGACGGACCGGTTTGAAGATCGGGGTGCCCGAGGAAATCGCTTGGCGGCAGGGCTTTCTCACGGATGACGAGCTGCGTATACGTGCCGCGACGCTGGTCAAGTCAGGCTACGGCGCGTACCTGCTGGATCTGCTCGAAAGGGGTAGCTAGTGGCTCGGCTTCTCGTGACCGGAGGTGCCGGTTTCATCGGATCCAACTTCGTGCATTACGTGGTCAATCACACCGACCATCACGTCACGGTGCTGGACAAACTCACCTACGCCGGCAACCGCGCGTCGCTGTCTGACCTGCCCGAGAGACGGGTGAACTTCGTCCATGGCGATGTCGCTAACGCCGAACTTGTCGACGAATTGGTGGCATCTGCCGATGGGGTCGTGCACTATGCCGCAGAAACACACAACGACAACTCACTTGATTACCCGCAGCCATTCTTGCACACCAACGTGATAGGAACGTTTACTCTTCTCGAGGCAGTCCGGAAGCACAATATCCGATTTCACCATGTCTCCACTGACGAGGTATACGGTGACTTGGCGCTGGAAGATCCGTGCAGGTTCACCGAATCCAGTCCGTACAACCCGTCTTCACCGTACTCCTCGACAAAGGCTGGCAGCGACCTGTTGGTGCGAGCGTGGATCCGATCTTATGGAATTGCAGCAACGATTTCGAATTGCTCCAACAACTACGGTCCATACCAGCATGTCGAAAAGTTCATTCCACGACAGATCACAAACATTCTGTGGGGTATTCGTCCGAAACTGTACGGCGAGGGTCGTAATGTGCGCGACTGGATCCACGCCGATGATCATTCGTCGGCGGTGCTGCAGATCTTGGAGCAAGGCCGGATCGGAGAGACATACCTCGTCGGCGCCGACGGCGAAAAGGATAACAAGACCGTCGTCGAATTGATCCTGACCATGATGGGTCAGGATGCTGATGCATACGACAACGTCACGGACCGCACTGGTCACGATCTGCGCTATGCAATCGACGCTACGAAACTGTGCACCGAACTCGGGTGGCGGCCTCGGTATCGTGACTTCGAGCAGGGCCTGTCGGTGACTATCGAGTGGTATCGCGACCACGAGGACTGGTGGGCGCCGGCTAAAGACGCCACAGAAGCGTTCTACGCCCGACTCGGGCAATGACGGAGGAGCGCAAGCGATGACGGAACTCGGCAAGACGTTGCACGCCATAGCCACGCCTATTCCGGGGCTGACGGTGTGGGAGCTGCCCGTTCACGGTGACAGCCGCGGGTGGTTCAAGGAGACCTGGCAGCGCGCGAAAATGGTGGCCGCCGGAATGCCGGACTTCGGGCCGGTACAAAACAACATCTCCTTCAACGAATCAGCGGGCACCACGCGCGGTATCCACGCCGAACCCTGGGACAAGTTCGTCTCGGTGGCGAACGGACGGATATTCGGAGCGTGGGTCGACATGCGTTCCGGCCCAACGTTTGGGACTGTGTTCACCATCGAGCTCGATCCATCGCGTGCGGTCTTTGTGCCTCGCGGAGTTGGAAACTCATTTCAGACGCTCGAGCCGAATACCGTCTACACCTACCTCGTCAACGATCACTACTCACCTGACGCCCACTACCCATCGGTGAACCCTGCCGACGAAACCCTCGCCATCAACTGGCCGATTCCGCTCGAGAAGGCCGAACTGTCGGCGAAGGACCGCGCCCAGGCCGGCCTGGCCCAGCTCGTCCCTGTTCCGCCGCGCAAGACCTTGGTCCTCGGCGCCGGCGGGCAACTGGGCCACGCTTTGCGCGAGGCGTACGCTGACGCGCCTCACGTCGAGTTCGCCGAACGCGCCGATCTCGATCTCGCCTCCGGTGATCTTGGTTCGGTGCGCCCCTGGCGGGGTTACGACACGATCATCAATGCCGCGGCCTACACAGCTGTCGACGCGGCTGAGACTGCGGAAGGGCGTGTTGCGGCGTGGGCCACCAACGTCACCGGTGTCGCCGCGCTGACGCGCGTCGCGGCCGACCACGGCATCACCCTTGTGCACATTTCCAGTGACTATGTGTTCGACGGCGCCGCAACGCGGCCTTACCGCGAGGGCGACGCCGTGGCCCCGCTCGGCGTATACGGACAGACGAAGGCTGCCGGTGATCAGATCGTGGCCACCTTGCCGCGTCACTACATCGTGCGCACGTCGTGGGTGATCGGCGACGGGCGCAATTTCGTGCGCACCATGTTGTCTCTCGCCGCCAGAGGGGTTGACCCGTCCGTGGTCAACGACCAGTTTGGACGCTTGACATTCACCTCGGAACTCGCCCGAGCGATCCGGCACCTCACGCAGACGCGCGCGCCGTACGGAACGTACAACGTGAGTGGTGCCGGGTCGGTTAGTTCATGGGCGGACGTGGCGCAACGGACATTTTCTCTGGCTGGCCACGATCCGAATCGGGTGACCGGAGTTTCCACCGCCGTGTACTTCGGCACGGCTGCAGGCCCTGTTGCGCCGCGCCCGGCCAGCAGTGTTCTGGACCTGGCGAAAATCGAGTCCACTGGATACAAACCCGTGGACGCTGACGAGATGCTGGTGAACTACGTTCGGTTGGAAACCCGCCAGACGTACGAGAGCGCCACCGGATAGCGAGCCTCAGATGCTGGATCCTGCCTGACCTTCGAAACGATGATGGCGCAAGCACTTACAACCGTCAGCGCGCGGCGGTCGCGGTGAAATGTGCTACGGCGCCGGAGGGTTGGAGGCGATCGACTGTCAGTCCGGCATCGGTGAGCCAGCGGCGTAGCTCGTCGAGCGTGCCGCAGACGCCGAAGTGACCTGCGCGGCGAAAGGCGCGGATGCCCAGATCCTGACGCAACCCGGCGCCGCGTACAAGCGAGTCGCCGACCAGCCGGCCGCCCGGCTTGAGGCAACGGGCGATCTCGCGGACAGCGGCGGCCGGGTCAGGAAGACAGTGCAAGCCGTTGAAGGACACGCACAGGTCGAACGCCTTGTCGTCGAACGGCATCCGCTCGATGTCGGCCTCGGTGAATTCGATGTCGTACCGGCCGAGGTCGGCGGCCCGCCGGCGGGCGCGGGTGAGCATGTAAGTCGAGATATCGGCGGCGACGTAGCGCACGTGCTGGTCGGAGCGCAGGCCGCGCAATGCCAACCCACCGCCGCACGGGACGTCGAGGACCGCCGAGCCGTCGGGCAGGTCCCCGATGAGACCGATACTGTCGTAAAGCACGCGGGTGTCAGTCCCCCACAACGCGAGTCCGGCGGGCCTGGCAAACCATTCGCGTTCCACCCCGTAGTCGTAGACGGCGCCACTGATTCGGTCGAGGACGGTCCGCTCGCCCCAGATCGACCGCTGATCTGCCATGTCTCCACTCTCGCGCCGCGCCGTAGGGCTGTCAACGTAACGATTGCGGATCGAATCGATGGTGACGCCATTCCCTGACTTTTTGGTTCTGCCCGAAGCAATTTCGTGGCTCGTCGCCGATGTTCGTCACGTTCAGGCCGAGGCCGACGATGGGGATGCGGTTTTTGAGGTGGTTTGCTGACTGTGTGACAGCAGTGAGAACAGTGATCGGCAACCACCTGCTGAGCGGGCACTTAGCACAATGACCGTGCTGGCGTAACACAGAATTAACAGCCGGAACCTACGCTGCGGTCATGGATCGGCAGAAGGAATTCGTGCTGCGGACGCTGGAGGAACGCGATATCCGCTTCGTCCGGTTGTGGTTCACCGACGTGCTCGGATACCTCAAGTCGGTCGCGATTGCCCCCGCCGAACTGGAGGGCGCGTTCGAGGAGGGCATCGGCTTCGACGGCTCGGCGATCGAGGGCTT
>Ga0207687_10001951_pt1 | contig 14193 bp, 9 predicted proteins | sample KBSM54metaG_FD_184399 | JGI IMG/M metagenome (GOLD analysis project Ga0207687, IMG submission 184399) | Miscanthus rhizosphere microbial communities from Kellogg Biological Station, Michigan, USA - KBS M5-4 metaG (SPAdes) (version 2) | ecosystem: Host-associated > Plants > Roots > Rhizosphere >...
CGGATTCATCGCCGTCACCGATCGCGTGATCCTCGCCGGAAACGCGGCGGGTGTGCACGTCATCGACTCCACGCCGCGCGCGCATCAACGCTGCTTCCGCGCCGATGACACGACGTACATCGCAACGACGTCGCTGCTGCGCGTCGACGGCGAACGTCTCACCACGGTGGTGCCGTCGCTCGACATCGACGCGGTGGTCAGCGAGGGGAACGGACGTCTTCTCGCCGTGGTGCGCGCCGCGGGACTGGTCGCGATCGACGACGGCGTTGCCACTCCCCTCACCACCGACGCCGCGGTGTGGCTGAAGGAAAAGCGCGCCGCCGACGCGGTCCGCCTGGCGGATGGCCGCATCGCCATCACCACACCCGAGGACGGCGTCGCGATCATCACCGCCGAGGGAAAACTCGACCAGATCATCGACCACGCCGCGGGCGTGCCCGACGACGTGATCCGCGCGGCGTTCGTCGATCGCGAGGGCTCGCTCTGGCTCGCCGCGTCCGACGGCTCGATCGCGCAGATCGATCTCGCCTCGCCGCTCACGGTCTGGGATTCACGCCTCGGCATCCGCGGATCGGCGCGCCAGGTGTTCCGCTGGAACGGCCGCATCTACATCACCAACTCGCACGGACTCTTCGCCATCGATCGCGAACGGATGCCGGTGCGCCGCGTCCTTCCCGCCAGCTCCGGCTCGGCGTGGTTCATGGCCGAGGTGCCGGAAGGGCTGCTGGTCACGACGTCGAACGGCATCTTCGTGCTCGATCGCGGCGAGCGCGCGACGCTGATCGAGGGAACGGATCGCACCGGCGGCTACGGCATGCTCCGCCCCTCCTTCGATCCGTCGCATGTGTTCTTCGGTTGCCGCAGCGGCCTCGGCGTGCTGCGCCACGACGGCAACGGCTGGAAGCTCGAGCGGATGATCGACGGCGCGCCGCCGTACGTGCGCGACCTCTTCGAGGAGGACGGCGCGATCTGGGCGGGGACGACATTCGACGGCGTCCTGCACATCGACGACGCCGGCTCCCCGCACCCGCGCCTCACACGCGTCGGAGCAGGCGAGATGCACGCGCAGCTCGTCGGCGGACACGTCGGATTCGTCGACGTCGAAACGCATCGCTTCTCCCGGCCCGACGGATTGCGGATCGTCGACGACCCGCAGGTCAACAGCCTGCACATCCCGGGCGGCTATTTCCGGATGGCGGAGGACCCGCAGGGCAACCTCTGGCTGAACACCATCCCGCCGCGCGTTTTCCGGCGGCGGCCGCAAGGCGGCTGGTCGCCGGAGGGCGAGCCACTGGTGAGCATCGCCGTCAACGACATCCAATCGATTACCTGCGACGCGGACGGCGTGATCTGGCTCGGCTCGAACCGCGGCATGTTCCGTTACGACTCGCACGCAGGCGCGAAGCCGGTGACGCAGCCGGCGCCGCTCATTCATCGCATCGACGCGGTCGGCACGGTGCGCGACGGCCGCACGCTGCGCCACGATTTCCGCCGCCTGCGCATCGAGTTCGCGCCGGTGTCGTATCACGCCGGCGTGATGTTCTCGTACCGGCTCGAGGGGATCGACGCCGACTGGAGCGCGTGGAGCAACGAGACGTTCGTCGACTTCACGAACCTGAGCGGCGGCGACTACGCGTTCCGCGTCCGGGCGCGCGCTCCCGAGGGTCCGATCAGTCCCGAGACGCGGTGGACGTTCAGCGTGCTGCCGCCGTGGTACGCCACGCGCGCGTCGTTCGCGCTGTGGGTCATCGCGCTGGCCGCGATCATCATGCTCATCGTCTGGATCCGCACGCGCGCCCTGCACGTGCAGGCAGAGCGGCTGCGCGCGCGGATCGAGGAGAGGACGCAGGAGCTGAACGAGAAGAACGAGCTGCTGCAGCAGGCCAACGCGCGGCTGGAGCGGCTGTCGTTCTTCGACGAGCTGACCGGCATCGCCAACCGCCGCTACTTCCAGCGGCTGATCGCAGAGGACTGGCAGAGCGCGTTGCGCGACCGGAGCTCGCTGGCGCTGATCATGATCGACCTCGATCACTTCAAGGAGCTGAACGACACGCGCGGCCATCGCGCGGGCGACGAGTCGCTGCGCCGCGTCGGCGAATTGCTGGGGACGACGATCCGCCGCAGCGGCGACCTCGCGGCGCGTTACGGCGGCGAGGAGTTCGCCGTGCTCCTCGTCGGAGCCGAAGAGAACGCCGCGATGCAGATCGCCGAGCGGCTGCGCGCCGGGATCGCCCAACTGGCCATTCCGTACGACGAAAGCGGCACGCGGACGCTCACCGCCAGCTGCGGCGTCGCGGCGATGATTCCGTCCGCGCGCGGCGTCCCCGACACGCTGATCGAACAGGCCGACGAGGCGCTGTACGCGGCGAAGAACGCGGGGAGAAATTGCGTGAAGGCCAACGTAGGACAACCTCTCAGGTTGTCCGGGACGAGCTGAGAGCTTGTCCTACCAGCGCGGTTCCATCGCCACCTGGAACCGGGCGTGACTGCCGGCCTTACGCGAGATGAAGCCGATCTCGATGCTGTTGAAGGCCTCGGATTCCTGCAGCTTTTCGACGAACAACGCGGCGTCATCCATCGACGGAGTTTCGAACTCGCCGAGGATCAACGTGCCGCCCACCGAGTGAATCTCGATCACCTGCATGCCGGGGACGAACGCCGACATCAGCGCGCGCTTGGCCTCGGCCGGAAGCGGCGCGTTCGCGATCTTGTCCTGCGACGACCGGATCTTCATCGGCTGCGCCACGCGCGGGTGATCGCCTTTCGCGCGCAAAACCTTCGTCGTCAGGTTCGCTTCGATGTCGGTCGTCCGCCCGGAAGTCACCGTCGCCTTGCCCTGGATGTTGCGCGATGTTCCGCAGGAGACGCCGATGTCGTACGAGCCGGGAAGCAGGTCGTAGAAGCCGGCCACGGAGTCGACGATCGGCTTTTCCGTTTCACCGAGCGTGACGACGCAATCCTTCTCCTGCGAGACGAGCTTGATCTCGATTCCGCCGTTGCGCGTCGCGCCCGACCGCAGCGCCAGCGACGACACCGTGACGGTGGTCGTCTCCGCCTTTGCCACCTTGACGCGCGTGGCCGAGGTGGAGCCGCCCATCTCGAAGCGCACTTCGTGGACTCCGACCTTCACCTTCTGCAGCCAGAGGCCGCTCTCTTCGATCGACGAGACGCCGGCGCGCACGCCGTCGAGGTAGATGACGATGCCGGGCTCGGTGCGGATGAAGATGTCGCCCGTATCGGATAAAACCGTGGCTACCGCCAGAAGAAGGGACAGGGGAAACACTTCAGGAGATTATCATCGTCGTCTGCGCATCGCACACTTATCGGCCGAGGTCACCCCCTTCGCCAAGAGCGGCGGCCTCGGCGACGTGGCCGGCGCGTTGCCGAAAGCCCAGGCGGACCTCGGCCACGACGTCACGGTCTGGATGCCGCTTTATCGCGAAGCGCGCGAGCGGATGCGCGACGCCGAACTCGTGACCGACGGCGTGCTGCGCACCGTGCTCCCGGGCTCCGAGGTGCCGCTGTTCCTCATCGCCGCGGACGAATTCTTCGATCGGAAGCACATCTACAGTCCGGCGCCGTCGGGGCAGGACGACGGGATCGTCCGCTACGGCTACTTCGTCCGCGCCGTGTTCGCGGCGATGCACAAACTGTGGAACGCGCCGGAGATCCTGCACGCGCACGACTGGCACACCGCGCTCGCGCCGATGGCCCTGGCGTGGGACCGTCCGCGCGACTGGATCTTCAACGACACGAAGAGCGTCCTGACGATCCACAACCTCGCCTACCAGGGCATCTACCCGGCTTCGATGTTCGGCGCCCTCGGCCTGCCGCACGACGCGCTGCCGGACACGGAGTTCGACGGCGCGATCAATCTGATGAAGGGCGGCATCGTCGCCGCGGACGTGATCACGGCGGTGTCGCCGACGTTCGCGCGCGAGATCACGACGGCGTCCGGCGGCTTCGGACTCGATCCGATCCTCCGCATGCGCAGCGACCGGCTGGTCGGCATCGTCAACGGCATCGATCCGCTGACCTGGAATCCGTCGACCGACCCGAAGATCGCGCATCACTACGACGTCCATTCGATCGAAGGAAAACTCGAAAATCGAAAAGCGCTGCTCGAAATGGTGGGGATGGATCCGGACGACCGCGGCTTCGTGGTCGGCGTGATCGGCCGCCTGACGCGCCAGAAAGGCTTCGACCTCCTCTTCCCTGCCCTCGGCGATCTGATCGGCGCCGGCATCCGCTTCGTGATGCTCGGCTCCGGAGAGCCGGAGCTCGAGCAGCAGATGCATCGCTACTCCGGCGGCCGCTTCTGGGCGTACGTCGGATTCCAGGACGATCTCGCCCATCGCATCGAGGCCGGCGCGGACGCCTTCCTGATGCCGTCGCGCTTCGAGCCGTGCGGCCTCAATCAGCTCTATTCGCTTGCCTACGGCACGCCGCCGATCGTCCGCCGCACCGGCGGCCTGGCCGACACCGTGATCGGATACGACGGCCACAACCGCGAGCACGCCACCGGCTTCTCGTTCGACGACGCGACGCCCTCCGCGCTGCGCGACACCGTGCTCTGGGCCCTGCGCTGCTACCACGACCCGGTGCTCTGGACACAGATCGCGGTCAATGGCATGTCGCAGGACTACTCGTGGAAGCACTCCGCGGAGATGTATTGCGAGGTGTACCGCAGGATACGCGGTTGAGGCGGCGTCACGGCAGTGCGGCGTCGTACGTGTTCACGCCGGAATGGAGATCGATCCCCGTCCTCAACTTCTCGATGTACGCGCTCGACGTGAAGACCAGCGTGTAACGACCGGGCGGCACGCGCGCGATCGAGTAATGCCCGTAGTTGTCGGTCTCGCCGCTGCCGACGATGTCGCCGTTCGCCGCGATGAGACCGATCCGCACACCGGCCGCCGCGTACCCGCCCGCGTACGTCATCGTGCCGGTGAGCGTGGCCCGCACCGCGCCACCCGAGGGGTCGGTCGGGGAACCGTTGCAGGAGACGAGGACGAGGAAAAGGGAGAGGGAGAGGAGGGACCGGGTCATTGGGCTTTGATACGGGCGGGAGGGGGAGGGCGTCCAGTTACTTCCCGTTCAGCAGACGAAGATCGAAGGTGAACGCCTTCGCGCGAGCACGCTTGATCCGACGGAACGCCTCGTGTTTGGGATTGAGCAGATAGTTCCGTTCGTGTTCGATGATCGCACTGGGGACAGCGAGAATCGGTGTGTCACCATCTCGAATCCATGCATTGCCGATCTGTTGCAGCTCCAGTGGTGCGGGTGACCGCCGCCAATCGGACGGCAGGCGACCGGCATCGAGCTCCATGACGAGCGATTCGTCGAACGTGCACGCGATCAGGACAAACCGGGCCGCAAGTTCCGAACGCTGCACATTCGCGAACACCTCCAGGAGGGCCAGCGAAGCTGTCGCGGAGCAGTAGACCATCGGCGTTCCCGGCGAGTTCCAGCGTCCGCCGAAAAGCCGCGCGCCTTCGCCGTCGAACGCATGCCTGGCGAAGCTCTTCTTCAGCAGACGCCACGCGGTGATCACGAGAAAACGCCGTGCTCGATCCGGCCGATCAGGTTTTCGACCTCGCGCGCTCCTACTTCCGTGCGCGCTACGTCGAGCGGCGGGATCCCGCCGAGGGCGCGTTGCGGCGTCTTCAGCCAGTCGACCGCGGCATCACGGTCTCCGTCGAAGAGCTCGATCGCTCGCCCGAGCACGCGCGCCGCGCGAAGAATGCGGTCCGATTCGTCAGGGGCGAACGATCCCTGCTGCTTTCGTCGCGTCAAAGTACGCGGCGCCAGCTGCAACCACGCCGAAACGTCGTCCGCCGACAGGCCGGCATTCTGCCGCAGCCGTTCGAACGTGTCGTATGCGAATCCCTCCTGCACGGCTCGTAGCAGATGCGGCCAGTCGAACTTACGAAAGCCGAGCAATGAGGCGTAGTCGAACGGCATCGCCCTAATGCCCCGCCGAACGCCGCCTCACCGTCACCGTCCCGGTCGGGATGATCGGCGTCACGACGCTCACCGACGGCAGGGCGGAGCCGGGCGTGAGGGCGTGGGCCTGCGTGTCGCCGGTCTTGTTGTCCATCGCCACTGCGGTCGCGGCGACGCGCGCGGCGCCGCTGGTGGCCAGCACGACGACCTGCACGTTCGTGCGGTCCTTGCGGCGCTCGGGCGCGTCGAGGCCGAGCTCGGCGAAGACGGTATCGAGCGTGAGCTGTTGATTGGCGCCGATGGCGAAGTCCTTCTGCGCGATCGGCGTGGTGCGGTTGCCGGCTTCGTACAGGCGGACCGTGAGCGCGCCTGACGCGCCGCTCACTTCGTTCAGCACGAGCATCCAGCGCGAGCCGCGCGTGGCGTCGGTCGACTGCTCCAGTCCGTCGTAGAAGAGCGGCCGTTGCGACAGGAGTGTCGCGCCGGTCAGCAGATCGGACGCGGTCGTCGGCAGCGGCAGCGCCGTCGACGGCGCGGTCGACGTCGGATTCGTTTTCTCCAGCACCGCCGTCACGCGTCCGCCGTTGGTCGACGACACAGCCATGCTGCCCGGCACCGCGCTCCCGAGGTTGAAGAGATTGGCGACGACGTCGTGGAAGACGATGCTGACGCCGCCCGGCACGGTGAACGACTGCGTCTGCCCGTTCTGCACGCCGCTGGCGAGCCGGAAGAGCGCGTTGAACGTGGAGCTGAGGCCCGACGGCGCGGAGAAGATCACTTCGGTCTTGTGCGTCGTCGGGATGACCGGAACGACTGTGGTCACGGAGGGCGCCGTGTCGTCGGGCGCGATCATGCGCCGCGCGAGCGTCGCCGCGCCGGCAGGCTGCGTGAAGGTCGCGGCGAGCGACACTGCGCCGCGCTCGCCGGCGGCATCGGAGATCGTGCCGAGGGCGACGACACTTCCGCCGCTGCCGTTCGCGACGCTCACTTCGACGCGGCCTCCGTCGATCGCCGCCGCATTGACCGCCGCGGCGAGATCGTCGACGCGCATGAAGCCGTAGCGAGGCACCGACACGTTCACTGCGCCGAGGCGCGTGCCGTTCGGAGCGAAGACCGTGGCGGTGACCTGTGCGGAATCGACGCCGGTCGTTTCGACCAGCGTCAGCGCGGTCGCCGCGCCGGGATTCTTCATCACGCCGATGAGCGTCTGCGGCGATCCGGCGCGCGCGCCGGCGCCGCGGGCGACGATCGGCATCGTGTACGACGTCCCCGCGCCGAGGGCCAGGATGGAGGAGCTCACGCTGACGAAACCGAGGCGCTCGCGCGGCAGGCGCACTTCGATCGAGCCGCGCGCAGGACGCGTGGCGTTGAAGATCTGCACCAGCGGATCGGTCAGCGTGGCGACGTCGTTCGGCGGCACAACGACGATCGCGCGCCGCACCTGCGTGGCGTCGAAGCCGTCGGCCGATTGCGGCGTGTAGGTCAGCTCGACCTGCACCGCTTCGCCGCCGATGTTCGTGATCCACAGGCGCGACGCGACCGGCGTTCCGGCCGACGACACGCGGCTCACGACCTCGGGGATGATGAGCGTCGAATCGCCCGGATCGAGCCGGCTGGAGCGGCCGTTCGCCACAGAGAGCGTGTCGTTGTCCTGCACCAGCAGGCGCGCGGAGCCGCCGTCCTTCGTCCGCACCGTGAAGTACGTGTAGCGCGGCAGCGCGGAGCCGCCCGGCGCGCGGCCGCGGCGCGTGTTGAGGTTGATCGTGCGCGAGCTGTTCGGCGCCAGCGGCGACGAGTTCCAGCCGCTCTCCGGCACGAGCCAGACCTCGGGGCCGATCTCCGCCGCCAGCTCCATCGGCGTCGAGCCGGGATTGGTGACGGTGATCGAAAGCGGCGGGCGCTGCGCGTCGTCGCCGTTCGCGGCGAACGGCGCGAACGCCGCGTAATCGGCCGGAGCTCCGGCGATGCGGAACTGCGGAGCGGTGGATCCGCTGCCGCCGACCTTGAGGTTCACGAACGCGTACGGCGTCACCGCCAGCGGCCTGCCGGTGGCGGCGGCGAAGATGACTCCTTCGTACGACGCCGCGACGTCGTTGCGCGGACCGGAGTAGCGGATCTCGAACGTGTGCGGCGCATGCGGCTGCAGCGTGACGAACGCGGCGTCGCTGCCGGTCGGATCGACGATGCTGAAGAACGGCGGCGCGCCGCCCAGTTCCTGCCGTCCGACGATGACCTGCAGCGGAGTGGAGGCGAGATTCTCGAGCGTGAACGTGCCGCGCAGCGCGTCGAAACGATCGCCGACCGCGCTGATCGCCGCCGCCGGCTGCACGGTGAAGACGACGTTCGGCGGAGCCTCGGTGACGGTGACCGAACGAACGTCGGACACCGGTCCCGGCTTCGTCGGATCGCACGCCGGCACAGCGCGGACGCGGTGGTAGAGCGTGCCCGGCGCGCCGGCCACGAACGCCGCGGCGCGCGACTGCGTGACCTGCGCGTCGAGGATCATGACGAACGTCGAACTGGTCGAGCGCTCGATGAGATAGCCGCCGCCCGCGTCGATCCCCTGCGCCGCGGACCAGACGACGGTGTAGGTCGAGCCGCTGGTGACCGAGGGTGGCGTGAAGCTGAACGCCGGCGCGGAGGGAACGGCGCAGGCGCGCGTGGTGAAGCTGACGATCGGCGTCTGCGGATTCGGATCGCATCCGACGGCCGTCACGCGCCAGAAGTACGTCGTGCCGGGACGCAGATCGGAGATGGTGAGCTGGTTCGTGGAGATGCCGGCGGCGAACGCCGGCGGCGGATTCGTGGTACCGAAGTCGACGTTGAAGCCGGTGGCGTTCGACGACGTCCACTGCAGCGTCACCGGCGAGGCGACGTCGATCGCGTTGTTCGCCGGCGATGCGATCGCCACGGAGACGCTCCCCGGCTGGCAGCCCTGGCCGACGCTGAACGAACGGACCGGCGTCGTGCTGGTGATCTGCGCGTCGCATGCGGCGTGGGCGACGACGAACCAGAACTGGGTGCCGCGCGGCGTGACCTGCAGCGACGTCGCGCTGATGCCGGAGGCGAAGAGCGACGGCGGATTGGCTGGCCCGAGGAAGACGTCGTACGTCGACGCGCCGGCGAGCGGCTGCCAGCTCAGCGTGACCGGCGACTGCACGTTCGCGCCGTTCGCGGGCGCGGTGGCGTCGAATGATCCGAGCGCGCATCCGCCGGAGGTCGAGAAGTTGGCGGTCGCTGAGGTCGCCGTCGCGCGCGGCGTGCAGAAGGCGTCGCCCTTCGCCACGATGCGCCAGTAGTAACGCGTGCCGCCGAGGAGGTTCGACGGCGTGAACGACGTGTCGGCGAGATCGGCCGCGAGGAGCTTCACCGGCGGATTGACCGTGTCGAGATAGAGGTCGTAGCGAAACGCGCCCGGCACGCTGCGCCACGACAGCGCGGGCGAGCGCGACGCGCCGTCGGCGGGCGTCGTGAGTCCGGGCGCGTCGAGCGAGCGGCAGGCGTAGACGGCTCGCACGCGGTTGTTGACGGAGTCGCTGACGAAGAGATCGCCGGCGGCGTTCAGCGCGATGCCGGAGAGCTCGTATCCGAGGTTCATCTTCGCGGCGGTGGCGGCGCCGTTGTCGCCGCCGAAGTCGCCGAGGTAGTACGCCAGCGCGGAGCCGGCCACGGTGCTGATCGTCTTCGTCTGCGCGTCGACTTTGCGCACGCTGTGATGGCCGTGGTCGGCGATGTAGAGATCGCCGTTGGTCTTGTTGATCGCGATGTGTTGCGGGAAGAACGTCGCCTGCGTGGCGGGAAGCCCGTCGCCGATGCCGTCCTGCGGATCGCCGCCGCCGGCGTACGTCGTGATCGTCTGCGTCCGGGCGTCGACGCGGCGGATGACGGCGTTGAATTGATCGGAGATGTAGAGATTTCCTTCGCCGTCGAGAGCGACGCCGACCGGCGTGTTGAGCTGCGCGGCGCTCGCCGCGCCGTTGTCGCCGCTGTAGCCGGCGGTGCCGGTGCCGGCGACGGTGGTCATCGCCTTCGACGCGGCGTCGACGCGGCGGACGACGTTTGCGTTGCGGTCGGCGATGAAGAGGTTGTCCGAGGAGTCGAAGGCGAGGGCCGTCGGATAGAGGTTGTCGGCCTTGATGTAGGTCGAGATCCTGCCGTTGCCGTCGACCTTCCAGACCCGGCCGCTGTGCGGATCGGCGGTGTAGAGGTTCTCTTTCGAGTCGAGCGCGATGTCGAGCACGCCGCCGATGGTCGCCTCGGTCGCGTCGAAGCCTTCCTGCTCCTCGGCGTAGAAACGGAACACTTTTCCGGCGACCGTACGAATCGTACCGTTGGCCGCGTCGATCTTCCGCACGACGGTGTTCGACGAGTCGGCGATGAAGATGTCGCCCTTCTTGTTCAACGCCAGGCCGAGCGGATTGGAGAGGACTGCTGCCGGGGCGACGCGGCCGTCGCCGATGAAATCTCCGCCGCCCGCGTAGAGCGCGATCTCTCCGGTCGCGGCGGTCCATTTCTGGATCACGCCGTTGGAGTCGTCTTCGATGTAGGCGTTGCCCGCGCCGTCGAACACGAGGCCGAAGACGAGGCCGAACGGCTCGGCGAGCGTGCTGATCACGCCGGTCGCCTTGTCGATGCGACGCACGCTGAAGCTCTGCCCGATATTGAGATTGCCCGCCGGGTCGAACGCGAGGGAAAGCGGGAGGTCGAGTTGCGCCGCGGTGGCCTGGCCGCCGTCGCCCGCCGAACCGTTCGTACCGGTGCCGGCGATCGTCGTGACGTTCAGGTTCTTGTCGAGCTTGCGGACGCGGTGATTGCCGGCGTCGGCGATGTAGATGTTGCCGTCGCTGTCCGCCGCCAGGCCGGCAGGCGCGTTGAACTTCGCGTCTTTGCCCGGACCGTCGGCAAAACCGGCGTTCGAATCGAGCGCCGACGGCCCGGCCGCGGTCTCGATGACGTTCGAGGTGAGATTGATGCGGCGGATGCGATTGCCGTTGTACGCGGCTTCGCCGAACCAGAGGTAGCCGCCGCTGATGACGACGCCGTAGGGCGAGAGGAGCACCGCCGACGCCGCCGGTCCGCCGTCGCCGAGGCTCCCTTCCGGTTGCTGGCCGCCGCCGGCGAAGGTGGTGATGATGCCGCTCTTCGCGTCGACGCGGCGGATGCGGTTGTTGTCGCGTTCAGCGATGAAGAGGTTGCCGTCCGAATCGAACGCGATGTTCGTCGGCCCGTTCAGCGTGGCCACCGTGGCGGGACCGTTGTCGCCGCCGAATCCCGAGCCGCCGTTGCCGGCCACGTCGGAGACGCGCTGCGTCGCCGCGTCGATCTTGCGGACGCGTGCCGCGCCGATCTCGACGTAATAAAGGTTGCCGCTCTTGTCGAGCAGCAGCCCGCGCGGACCGTGGATCGGGATCGCCGTCGCCAGTTGACCGGCGTCGGTGCCGCCGCCGGCGATCGTGAAGATCGACTGCGCGTAGACAAAGGGGGCGCACAGGAGAACTGCCGCAAGGAGGGATCGGCGCATATTGGGAGGAAAGATCTTACAACCTCAGTGTGCAATCCCAGTCGCGTCCGTCATCCCGGCACGTGATCGCCGCATCGAACGGCGCGAGCGAAAAACGCACCCCGTCGCGCGGGATCGTTCCCTTCGCGGCGATCACGTGGCGCGTCGGTCCGGCCGCTTCCTTCACCAGCCAGGCGAATCCCCGGCCGGTGTCGCAGCTCTGCAGGACGATCGTGGCGTCGGGGGCGAGCGTGCCGAGGAATGCGGCGAGGCGCTCGCGCTGCGCGGAGTCGAGCGTGCGCTCGTCGCGGCCGGAGAGGGAGATCGAAAACGGATCGCCGTGGCCGGAGATCACGAGCAGCAATGCGCCGCGCACGTCGATGGCGAAGAGATCGTCGGCGCTCGCGATCTGCTCGTGGACGTCGACTTCGTATCGCGCGCGCAGTCCGCGCAGCAGTTCGCGCTGGTGCGACGTGTAGAAGAACGGGAAGAGCGCGTGCTCGCGTGGATAGATGAGCACGGCGCGTTCGCGCGCAAGGAGCGGCAGCGCGATCAGGAGGAAAGCGAGGACGAGTCGCTTCACGATTGGACCGGTGATGAGTATACGAACAAGAGGGGTGCGGACGTCTCGTCCGCACGGTCTCCGCTCGCGCATGAGCGGACGAGACGTCCGCTCCCCTCTTTGGAGACGCGTATGAAGGCACGCACTGCGCGGGTATGAAAAGCCATACGCAGTAACGGACCTCTACTTCCGCGTCGCATCAGAAGGTGACGGCGTTGCGTGCTGGGTGCTGAGTCCTCACCACCTCAGCACCCAGCACTCAGCACTCAGCACTGCTTTTTGCGACCTGCATCACGCCCGCCCCCGCCCGCGGGCATTACATTGCGGCCCGAAAGGAACACTCATGAAATCTCTCTCCGCGTTCCTCGTGCTGCTCTTTCTTCTCGTCACTCCTCTCGCCGCGCAGACTGCGAGCGGCACGTTCACGGCGAACGGCAAGAAGACGCCGCTCGATCATGTCGTCGCGGCGCGCGACAAGGACGGCAACGTCCATGTGCTGCTGACCAACGAGGCGGTCAGCGCCGATCAACTCCTCAGTCACGCCGTCGAGTTCGACCTCGCCGGCAAGGGGAACTTCAGCGGCGTGCAGGTCGAGTTCGACAAGAGCGGCCAGATCATCAGCGGCAGTTTCTACAGCCCCACCTTCACCAAGATGAACGGCTCGTTCTCCGCCAGCGGCATGCACAAGTTCGAGGGCAAGGTCACGGCGGCGTCGGCCGAAGGAAAGCTGTGGATGGAGAAGCCGGACGACTTCTTCGACAACACCTACTTCTACACCGCGAAATTCAGCGCGCCGATCGGCGGGCCGTCGAAGCCCGCTGCTCCTCCGGCGCCGAAAGGAAAGCCGCTGCCGTCCGACGGCGGCGATCCGGGGAAGGCATACCGCGCCTACCTGAAGACGATCCAGGGCGGCAACATCGCCCAGATCCGCGGCGCCGTCAGCGCCGCGCGCTCGAAGCAGGTCACCGACAAGGACATGAAAGAGATGATCCCGATGCTGCAGGCGATGGCGCCGAAGAATCTCAGGATCACCGGCGGCGCGATGGACGGCGATCACGCCACGCTTCTGGCCACGTCGCAGGACGGCGGCGAGACCATGCACGGGACGATCACGATGCTGAAGGAAGGGGGCGGGTGGAAGGTGGAGCAGGAGAGCTGGAAGAATTGAGGCGGTGCCTTTTCTGATCCCCGCGCGGGTCAATCCGCGACGCGCGGCGCAGCTTCTGACCCGCGTGAACGCCGTTCAATAAGTGGCCCGTTCCGGCAACATTTGCGGATGCAATGATTTACCTCCATCACAGACTCAGCCGTGCTCCTGGCGCGCCTTTCGGATTAAGGCGCGCCAGGAGGAAATCGGATGCAACATCGGAGACTCTGGCTCACTCTCTCACTGGTCGTCCTTGCCACCGCATTGCCCCTCTCCGCTTCGCAATGGATTCAGCTCCCCTTCGATCAGGTGGCGCGCGAGTCGACGTACGTCGTCCGCGGCACCGTGACGAACGTCTACAGCGCGTGGGATGACGCCCACGAGACGATCTTCAGCTACGCCTCGATCCGCGTGAAGCGCTACATCAGCGAGACCAAGGGTCCGGAGATGCTGATGGTGCGCGAGGTCGGCGGCACGGTCGGCGACTACACGCAGCAGGCGATCGGATTCCCCGAGCTCCGCGAAGGGGAAGAGGTCGTGCTGATGCTGACGAAGTGGGACGACAGCGACGATCTCCGCATCAACGCCTACAACCAGGGCAAGTACCTCGTGCGCGCCTTCAACGGCGCGGAGAGCCTCGTCGAGGATCCGGTGAAGCAGGGCGACGAGCGCCTCGGCTCACATGGTCCGCGCATGCAGGTCGAGCCGCTGGGCATGGACGAGTTCGTTCAGATGGTCGGCGCCGCACGCGCGGCCCGCGGCCTCACGCCGCTCCACCGCGAATAGTTGATCGAGGAGAGACAAGATGAAGAAGAAGACACTCGCCTACGCAATCGCCACCATCATCGTCGTCGCCTCGAGCATGCCGGCGATGGCCTACACGCTCCTCTCGCCGACGCGCCGCTGGAAGACGACGCCCATCACCGTGCTGGTGAACAACACCGGCAACGCCTCGATCACCGACAGCGACCACGGCGTGACCGCAGTCGTCGGCGCGATCAAGGCGTGGAACATCATCAGCTCCGGCTCGACCTCGTC
>Ga0207687_10001954_pt1 | contig 14187 bp, 11 predicted proteins | sample KBSM54metaG_FD_184399 | JGI IMG/M metagenome (GOLD analysis project Ga0207687, IMG submission 184399) | Miscanthus rhizosphere microbial communities from Kellogg Biological Station, Michigan, USA - KBS M5-4 metaG (SPAdes) (version 2) | ecosystem: Host-associated > Plants > Roots > Rhizosphere >...
CTGACCGATGATCAGTTCTGAGGAGTCGGAACCAGAAGGCCCGCTCCGGTCGCAGTCCCAACCGAACCAGAAGAACCAGACTTGGCACCCTACGGAGACCCGCCGCCGGGGTGGCGGACCCTACGACGGAAGCTAGATGTCGCACCCCCCCGATAGCCTCGTCGCCAGACGCTTCCCCCTCGTCCCGGCCGGCGCGGCCGCCGACACTCAGGGGTGAGAGCGATGACGAACGTGGTGGCGCTGGTGGGCAAGCTGGCCCGGCCGGCGGAGGTGCGGGAGCTGCCCTCGGGCGATCGGATGGTGACCTATGAGGTCACCGTGCCCCGGCCCGGGGCGCGGGCCGAGAGCGTGCCGGTGGTGTGGTTCGAGGCGCCGGCGCGGGCCGCCGAGCTGCCGGTCGACGAGCAGGTGGTGGTGGTGGGCCGGGTCCGGCGGCGCTTCTTCCGGACCGCGGGCGGCACCCAGAGCCGCACCGAGGTGGTGGCCGACGTGGTGGTCGCCGCCCGCCAGGTCAAGCGGGCCCGCTCCGCCCTGGAGGCGGCCCAGGCCCGGCTGGAGGCGGCGTGCTCGTGATCCCGATCGACAGGGTGGCCCGGCTGCTTCAGTCGTCGAGGCGGCGGAAGACCAGCCCGGTGCGGGGTTTGGGGGCGAAGAAGGTCGTCTTGGCCGGCATGCGCCTGCCTTCGCGGGCCGCGGCCGCGATCTGGCGCACCGCCACCGGGCGCACGAGTACTGCGGCCTGGGCCTTGCCTGCCCGCACCGACTCCACCACCACGTCGGCCGACTGGTGGAAGTCGAGCTGGTGTTCGGGGAGGGTGGCGAGGGCGGCGTCGAGCACGATGGCGTCGGGCTCGTCGGCCTCGTCGTGGGCCCTCGGCCGCAGGAGCCAGGCCCGCTCGCCCACCACCAGGGCGAGGGCGCCCTCCGCCGCCATGCGCCCGGTGAGCCAGGCCCTGGGGCCGGGGCCGCCGGCGAGGGCGGGGTCGGCTTCCGGCTCGACCACCTCCTCCACCGCGAAGAACGGCGCCATCGCCCCCACCAGGTCGGTGTCGTCGGGCAGGTCCGAGATCACCCGGTGGATCGGCTGCACCTGGAGCTGGTCCTCGCTGAGCTCCACCACCAGGGCCAGGATCAGGTCGAAGTCGCCGCTGGCCTTGCCCGTCGCCGCCCTGCGCTCGTCCCGGTAGGCGAGCGCGGTCTCGTAGCGGTGGTGGCCGTCGGCGATCACCACGGGGGCCGACGCCACCGCCTCGGCCATGGCCGTGACCACGCCCGGCTGGGTGACGCGCCACAGCCGGTGGTGCACACCGTCCTCGTCGGTGGCCCGTCCCGCGGGCGGACCGCCGACCTGGCACAGCTCGCTCAGCCCGGCGGCCAGCGACAGGCACCAGACGGGGGAGAGGTTGGCCCGGCACGCCCGCAGCAGGCGGAGGCGGTCGCCCTTGGGCTTGCCCATGGTGCGCTCGTGGGGGAGCACCCGGCCCTCCTCGGGCGAGGAGAGCTCGAGCGCGCCGAGGATGCCCGTGGTCTGGTGCGCTCGGCCGGCGGCGTCGTGCCAGCCCATGCGGTAGACGTAGAAGCTCGGCTCCTCGTCGACCCGCAGGATCCCGTCGGCCAGCCAGGCGTCGAGGTGGTGGGCGGCCCGGGCGTAGCGGTCGTCGTCGGCTCCCGCCTTGCCCAGCTCCACGAGGATGGCGTTGTACGGGCTGCGGGCCTCCAGCCGGGCCCGGGCCTCGTCGTCGACCACGTCGTACGGCGGCGCCAGGACGTCGACCAGATCGACCCGCTCGGGGTCGTAGCGGATGCCGGAGATGGGTTGGAACAGAGCCAATGGGAGCCTCAGGAGACGGGGATCGGGTCGACGCGGGACGGCCGCAGCCGGTCTCGCAGGAGCAGGGCCACCAGGGCGCCGAAGGCGAAGCCGCCCACATGGGCCACCCAGGCCACCCCCGCCGACGGGTTGGTGAAGAACTGGAGGACGAACCAGAAGCCGAGCAGCCATTTGGCCTGGACGTCGCGGATGAGGACGAGGAGGAACAGGAACAGGGTCCGGATGCGGACGTTGGGGAAGAGCACCAGGTAGGCCCCCATCACCCCCGCGATGGCGCCCGACGCCCCGATCACGGGGATGGTGCTGTTGGGCTGGACGACGATGTGGGCGGCGCTGGCCACGAACCCCGACACCAGGTAGAAGGCGGTGTACCCGAGCGTGCCCATCCGGTCCTCGATGTTGTTGCCGAAGATCCAGAGGAAGAGCATGTTCCCGCCGATGTGCAGCAGGCTCCCGTGCAGGAACATCGAATACAGGAGGGCCAGGTACACGTTCTTGTGGGGGAAGACGGGCGGGGTGGTGTCGTCGTGGATGCAGGCCTCGGTGTCGTGCTCCACGATCGTCCGCTGGATCTCGTCCTCGGAGAGGGGGTCACCCGTGACCACCTCGCACGGCACCGCCGCGTGTGAGTACGTATAGGCGGCCTCCCCGCCCTTGGACTGGTTGGGCTGCTGCACCAGGAAGTACACGCCGACGTTGATGGCGATCAGCACCACCGTCACCACCGGGAACCTGCGCGTCGGGTTGTAGTCCTTGAGCGGGATCACGCCGCACGGAGCTTACGCTCGGCCGGAAGGTCCGTTGGTACCCTCGCACCATGTCCGAGGACGAAGGGTTCCGCCGCTACATGCAGACCGGGATGGCCTGGTTCTCGGTGACGCAGCAGAAGGCGGAGGCGATCCTGCGCGACCTGGCCGACTCCGGCGAGACCGCCATGGGCCAGGCCCAGAAGGCGTTCGAGCGGATCGTCGAGCGCAGCCGGCAGGGGTCCGACGAGCTGCGGGAGCTGGTCCGGGCCGAGATTCGCGGTCAGGTGGCAGCCCTGGGCCTGGCCACCAAGGACGACATCGCCCGCCTCGAGGCCAAGCTCGACGTCGCCCACGCTGCCGCCGAGGCGACCGCACCCGGCCCGGACCAAGCCGCCGCCGAGGCGCCCGCACCCGGCCCGGCGGCCGAGGCGCCCACCCCCGGCGACGCCCCGACGGCGACCGAGTCGGCGGCTCCGGGCGACGCCACCGGCCCGGCCGGGGACGCGGGTTCGCCGGCGCGACCCACCGCCGAGAAGGGCTGACCTCCCTGCGCCGGCGGCTGGACGCCGAGATGGTCAGGCGGGGTCTGGCGCCGACCCGACACCGGGCTCGCCACGACATCGAGGCGGGGCGGGTCCTGGTGGGCGGGGTGCCGGCCGACAAGCCGGCCCGGCTGGTGGCGGCCGACGACCGGTTGGAGATCGAGGGTCCGCGGGCCCGGTTCGTGGGGCGGGGAGGCGAGAAGCTCGATGCCGCCCTCGACCGGTTCGACGTGGACGTCGAGGGCCGGCGGGCACTGGACGCGGGCTCGTCCACCGGCGGCTTCACCGACTGCCTCCTCCAGCGGGGGGCGGCGTCGGTGGTGGCCGTCGACGTGGGCTACGGCCAGCTCGACCTCCGCCTGCGCCAGGACCCCCGGGTCACGGTGGCCGAGCGCACCAACGTGCGCGACCTCACCCTCGCCCGCCTCGGCGCGGATCCGTTCCCGCTGCTGGTGGCCGACCTCTCGTTCATCTCCCTGCGCACCGTCGCCGCCGCCCTCCTCGGCCTGGCTGCCCCCGGCGCCGACCTGGTCGTGCTGGTCAAGCCCCAGTTCGAGGCGGGCCGGGCCGAGGCCAGCCGGGCCCAGGGCGTGATCCGCGACCCCGACGTGTGGGCCCGCACCATCCGTGAGGTGGTCGCCGCCTACGAGGCTGCCGGCGCCGGCCTGCGCGGCCTCATGGCCTCGCCCCTGCGGGGGCCCGAGGGCAACGTCGAGTTCCTGGCCCACCTCGTCGCCGGCCACCCCGCGGGCACCGGCGGCCACCCCGCCGGCACCGGTGGCAGCGACGCCGACACCGGCGCCGCCGTCGACCGGGTCGTGGCCGACGTTGCCGTCGCCGACGGGCGTGGCCGCTGAATGGCCACCGTCGTCCTCGTCGTCCACCCCCGCCACACCCACGCCGGCGAGTACGCCCGCAAGGCGTCGGCGTGGCTGGCCGAGCGCGGTCACACGGCGATGATGCCGGAGGAGGACGCCGCCACCCTCGGCCTGACCGAGCTGGGCGCCCCCCCGGCCGACCTGGCCGGTCCCGTCGACCTCGTCGTCGCCCTGGGCGGCGACGGCACCGTGCTGCGGGCGGTGCGGGTGGTGGCGGAGCGGGGCGTGCCCGTCCTGGGCGTCAACCTCGGGCGCCTCGGGTACCTGGCCCAGGTCGAGCCGGACGAGCTCGTGGCCGCCCTCGAGCGCTTCCTGGCCGGCGACTACACGATCGAGAACCGGATGGTGCTCGAGGTCGCCATCCTGCGGGGGCACACGCCCGGGGGGGTGATCCTCGCCCTCAACGACGCAGTGGTGGAGAAGCCCCGGCCGGGGAACACGGTGCGCCTGGCGGCGGGGATCGGCGGCCGGCCGTGGGCCGTCTACGCCGGCGACGGGCTGATCGTGGCCACCCCCACCGGCTCGACCGCCTACTCGTTCTCCTGCCGGGGCCCGATCGTGTCGCCGACGATGCGGGCCCTCCTGCTCACCCCGATCTCGCCCCACCTGGCCTTCGACCGCAGCCTGGTGGTGGGCGACGACGAGGCGGTGCGGGTCGAGGTGGCCGACGACCGGCCCGCCGCCCTCACCGTCGACGGCCGCGACCGGGGGCTGCTGCGCCGGGGCGACGCCATCGTGTGCCGGCCCGCGCCCCAGCCCGCCCGCTTCGTCACCTTCGGCCCCCCCGACTTCTGGGGCGTGTTGAAGGACAAGTTCCGGATCGCCGACCGCTGATGCTGGCCGAGCTCCACGTCCGCGACCTGGGGGTGATCGCCGACCTCACCCTCGTCCTGCAACCGGGGATGACCGCCCTCACCGGGGAGACGGGGGCGGGCAAGACGCTGGTGGTGGAGGCCATCGAGCTCCTCGTCGGGGAGCGGGCCGACCCCGTCCTGGTGCGGCCGGGGGCGGAAGAGGCCCGGGTCGAGGGCCGGTTCGTGGCGGGCGACGAGGAGGTGGTGGTGGCCCGGGTCGTCCCCCGCAGCGGCCGGTCCCGGGCCTACGTCGACGGCCGCCTGGCGACGGTGGGGGAGCTGGCCGAGATCGGGGCCCGTATGGTCGACCTCCACGGCCAGCACGCCCACCAGTCGCTCCTCGGAGGGCGGGTGCAGCGGGCCGCCCTCGACCGCTTCGGCGCCGTCGACCGGACGCCCCTGGCCGAGGCCCGGTCCCGGGTCACCGCCCTCGACCAGGCCCTGGCCGGCCTCGGTGGCGACGCCCGGTCGCGGGCCCGGGAGATCGACCTGTTGGCCTTCCAGGTGGGCGAGCTCGACGGGGCCGGGCTCACCGACCCCGACGAGGACGAGGCCCTGGAGGACGAGGAGGAGCTGCTGGCCGCGGCCGCCGCCCACCGCCAGGCCGGGGTCGACGCCCACGCCGCCCTGCGGGACGACCAGGGCGCGGCCGACGCGGTGGCGGTGGCGATCGAGGCCCTCGCCGGCCGCAAGCCGTTCGCCGAGATCGAGTCCCGGCTGCGGTCGGTGGCGGCCGAGCTGGACGAGGCCGCGGCCGACGCCCGCCGCCTGGCCGACGCCATCGCCGAGGACCCCGAGCGCCTCGATCAGGTGCGGGCCCGGAGGCGACTGCTCCGGGAGCTCTGCCGCAAGTACGGTGAGCGGTTGTCCGACGTCTTGGAGTACGGGGCCGACGCCCGCCGGCGTCTGGCCGAGCTTCACTCCCACGACGAGCGGGTGAGGGAGTTGGAGAAGGAGCGGATCGTGGCCGTGGCCGCCGTCGAAGACGCCGCCGCGGCCGTGGGCCGGGCCCGCCGGGAGGCGGCGCCCCGGTTGGCGGCTGCGGTCGAGCGCCACCTGCGGGACCTGGCCCTGCCCCGCGCCCGCTTCGAGGTGGCCGTCGGCGACGACGACCCGGCCGGCACCTCGGTGACCTTCCTCCTCGGCGCCAACCCGGGAGAGGCGGCCCTCCCCCTGGCCAAGGTCGCGTCCGGCGGCGAGCTGGCCCGCACCATGCTCGCCTGCCGCCTCGTCCTCAGCGACGCCCCGCCCACCCTCGTGTTCGACGAGGTCGACGCCGGCGTCGGCGGCCAGGCCGCGCTGGCGGTGGGCCGGGCCCTGGCCGTCCTCGCCGCCCCCGGCGCCGGCCACCAGGTCGTGGTCGTCACCCACCTGGCCCAGGTGGCCGCCTTCGCCGACCACCAGGTGGCGGTCACCAAGGACGAGCGGGATGGCCGCACGGTGGCCGACGTGCGCCTGCTCGACGACCGCCAGCGGGTGATCGAGCTGTCCCGGATGCTGTCGGGACAGCCCTCCAGCGCCACCGCCCACGACCACGCCGAGGAGCTGCTGGCCACCGCCTCCCGGGAGCGGGGCCGCTGATGGCCCGACCCGTCGCCGGCGCCACCGACCGGGAGCGGGCCCGGCTCGCCCCCCGGCTGCGCCAGGCCTGGTCGCGGGCCAACGGCAACGACGGCGGCGACGGCAGCGGGACGGGCAGCCAAGGCGGGGGTGCCCCCGAGCAGACCGGCGTGGCCGTCGGCCGGGCCCGTGTCGACCGCCGCACCAAGAACCTCATCCCCCGCCTCCAGCCGGGGGAGGTGGCGGTGATCGACCACGAGGACCTCGACCGGGTGGCGGCCGAGGGCCTCATCCGGGCCCAGGCGGCGGCGGTGGTCAACGCCTCCCGGTCGATCTCCGGCCGCTACCCCAACCTCGGCCCCCTGCTGCTGGCCGCGGCCGGCATCCCCCTCGTCGACCAGGTGGGGGGCGAGGTGATGGACCGCATCCGGGAGGGCGACGTGCTCCGGGTGGAGGGCGGCGACGTCGTGCGCGACGGCGAGGTGGTGGCCACGGGCACCCGTCACAGCCTGGAGTCGCTCGAGGCCCAGATCGAGGTGGCCAAGCAGTCCATCGACGTCGAGCTGCAGGCGTTCGCCGAGAACACCCTGGAGTACCTGCGCCAGGAGCGCCACCTCCTCACCGAGACCCCCGTCCTGCCCGACCTGAAGGTCGACATCGGAGGCCGCCACGTCCTCGTGGTGGTGCGGGGCGGGTCGGACTCGAAGGCCGACCTCAACGCCCTGCGGGCCTACATCCACGAGATCCGCCCCGTCGTCATCGCCGTCGACGGCGGGGCCGACGCGGTGCTGGAGGCGGGTCACCGGCCCGACATCATCATCGGCGACTTCGACTCGGTGTCCACCGAGGCCCTCCGGGGCGGCGCCGAGCTGGTGGTGCACGCCTACCGCGACGGGCGCGCCCCGGGCGCGGCCCGCCTCGACGAGCTGGGCCTGGCCTACGCCACCTTCGAGGCGGCCGGCACCAGCGAGGACGTGGCCATGCTGCTCGCCTACGAGAAGCGGGCCGAGCTGATCGTCGCCGTCGGCACCCACGCCTCGATGGTGGAGTTCTTCGACAAGGGGCGGGCGGGCATGGCGTCGACGTTCCTGGTGCGGCTGAAGGTGGGGCCGATCCTGGTCGACGCCAAGGGGGTGAGCCGGCTCTACCAGAGCCGGGTGCGCACCCGCGACCTGGGCTTCCTGGTGGCGGCGGCCCTGTTCGCCATGGTCATGATGGTGGCCGTGGCCCAACCCCTGCACGTCTTCGTCAAGGCCCTCTGGTTCAGCCTCCAGGAGACGTGGCGGGCCTTTCTGTGATCAACCTCCGGTACCACGTCGTCTCCCTGGTCGCCGTCTTCCTCGCCCTCGGCATGGGGATCGTGATGGGCTCGACGGTGATCGACCGGGTGACGGTGGACGCCCTCAACAACAACCTCAACTCGGTGCGCTCCGACGTCAACCGCACCCGGGACGAGAACCGCAAGCTGAGCGAGCTGGTGCGGGAGGGCCAGGAGTTCGCCGACCAGTCGCTCACCCACGTGGTGCGTAACCAGCTCCCGGGGGTGCCGGTCCTCGTCATCGCCGTCAACGGCGTCGACCGCAAGCCGGTGGACTCGCTCCGCCAGTCGCTGGAGACGGCGGGCGCCTCCCTCCAGGGGACGCTGTGGGTGACGTCGAAGATGCGCCTCGACAACGACAGCGAGACCCGGGCCCTGGCCGCGGCCCTGGCCTCGGCCTCGACCACGACCACCACCGCGCCGCCGGCCACCGGTTCGCCGACCAGCTCGGTCCCCCCGTCCACCACCACCCCCGAGGCGGCGGCCGACGAGGTCCGCCAGCAGGCGCTGGCCAAGCTCATCACCGAGCCCGGGTCGGTGGCGGCCATGGTCGGGGCCGGCTTCTTCGGCTACGAACCGCCGCCGGCCGGGGCCGGGGCCACCTCGACGTCTGCGCCGCCGGCCCCCGCCCTGGGGGTCATCCCCGCGGCCGGCACCCGCTTCGTGGTCGTGTCCGGCGCGGGGGCGGAGGTCGGCGACGACGTGCTGGCCATCCCCCTGGCCCGGGCCCTGGCCACGGGGGGCGGGCCGGCGGTGGCGGCGGAGTCGGGCCAGGACACCGACGGCGGGCGGGGCGTGTTCGTGGGCCTGCTGCGGGGGGACGCGGCCGCCAACGGCAAGGTGTCCACCGTCGACAACCTGGAGTCGCCGATGGGGCAGGCGGCGGTCGTCCTCGCCCTGGAGGAGCTGGGCCAGGCCCGGGTCGGCCACTTCGGCGTCGGCCCCGGCGCCCAGCGGCTGCTGCCCGCCCTCCCTGCGTGACCGGCTCGGCGTCGCGGTTGCGCACCCTCGCCGGTCGTTCGGGACTGGCCGGCGCCACCGCCCAGGTCACCGCGGGCAACGTGGTGTCGCGGGCCACCGGCCTGGTGCGGGTCCTGGCCATCGGCGCCGCCCTGGGGGCCACCTTCCTCGGCAACGTCTACCAGACGGCCAACCTCGTCTCCAACCTCCTCTTCGAGCTGCTGGCGGCGGGGATGCTCTCGTCGGTGCTGGTGCCCCACTTCGTCGCCCTCCTCGACGCCGACCGGCGGGAGGACGCACAGCGCCTGGCCGGGGCGCTGCTGGGCGTGGTGCTGGCGGTGATGGCGGCGGTGACCGTGGTCGGGCTGGCGGCCCGGCCGTGGATCATGCGGGCCCTCACCGTCACCGTCCCCGACGCCGACGTCCGCCACGCCGAGATCCGCCTGGGATCGTTCCTCCTGCTGTTCTTCGTCCCCCAGGTGCTGCTCTACGCGGTGGGGGCGGTGGCCACCGCCGTCCTCCACTCCGCCCGCCGCTTCGCCGCCGCCGCCGTGGCCCCGGTGGCCAACAACGTCGTCGTCATCGCCACCATGGGGGTGTTCTGGGCCCTCACCCACGGCGGCGGGCGGGGGGCGGGGCTCGAGCTCGACCTGGCGCCCAAGCTGGTGCTGGCCCTGGGGACCACCGCCGGTGTGGTGGCCATGACCGTCGTGCCCCTGGTGGCCGCGGCCCGGGCCGGGATGCGGTTGCGGCCCCGCTGGGACCCCCACCACCCGGGCCTCAGGGCGATCGGCCGGGCCGGGCTGTGGGGCGCGGCGGCGCTGGCCGCATCACAGGTGCTGCTGGCCACCACCCTGGTGCTGGCCAACCGGGTGGAGGGCGGGGTGGTGGCCTACCAGATCGCCTTCACGATGTTCCTGTTCCCCCACGCCCTGCTGGCCCACCCGGTGCTGACGACCCTCTACCCCCGCCTGGCGGCCGACGCGGTGGAGCGGCGGTGGGCGGCCTTCGCCGAGTCCCTCGGCCGGGGGGCCCGCACCATCGTGTTCTCCACCGCCCTGGCCACCGCCCTGCTGGCGGTGCTGGGCGCCCCCGTCCTCCGCCTCATCCGGCTGGGCGCGCTCGACCCCGACGGCGCCCGCCTGGTGGCCGGGGTCCTGGCCGCCTACGCCTTCGGGATCACCGGCTACGCCGGCATCCACCTCCTCACCCGGGCGTCGTACGCGGCGGGCGACGTGCGGGCGCCGGCGATCGTCGGCCTGGGGGTGGCCGTCGGGGGATCGGCCCTGATGGTGGCCGGGTTCGCGTCGGCCACCGGCGACGGCCGGGTCGTCGTCCTCGGCCTGGCCCACTCGGGGGCCATGGTGGTGGGCGCCGGCGTGCTGCTGGCCGTGGTCCGCCGGCGGGTGGGGGAGCCGGTGCCGGTGGTGGCGGCCGCCTTCCGGGCGGTGGTGGCCGCGGCCGCGGCCGCGGGGGTCGCCGCCCTGGCCGCCCGGGCCCTCGGCGGCGACACCCGGCTGGGGGCGATGGTCACCCTGGTGGTCGCCGGCGTCGCCGGGGGGGCCGCCTACCTCGGCGTCCAACGGCTGCTCGGAGCCCCCGAGCTCGACCGGGCCCGCCTGGTGCCGGCGTTGGACGGCCCGTGAGCGCCGGCGACGGCGACGGCGGCGCTCGACCGCGCGTGGTCGCCCTGGTGGCGGCCAAGGACCGGGCCGACACCGTGGGCGACACCGTCGCCGCCCTGCGGGCGCTGCCCGAGGTCGACGAGGTGCTGGTGGTCGACGACGGGTCGACCGACGCCACGTCGGTGGCCGCGGTGCAGGCGGGGGCGTGGGTGCTGCGCCTGCCGGCCAACGTGGGCAAGGGCGGGGCGGTGACGGCGGGAGTCGGCACCAGCACCGAGACCGACGTGTACCTCCTCGTCGACGCCGACGTCGGCGCCACCGCGGCCGCGGCCGGCGCCCTCCTCCAGCCGGTGCTGGCGGGCGAGGCCGACCTGGTGATCGGGGTCCTGCCCGACGCCGGCGGGAAGGGCGGGTTCGGCCTGGTCCGGCGCCTGGCGGGGGCGGGGATCGAGCGGGCGTGCGGGTACGTCCCCCGGGCGCCCCTGTCCGGCCAGCGGGCGGTCCGGGGCGAGCTCCTCCGCCGCCTCGACTTGGCGCCCCGCTTCGGCCTGGAGACGGGCTTCACCATCGACGCCGTCCGGGCCGGGGCCCGGGTGGTCGAGATGCCGGTGGCCATCGACCACCGCCACACCGGCCGTCGCCTCGACGGCTTCGTCCACCGCGGCCGCCAGGGGGCCGACGTCGCCCGCGCCCTGTGGGTGCGGCTCACCTCGGCCCGGTTCCGGGTGGGGGCGATCGTCGCCGCCCTCGCCGTCGTCCTGGCCGCGGTGGCCTGGACCGGCGGGCGGTGGGAGGCGGCCACCGTGCCCGCCGGCGCCACCGCGTCGAAGGTCCTGCTCGTCGGCATCCCCGGCCTCGGGTGGGACGACGTCACCGCCCGCACCATGCCCAACCTCGACCGACTCGTCCGCCAGGGGAGCCTGGCCGCCATGACCGTGCGCACGGGCTCGCCCCACCCGGCGGTGGCCGAGGGCTACGCCACCCTCGGGGCGGGGGCCCGGGTGCGGGCGGCCAACGCGGCCGCGGACGACGTGGCCGCCACCGGCGGGGGCGCCATCGAGGTGGCGGGCGCCGCCCGCCTGCGGGCCACCGCCGGGCGCCACCTGCCCACCGGCCCCGGCGACCTGGGGGAGGCCCTGCACCGGGCGGGCAAGCGCACCGCGGTGGTGGGTGTCGCCGACATCGCCCAGGGCCTCACCGGGCCCAACGTCCCCGACGACCGCCCGCCCCGGTTCCGGCCCGCGCCCCTCGCCCTGATGGACCGGTCCGGCGTCGTCGACACCGGCCTCGTCGACCCCAGCCTCCTCGAGCCGGAGAAGTCCGCCCCCTTCGGCGAGCGGGCGGACGGGGCCAAGGTGGCGGCCGCCACCCGCCAGGCCCTGGCCGAGGCCGACGTGGTGCTGGTCGACACGGGCGACCTGACCCGGGCCCAGGCCCTGGCCGAGGTCGCGCCGCCGGTGTTCGCCGACCTGTCCCGCCGCTTCGCCCTGGAGGACACCGACGGCGTGCTCGGCCGCATCCTGGCCGACGTCGACCTCGACACCACGCTCGTCCTGGTGGTCTCGGTCGTCCCTCCCCACGAGGAATGGCGTTTGACGCCGCTGGTGGCCGCCGGCGCGGGCGTGGTGCCGGGGACGCTGGCCTCGCCGTCGACCAAGCGCCTGGGCCTGGTCACCCTCACCGACCTCGCCCCCACGGTGCTGGCCGCGGTCGGCGTCCCGGTGCCGACGGCGATGATCGGGCACCCGCTGCGCTACTCGACGGTCGACCCCGACCTCGGCCGGCTGGCCCGGCTCGACCGCGACGCCGCCTACCGGGAGCGGATCTACTTCGGCGTCGCCTTCGGCTTCGTCGTGGCCCAGGGACTGGTCTACGCCCTGGCCCTGGTCGTCTTCTCGTCCCGCCGGAAGGCGGCGCTCGTCACCCCTCCGGCCGACGGCGAGACGCCGGCGGAACCGCCGTCACCGGTGGCCTCGGTGCCCTGGTGGCGGAGCCCGGCCGCCGCCGTCACCCTGCTCCGGTACGGGGTGATCGCCTTCGTCGCCTTCCCCCTGGCCACGTTCCTGTTCCGGGCGGTGCCCTTCGCCCCCGCCCTCGGCCCTCCCGGGGTGGCGGTCCTCGTCGCCATCGACGCCGCCATCGTGGCCCTGGCGGTGCGGGCCCGCCGCCACCCGCTCTCGCCCCTCGCCTGGGTGATGGGCGCCACCGTGGCTCTCCTCGTCGTCGACGTCGCCACCGGCGCCCGGCTCCAGACCGCCTCCATCCTCGGCTACTCGCCCCACACCGCGGCCCGCTTCTACGGGCTGGGCAACAGCGCCTTCGCCGTGCTCGCCGGCACCACCATCCTCGCCGCCGCCCTCCACGTGGAGCACGCCCCCCGCCGGCGGGAGGCGCTGGTGGCGGTGGCCGCCCTCTTCGCCCTCGTCCTGGTCGTCGACGGCGCCCCCACCCTGGGCGACGACGTCGGGGGCATCCTCACCCTGGGACCGGTCTTCGTCCTGGCCCTGGTGGCCCTGTCCGGCCGCCGGCTCTCCTGGAAGGCGGTGGCGGTGGCCCTGGCCGCCACCGTGGCGGTCGTGGCCCTCGCCGCCGGCATCGACCTCCTCCGCCCCCCCGAGGCCCGCACCCACCTGGGACGGGTGGTGTCCGACACCCTCGCCGGCCGGGGCGGGTTGGGGACCACCATCGCCCGCAAGGCGGAGGCCAACGTGCGGGTGTTCCGGGCGTCGGTGTGGGCGTGGGTGGTGCCGATCGTGGCCGCCTTCGTCCTCGGCCTGCTGGTGTGGCAGCTGCGGATCGACGACCTCCTGCCGCCCCGGTCCCCCCGCCGCGTCGGTGTGGTGGCGGCGGTCGCCGCCGGCGTCCTCGGCTGCCTGGTCAACGACTCCGGGATCGTGGTCACCGCCCTCGTCCTCGTCTTCGTCGCCCCCTTCCTCACCCTCCTGGCCCTGTCGGAGGAGCGCGTCCCCCGGCGCCCGGTGCTGCTGGAGCCCGCCCTCGACCCCCAGCGGTCCGAGGCCCGGTGACCCTCCCGTCGCCCGCCCGCTCGCGGGGCGCGGCCCGATGAAGGCCGTGGTCAGCGGGCTGGTGGTCGGGTTCGTCGTGGCCCGCCTGCTGTGGCTGGGCCTGGCCTCCCTGTTCGAGTCCCCCGCCCTCACCCGCACCAATTACCGGGGCGTGACCCTGCCCACGGCCGCGGGCGTGGTCCTCGCCCTGGCCGCGCTGGCGGTGGAGGGGGGACGGGCGGTGGCCGGGTCGTTCGGGGTCGGGGACGTGGGGCTCAGCGGCCCCCGGGTGCTCGTGCTCGTCACCGTCCTCGGCTTCGGCGTCCTCGGCCTCGTCGACGACGTGCTCGGCTCCGCCCGCCACAAGGGGTTCCGGGGCCACGGGTCGGCCCTGCTGTCGGGCCAGGTCACCAGCGGGTTGCTCAAGCTCGCCGGCGGGGGTGCGGTGGCCCTGGTCGTGGTGGCCCCCTCGGTGGGCCGGTCCCCGGGCCGGCTGGTGGCCGACGGACTCCTCGTGGCCCTGGCCGCCAACCTGGCCAACCTCCTCGACCGGGCCCCGGGCCGCACCACCAAGGCCGGCGCCGCCGCCTTCCTCCTGTTGGTGGTGGGGGCGGGCGGGGCCCCGGAGCTGGTCCCGGTGGCGGTGGTGGTCGGCGCCGCCCTCGGCCTCGTCGGCGACGACCTCCGCGAACGGCTGATGCTGGGCGACGCCGGCGCCAACCCCCTCGGTGCGGTGCTCGGGCTGGCGGTGGTGCTGGCCGCCGCCCCCCGGGTGCGCGACGTCGTGCTGGTGGCCCTGGTCACCCTCAACGTGGCCGGCGAGCTGGTGTCGTTCAGCCGGGTCATCGAGTTGGTGCCACCCCTG
>Ga0207687_10001959_pt1 | contig 14172 bp, 14 predicted proteins | sample KBSM54metaG_FD_184399 | JGI IMG/M metagenome (GOLD analysis project Ga0207687, IMG submission 184399) | Miscanthus rhizosphere microbial communities from Kellogg Biological Station, Michigan, USA - KBS M5-4 metaG (SPAdes) (version 2) | ecosystem: Host-associated > Plants > Roots > Rhizosphere >...
TCCGATCTTCGGAACGGCGCGGATGGCGGCATCGCCATCCGAAGGCGTTTGCGACGCCAATTGCGAACTGTTCGGGACGCGCGGTGTTTATATTGCGGGCGCGGCGGCCTTCACGACCTCGAGCTTTGCCAATCCGACTCTCACCTTGATTGCCTTCTCGTTGCGGCTCGCCGAGCACATCGTTCAAGAGGTACGCGGCAGCCGCGCGATCAGCTGAGCCGGGTCAGTCCCGCGATTTCGCCGGTTCCCAAGTTTGATAGGTCTTGCCACGCATCGAATCGACCACCCCGACAAAGGTGGCAATGATCGACTTCAGAATCTCCACCAGCAACGCAAACGGCTGGACCCCCGCCACCGCGAGGCTGAAAAGAACAGCGCCGAGCACAAGGATCACCGCAAGCGTGTACCATAGCTGCGCAAGGATCATTGCAGCGCCACCAAACAGGATCAGCAGCGCGAGCGGCACGATCCCGAACCAGCGCAGGATCTTGTGCGACACATATTTGTAGAGGTCAGCCGCGCTATAGGTCTTGCGGATCGCCGGCCAGAGATGGCGGTGCGTGTTGAAGGCCCGGCAGGCAATCCGACGCTTGCGCCGGAACTCGTCGGACGACGAGGTTGCGCTCTTCTCATAGGCGATCACATCCGTGGCGTGCACCAGCCGCTTTCCGTGGAAAGTAACGCTCATCGATGTCGTCATGTCGTCGAGCAGATGGGGCGGGACAACGGGATAGAGCGCCCGCCGCGTCGCGAAGATCGACCCATCGGCGCCCATGATCGAGCCGCAACGCGACTCGAGCTGCTTCACGCGCTCCTCAAGTCGCCAATAGAGGCCACCGGCCTTAGCGGTCGTGCTCTCGTCTTCGTTGATATACAGCAGGGTGCCCGCAACTCCGCCGACTTCCGGATCCGAGAAATAGGCGAGCAACGGCGCGATCGAAGCTGGGTCGAGGGTGACATTGGCATCCGTGAAAATGCAGATCTCGCCCCGCGCCATGGCGACCATCTTCTCCATGCCCGTCGCTTTGCCGGTGCGTTCGGTCGCCGCGATGACGGTGACCAGGTCGGGCTCCGCCTGGAGCATCGACAAGGTCGCATCGCTGCTCAGATCGGCATAGGCGATGAATTCGATTTCGGGAGCGAGCTCGTGGATCGCCCGCAGATTGGCGATCTTGGCCGGTATCGATCGCGCCTCGTTATAGGCGGCAAACACCGCGCTGGCTGTCGGGCGCGGCGCGCTCGGATCGCGGCGCACCGGCCGAGCCGGAAAGAGCATGATGCTCAAAGGATAGAAGGTATAAGGGTGCAGGAACAGCAACAGGCAGACGAGCGCGACGATCACCAGTGCGCTCATTTGTACGTCCCATTGCGCATGCCCAGTTCCCCCGGAGGTGTCGGCAATTCATAGTCGTGGCGACGGGCGCCATGTCATCGTATCGAGGCGGAACCCACCATCGGATCGACTCAAGTCTAACGCTTTTATGGTGCACCGCACAATCTTTCTAGTGCCTTGCTGAGGGTTAGGGCAGAAATTCCGCCAATCTGGCTCGGACTCGGGATGGGCAACCGGGATCGTCGTCGGAATAACGCCACCGGTTACCGCACCGTATGGCGCCGATTACCCATCAGAGCCTTATCGCGCACCATATCCTGTGGTGCCGGCGTTCGCGCCGTGGAGGCACTGTATGACCCTCTAATGCTGCCGCGCAGCATCCGCCTTCCTCAACGACCGATACGGCTTTGCTGTCCCTGCGGAATCACAGCAGGAAATAGAGCAGGGCGATCCAGAACAACAATGTCAGGCCGATGGGGATTGCGCGGTCCCACCGCACCTGCAAGCGGCGGTTGAGGCCGAATGAAGGCGTGTGGTCTTCATGGCGCCGCGGCTTCCGCGGATCCACCGGAAAGGTCATCCTCCACCACCGTACCGTTCTACGACGCTGGCCATGGCGTAAGCCATTCCGGTTCGCCGGTCAATTTTCCGCAGTCGTGGAGCCGCCGGGAGGGAGGGCGGGAGACAGCTTGGGCATCGAACCACTTTGGTCGCCGGCGAAACGGTGAACAAAGGAACGAGATCAGGGCATCATGGTAAACGTGCCATTATCCCTCTTTCCCTTGAAAACAATGGATTTTGTTTCGCCCGCTTAACAGTCTGGCAACAGCGCGGCACGTAGATTTTGGCCTCTAAATCGGAGGTCGACGATGAAGCGCACTGTCACCACTGCCCCGTTGCCCGCGGCTCTTTTTGCCATGGCGGCGCTTTTCGTCGCGGTGCCGGCGGCGGCGCGACCGCAATCCTATGCCGAAATGATCAGGGGCGCCCTGGTGCCGACTCCGGTCGGTTATGCCGCGATGTGCAACTCCGACCCACAATTATGCGGCGCCATGGCGGGAGTTGGCGCGCAAGCCGAACCCATCACTGAAAAGCAGCGGATGAAGCTGCTTCGCAAGGTGAACCGCCGGGTGAACTCGCGTGTTCATCAGCAATATGACGTGAGTGAGCAATGGCGGCCTTCCGGAATTGGTCCGGGTGCAGTCGGCGATTGCGAAGATCTGGCCATCGAGAAGCGGATGGAACTGATATCGCTTGGTTTCCCGCCCAAAGATCTCTTCTTCGCCATCGGCTATCTTGGCGGCGAGGGGCTGCACGCCGTGCTCGTCGCTCATACCGCCAAGGGCGACCTGGTTCTCGACAGCCGCACGCCCTGGACGTCGGAATGGTCCCGTACGCCCTATGTCTGGCTTGTCCGACAATCGGATATTGATCCAAGTGTCTGGCTGAGTGCGATCCCGAATGGGACACCTGCCAGCGTTTAGGATTGATTAGTCTTGATTGACTTTCATGCCGCGCTGCAACATATTCTTCGCTTGAGCAGCGCAGAACGCGCGATGCGGAGGCATGAATATGCTGGTACGAGCCGGAGGGTTCCTGCTGTTATTTGCGGCGTCGACCGCAATCGCGGGAGGTGTAGCCGCGCAATCGTCTCCAAACCAGGCAAGCCCTGTCGCCGCGACTGACACGTCGCAGGACTATCAGCTCGGCGTCTCGGACAAGATACGCGTTACTGTGTATAACGAGCCGAATCTGACGGGGGAGTATCCGATCAGCCCGAGCGGCAATATTTCGCTGCCACTGATCGGCGAGATCGCTGCAAATGGACGAACCGTTGCTGCGGTGCGGCAGGAGGTTCAGGAACGCTTCGCCGACGGCTATCTGCGAGACCCGAAAGTGACGATCGACATCGTCACCTTTCGCCCGTTCTACATCCTCGGCGAAATCACACATCCCGGCGAGCTTCCATACTCCGACGGCATGACAGTGTTGAATGCCGTCGCGACAGCTCAAGGATTCACTTACCGCGCCAACAAGAAGTACGTCTTTATTAAACATAAAGGCGAAGCGGCTGAAAATCGCGTACTACTCACACCAGATTTACGCGTTTTGCCAGGCGATACTGTCCGCATTGGCGAGCGGTACTTCTGAATTTTTTCCGAGCGAATCGCATCCTGTACCTCTCGATTGCAAACGTGATGCTCTCTTGTCCGGTATAGATTTTCATTGATTGGGGGTCACATGTTCAAACCGCGATTTTTGAGTGCCGGCATAGGAATTGCCCTCGCATTGACGGCGGTTGGCGCGGCTTCGCCAGCATCGGCGCAATCCGAGCAACAGAGTGCGCGGGAAAAGCTGACCGCGGATTTGCTCGCCATTGCCCGGGCGGCGCCGGAGGGCGACACAACAGTCGAAGGCCGGCTGGCGTTGGCGCTCGCGCAGGCGAACCTGGATTGCCCGACGACATTGGCAGCAATTTCCGCCGCACTGGCTGGCGAGATGCCGGCCAGCTCGCATGCTGCGCTGACGCGATTGAAGCAGATCTCGTCGCATTGCCGCAACGGGACCGGCGCGGTTGGGTCGCACTTCAGCGGCATTGGTGGCGCGCCCTCGTTCAGCTCGGGCGGCGGCGGGGCGGATTATTCGAATTGAGCTGGGTCCGAATCGCGGGGAATTCACGAAATGGCCAGAATATGAGGCGGCTTTCTCGGCTATTTGGCCTTTTGGGCGGGGCATGCACGATCTGCATAGGTCAGGCGGCATTCGCGCAGAATTATGATCCATTTCTCGACAGTGAAATCCCGTTCGACATCAGTCGTGGCCATAATGTCAGCGTGGTCGATCGCGAGCGGCCGGAATATGACCCGCTGGGCGTAAGATTGGCCTCGTTGCTGGTCTATCCCTCGGCGCAGCTCGGTGTCGGCTATTCCACCAACGTGTTCGGTTCAGCGAACAACCCGACGTCCGACGCGTTTTTTGCGTTCGACCCTCGCCTGACGGTTCAGAGCGACTGGTCACGTCATGCCGCGGGCTTTCACGCGAGCGGCGCGTTCCGGCGCTTCGCGGAGGCAACGCTGAAGAATGAAAACGGCTTTTCGGTCGGTACCGATGGGCGTCTCGACATCGGACCATCGTCCTATCTCAATGCTTCGATCGGCGGGACGCGGGATTATGAGGCGCAATATTCCGGCTCCTTCCCGCAGAACGCGGCACGGTCAGTCGAATATTTCAGGAAAAACGCGATGTTCCGCGCCACCTACCAAGGTGCGCGGCTCAAGATCATCGGCTCGACCGACATTACAGACTTCAATTTCCGCGATACCCAGCTGCTGAGCGGTGCGGTGCTGGACCAGGACTTCCGCGATCGGACGATTTATCGCGGGAGTGGGCGCGTCGAGCTCGCTTTGAGCCCGGACACAGCCGGCTTCGTTCAGGCGACCTATAGCAGCATCGGATACAAGCGGCCGCTCACCACCGGCGGCAACCGAGACGGACATGAATTCCGTGTCCTGGCCGGGGCAACGCTGGACCTGACCGCGCTTATCCGCGGGAGCATCGGCCTGGGTTATGTCCGTCGGGACTATGACTCGCCCGCGTTCAAGTCGTTCGGCGGTCTGTCCGCCGATATTCGACTGCAATATTTCCCGTCGCAGATCACGACCGTGACCCTTTCCGCCCAGCGCAAGATCGAGGACTCGATCCTCGCAAATTCAAGCGGCTATTTCGTCAACGCGGTCAGTCTGTCGGTCGATCACGAGCTGCTCCGCAACCTGCTTCTGAATGCTGAGTTCGATTATCAGCGCAACGTGTTCCAGACAGTCACGCGCCGGGATCAGATGTTTCGCGTCACCGGTGGCGCACGTTATCTGATCAATCGATCGCTCACTCTTTCAGCCAACACCACCTATTTCGACCGAACCAGCTCAGGCTTGCCAACGGGTCAGCAGTTCGACGAGTGGCGCGGCACGCTTTCCCTGACCATTTCACTGTGACCTGGTCACCGACGCATCACGCCTCCCCGAAGGATGAAATTCAGCATGAACCGCGCGACCCCAAAACTCATCGCTGATAGTCGGGACACGACGAGCGAACTCAGCCTCGGCCAGCTCATCGAGATCTTCCGCCGTCGTTGGCGCCTGGTCGCACTCATCACAACGGTCGTGCTGGTCGCGGTAATCGCCGTGACGTTCCTGCTGACTCCCCGCTACGAGGCGACCGCGCAGATCAAGCTCGATCCGTTGCAGCGTCAGGCGATTGACCTTGATAAGGCCAGCCAGCCTAGTTCTCCCCAGTCGGATCAGGCGCGAATCGACTCGGAAGTCCAGGTGTTGCAGTCGCGGAATATTGCGCATGCGGTCGCGGACCAGCTTGGCCTCGCCCATGATCCGGAATTCAACAAGAAGGACGTACCGGTTCAGGGCAAGCAAGTTCCGGAGGCGGTGGTCGACGAGATCCTCAATTCGCTGACGGTGAAAGCGGAAACCGGCACGTACATCATCGATATCGGATTTTCGTCGAAGGAGGCCAACAAGGCGGCCGCCATCGCGAACGCGTTTGTCGATAATTACCAGCAGGACAGCGTCAACCGCCGGACCCAGATGGCGGCACGCCAGACCGAGACGCTGGACAAGCGGCTGCAGACGCTCGGGGGCGAAGTTCAGGCCCAGGAAGCGGAAATCGCGCGGTACCGCGCAGCCTCGGGCATTGTTCAGGGCACGTCGCAGGGCACCATTACGGATCAGCAGATTTCGTCGCTATCCGGACAGGTTTCCAGCGCTGAAGCCCAGGCCGCCGCCGCGCGCGCCAGCCTGGCAGCCGCCCAGCGCCAAATCGCGGGCGGCGGCCTGGACGCGGTTTCGAGCGTCCTGAACTCGGGCGTGGTCGCCGATCTTCGACGCCAGCGTGCTGAAGTCAGCCGCGAAGCAGCTGAGGTCAATGCGCGCTATGGCCCGAAGCATCCTGAATCGCTCAAGGTTGCCCAGCAGCTCGGAAACATCGACGCCGCCTTGCATGACGAGTCGCGTCGAATCGTGAGCGGGCTCGAATCCCAGGCGCATGCCGCCGACGCCAGCGCGGCAAGCCTGCGTGCAGAGTTGAACCGACTCCGCGCGCAACAGGCGGCCAACACCCGAGCAGGCGTCATCGCGGACGGCCTTGAGCGGCAGTCCAAGGCGACGCAGAATATTTATGATCAGGTCGCGCAGACTGCCCAGCAAAGCAATCAGGCACAGCAGAATTTCGAGTCACTTGCGACGGTGATCGAGCGCGCCGTGGCGCCGTTGAAACCTGCTTTCCCGAACCGCCCGCTGTTTGCCGCGCTCGGGCTGATGCTGGGCCTCATCATGGGCGTGTCGCTCGCGCTGCTCCTGGAATTTCTCACCAACACAGTCCGCTCCGCCGATGATGTCGAATTGCGGCTGGGCGTGCCGTTCATCGTCTCGATTCCCCGACTGACGCCACGCCAACTTCGCGGCGAAGCGCGCGAGGAAATCACGCCGGCAGATTTCGTGACGGCCAAGCCAATGTCGAGCTATGCCGAGGCGCTGCGGACCATTCGCAGCACATTGGTGCTCAGCTCAGGGGATACCACCGGCAGGGCTATCGCGATCTCTTCGGCCCTTCCTGGCGAGGGCAAGACCACGACGGCGCTGGCGCTCGGCCGGATCATGGCTGCGAGCGGCGACAGGGCGATCTTCGTCGATTGCGACCTTCGGCGCGGGGGCATTTCCGCGCTCGTAGCGGGGTCGAGCACGCATGGGTTGATCGAAGTGCTCGGCGGCAAGGTGCCGCTCGAACAGGCGATCGTGAAGGATAGCGCGTCAAACCTCGCCTTACTGCCACTGACCGCGCCTTCGTTTACACCGGTTGATTTGTTCAGCGGCAGGGCGATGAAGGATCTGTTGGCGGAGCTCTGCCGCAAATACGAATATGTCTTGCTCGACACGCCGCCGGTTCTCGCGGTCGCCGATGCCCGGATCATCGCCTCGTTGTCGAGTGCGGTGCTGTTCGTGGTGCGGGCAGAATATACGCCGCGCCGCGCCGCGCTCGCCGCTCTCGACATCCTGGCGCAGGATGGAACCCCGATCCTTGGCGGGGCACTTTCGATGGTGTCTTCGAAGTCAGCTGCGGTGACGCCCAACGATCCCGCTTACTATTACCGGAAATATCGGTCGTACCACACCGAATAGGGCGTGTGTCGTACGGCCGATTTCCGGCGGCGCGTCACGGAATCCTCCGCAACACGCAGCGCGTTCAGGCGACGAAACGTACCAGGGCGAAGATTCCGACCCAAAGCGTCAGGGGCAGGCCGATGATCAGGCCCAGACGCGTTCGGCCGCTCCAGACGGGGCTTGCTGGCACCGTCCCGGTGCCCGCGTCCCCATTCATGGCAAGCCACGGGAACGGCGCGACCGTGCGGGCATCGTTCGCCGACGATGGAGGTACGACGTTACTGTCACGATGAAGGAAGCGAGCGCGAGCGAGGATTTCCGCGAGATCCCTGTCAACGGGATCGACCGGGTGCGCGCCACGACCCGCTACGTCGACCCGATAGGGTGAGCGACTTTCTTCCAGCCGAACGGCGGGCATTTTCATAGAACCATATCCACCTTGATTTTCAGGGATATTCTACGTCAGCATCGTTAACAAAATACTGTTGAGGATGAGGTGCATGAGCGTTCTCGAGGGCCCAGCCTTGCGCTCACAGCAGAATGAAGATACGACGCGAAGCAATGATCTGCATCAATGCGGACAGACTAGACGAGAGGATACCCGAGGTGGCAATGGCCATGAAGCATATGGTGCTACGCGTCGATATAGGTCGACACGTGATTATGGGCGCCCCCCGCCTGAAGCTGGTGGACGGCATGGGCCAGGGTTATTCGCACCACATCATGGCCGCCCACCGTGGCCTGCTGATTGCGATACCCACTTGTGCGCTGATCTGGCTGGCCGCTTTCGTGACGCTGTTCTAGCGACGGGCGTTCCCGATCGTGGGTCAATAGGATCCGCGCGCCAGCAGCACAGAGGGCACGGTCAGGCAGAGGATGCGGAGATAGAGCCGTACCGAGATTGATCGCGAGAAGGCCACATCGAGCGCAACGCGTCGCCGATAGCTGACATCGTTCCTGCCGCTGATCTGCCAGAGACCGGTGATACCGGGGCGAACCCGGCAATAATCATTGAAATAGCGGCCATAGCGCGTGACCTCGGCATCGACGATCGGCCGGGGCCCAACGATACTCATATCGCCCCGGATGACGTTCCAGAGCTGGGGCAGTTCGTCGAGGCTGCTGGATCGCAGAAAACGCCCCACCCTCGTGATACGCGGATCCACCCGCAGCTTGTGATCGCGCTCCCACTCAAGCCGCATCTCGGGGTTTGCGTCGAGGATCCTGCGAAGCCGACCCTCCGCGTCAGTGACCATCGACCTGAATTTGAGGCAATAAAAATGGTTGCCATTCCGTCCAAGCCGACGGTGCGCAAAGAGGATCGGGCCTGGGTCGGACAGATAGACGACGATAGCGATGATCACCAGCAACGGCGCAAAGAAAAGTAACGCGAACGCGCATACCACGACATCGAGAGTACGGATCATGCCGTAACGGAGCCGGTTGGTCATTATTGCCTTGTCGACAGGGGAGGAGAGTCTGCGGGCGTGCCCAAGGTCCGTCGCCGGCGCAGCACTCGTATTACTCGATACCATGTTCATCATCGCCCCCGGATTGCGATGTTTATGACGCAGTGCACAAAAGTACACAACCGGCGCTCAAGATCAATCAATGAATCTTTCAGCCGTGCCCGGAACAAGACGGGATTGGCCTTTTTCGAGACGATGTCACGCGTTAACTATTGATTCACTATAGATTTTTTTATTTCATTCAGTATGATAATAGAATGAAGTCATTGAAAGTAAACGGTTTTTCTCGAACGCGCTTTCGCGTGGGCGATAGAGCTTCGCAAAGCCCCTCCCTGGGAAATCGGTTTGCGGCAATTCTGCTGGGCCTTTCAATTCCGTTCAGCGGCTGGATTTGCTGGCGCGAGACCCAGCTTTGGCTCCTTGACCAGCGGGTTCTGAGTGCAGCGCAACAACCAAAACCGTGGATGTTGCATCGCCTTCGTTCTCAGGCTGACGACTGCGGACAGGGCTGCGGTCCCCGCTATAGGGCTCTCGCTGCCGGGGCATATGCGGCACTATCCCAGGCCGACGAGCCTCCGTCCCAGCGCGACGCCGACAGACGCGCCGCATTGTCAACCGCTGCCGACCTCGTCCGCAACGATCCGCGGTCCGGCATGGCCTGGGCGTTGTTCGCCTATGCCGCGAGTTTGCAGCCAGAGCGAACCGGTTGCGCTTGTGCAGAACTCGCCCAGAGCTATCGCTATGCACCATATCTGCGGGAGCAGGCGCTTTGGCGCATCTCCTATGGCGCGACGCATTGGCAGGAACTGGCTGGGTCCGCGCGCGACGCCCTGTTGCGGGAAGCACTGTGGTACGAACGGCTGAGCAAGGCGGACAAGACCGCCGTGACCAGAGTGCTCGAAGGAACCGCGCCTTATCTCACTGTCGCCCTTCGTGCCCCCGGTCTGGGGGCGGAGGCTGCACCGCTCCCGAGCGAAATCGACTGATAGTGCCAAGGGCCATCCCCGCGAGGACCGCGGCGAGGGCGGCGACGGCCGGTACGTTCAGCGCGATGTCGACGGATGAGCAGGCAAGAATGATCGCGACGCCCAGCATTATGGCCTGATCGAACGGGTCGAACGCGGCGGAGCGCAGAGAGCCGGCGACGCGCATTGCGCCCCCGATTACCGCGATCACCAGCAGGATCGCAAAGGGCCATCCCCCCTCGAGCGCCGCCTGGATCGGCGCACAATGCGCGGCACCGAAATTCCACAGATCCGCGACATTGTCCGGGCTCAGATGCGCAGTGTTCAACTCCCGAAAAGATCCCAGCCCGAAACCGAACCACGGCGATTGAAGCGATAGCGTGAAATAGAAGCGGATCGCTTCAGCCCGGACGACTGCGTCGGGGCCGAGTTGCAGCAGCTTGAGGGCAATCGGGCTCCCGATGGCGATCAGCAGGCCTCCGCCGAAAAGCACCGTCAGGATGAACAGGACGCCGAATAACAGGGTTGGGCGGCCGCCGCGCAGCAAGCCCGTTCCCATCAACAATCCAATTGCCGCCAGGGCCACGGCGATATCGAACCGCGAGCGGGTGAGAATAATCGCTCCCAGTATCAGGCAAATGAGGACTGCCTGCCCGACGATTCGCACCATGGCCGCCGGAGACCAGCCATGCGCCTCGGTCCCCCGGAGCCGAACCAGCAAGCTCGCCGTAGCGAGGGCGGCCAGCACCGCCATGATGCACCCGGCCGCGTTCGGGTTGAGCAACGTCGCAGTGAAGCGATCAGCCCGCAATCCTTTGCTGAGCCCCCAAACGTGCAGCGGATCGAGCTCGTACATCACGAACGAGGCCAACAGCCACATTGCGCCGCCGGCAACGAGAATTTCGACCGTCCGGCGCGTGAGGCCCGGCCGACTAGCGATCAACGCGCCGATCAGGAGGCAGGCGATCACGCCAATGAACTTCGCAAGCTCGGTCGGATAGAGGCCGGTTACTGGCCTCGCCCGCAAGGCGGCCGTCGCCGGAACGATATCCGCGGCCAGCATGATTTCGGGAACACTGGTCCACGCCGCCGCTGCGATCATCGGAACCAGCACCGGCCGCAGCGCCCACCAGAATTCCGGGCCGGGTCGAGAGGATTGGAGTAGCACCAACGCCAGGATAAGGTCAGCGCAGGCGGCGAGGCTTCCCAGCAAGGCATTGTTCGCGCCGAGCGCGACACATTGCCCCAGGATCAACGCAGTGACCGCATAGGCGGCGGCACCGCCCTTGGCCGGGCGTCCAAGCGAGGCAGAGCTCGATTTTATCCCCACTCCCCCGGCACGCAGTGAATTTAGATGTGCCACCTATAATGTTAGCAATTGCAGCAAAAGCCAAGTAGGCTAGGGCAAGTCCAAATCGTTCAGGCTGGGGGCCGGCCGAGTATGCGTGATTGCACGTTTGTCGATGGCGGCCAGGCGTCGGGGGGAAGCGGCATATCGCGGCCGGCGGTGGCGTGGTTTGCGCTCGCGAGATCCTGTTGATGGTGGCGCTTGGGATGCTGATCGCGGCTGGCCTGTTTTTCCTCCTGGCTGCCCATCCGTTCACGACATATCCGCTCAGCCTGAGATTGTTCGCGGCACGGCGCGATCCGCCGCTGACGGCAGCGCCGGATAGTCCGAGGCCCAGCGTGGCGATCTGCATGTCGGCGTTCAATGAAGAAGCGGTCATCGTCGCCAAGGTGGAATCGCTGCTGGCGATGGTGTCGGCCTATGGCCCGGCTACCCTTCACATCTATGTCGACGGCGCCGCCGACCGCACGGCCGAACTGCTCGCGCCCTATTGCGACCGCGCCGATATCGTCGTCTCGAGCGAGCGAAAGGGCAAGACGCACGGGCTCAACACGCTTGTCGACAGATCGAAGGGAGAATTGCTCCTGTTTACGGACGCCAACGTCACCGGGGATGTTTCGGCCCTGGAGCGACTGGCCGCCGTGTTCGCTGACGCGAGTGTGGGATGTGCCACTGCGCAGCTCTCCTACACCAACAATGACGAATCCGCGGCGAGCAAGATCAGCGGAACCTATTGGAGCATTGAGGAGCGCGTAAAGGAGATCGAAAGCCGCACGATCGGCGTGATCGGCGTGGATGGCGCCATGTTCATGCTCCGCCGCGCTCTCCATCGGCCGCCACCGGGCACCCTGATCGACGACCTGTACCTTACGCTCAACGTCCTGATCGATGGCTTTCGCGTCATCCGGGTGGATGAGGTTCTGGTGCACGAGCGCAACGCGACCCGGATGGGAGAGGAGTTTCGCCGAAAGGCGAGAATCGCCTGCCAGGCCGTTAATGTGCACCGCGCCCTCTGGCCGCGCCTGCGAACGCTGCCGCCAGCCCAGTTTTACGGCTACATGTCCCATCGCTTCGTCAAATGGATGATGCCCTTCCTGATTCTGTCGGGTGTCCTGTGCAGCATAAGCGCGCTCACTGTCATCGTACCCCTTGTCGATCTGGTGCTGATCCTGGCACTGCTGGCGCTCCTCATCGGGGCCGGCGCCTGGCTTCGCTTCGGCCCCGCCGCCAATCTCGTCTCCGTTACCGTGAATCTCGCCGGCGTGGGGCTCGGCGTGTTGCAGTCGTTGATCGGCAGGCAAACCTACACCGTCTGGTCTCCGGCTTCCTCGATTCGTTCCGGGATGGGATGAGATCAGCCCGATCCTGATCCGGCGTGCGACGAGCGTCGCGGGGATGACAATAAGGCACGGCTGTCCCTACACATAGTCATGACCGACGCAGCGCCCTCCCCCATTCCCGCAGCGACCCTCGTCCTGTTCCGTGAAGCGACCGGCGTGCCAGAGCTGCTGTTCGTCGAACGCGCCAAGGCAATGGTGTTCGCCGGCGGCGCTCTGGTTTTCCCGGGCGGGCGGATCGATCCGGGCGACCATGCGCTCGCGCTCACCTTCCCGGGCGATCCGCACGACATCGCCGCGCGCATCGCCGCGATCCGCGAAACGATCGAGGAAGTCGGTCTGCCGATCGGCCTCACGCCCGCGCCCGACACAGGCACCCTCACCGCTCTGCGCGCCGCGCTCCACGCCGGCACGTCCCTGGGTGCGGCCCTGCACGATGCTGGCCTGGCGCTTGACCCCAGCCCGCTGGTCCCCTTCGCCCGCTGGCTGCCCGCACATGCGAATATGCGGATATTCGACACGCGCTTCTATCTCGCCCGCCTGCCAGCACACGCGCCCGATCCGGTTGTGGACGATACCGAGAATGTCCAGGTCTTCTGGTCGACTGCGCAGGGAGTGCTCGACGATGCCGATGCCGGCCGGGTGCGCATCATCTTCCCCACCCGGCGCAACCTCGAACGGCTCGCCCGTTTCACGAGCTTCGATGAAGCCGTAGCCGACGCCGCGCGCCATCCGATCCGCATCGTCACGCCCTGGGCCGAGGAGCGCGGCGGGGCCTTGCATCTCTGCATCCCGGACGATCTCGGCTATCCCGTCACGTCGGAGCCGATCACGAGCGCGATGCGCGGCTGATGCGCACGCTGCGGCGGGCAATCGGCGGGGCGACGATCGCCGCGATCCTCCTCGCGCTCGGGCTGATGCTCCTCGCGGTGCTGCGCGGCCGGCCGCAGGATCTGCCCTGGACACCGCTCGATCTTGGCGAACCGATCGGCGCGTTCACTGGTCGCAAACTCGCCGGGCTCACCCATGATTTCCCGAGATGCCGTGCGCTGCTCGACAAGGCTGGCGTCCGCTACGATGCGCTTCCGGAGGTTCACGTCAACGCTTGCGGCTATGCCGATGGCGTGCGCTTCGCCGAGGGTGGGTCGCGGCGCGCAACCTATGCGCCTGAGGTCGGCATGGCCTGCCCGGTCGCCGCGGGGCTTTCAGTATGGGAATGGAATATCGTCCAGCCTGCGGCGCGCCGGCTGCTTGGCAGCTCCGTGGTCGCGATCGAACATTATGGCAGCTATAATTGCCGTCACATCGCGGGCGAAAAGGCCTGGAGCGAGCACGCCACCGCCGACGCTATCGATATCGCGGGCTTCCGCCTTGCGAACGGCAAACGCATTACAATCGCCGGTGACTGGAAAGGGAATGGCCCCGAGGCGACCTTCCTCCACGAAACGCGGAACGGCGCCTGCAAGCTGTTCGCGACGACCTTATCGCCCGACTACAATGCGGCGCACTGGAACCATCTTCACCTCGACCAGGCGGCGCGCGGCGAATTC
>Ga0207687_10001960_pt1 | contig 14169 bp, 8 predicted proteins | sample KBSM54metaG_FD_184399 | JGI IMG/M metagenome (GOLD analysis project Ga0207687, IMG submission 184399) | Miscanthus rhizosphere microbial communities from Kellogg Biological Station, Michigan, USA - KBS M5-4 metaG (SPAdes) (version 2) | ecosystem: Host-associated > Plants > Roots > Rhizosphere >...
TTACACTCAACGTGCTTTTATCTTTCGCTCAGTTTGAACGCGAGATCATCGGCGAACGCACCCGTGACAAGAAAACCGCGGCCCGCAAGAAAGGGAAGTGGATGGGAGGGTATCCGGTTCTGGGCTACGATCTGGATGCGAACAGTTGTCGTTTGGTAGTGAACGAAACCGAGGCCAGGCTCGTACGTGACATCTTTTCCATCTTTCTTCGTAATCGCTCGATCGTCCAAACGCTGGAGGCGATACGGAATAAAGGATGGTGCTTAAGAGCTGGACCACGCGAAAAGGAAAACTGCACCCAGGCGAGGCGTTTGACAGGCCAGCTCTGGTACGCCTGCTCACCAACGTAACTTACATCGGGCAGGTGAAGCACCAAGGTACGGTCTATCCCGGGAGCCGAGACCGCGGAACGAAGAGCGCAAGGGTCCTTGTTAGAAGGGCTCCTCGAATGTGGGGTCTGTGGAGTCGAATGCAACCCGGCCACACCCACAAAAACGGCCGGAAGCATCCTTATTATGTCTGCTTCACCGCCCAGAAACGGGGAGCCTAAGCTTGTCCGCGACAGAGCGTGATGGCGTCGAAGATCGAGCCGTTGGTTGTAGAAACGCTGTACGGGCTTGCCGAAGTAGCAACCCATGACGATCTCCGCATCCTGTTACAGGTAAATCGGGCGGACTGGAGCAGGATGTCGCGTACCGAGCAGCGCCGCATCCTGGGAGTTGCTTTTGACGCCGTTCGATATGATCACCGCACAATGCAGTTAACGCTGCGTCGAAAGACCAAGAGCACGGATGCACCCCTTGAGGAACTATCGGTGCCACTGTCGACGCGGCTGTTTGAGCCCCCGCGTTCCACGGGCAACGACTCGAGTCTTCGAGGGCACCGTCCAGACCGACTGGCGAGCGTGGCGCGATTGTTGGCGATGGCCCACCGATTAGATGGTTTGATCGCAGACGGGACGGTGGCGAACTATGCGGAACTGGCGTAGTACGCATCCGTGACGCGCGCTCGAATCAGCCAGATCATGAATCTCCTCAACCTGGCGCCTGCGATTCAGGAGGAGTTGTTGTTCCTTCCGTCTTCCGAGGCCGTTTTTGTTACCGAACGATCTCTGCAGCGACTGGCTTCGATCTCAGACTGGCGCCGGCAGACCGAACTGTTTGAAGCGGGGCAACGATTGGAGGTCAGAGGCTAACTTCGCACCGCTCATGCGTCGTCCTGCCGGGTCTCACGCCGCCGGCGAGAACAAAACAAACGGCCGGCTTCTTTCGATTCCGCTTCCCCGATGATCTCGAGTAAATACGACAATGCCGCGGCGCGCGCTTCCGCCGCCAGCTCGTTGTAGCGAGAAAGTTCGGCGGTATGGAAGCCGCGAATCGATCGCATCCTATTTAGAGCTCGATTCACTTGGGCAAAACCCTCGTCCAACTCCTGCAACTGATGGTAGATCTGTGGTGACCGCAACGATGAAGCCATCGTTTACAGACTAGGCAGATGCACGCACTTGGATGCAAGTGGGCGAGCCCGCCTGTGGGCCTTTGTTCATCGCAGAATCCGCTTGACTTCCGGGGCGTCCAGAGCGATCAATCGTCAAGACCGAAGAACCTCCGGCACTTTATTCGCTGGTTTAGTGGGCCAAGGTCACACCTTGGCGAGATGACTACAATGGCGAACAGCCCCACAGCGGCGGCGTTACCGGACGCCGAATGAGTTCGCAACGATCTTGAAATCCTCGTTTTGATTGGCTGAAACAATCGAGGCAGGCCATCCAATGATCGAAACATTCGTGTTGTTGAGTGTCGAATCTGCATCTTGTCGATTTCCTTCAGAGCGCGCCCACGCACTAACCTTGAACAATGTTTCGCGACTGGACTGGGGCGCACTTTCCGTTACTGGATGCGGACGGAGCTGCTCGTCTACGCTTTTTGGGTGGCTGCCATGTTCTTCTCGTTCGTTCCTTATCCTTATGAATATGATGAATATGGCGTGCTGTCTCTCGATGCGTTTCGCCCCGGGCCGATTCGGTTCGGCTCTACTGTAGTTTCGCAACATGGCCAAATCTGGCTGAGTATTCTGTTATTTCCTCTTTGGCCTCCTTACGCTGGATCGTGCGCCGCAACCAGTAATAGTTTCATCGTGGTTCAGACTCGTGGACGTGCTACAACTGGACTTGCCCAGAAGTTTCCGTCTTAGAGCTATTGGCCCGGGTTTCGTCGAACGCAGTCACTGATGATAAAGCCGCGAAGCGTAGCCAGGGAGAGGCCGCGTCTCCAATCGCCTCCAGCGCGCCTGTAGTTTACGCGAATTTGATGAAAAGCTTCCTGTGACCTCAAAATGCCCACCGGCGCGCCATCCGAACAAATACCGACTTTAGGACACACAAATCCGGGCAGCCGATTGGCCGCGCTCGACGGGTTAAGAGCGATTTCTATTGCCTTTGTCTTGCTTGGACATGTCAATGGCACACAGGGCTTCCCCCGGATCAACCTCAGTCCTGTTCTGGGAGACTATGCCAATCTTGGTGTGATCATTTTTTTTGTAATTTCCGGGTACCTAATCACCCGGCTGCTAATAGGTGAACAACGCCAGTTCGGATCGATCTCGCTCCACCTTTTCTACGCGCGTCGCATACTCCGTCTGGCACCAGCGTTTTATCTATATATCTTTTTCATCGCAGCCATTCAAAGGTTCGGGTGGATCCACCTGCATGCCGGGGACCTCACAGGTGCTTTGACGTACACGATCAACTTCAGGACAAGTTTTAGTTGGTATGTTGGACACCTCTGGTCGCTATCGGTGGAAGAGCAATTCTATCTACTATGGCCCTTAACTCTGGTAGTCGCTGGAGTTCGCCGCTCTGGATGGGTGGCGATCGGTATGATCTTTCTCTCTCCCGTCGCACGGGTATTCGCACTCCAGCAGCACCTGCCCAGCTCCATGTTTCCGTGCGTCGCAGATTCGCTCGCATTTGGATGCTTGCTAGCCATTGGAGGGGACTACCTGCAAGCTCGCAAATGGTATAAGACCATCGTTGCAAACTCTTGGTTTGTTCCTGTTACGGTGATCTTGATCTTCGCTTTCAATTGGCTGCGACTCTACTTGGTGGGGATCATCTTCGGCCCTTCGGTCATTGGCTTGCTCGTAGCCTTCATTGTCCATCGCTGCACATGGACCGCATCGAGAGTCAATACCTTCCTGGCGCTGAAACCGATGGTTGCCGTTGGGGCAGCTAGCTACTCTTTATATCTGTGGCAGCAGCCGTTTCTCAACCGAAACTTATCCTGGGCGATATGCCGTTTTCCGACTAACATTCTATTAGCAGTCTCTTTCGCTCTGACATCCTATTACTTCGTCGAGCGGCCGTTAAACCATCTCCGCCGAAAGCTACGCCGGTCCTGACAAAGATATGCTTAGTAGGAACACTGGCCTTTAGTGGGCACTCGGGCATGTGGAAGCAATACCGCTAGCGCCAAACGCGAAAGCACCCGCGTCCATGGCGGCACCTGATGTCCGCCGCGATTCGAAACAGGCGGGATGGACATATTGGTAGGCCGGCACGAGGGAATACCCGTTTGCCGTCTGGGGAGTGGTTCCAAAGTTCCGGCCCGGGGAACTCGACTGAAGGCGATAGTCATAATTTCCGGGGTCAATGAAAAGTGCGCCGCCGGCCAGATTGTGAGACAGGCGTGCAGCGACCTGATCTATCAGCAGGCCAGCTCCACTGAAGATGTTGTTCTGAATGAGGACCGGTGCTGCGCCAGTTCCTATGGCAATGAAAGTGCCATTCCCACGGTTGTTTACCAGTGTGTTGTTGACGAAATAGAGTTCGCTATTAGGATTTGTCAGGCCTTCTTCGCCGTACGCAACGATGGTCGAATTTTCCGTCCTCGGCCCCTGCTGTAGCAAATTTCCGATGACATAAGAACGTCCTCCATTCGGTAAATCCAGTTCGTAGCTGGATGTGCCGGATTCGCCAGTGAGCCGGTTGTAAAGGATGAAATTGTTTAAAGCACGCGACTTCACCAAATGCCCGGAAATGGAGTCGTGGGAATAGCTGAACCTAAGGGTGAACTGGGCGATGTGATTGACATAGATATTGTGCGATTGTCCGTCGTGATACCCATTGTCAGAGAACTCCGTTGTCTCAACCAGGATCTGGCTTGGCGGATTGTCTCCGGCAAGAATTCCTTCCTCATTGCCATGAAAGTAGCAACGGCGTACGGTCAGGTTTGCGCCTTCCTGCCGGATGCCTGCGCCGTTGTGATTCGGTGCGAGGGCGCCCGTGAACTCAATATTTTCGACTGTTGTATTGTTGCCTGAGATAACCCAAATCGCCTTGCCGGCAGCATTCCGGCCCTTAGCGTCTATTTTTGGACGTCCCTTAACACCCACAATCGTCAGTTGATTGGTGCTCCAGCCACATACATCCCCATCGTAGTTACCGGAAGCATCGATCTGGATCTCGTCGCCCGAGGAAGCCGCCGCTATTGCGCGGCACGGCGTCGCATATTGCTGGCCCGGACCTACGTGGAGCACGGCGCCACCAGCATAACTTACAAATAGGAAACTTACGTAAAGGCGATGCTGCATTCACCTAACCTCCGCGACGTCAACCGCTCACCCACGATCATACAACTCGATCGAGGATGCAGCACACGCGATTGACCCCTCCTGCCAAGCAGGACCGTCCCAATTCGAGAGGGTTCTTTGCCGTCCTATTCTTCGGAAATGGTGGACTTGACTCTTTCGCCGTTTTAGCGCGGAGAGAGCGGCCGCATGAATCTTTGCGGGATCCGTTCCCACCAGAACGTTGTTGCCGAGTTAACAGGTGATCAGGCGCTCGCTGTTCGGGCGCATCATCATAAGAAATCCTCAAAACCGTGATACAACTGGAATTGTCCGCAAACTTCCGGCGCGCGATCGCAGATGCGCCCCCGGCGTAGCCGAACACATTTACTGGAGAGACGGACTGATCGTTGCGATGCAAGCGGAGGTTTCCCTGACTCACTCGAAGATTCTTATCGTCTCATATTTGTTTCCGCCGGTTGGCGGAATTGGAGTTCAGCGGGCCCTCAGTCTTGCTAAATACCTTCCGGCATGCGGCTACGAAGTGCATGTACTCAAAGCGACAAATGCCGGTGGCCCTGTCTATGACCCTGATCTCGTGCGGCAGATTCCTTCTTTCGTAAAGGTACACACGGCGTTCACTCCCGAAATTCCGTTCGCGATTCGCCAGAAATTATGGGCCATGCTCGCGACCAGCAAAAATCTTAACAGGAAGGTGGCTCGGAATACCGCGGCGCGGATCTCGTGGAAACGGTACCTGATCGGTTTAGGGAAAAGAGCGCTTTCTCCAGAGCCGGAGATATTGTGGGTGCCTTTCGCTCTCCGGAAGGCCCGGCAGATCATCAAACGCCACGATATCAAGTTTGTTCTGATCACTGTGCCGCCGTTTTCCGCGCTGGTCTTGGGAACGGCTCTCAAGCGCGAATTCCCATCGTTACTGCTGGTGAGCGATTTTCGCGATGAGTGGCTCAGTTTCTACTTAAAAGATTTCGAATTTCAGAACAGTGAGCATACGCGCCGGCGTGCCGAAACCATTGAGCGGGAGGCGGTTGAGAGCTCGGACCTCGTGGTTGCCGTCAACCGTTCATCCTGTGCCGAGATTAGGCATCGGTATCCGGGCCAACCGGATAGCAAATTTGCAGTCATTCCGAATGGCTATGATGCGGACGTATTTGCCAGCTTCCAACCGCGGCCACATGCATCGGCGCGGATGGTCGTCACTCATGTGGGTACGGTTTATAAGACTGCATCCCCGCGCTTCTATCTGGACGCGCTCGACGGGTTGCCTGAAGAGACACGATCCCAAATTGAGACCCGTTTCGTCGGGCGTGTTGCCGATTCCGAACAGGCCCTGCTTGAAGGACGCCGGGCCGACATCAAGATTCTAGGGTTTATGCCTCAACATGACGCCCTGAAATTTATGGAGGAGACGGATTTTCTGCTACTGACGATGACGAACGAAATCAGCGTGCCCGGGAAACTCTATGAGTACATGGCAACTCGAAAACCGATTCTCGCAATCGCACCTGCGGGCAGCGAAGTGGACCAAGTACTGAGGGAAACCAACACCGGTCTGTGGGCTTCGCCGGGTGACAAGGCGGGTATCCAATCTATGCTTGTCCGGGCATTCGAAGCCTGGAGCAAGGGACAAGCCGTCATCACGGCCACTACTGAGGCCGTCTGCCGTTACGAAAGGCGAATATTGGTGGAGGAATACGGGAGGATGATGTGGGGTCTCGATAGCCGACCCCAAGGCGGCGCCCCCTGAATAATCAGGTCGTTGACGATCTTCAGGTTACTAGGCAAAAACGATCTACCGCATCCGGCAATTGATCTAAGGTCAAAAAAGGGAAGAGGTTCTACGGAGAATATCGCAGCAGATGCCGATAAGTACCAACAAGGAGTAACGAAGAGTTAGGCTTGGCTCACCCTCTAGTACTACTTTTAAAGGTGGGCGTTTCCCGTTGACCGTTCCCCCCAGGGCGAATCGATTTAGGGCAATGGCACGGCCGAAGGAATTTGTTGGGATGAACAGAGCTTTCTGGATCTTGAACATCGGCTTCATTGTTCCCGTTTGGCCGGCCGTCAATGTACCCCTGACGATACAAGAAGCGCTCTATCCGGGCAGTGTGCCTGGAGTTACCAGAACCGCTGACCCGGTCACAGTTGGCGTTCCCTTGCCGGATGATCCCACTACGGGAATCACAGACGTGAACCAGCTCACACTCGCGGGCGCAAGTCTAGGGCAATTCAGGGTGTTAGGACGCTGGCCTTCGGGAAGAATCAAGTGGGTCTTGGTCGATACTCAGGCAAACGTGACTGCCGGTCAACTCAACACGTCGATTAGGCTAACCAGCGGCGGCGCCGGCAATTTCGGGGGTTCGAACCTAGCGGCCGACAATGGATCGACCATAACTGTAGCCACTGGCGCCGCCACGTTCACGATTAGGAAGGCCAATTTCAATGTAGTGGATCAAGTGGTTGTCGGAACCACGACGGTTGTTGCCAGCGGCTCATCGCAAGGTTTAGTTATGAATGGTCCGGCACCCGGGCAAACTACGTGCCCGCCTTGCACGACCGTTTACTCATCCGCAAACGATTCAGCCTCCACCGCTATCATCGAGGAAAATGGACCCGCGCGCACTGTGATTAAGGCAACCGGCAGCCACGTGGATGCCGCCGGAAACGCCTACATGGCCTTCACTGTACGGATGTACTTTTATAAAGGCAAGAACTCCATTAAAGTTACATCAACACTGCGGAATGCGGATTACGGTACATCCAATACTTTCGCCACCGCGTATAAGGGCTATCAATCGTACGAACTTCGGGTAACGCCGAAACTCTCAGGCGTCCTAAACTACACCTTTGCGAATAATACCAGCACACCTTCGACGGGCTCAGTAAGCGGGTCTGACTCCGCTTATCTCTATCAAGGAAAGTCCTTGCCGATGCAATATGGCTCCTGGTGCGGGGGCGATCAATGCATCGACTTCACAACCGATAGCGGGTGGAGGATCAACAAAAACGGCACCGATACCTTGGCGGGAACAAGCGCCCAACCGGTGCAAGGCTGGGGAGATATAAGCAACGGCGCTGGTGTAGGGGTTGAGATCGGCGTGTATCAGATAGGCGCCCTGTATCCAAAATCCCTAGAATTTAACGGCGGCGGCACGGACGTCCGGATCGGGATCTGGGCCCGGCAAAACACGCAGCCTCATTATCAGGCTTGGCCGCAGTACAGCGCGTACGATGTGTATCTCAACTTCCACTCTTCCACTCCTTCGTCTCTAGCGGGTGAGTTCCTGAGCTTTCAACACTACCTAGTCGCCCGCGCACCCATTTCCTATTACAACGCGACCGACGTATTTCCGTATCCCATCGCAGACCCAAGTCTAGTCGACGGATGGCTGGCCGCCACCGCGAGCGCCGCCAACCCAGCGACAATCGGCGCCAGCCGGGCCTGCTGTATTCAAGACATTGTCCCGGATGTTTGGCGCTACTATTATTGGCATGACGGAGGAGGTGGGAATCAAGAGGAGTTTCGCTTTGGCGATCTATATAACTTTCTCGCGAGGGGTCATACCGGCAGATGGCTCAACTCCGCGCACTTCTATCAGTATCAGCGAGAGCTTTTTCCCCATTCCGATGGGTTCAGTTGGCGTGACCACCCAGCGGAAATAGATCGCTACGGGCAACCAACCGCATCATCAGCCAATTCCAGCCTGGCGATGCGCGAGATCAATTGGATGAGCGAATCGACCGAGCACAATCATATGTGGGGAGAAATGTACTATTATTTCCTCACGGGCGATGAAAGCATAAAGGATTCGCTGGTGGATGGGGGAAAGGACTGGTTCGTTCCCACAGGCCTGTATCAAACGGGCTATGGAGACGGGCTGTGGGATACGCGAGCCATCGGAGCGAATCTGTCCAACTACGCGCATTATTTCAAGTTCTTGAGCGACCTCGGAGACAGCGATGCCGCCGCCGTCCTCACAAACGCCCAGACTCTGTACACCACTCGCGTGGCTCCATCCCTTTGCTTATCGGGTAATCCGGCGGGATGCAGCGTAGTCGACGATGCCGCTGGTACTAGCCTGACGCGTGGAGTTCATTGGGGACCTCAAGGTTACACCGGCATGGATTGCACGGGTGCCAGCTTGAACATGCGCGGCCAAAGGACCTGGATGGTACCAATTCTGATACAAGGGGTCCTAGATGTGCGAACCGTGTCTGGTTCTTCCTGGCCCGAGTATTGGAATTCGCTAGATTTGGCTTATGGCATGGGCCGCTGGGTGCTTTCAGAGGGATGGGTGGACGACGGGACATCGCAGTGGAGCACTCAGGGATTTATATACACACTTAATTTGGATGCCGCCAATGCGTGTTTGAACAATAACCCAAACAACGATGTCATTCAACGCATTAACTATGCGTTCATAGCCCGCTACTTGACCGAGGGAACAACTGGCGGATGGGTCAAGCAATTTACGATCAATGCCATTCACAACATGGCGGGTGCCGGAACGAACACGGCTGACTTTCAGGGCTACGAGCTGCCATACGTAGTTGCCATCTTGAATAACCCCAGCTCTCCCAGTCTCAGCTCGCTTCCACTTACGAACTTTTCCGACAACGGCGGCGGCTCGTACACACTTTCCTGGACCGTGCCGGCAGGAGCGCAGAGTTACCGTATCAAATGGGGAACCAAACAGCTGGTAGACTGGCTCAATTTCAATCCCAATACAAACACCTTCGCGGGCAATCCCGGAACACAGATGCCCTGGTTCGCGGCGAAGAACGTGGCAAATCTCCCGGCTCCCGGCGCTACCAGTACCACACAGACCCTAACGGTGAACACCGGACAAACCGGCCTTACAGCCCAGAACTTCAGCATAAAAGCCTATTTGGGAGGCACGCCCTCAACCCAGCCGACTGGTATTTTGCTGGTGGGCGGAAACGGTCAGACTGGGACCGCTGGCCAAGCACTTTCCTTACCCTTTACAGTTAGGGCGATCGATGCAAACGGTAGTTCGGTAGCTGGAGTTAGTGTCACATTTACCGTTACAGCCGGAGGAGGCACACTTTCGACGCTGGTATCCATTACGGACGTGCAAGGTTTGGCTTCCAGCAACTTGACGCTGGGACCCAGCGCTGGAGTAAATACGGTAACGGCTGTGTCTGCCGGTTTGGCGGGAAGTCCAATCACCTTTGCCGCAACCGGTACCAGTTTGGCATCGACCGCTTCCAATTTGTCGGCCGTAAGCGGAAATGGCCAGACAGGAACAGTGAGCAAGGCGCTTCCCTCTCCGTTTACGGTAAGGGCAACCGACACGAATGGTAATCCGGTCGCGGCAGTTCCCGTCACTTTCTCGGTAATCGCTGGAGGAGGTTTTCTTTCGGCGCAGACAACTACAACCAACGCGCAAGGGTTGGCCTCTACCACTCTGACATTAGGTACCATCGAAGGCGCGAATATCGTGACGGCTGTCTCCGGCACGCTGGCCGGCAGCCCTCTTACATTCACCGCCACAGCTACCGCCCCGGGCCCAGCGGGAAGCTTCACCTGGACAAAGACTTGGTCGAATGCCAACTACACACCCGGATTACCGGGAATCAACCAGTGGTGGAAGCTGGTCTTCGATCCGGTTTCGCAACAAATGTTCCACTACGGCATCGAAGGAAACTCGACGAGCATTTACTCGTCGGACGTCTTTTTCTACAATTCCAGCAGCAACAGCTGGAGTCGACTGGGAGGAAACGGAACGCTTTCCAGCGCCTGCCCCGGTGATACCTCTAGTTGGCCGGGAGACCGTCATCCCTACGGTCATATGGCGGTCGATACCAAGCGCAAAGTCTTGTGGCTGTGGGGAGGGATTTGCCAAGGCATCGATCCCGACGATACTTATTACTTAACCTTGAATCCTAATATTTCAAGTGATGTCTGGGCAAAGGCCGCACCTGCGCATCATCCTACCGACCACCTTGCCGGTTCTGGTGTTTACGATCCTGATGACGATGTAATTTTTTTCTATGGCTACGGCTCCACGGGAAATACTTCCAGCACCTGGGTCTATTGTCCGACCACACAGACCCCATCGCCGGGAGCGCTTACGTCGAAGCAAACTGCGGCCGGGTGCGTGAACGCCGACGATTGGAGTCAAGTGGCTGTAGCAGGCGGAGTCAAACCACTCGCCGGTCAGTATTATCCGGGAATCGTGTATGACACGGTCAATGCAAAAGCAATCTTATATGGAGGATACAACCCCGCTGGCGACGTCCTGGCAAGCGAGACCTGGGCGTACGACGTGCCCACCAGGACATGGACCAACCGGGCTCCGGCAGGCGGTCCGATCTTCGCAAATGGCGGCTCAATGGGCGTGCCCCTCACCTACAACTCCGCCACTGGGCTGGTTTATTTATTCAATCCGGCTCCTTCCCCCGAAACATGGTCCTACAACTATTCGTCAAATACCTGGACACTATTGTGCAACACATGCGGGGGACCAGTAAGCCCGATCTCGATTGGCTACGACGCGAAGAACAATCTCCTGATCGCCATGGGCTACGGCGGAATCGGAGTCCTGGATTTATGGCAGGGCACATTTGGCGGGAACGCAAACGCAAATGCATGCGACTTGAACACCGATGGAACGGCGAATGTTATTGACGTTCAGATTGCAATAACCCAGGCGTTGGGAACTGTCGCCTGTGGGAACGCCGATCTCAACGGCGACGGAGCGTGCAACATCATCGACGTTCAGAGGGTCGTCGTAGCAGCTCTTGGCAGACCCTGCGTGGTGGGGCAGTAACATCGGTGGGGATGCCATTGTGAGCGCCGGATGCACAATAGACCAATAAATGCCGCCTAAGCGGCATTTCTCGACGGTCAACGGCTGAAACAATCGAGGCACGTCACTGAAATTCGGGAACGCGCGAGCGAGTACGACTCGTTAGACGGTTATCCCTCGGGCGGACGGGAGAACTTACTCAAAATCGCATGAAGCCCTAAAGCGGCATAAACCATGAGCACGGGTGTTATTGCGTCACGAAAACGCGGGGAACCATAGAAAATGATAACGTTCAAGAGATTCGAAACCACCACGGCATCCAATGGCCACCACTCTACCGCATTGCGGTACGGCGCACGGAAAGAAAAGACTAAGCCTAGGAGCACGAGAAGGGTGAACGGTATGCCGCAGACGGTCTGGAGGATCACGAATTTCCGGTTGGGAGAAGAAACGTCGGGCAGCCAGAAACGGATCAATTTATAACCGGCAAGTTGCGGCATGTCGGCTAGATGGGTTCGCACCCAGGAAATGCCAAGCCGCCACGCTACTTTCTCCCGACTTACTTCATCGGGCGCCGCCTCAATCATGTCTCGTCCTGGCAAATCCAGCGTGGAAAGCCATCCTCCGAGATATGCGCGCTCATGCAGACTTCTGTCATTATTAGCGCCGTAAAACGTTGAACCTCCGTTGGTGGCAACCAGCACGAACTGGTGAAACGTCAAATAGTTCCTTACGGTCCAGGGTGCCATGACTAAGAACGCGGCGATAAATAGAGAACCACTCCCACGAAAACACATTATCTTGGTTCCAGGGCGCCAGAACGGCAGCACGATCACGAAGGGAACCAATAACAGCGCCACCGGTCTGGTCAAAGAGGCATAGCCGTAACAGAGACCCGCGCACGCGGCAAACCAAACCGACGAATTCCGCAGATACTTAACCAGGCACCAGGTCCCGAGACCAACGCACAGTGCAAACAGGGACTCTGATAGAAATACAGTCGAAAACCAAATATGTGAAAAGTAGACGGCGCAGAACAATCCAGCCAGCCGTGCAAGACCTTCCGGCAACACCTCGCGGGCCAGCAAGTAAGTAAAAAGGCAGGTAATCGCACCTAACAGGCATAGAACAACATAGACCAATGGGTAGTTTTCGGAGGAGATGGAGTATAACGCTGCGAGAAGAAATGGGAATCCCGGAGCTCGAAAGGCTGTAGGCTGACCCGCGTTTGAGACGTACCCGTGGCCAGCCGCCATATTCAATCCCAGAGCATTGAATTCAACCGCATCACTGCCGGCTTGACTGATACCATGAAACTCGTGAATATTCCGCAGCGCCAGAACCGCGGCGAACCTAAGCACAAATGCGAGCACTAGCAACGAAATCACATAGTTACGGCGCGAAAGGCGAAACCAGGACGCCAGCCAGTTTTTCATCTTAATCTCTTCTTGGCCCTACTTGTACCCCTGCAGACACAGCGGGTCCGGAAAAGAGGTTCCACGCCCGATGACGGATCCATACGCGCCGACTTGGCGTCAGGCACCAAAAATAGACCATGATCCCGAAGCACCCGCAAACAAAGGCAACTTCGAATGCTAGCAGCAACCAGGATGAAGGCTCGGCGAATCGGATTACGCCATAGCAAATAAAAGCGAAAGGCACTGCACATAACACGGGCCTCTGGTAGGCCCGCAGGAAGTACTCAGTGGAATCCAGCCCAATCGCGCGCAGTGTGTACAACGGAAGAATTACTCCCGTGCTGATCAAGTGCGGAATTGCCGTGCCCCAAGCGACTCCGATCACGCCGAATTGACGAATCAAGATTATGCTTAAGGCAAGGTTCGTGGCCGCCTCGGCCATGGCAAGGTATGCCAGCATCTTGTGCCGGGCCATTCCGAGCAAAATCTGGCCAGATATGTATTGAGACATGCTGGTGAATTGAGGAATGGTTAAGATCGCGAGGATATACCAGCTACTTGCATATTCCTTGCCCATCCAGAGAGAAATAAACGGCCTCCCAAAGAAAAGCAGGCCGACACATAAGGGAAGCCCGATGAGAAGGTCGATTTGTGATCCGAGGATCTGCAACTCCCGAAGACCAGCTTTATCATTCTTGGCATGAAGACGGCTCGCGGCGGGAAAGAACGTGTCAGTCGGGAAGGCAACAAGGTTCCTGGCATAGTTGATCAACGATCCCGCGATCGCATAGTAGGTGATGGCAGAGACGCTTAACAACATTCCAATAACGACGGAGTCTGTATAGAAGATGACTTGATTCGAAATGATCCAAAGGAATCGATACAACCCAAAACCGAACAACTCTCTAGCCGTCGATAAATCCACATAACGCCATGCCAGACGAAGAGGGGAGTATAGGGCCTTGGCCCAAATCATACCAGCTGTATATTCGCAGCTGCTCACGACCAAAGTGACCGTAGCAAGAGCCGGGAGACCGTACCCCATTTTGAGAAGCACTACTACCAACGTCGCGCGGATGATTGCCCCCGTGACCGTGACGCCGGTCATAATATCGAATCTCTCAAGCGACATTAGGATCGTGCTGAATACGCTCATGGGAAGCGCAATACAGATCTGAATGCCCGCAATCAGAAGTGCGATTCTGGCGGAAGTTTCATATGCGTGCTCTATGCGGAATGCGGTCGAGAAGTTCGCAACTAGGAACCCGGTGGCCAGCAGCACCACAAGGCCTCCTCCGGCCAGCATTGCGATCGCGGTGCTCAATGTGCGGTTCACGCTCTCGCTATCGTCCAGCGCAACATGATGTGCCACGAACCGCCCGACGGACTGC
>Ga0207687_10001966_pt1 | contig 14146 bp, 12 predicted proteins | sample KBSM54metaG_FD_184399 | JGI IMG/M metagenome (GOLD analysis project Ga0207687, IMG submission 184399) | Miscanthus rhizosphere microbial communities from Kellogg Biological Station, Michigan, USA - KBS M5-4 metaG (SPAdes) (version 2) | ecosystem: Host-associated > Plants > Roots > Rhizosphere >...
CTTCACCTTATTACAACAAGCCGACGCAGGAAGGGCAGTATCAGCATTTCAAAGCCATTGCGGAGGCCGTGGACAAGCCCCTGGTGCTTTATAGCGTCGTGGGGCGCACTGCCGCCAACATTGAGCCCGCAACGCTGGGACGGCTGGCGAAGATCCGCAACATCATTGCCGTGAAAGAAGCCAGCGGCAACATCTCACAGATTGCTGAGGTCTTCAATCACGTGCCGGAAGATTTCCTCGTCTTCTCTGGTGACGATGCCATCACGATTCCCGTGATCGCGCTGGGCGGCGTGGGCATTATCTCTGTCTGCTCGAATGAGATTCCCAAAGAGATGTCACAGCTTACGGCGGCGGCGTTGAATAACGATTGGGACAAAGCGCGTCGGTTGCAGCGCCAGTTCCTGCGCCTGATGCAGGCCAACTTTTTGGAATCGAATCCTATGCCGGTAAAAGCCGTGCTGGCCATGATGGGGCGGATTGAAGAAGTCCTGCGTCTGCCGATGCTGCCGGTGAAAGCGGAGACGCGGTCAAAGCTGGAAAAGATTGCCGCTGAAGTAGGCTTGCTCCAGGTGCACGCATCGGTTTCTGATCTCTAGAAAAAGTCTTACCGCTGATCAACGCTGATCTGCGCTTTGGCTGATGCTGTGCTTTGGCTGATGGCAGAGTAGCGCTTGCTTGCGGCCAGAGTGGCGGCACAGAAAAAAAGCGGCCACGCCGTTTAGCGCAGCCGCGTTGTGCATCGCCTCCGGACACGGCTGCCGGGGGAAGGAGTTCAGATTCTTACCCGGCGTTCGTTTCCAGAGGGCTTACCCACCTAGGAGAACATCCCTCATTGAGAAGATCGCGGTAAGAAAGATTTCTTGCAAAGATTTTTTGCGAAGTTTTTTTGATTGCCCTGTGGCCGCTTAACACTTCTGTACAGCAAGTCTCAGGGGCTTAGGATTTTAGGGTCTTAACGTTTCAGGGACGTTGGATTTCAGTGGCTTACGAAAAAGGTCTTAAGCAATCTCTTGTGCAAATCTGAAAGCCGTCTCAGAGCGCGTGAGCCGCTCATAGAGCTGAAGATATTTTTCTGCCATCTTTGTCGCGCTGAAGTTCTGGCGCGCGTGCTGTACACACGCCGCGGAAGCGATGCTCCCGGCCTGCCGCAATGCTTGGGCAGCCTGGGAAACATCATCGACCAGAAAGCCTGTCACGCCGTCGCGCACCACCTCAGCAAGTGCGCCCCGGCGGAATGCGACCACCGGCGTTCCACAAGCCGCTGCTTCCATCGCTACCAGAGAACTTGTTTCCGCCGCCAGACTGGTGATCAACAAAGCCTGTGCTTCCCGCAGCAAACGCCGCTTCAACTCCGCCGATGGCGAGGACATGAACTTTGCGTTCGGCATGGCCTCAAGCCGCGGCGCTATCTCGCGATCGAAATACTGCTGATGATAAGAAAACGGGTACACCTGCCCAGCGAGAATGATCGATAGTCCATCTTGCGCGGCGATCTCCAATGCGAGATGCGGAGCTTTCTCCTCGCAAATACGTCCCAGCCAGAGCAGCCCGTGCCGACCCTCATCTGCCGCAATAGGCTCGAAACAATCCAGCGCGATGCCGTTCGGCACTACGCCAGCCAGCGAGTCGAGATCGCCAAAACTGCGTGCCTGCGAATCAGAGACACAGTTAAAACTCACATTCGCCGGTACGTCATTGAAACTCTCCGCCGGATAGAAACTGCGCGGCAGATGCAGCGTGGCCATCACAGGCGTATCAATCTCAGCCGCGCGCCTCCAGAAACTGCCGGAATGGTCATGGATAAGATCGAACGCCTTGCCCTCGCGGGCACGCCAGCGCACAAACTCAATCACGCGGTCTTCATGTTCATTGCGACGCCGCTCATAATCGTCGGGCTGCGTGCAGGGCTCGCCAGTGGAAAACAACTCGCCACTCACGCGCGATCCCGCGGAAGCGGCAACTGTTGTCTGCGCTCCGCCGCGCGCAACTTCGCGCTCCAATGTCCATAGAATCTGTTCCGCGCCGCCGGCAGATTCGTCATGGACCCGCAGCAGCGGATACGCAACGTAAAGGACCCGTGTCATCTCTCTTTAAGATGCAAAATCAGCAGAATGCAATGTCAGTTTTCGGAGGAATGATGTCCGATAGCTGGGGCGGAATCGCGCTACTAGCAGCCTCTTTGCGCAGTGGGATTTTCGATCCGCGACCGTCCGCGCAAATCCGCGGTAAGCGCCTCCGATCTCCCGATCTTCCATTTCTGCGCTAGGTTTCATTTCCAAATAAAAACGGGCTGCCCCCTTTCAGCGCCTGTCCCTTGCGTTCAGTTCGGCTCGCCGTCAGTGGGCTCACCATAATCCGCTTTGGGCAGCAGACGGTCGCGGTCGTAAGGCGGATCTACGTGCGAGGGAATGCGGTCTTTGGGCCAATCCTTATGCCATTGCCGGCGAAAGTCATCGTCCGCGTAATATTTGAGGAAGAGCTGCATATCTTCCTCACTGTAGCTGCCGAGCAGTTCGATGTGCCACGCGGAACCCGCAACTATCGGCATTGCCTTTGTTTCTTCCCGCAGGGAATCAGTCCACAGATGGGTGTATAGCTCGCGGTCGCTGAGATGATCTGTCTGTGATATGAACACATGCAGCAAGGCGAGCTTCTGGATTATCTCCCAGAGTTTTGCCGGCAGTTCCTCATCGTTGAGCGAATCCGGCGGTGGAAGTGACACGCCCGCGTTCTCAAGCTGCTGGAAGTTGGTGGTCCACGGAGCTTCCTCGTAGTCCACAACGTGTTTCCAGAATCCTTCTTCCACTTCCTCGGGCACTTCGGATGGGTAGTCATCCAGCGTACCAACCGTCATCTGGCCGCCAGAAAGTTCTTCGGCACGGCGTTTGAGATCTTCGATCCGCTCTTCTGGGATTTTCTCTGCGGGGATTCTCTTCTCGCGGTTGTCCTTAGCTTTGGGCTTTGCCGATTTGCGCTTTGCCACTTTAGGTTTTGCCACTTGTTACCTCCTGGCGCGACCGATGGCACACAGGTCCGCGCTGCACCGCTCAGCAAGTCAAAAAATGAAAGATGAAGGATAAAAAATGAAAGATAAAAAGACAAAAAGTTACGCGGGAAATCCTACACGAGCTGGGGTCGGCTTTCTACTCGGCACAACTGATGAATCTGCCTTTCTCGTCCCCGCCGCGCCTCCGTGGTAGGTTTGTCCGATATCCGCGATCACCCGCGCAAATCCGCGGTAAGTTCTTGCCTTTGCTTTTCCGCATTGATCAGCGTTATCCGCGTAAATCAGCGGTAAGGTTTTGTTTTTCCCGGCCTTCTCCGCGCCTCCACGGTAGGTTTCTCTCAGAACAAAAACGGCAGCCCAGGTTCGAGCTGCCGTTTTTCCGACGAAGGAGCGCCCTCAGAGCGCCACGGAGAAAATCATTTACTGCACGTTCACGTTTTCCGTCAGGCGATAGAGCTTGCCTGCCGTGTCCCACGCCTGGACCACCAGGATGTGAGTGCCTTTGGCAGCGGAGATCGGCTGGTCAAAGGTCGGGCCGGAAGACGCGCCTACCTGAACTCCGTCAAGGTAAGCCTTCATCGCCGTAATCGAAGCCGTATTGTTCTGGACGCTGGCATTCACCCGGAAAGGTGATTGCACATCGTCACCATCATTAGGAGTGGTCTGATAGATGCCGGGGTTGCACGTGCTCCCCTTGGGCGGACAGTCAGCTTCATAGTACGTCTTAATGCTTACGCTGCTCTTGTAAACGGTGTTGTTGGTGTCCCAGGCCACCACCGTAAAGGTATGCGTGCCGGGAAGAGCATTTACTCCGGCAGCCACAACGCTGGTCTGGCCGGAAGCAGGCGCGAAATCAAAAACATCGGTGCTGTCCACGTACGCACGCAGGAACTTTATGGCCGTATTGCCCTTGAATCCGGCGGTGAAGCCAAGATTCTGTGAGACCGTGGAACCTGTGGTCGGAGCGCAGATCCGAACGCCCACCCCGGTAAGCGGGCAGCTAAAAGGCAGGTTGCCGGTGACGCTGAAATATTCAGCGGCCTGATAGAGACGGCCAAAGTCGTCCCAGGCATTGATGACGAGATGGTGCGTGCCATTGGAGACGCCGCCTTCAAACAGATTGAGCGTCCCGCCGCCGTTCTGAAAGATCTGCTTGCCGTCGATATAAACCTTCATGGTGCTGATGCTTCCGGAAGCTGGGTTGGCAACGGCTTCAATGTGTGGAACCTGGTAAATGGTGGAATTGGCGCTGGGCTGGCAAATGGCCAGGTGGCCGCTGGCCGGTTCAGGACAGGCAGCGGATGCTTGCAATGACAGACAAAGCGCGAAAGTGACGATTGTGAAGCTGACTTTCAGGGTGTGCAGGGATGGGTACTTCATAACTGATGGGGCCCTTTGAAACCAAAAATTTGAACCGAACACTTGCTTTTTCTAAATGCAATTCAAAAGCCAAGTAGCTGCTCTCTGAAATTTTCTAAACCAACCAGAGTAGCTGCACGTAAACGCCAAAGATGAGCACTGAAGTACTCAATGAGAGTAGATGCAGGAAGACGATCTTTTAATCCCGCCATCTGTGACTTCAGCTTCATACGCCGATAGTAGAGGTGAAGCTCAATCGGTGGCTGTGACCGGGGTCACCCGAGTCTGTTCCACACAAATCCGTTGTATGCCGATGGACTGGAGGAGATACCGCAAATCTTCTATAATTCGCGCTTCAGAATGAGCGAAACCACAAATTTGAATGCACCAGCCGAACCTGCTGCTATCGAAACGCCAAGCGGCCCGCTCGATATCAATCAGATCCAGGCCATCCTTCCGCATCGCTACCCGTTTCTGCTGATTGACCGGGTGCTGGAGATCGAGCGCAAGAAAAAGATTGTGGCCATTAAGAATGTGACCATCAATGAACCATTCTTTGCCGGTCATTTCCCAAATTATCCCATCATGCCGGGCGTGTTGATTGTGGAAGCCATGGCCCAGGCCGGTGGCGCCATGCTGCTGACTGAAGTGGAAGACCGCTCCAATAAGCTGATTGTTTTTACCGGCATAGAGAAGGCGCGCTTCCGCCGTCCGGTGGTCCCGGGCGACCAGCTCCGGATTGAAGTGGTGATGCTGAGTTGGAAACAGGGTGCTTCACGCATTGCCGTCCGCATGGAAGGCAAGGCCTTTGTGAATGGCAAGGTAGTCTGTAACGGTACGGTGAGTGCGCAGCTGGTATCGATCAATCGCGGAGGGGCAGGCGCAGATGCCCCGGATGAAACTACGGAATGACCGCATCCCAGAGCCATGACGCGCCTAAAGCCATGATCCATTCCACAGCCATGATTCACCCAACAGCAATGATAGATCCCAAAGCGCAGGTGCACTCAACCTGCACCATTGGGCCGTATTGCATTGTGGGTGCGGGTGTGGAACTGGGTGAACACTGCGAACTGATGTCGCATGTGGTAATCCATGGTCCCTCGAAAATCGGGACGCACAACCGCTTCTTTCCTTTCTGCGCGATTGGCGGCGAACCCCAGGACCTGACCTATAAAGGTGAAGAAACCCGGCTGGAAATCGGCAGCCACAACGTTGTTCGTGAATATGTAACGCTCAACCGGGGCACCGCCAAGGGCGGCGGCGTTACCCGGATCGGCAGCCATACGCTGATCATGGCCTACGCTCACGTCGGACACGATTCTGTCATCGGCGACCATGCCATGCTGGTAAATGCGGCCACGCTGGCCGGACACGTTACGGTGGAAGAATGGGCAGTGGTGGGCGCGTTATGTGCTGTCCATCAATTCACCCGCATCGGGGCGCACTCTTATATCGGCGGCGGTACCATTGTTACAAAGGATGTTTTGCCGTTCGCCAAATGCGTTACTCCGCGCCACACGCAGACTTTCGGCATGAACTCAGTGGGATTGCAACGCCGCGGTTTTAGCGAAGAACGCATTCGCAAAATCCACCACGCTTTTCGCGTGCTGCTGAATTCGAAGCTGAACACCTCGCAGGCGCTGGAAAAGTTGAAGTCGGAGATGGATCGCGGTGAAGATGTGGATATGCTCCTGCGGTTCATTGAAGAGTCAGAACGCGGCGTTATCAAATAAGAGAGATAGAAAGCCCTTCAGGCGGCTCTTACTGGATGATCTTCCGGTGCAGGCTTCGATTCATTCACAAGTCCCGCGTCCGGCTTGGCTGCTGGGGCCTGTTCCGTTGGCAGTTCCTGAGTCGGTAGCGCGCTGGCGGATTGGGCGCTTTCCTGCAAAGTAACCTGAACTGGCTCGGGCCAAGCATTCTCTTCAACGCTTTTGATCAAAGCATCGGCATAGCCCAGATAATGGCGGACGTAGCTCTGTTCTTCCGGACTCAAATCGACGTCCACGTGGTCCATCAAGACCTCATTCTCTGACGTCAAGCCCGGAATTTTGTACCGGCCATGCCGCTTCTTGAAAGGGACAAGGTTCTTGCTTCTGAGTTGGTCTGGAATTATCCGCATGTTTACTCTCTGGTTATGATGCTGATAGCGCGGGTTAGGTGCGCTTACTACTGAAGAATTAAAGGCAATTGATACACTGATCTGAATGGTTGAGGGCCAAAAACTCGGATTAATTGCAGGAAATGGCAGCTTTCCTTTGCTGCTGCTGGATGCGGCCCGCGCGCAGGGCGCTCACGTAGTGGTGGCAGCCATAAAGGAAGAGACTTCCCCTCTGATTGAGAGCCGCGGGGCCGCCACGGTCCACTGGATGTCTCTGGGCGAGCTGAGCAAGCTCATCGATTTCTTCAAGCGTGAAGGCGTGAGCACCGCCATCATGGCCGGGCAGGTCAAGCACAAGCAGATATTCTCTTCTATCAAGCCCGACTGGAAGCTAGCCAAGGTGCTCTTGTCTCTGGGGACGCGCAACACCGATTCTTTGATCGGCGCTGTAGCTAAGGTGCTGGAAGATGAAGGCATTCACCTGATCAGCTCCACCTCGTATCTTGAGCCGCTGCTGGCCAGGCCGGGAGTGCTTACACGCCGCAAGCCCGACGAAGCCGAGCAGAAGGATATTGAGTACGGCCGCCAAGTGGCGCGCCATCTGGCCCAATTCGATATAGGCCAGACAGTAGTAATTGCCCAGGCTGCCTGCGTCGCTCTGGAGGCCATGGAAGGTACTGACGCTACGATCATCCGAGCAGGCGAGCTGATGAAGAGCGCGGCTTTGGACGGTGACTCCATTCTGAGCCGCAAGCTGACCGTGGTAAAAGTCGCCAAGCCAAATCAGGACATGCGCTTTGACGTGCCGGTGATCGGCCTGAAAACGATTGAGACAATGGCGCAAGCCGGCGCAACGTGCCTGGCCATCGACGCTGGGAAATGTCTTTTTCTGGATGGCGACAAGATCACCGCCGCCGCGGATCATGCGGGGATCGCGATTGTGGCGGGAGAAGGTTGATTCACCGCAAAGGACAAGAAAAATATTATTTGTCAGCAATATTTCTTCCGGCATATGATTTCGCCCATGGAAAGCGTCAACCAGCAATTCCGGCAGTTGAAGGAAACTTATGAGCGCATGACGGAAGGAGAGCTTGCCGCCATCGCCGAGAGGGCCTATGACCTTACGGAGATCGCCCGCGAAGCGTTGCAGGCCGTCATCATGGAGAAAGGCGTAGATCTCCGGCTCAAGCTGGATCCTCTTGCACCTCTGGCGCCTGAGGATGAGGATCTTGTGATTTTCCGCAGAGAGACAAACATCAACGAAACCGTGTGGACCATGAGGGCCCTGGACGCAGTCGGTATTCCGTATTTTCTCTGCCTAGAAGTCCGGGCGGCTGATGTGAAGCGCGCTCATGCCGCCTTGAAGCGCGCCAGCGACGAGGAATTCGAAGAAGATGATGATGATCCCGAAGAGAAGAAGCAGTACGCCATCCTGTGCCCCAAGTGCCGCTCCGCAGAGGTGGTTCTGAAAGGACGAACCGCGACGTTGGAGTTTTCCCCTCTCGGGGTCAAGTACCAGTGGAGCTGCGATGCCTGCGGCCATCAGTGGGAGGACAATGGCTTCGTGCAGGAGGCTGCCGGCGGCCAGTCCTGGCCGGGAGAGGAATTTCCTTCCCGTGATGAAGACGCTTTTGAAAAATCGGAGCCGAAATGACGAGCGAGCGCTAGACGGTCTCGCTAAAATCCTCTTCGTTTCCCGCTTCCAATCTCCTGCCCAGCATTTCCCCGATCATCTTGGCCACGCGCCTCGCCCGAGCTTCCGGTTCGCGATAGTGAAAGATGCTGAACAGATGTGCACGCTTATGCGATGGAGACATGCGATTCCATTCCGCACAGGCCCTGGGGTTCCGGCGAAAAGCCAATTGCATGATTGGCGGAAGCGCAAGCTCGGCCTCCATGGTTTCCATGAAGAGCTCGGCCATTTGCTGTGACCTGCGACTTCGGGCCTCTGTGGTTTTGCACTGTGCGATCCACTTGGAAATTTCATGCCGCCGTGAAGGACTCATCGATTCAAAGAACTTCAGCAGCCGCTTTGACTGCGCTAATTCGCGCAACAGTTCTTTCGGTGGTGCAACAGTGATGCGGGGACTTGTGTCCTGCTGGATGCGGAATTTTGCCGTCAATCCTGCCGCCGTTTTGCCGCCGCTTAGCATCTTCTTGTTGACGATGAGAAAGTGATGGCCCTGACCATCCGGAAAAAGAGTAGCGCCGAAAGCGAAGCCGTTGATTTCACCCTGCACTTTGATTTGTCCGCGCTTGCCCCAGATTTGGGCGAGATCAATAGGAATGCCCGCGATTACCCAACGCAAACGGTCGGGGGTACGCTCCAGCACTGCTTCAAACGTCTTTGCCTGAATCGGCTTTGTTTTGGGCTTGGAGGCTGGCATCGGCCATAGTCTAACAAAGTGCTGTTACAGCCATTTTCGAAAAATACGGTAGTCCGATTTTTGGGTGGCAAAGCGGGCCCTTCAGCCGTCAGCGCTTAGTATTGAGTTCCAAAGTACTTGCATAAGGCGACACTGAAACCTTTGAAACACGGAGGAAATGAGGAAGCAGAGGATTTAGACCAGTTAAGGGTTGCAACGGACCGGATGTGAACCCTAAACCCTTAATGATTTGTGGAGCGCAGGCGCCCTCGCCTGCGGAATCTTTGGTCTACGCGAACTATAAAACTGATCTAAGTTTCAAAAATCAAGCCCTCCGTTTCCTCTGTTCCTCCGTGTTTCAGCGTTTTTCCTCAGGCGTCTCTGCGCTTGGTTTCCTTCACCGGCTTGGATGGGCGCGGCCGTTTGTCCTCTGGACTTTTGGGGCTGACCACATGCTTTTCAAAGTCATGCGCGACGGATGGATTCAAGTTGCCGCCAATTGTATTGGGGATCTTGGGAATGTTTTTGCCGGAGGTTTCCTTGCGCTGCTGCGTCCGAATCGGCATTTCCAGGATGTTGCTCTCGCCATGTGGGTTCGGACTCTTCTCCGACATCTCCTTGCCTGATCGCCGTGCTTGTGGAGGAACTATTTTGGGCCCTTTGCTTTCTGCCATACCCCACCTCTCATCAGAATTGAGATGACGTGGGATGCTGCCGGGTGGCGTCAGAATCGAGAGCTGACGCCACCTGCGGTACACGATGAGCATTAGGTGACTTCGCGGTTTACCAGACGCGGCAGGCGTTTTCATGCACCAAAGGCTTGCCTTTGGCGCATCCGAATGCTTTGGCAAACTCCGGCATATTGGCGATAGTGTTATTCACCCGATACTTTGGTATGGAGTGAGGATTGGTGAGGACTGCGGTACGCATAACTTCCGGTCGCAACTGGGCGCACCAATTGTTTGCGAATGACAGGAAGAAGCGCTGCACTTCCGTCAGGCCATCGTCACCCTTGGTTTCAAGTGTCTTGCCCTGCTGCTTCAGGTCGTTCTCCAGCGCGATAAGGGCCAGGTAAAGTCCGCCATTGTCCGCTGTGTCTTCACCCTGGGTGAGAAGCCCGTTCTGCTTTACGCCGGCCTCCGGGATTTCCTGCGTGTACTCGTCAGAGATGCACTTGCCGCGCTCGTCATAATTCTTTGCGTCCTCGGGAGTCCACCAATCGTGGAGATTTCCTTGTGCGTCAAACTTGCGACCCTGATCGTCAAAGCCATGCGTTATTTCATGCCCAATCACGGCGCCTTCAGCGCCAAAGTTGGTCGCGTCGTCAGCATTGGCACTGAAGAAAGGCGGTTGGAGGATTCCGGCAGGGAAGTTGATGGTATTAAATTGCGGATCGTAGTAAGCGTTAATCGTGGGCGGCGTCATGGTCCAGTCATAACGGTCAATCGGCTTACCAATTTTTTGCAGCCAGCGGTTGTATTCAAACGCCGTAGCCCGATGTACGTTTTCCAGATAATTATCCGGCGTGATATTCAGAGCGGAGTAGTCGCGCCATTTATCCGGATAGCCAACTTTATCCAGGATGGCATGGAGCTTGGTTTTAGCCTGCTTCTTGGTCGCGTCGGTCATCCAGGTCACGTTGGTGATGTCCTGGTCCAGAGCGCCCTCAATGGCTTTTACGATGCGCAACACGCGTTCTTTGCTATCGGGCGGGAAGGCGCGGACAACATAGGCCTGGCCAAGCGCTTCACCGAGCGCGTTGTCCGTTGAGCGGACACAACGTCGCCATCGCGGAGAAAGCTCCGGTGTCCCGGCCAGTGTGTGCGCGAAGAAACTAAAGTTTTCATTGACGAACGCTTTGCCCAGATACGGCGCGGACTCATGCGCCAGTTGCCATTTGAGATATGCCTTCCAATGGGCCAGCGAATGCTGCTGGATGGCGCGCTCCAGGCCGCGGAAAAAATCCGGAGAGGTCACCAAAAACGTTTGCTGCGCGGGAGCGTGCACCAGGGCGAGGTAACGTTGAAAGTCGAATGAAGGAGCCAGCTTCTGAAACTCCGCGAGCGTCATCTTGTTGTTGATGTTTTTGGGATCGCGGCGTTTCACCACGTCCATAGCCACGTTGGCCAGCTCGGTTTCAATCTGCATTACGATTGCGGCGTCGGCAGTAGCTTGTGCCTGGGACTCTCCGCTGAGCTTCAGCATGTTCGCGATATGCTCCACGTATTTCTTGCGGATCTCCTGGGACTTGGCGTCGTCTTGCGAATAAAACTCGCGGCCCGGAAGAGAGAAACCGCCCTGGTCAAACTGCGCGACAGTTTTTTGCGCGTCGTCGTAATCCTGAATGGCGGACAAGCCGAACAGCGGAGCAAAGGTAGCGTTGTCGTCGACAGCCCATGCGCCTCCGATGGTGGAATGCTGGTGCGCGATCTGATCGACCAGCTGGGATTTCTGCTTGAGATCGTCAATGCGCTTCAACTCCGCCTGAAAAGCTTTGGCAGAGGTGTTTTCAACCGCACTCTCATCCATGCAACTGGTCCAGTAATCGCCAATCTTCTGTTCCACTGCAGTGCGGCCCTGCTTCTTGGCGGCGGCCGCTTCCAACGTCTGGCGTAGCACGGTCTCATTCCACTGCTGCAACGGGCCGGCAACGCCCCAGGCGGCGCGGTCAGGAGGAATGGGATTGGCCGCAAAGAATTTGCTGCATGCATACTGATAAAAATCCGTGCAGGGATCGATCTGCGGATTTACCTGGTCAGCGCTCATGTGCTCGAGCTTGGGCAAGTCGTCTGACGAGGGGCCCTTCTGCTGGCAAAAAGCAAATGGAGAAAGGCACAAGAAAATCACGGGAAACAAGCGACGCATTCAAATCCTCCTGAAGGGTAAGTCGCAGATAGGGTATATCTCTTCGAAAAAATCTCTATGTGAATCAGACGCATGAACACGGGAATGGTGGGCAAAAATCATTCAACATTCCTGCCGACTGTCACTTTCCAGCTTTGGCTTTGGCCCGTTCGTCCCGCCGCTGGCGTGCCCAGGACTCTTTTGTGATCTGGCGGCTGCGGCCCAGGGCCAGAGCATCAGCGGGGACGTCCTCCGTGATGGTTGAACCGGCCGCCACATAAGCGCCTTTGCCAATACGAACGGGCGCTACCAGGGTGGAGTCGCTGCCGATGAATGCGTTTTCTTCAATCACCGTCATGTGCTTGTTGGCGCCATCATAATTGCAAGTGATGGTGCCTGCGCCCACGTTCACGCCTGCTCCGATGTCAGAGTCGCCAAGATAAGTAAGGTGGTTGGCTTTTGCGCCGCGCCCCATGCGCGTCTTTTTTGTTTCCACAAAGTTGCCCACATGCGCACCCTCGGCAATTTCACTTCCCGGGCGCAGATGAGCGTAAGGACCAAGCTGCGCTCCGGCGGCGATAGTGGATTGATCAATGATGCATCCAGGCCGCACTAATACATTGTTAGCGATTTGAGAATCGCTGATGACGCTGAAAGAACGTATGCGGCAGTCCGAACCGATGCGCGTACGGCCAAGTATTTGCACAAAAGGCTCAAGAATAGTGTCAGGGTCGATTTCAACATCGGGATCGATCGTGCAGGTTTCCGGACGATAGATGCTGACGCCCGCAGCCATCAGGTCGGCGCATTTGCGCGCGCGCATGGTCGCATCCAGTGACGATAGTTCGGCCAGAGTGTTTGCGCCCAGAACTTCTGCTGCGTCGGAAGCTTCAAGAGCAACCACAGTAGCTTTGCTCTTTACCAGTAACGCGGCCATGTCTGTGAGATAAAGCTCATGGTGCGCATTGTTTGTGCTGAGCCGATCGATATTGGCGAAAAGCGGTTTAGTGGCGAAAGCGTAAATGCCGGAATTAATCTCGCGTTCTTTCTGCTGCGACTTGCTGAGCGCCTTCTGCTCCACAATGGCTTTTACGCGATCACTGGAACCGGCGCGAATCACGCGACCGTAACCGAAAGGATCGGCGGGCGCGGCGGTAAGAATTGTCATGGCCGCTTTTTTGCTGAGATGAAAATCGCGCAAATGAGCAATGGTTTCAGTTCGGATTAAAGGCACGTCGCCGGAGAGAACAAGAATATTCTGGTAAGAAGCCACCTGCCCGCGAGCGCACATAATTGCGTGTCCGGTGCCGCGCTGTTCAGCCTGTAAGACAAATTTAACGCCCAGAGGCTCGACCGCCGCGCGCACATTTTCCGCCTGATGGCCGACGATGACATAGATGTGCTCGGCGGGAACGATTTGCTGGGCGGCTTTGATTACGTGCGCCAGCAGCGGCTGGCCGCCGATCTCATGCAGTACCTTGGCACGCCTGGACCTGAGCCGAGTGCCTTTGCCCGCTGCCATGATCACGATGGCAAACTCACGATCGCCGTTGGTTTTCTGGTTACGCATTAAGCCATCATCTTAAAGCCTGCCGCGCCAGTTCGGGTGGCCGTCGGGTGGAATATGCCAGTCCAATAAGTTCCTGGCACAGGCGGTCAGTGGCATGACGCGCAAAATGGCTTTCCATGATGAAGTTGCCCGGAATACATTTCACGCCCAGTTGCTCCATGGCGGGAATATCAGCCTCAACCTGTTCCGCGTCTTCTTCCGCATAGCGCTCTCTCATGCTGGCGGAGACAGGAGCAGTGTTTACCAGAGCGTAATCAAAAATCCTGCGCGGAGAGTGATCGTAAAGCGCCTTGATGTGATCTGAGGCTTTCATATGGAGACTCTCATTGGCCTCAGTCATCAGATTGCAGACGAAAACCTTTAAGGCGGGCGAGGCAGCAATGGCTTCAGGAACGCCGCGCACCAGAAGATTCGTTACCAGGCTGGTAAAGAGCGATCCTGGCCCCATGGTGATGACATCGGCGGCGGCAATTGCTGCCAAAGCTTGTGGCAAAGGCTCAGGATTGGGCGGGACCATCTGAAGTTCCACAATGCGATGCTGGCTCGCGTTGATGTTGGTTTCACCGAGCACTTGCGAGCCATCGTCCATAATGGCCTTGAGTTGAACATTGGCCGAGGTGGCGGGAAGAATGTGCCCACGCGTGGCCAGGATTTCTGCCGCCTGCTTGACGGCAACGGCAAAGTCGCCCGTCATGGCTGTGAGCGCGGCCAGAAACAAGTTTCCGAAATTGTGTCCTTCAAGGTCACCGGGACTGGAGAAGCGAAACTGGAAAAGCTTGGAGAGAAAATTTTCGTCTTCCGACAAAGCGACAAGACAGTTGCGAACATCGCCCGGCGGCAGCATGCCGAGCTCGCGGCGCAGGCGGCCGCTGGAACCGCCATCATCGCTAACCGTG
>Ga0207687_10001974_pt1 | contig 14105 bp, 14 predicted proteins | sample KBSM54metaG_FD_184399 | JGI IMG/M metagenome (GOLD analysis project Ga0207687, IMG submission 184399) | Miscanthus rhizosphere microbial communities from Kellogg Biological Station, Michigan, USA - KBS M5-4 metaG (SPAdes) (version 2) | ecosystem: Host-associated > Plants > Roots > Rhizosphere >...
CCTTTGCGGTCAACCATCCGTTCAAGTGTTTTGCCGTCAGCGAATCGAGATTACTGTGTTTGCACCGTTGATAAAACGAATCATGCTAAGCGGAATAATCGTCGCCGGCTTTAGTCACCAGGCAGTGGCGCAGGTGACGGCAAAACCGCCGTCCAGCTACAACAAGCAGGAGCAGGAGGCGGTCGAGGTCGTCAAGGGATGGCTTAGCGCGTGGCGTGCGTAAGACCTCGAAAAACTGATGTCGTACATGGCAGAGAACCTTGTGTTTCGAGGTGATCCTTCGGAGCCACTCCAATACGGTCGTGATGCGTTCAGGCGTCTCGCCCAAGGCGTGATCAACCGCTGGAGTGGAATGGACCTGCAGGAAGTGTATGGCGTGGGCGGCGAGGCCGAGACTGTTGTGCTGATCAAACGCGTCGACTACTTTCCAGCAAATGGACGCGGACCGTTTAGTGGCATGGCTATTCCGGTTGCCGCTATGTTCAGGGTCAAGAACGGAAAAATCACGGAGTGGCTCGACGCGCCTCTGATCCCCGTTGGCCCAGGAGCGCCGCTGCCGCCAGGATTTCGGCCACCGCCTGGAGGGCCAGGGGGCGCCAAGCAGCTCGGGGGAAACTGAACTGCAGAGAATGGAGAAACAAAAAAAGAATGGAGAAACGAAATATGACTAGATCGAATTCGATGAGAACGTTGCGAGCGTTGGTTGTGGGGGGCATGCTTGTTGGGGTATGTCTCGATGCCCACGCCCAGGGGACCGCAAAACCGCAATATATCTGGAACCAACAAGAGCGCGAAGCGGCCGAAGTCGTGAAAGCGTGGATAGCGGCATTTGCGACGAAGGACCCACAGAAAGTCGCGAGTTACATGGCAGAAAATTGTGTGTTTCGTGGCGATCCGTCCCAACCGCTCCAGAAAGGCCGCGAAGCGTTTGTGAAGGAGATTTCGGGGTTCATCGGTGTAATTGCGAACATAAAAATCGACGAGATCTATGTCACAGGGAACGAGTGGGATACGGCCGTGCTGACCAAACGGACCGACACGCTCAGTCCGAATGCGGGCGGTCCGTTAGCCGGGAAAGCCGTGCCGCTCGCGGGCTTCTTTCGCGTGAAGAACAAGAAGATTACGGAGTGGCTTGATGTTCCGTTGTTCCCGTTGCCCGCGCCTCCACCCGCCCCCGCTCCGCGCAGCAAGTGACGACAACTCCGCGCGAGGTTTGCATTCGAACAGTAAAGGAATCGACGATGCAGCGTTTACTGACAGTGAAGTTTGCAGTGGCGGTCGTTACGTCCGCGCTGAACGCGCAGGGACCGCCTCCGTCCAACATCATCCCATGCGGAGTGCCGAGTGGCGCGCCAGCAGGGCCTGGTGGTCCCACGGTTAGCCCCCCGCCAGCGGCAGGCACAACTGTAGCTGCGCAGGCCTTGAGTGGCCCCTCGTTGCTCGGTTCGAACTTGCCCGCTGGGCTGCGTTTGAGGCACGTGCAAGGCAGCGTCTACATGTTGAGCGGTGCGGGGGCCAATATTGCAATTCAAGCCGGCAGCGAGGGTGTATTGCTGGTCGATAGTGGCCAGACTGACAAGGCGGCTGAAGTGATTGCCGCCGTGCGGCAACTTTCGCAGGCACCGCTCCAGTACATCGTCAATACCAGTGGTGATGCGGATCACGCGGGTGGCAACGAGGCGGTAAGCCGCGCGGGCCGCCGGCTCACTTCCGCATTAGGTCCCGGTGAGGGCGCGATCGTGGGAGCGGCAATTGTTGCACGTCAAGCCGTGATGGATCGTCTGATCAAAGACAAAGCACCTGAGTGCGCGCTGCCCACATCAACCTACGACGTATATCCCACACGGTCGCTCTTCTTCAACGGCGAAGGCATCAAGCTCCGGCACATGCCGGCGGCGCATAGCGACGGGGATTCGTTCGTGTTCTTCCGGTGCTCCGATGTGGTGGCGACGGGTGACATCTTCAATACCAACCTATATCCTTCCATCGATATCGAGCGCGGCGGATCCGTGAACGGAGTTGTTGCGGCTTTAAACGAGCTGCTGGAGATCACGATTCCGGCCCTCAAACAAGAGGGCGGAACGTACGTAATCCCGGGCCATGGCCGCCTTGCCGACGAAGCTGACGTGTCGGAATACCGTGACATGGTGACGATTGTCCGCGACCGCGTGCGTGCGCTCATCGCGCGAAAGATGACACTCGAGCAGGTGAAAGCCGAGCGCCCGACGCTCGATTACGACGGCCGCTATGGCGGCAGCGACGGACCTTGGACGCCGGACCGTTTTGTGGAGGCGGTTTACAAGAGCTTGACTCAGACGGCGGCTGGCAATGGAACGGGAGGGCAGAAGCGATGAAACGCCAGCACTTGTTCTTCGCGGGGTGATGTTGCTTATCGTGAGTCTTTCACCTCTCTTGTCAGGTCAGGTTGGGCCGCCGCCGCCGGGAGTCGGCGGGCGCGGCATTGCAGCACAGACTCCGCGACAAATGGCGCCCGTCGACCTAACGGGCACATGAGTCTCCGTCACCAGCGAAGAGTGGAGCGACCGTATGCTGGCTCCGCGAAAAGGCACTGACTTCATCGGCATTCCGATGAATGACGCCGCCCAAAAAATAGCAATGGCATGGGACCCGGCGGCGGATAAAGCAGCCGGTCTGCAGTGCAAGGGGTATGGCGCGCCGGCCTAATGCGGCTGCCCGGCCGTGCACGCATCAGTTGGCAAGATGACTCGACTCTGAAACTAGACTATGACACAGGCGAGCAGACGCGCCTGTTTCACTTCGGCGGACGGCCGCCCGCTGGCGTTCAACCATCGTGGCAAGGTTACTCGGTTGCTGAATGGGAGATGATCGCACCGCCGCTGCCGTTTGGACCTGGCGGATTAGGCGCAGACGGTGGAGGACCCCCTCCCGGGGGTGGACCTCCAGATGGCGGCCCACCTCCCGGTCTTTTTGCTGGCCCCCGTCCGTCCCGTTCGTTGAAAATTGTAACCACTGGGCTCCGTCCAGGTTATCTGCGAAAGAACGGCGTGCCCTACGGCGAGAAGACCGTGCTGGCAGAGTACTTAGATCAACGTACAGAGCCCAACGGTGACAACTGGTTCACCGTGGTCACTATCGTAGAAGATCCAGATAATCTCGGCGGAACCTACATCATGAGCTCGGACTTCAAGAAAGAGGCCGACGGCTCTAAGTGGACGCCTACTCCCTGCTCAGCCAGGTGAGGAAATGCTTAACGAGGTGAGAAACAAAATGAAGATGACGCTCCCCGCGCCGATAGCGGTCATGCTCCTCACGATCGCTTCGGCCCCTGTATACGCACAGATCGATCTCGCCGGGTTTTGGCAGAACCCGGTCTTTGAAGATGTACAAGAACGGATTGATGGCCCCGCCATCGGCGATTTTCTTGGATTACCGCTCAATCCAGCGGGCCGCCGCGCCGGTGAAGCGTGGAGTGCGGCTATTGTGTCGGTGCCGGAGCATCAATGCCAGGACTATCCAGCGGATTATCAGTCGAACAGCATGTGGTCGTTCGACATGTGGAAAGAAGTTGATCCCGTATCGCACGCCATCATTGCGTGGCACACGCGTCTCCAATACATGGTGCCCGAGCGAACGATCTGGATGGACGGACGGCCTCACCCTGACGAAGACGCGGCGCACACTTGGGGAGGGTTCTCGACCGGTCGCTGGGAAGGGGGCTCTCTTGTCGTCACCACCACGCATTTGAAGACAAGCTGGCTACGTCGTAACGGCGTTCCGCGCAGCGACAAGGCCACCCTGGTGGAGCGGTTCACGCGGCATGGAAATTACCTTTCGGTGGTGACGACCGTGTATGATCCGGTGTACCTGAGCGAGCCCTACGCGCGAAGCCGTGACCTGATCCTCAACCCCGTGGGCAGCGTTGGCGTCTACCCCTGCGAGAGCGTTGAGGAGACTGCGCGGCCGATTGGTGACATTCCGCACGTTCTACCGGGCGAGAACAAATATCTGACTGAGTTCGCGGCCGTTGACGGCGTGCCGGTGGAAGCAACACTCGCCGGTGCCGAAGCGATGTATCCGGAATACCGCACGCTACTGGCCGCGATGGGTCAGGGTGGTGTAACCAAAGAAGGAGAAAATTGCTGCCCTGTTCGCGGCAGGCTACTTTGTTGTTGGCCGTCCTTGCCATCGTATTTGCTCCGGTTCTTCTAGCTCAATCGGCCGGTACTGCTGGTCTGACAGGAACCGTTACCGATCAATCGGGCGCCGCGGTGCCGAATGTGACCGTCACTCTGACGAGTAACGATACGAATCAGGTTCGTACTGCCGCCACGGGTGGCGACGGACAGTACAAGTTCACCCTGCTCCCCAAATGAAAAACTCGGCCCTTTAGTAGGACCGAGTTCAACTGGTGTCGATTTGAAGGGCGGATGTTACTCCGCCCCCTCCTCATCCTTTGGAGGCACAAGAACTAATTTAGTCGCGGGAGGAAACGTGAGCGCGGCACCAACATCGAGGACAATGTTGATAGTGCCGCTGTCGTTGTTCCACGCGGCCCCCAGTTTATGCCAAACTCCATTCACTGGGAGTTTGACTGCGTAATCGGGCTTCTGACCTTTTGCCATGCAGTACCTCCTTTCAAGAGAACCGCTTTCACACTACGGAATATGGCGCAATCGTCAAGTGGGCGATACGAGCAGCACCGTTTACAAGGTTTTCAAATGAGCACGGAAAGAAGGACTTCCAATGAGAATAACGCAACTTGCCAAGTACGGCCCGACCGCCGCTCAAGATTACCGGCGCCAAGCCGGCCGGAGTCGTGATTTTCGAGGATCGCGCGATTTCAAGCGCGGAGTCGACACTCACAGCGTTCGCGAGGGGCCAAATGTCCTGATCATGCATATGACGATCGATGCAGGCGCAAGCAGTCCGCTTCACGCTTCACCTTCAGAAGTCGGCGAGATCGCCCGGAATGCAGCAGTGGGCCGGTTGATTCTGGCGGGCGCGGGATACGCGGCTTCAACTGCGAGGTCGCGATCAAGTGGTCGGCCGGAGCCGACCCGCTGCTCTCTTTGATTTTTTGGGTACAATCAATCGGATCCTAGAGGAGGAACATTGATAAGACGACTTGATTTCAACATTCGGACCACGCGGCGCGAGTTGTTAACGACCATGGCCGTTGCCGGCGCGGGAGCTCTCCTGCCCTGGCAATCCTTGATCGCTCAGGCACCCAGGCGCGGTACGGGCAAGATTGACGTGCATCAACACACGCGACAACCAATGCCTGGACAACTACCAGGAAACAATCCCTGGACGCCCGAGCAAACGCTTGAACAAATGGACAAATTCGCCATCTCGGTCGCCGTTCTATCCGCGATCAATGCAAGCCGGGACACGTTTTATGCACCTAACATGGACGCTATCGCCGCTGTCCGGAACAACAATGAATACCACGCTAAGTTGGTCCACGATCACCCCCAACGCTTTGGCTTTTTCGCCAATATTCCGATCAATCATCCCGATGCGAGCCTCAAAGAAATCGAATACGCCATGGACACGCTCAAGGCGGACGGCATCGCTTTGTGGACCAGCACACCTGACAGCAAATATCCGGGCATGGACACGTTTAAACCCATATGGGATGAAGTCAACCGCCGCAAAGCCGTCGTCTACCTTCACCCCGGCGGCGCTCCGGCGTGCTGCAAGCAGCTTGATGCTCCAGTATCGGCCTCGATGCTCGAATTCGATTTTGATGTCACGCGCGCGGCGGCTAGTCTCCTGGTGCACGGTACCTTCGAAAAGTGTCCCGACATCAAGTTCATCCTGCCGCACTCAGGAGGGGCCGTTCCCATGCTGATCGGACGTATGAAGGACCGCGTAGCGGCGTCCAAACGGCCGGAACTGAAACCGATGGTGTACGACCTTTTTAGAAAGCAGTACTACGAGATCGGCCACGCCGCCTTCCCATTCCCGTTTGCGGCGCTCAGCAAGCTTGTCCCGAATTCACAGATCCTGTTCGGCACGGACTATCCCGCCGAGCCGATTACTTCCACAACGGACGAGATTCCCAGCTTGGGCCTTTCGAAGGAGCAACTAGATGCGATTTATCGTGACAATGCTGTCCGGCTATTCCCTCGACTGAAAAACTTGGTCTGACGTGCTCACCGCGACACGGCCTTAATCCTTCGTAAACCATGTCTTCAATGGCCTTGCCCGGCGAATAGCGGCTCGCGCTTGGCCGGTTTCACTGATGCGACCAGGGGAGGTCTTGGGTGAAGACGCTTATGAAGCTAGCTGCGATTCGTGCGGCGGCTCGAAGCGCCTCGATGATTTCGATCACGACGCCTGGCATTTGGTTCGGAGCCGCTTTAGAGACCCAAAGGTTGGCGCGCGAATTGAATGAGTTTGGGGCCAAGATGGTTGGCGATCATCCTGGCCGTTTCGGGTCATTCGCCGTTTTGCCGTTTCCCAATGCCAACGATTGCCTCAAGGAAATCGAGTATGCATTTGACACGCTAAAAGCGGAGGGTGTTGGCCTGCTGAGCAGCTACAGCAATAAGTGGCTGGGCGACCCGGCATTCGCCGAGGTCTTTCGGGAATTGAACCGGCGAAAAGCCGTGGTCTATACGCACGCACAAGTGGCAGACTGCTGCCAAAATTTAATTCCCGGCATCAGCGACACGACAATCGAGTACAACACAGATACGGCTCGCACCATCATCAGTCTGATCGAGAGCGGTCGCTGCGCGGAATGTCCTGACATAAAGTTCATCTTTTCACACGCCGGTGGCACGATTCTCGCTCTGCCGGGACGGTTCCTGGGTCAACAGGCTAGTGCGGTCAACTTGGCGAAAAAGGCGGAGCCTAATTCGAGACTCGGCCAACTGAGGCGATTCTATTACGACACCGCCGGATCAACCAATCCGATCCAGATGACGGCCTTGAAGACGCTTATCTCCACCTCGCAGATCGTTTTCGGAACCGACTTCCCGTTTGGCAGCAGTTTCAATACTGCCGCTGGACTGCAGAATTGCGGATTCACCGCCGAGGAGCTGCGTAGCATCGACCGCGGGAACGCAATCAACATACTACCCAAGTACGCCTAACCAACACGCAGGAGTACTAACACGCACAGGAGCCACGGATTTGGATCGCGAGGGATGCTCCAACAAACCGACTATTTGTAAGCCTCGATCGCTTTGTGTTGCATCGACCCTGGAGCGAATTCAAGCATCTCAAGGCGCACTCCGTTCGGATCATTGATGCTCGAGTGGGGCGCTCCGCTGCCGACCGAGGTAGGCTCGGGCACGGTGATGCCGCGTTTTCGCAACTCCGCCATGGTGTCGCTCATGCTTTCGGTTTGGAAACCAACGTGATTGATCCCGACGGCGCGATCTGCGTTCGCCTGGGCGAGTTCCAGGAATGTGTACTTGTCGACCTGCACGTACATGGTGGTTGGATTGCCGCTCTTATCGCGCATCACGAATCCTTCGCGCATGCCCAGTGTCTTCGTGTAGAAGTCGACTGACTCCTGGAGATTTTTCACGTAAATCCCGACGTGGTTCACATGAAGTCCGATACCCTTATCTTGCTGTGCTTCGATGGCCTTAATCGTAACCATTCCCAAAACGAGCCCAGCGGCGAACAAAATCCATCCACGAGTCCCACGGCGCATAATCATCTCCTCACAGTTTCCTTCTTTGGGCCGGCGGGAATCGCCGGCTAACGACCAGCCAGTATATCGCAAGCAGTGTCGGGTAGCGTCACAATGCCGCGGATCAGCCGACGCAAACCTCCGTATGCGTCGTCACTCAGGACCTACTTCCTTCCTGATCGGATAAACTTAGGATTCCTCGTAATGGTTGACCGACTGGGCGAACGAGGCGACTTATTGCGGTCTCGCGAAATGGCGAAAAGGAGAATCAAGAAATGTCAAAAAGGGTCATGGCTTGTGTGGTTCCATGTTTGATGCTCTATGCGTGGCTTTGTGCATTCGGACAGGAAGGCGGACTTGGGAAAAAGGGCGGCGGTGGTGTAGACCCGCAGTCGAGCACCACACGCTCCGAGCGGCCCGACAATCCGGACTCTCTCGCGCACATCGATGCCGCAAAAAAGCTCGCGGGTGGCGATCCCGCGTTGATGAATGTCTGGAATTTCTTCTGCACCGTAACCAATTTCAACACTCCCGGGCCGGAGATTGAAGCGACAAAGGTATTCGATAACCTTTACGCGATCCCCAGCAGTACCATTCAGCAAACGACCGTTTGGGCCATCACGACGAGCGACGGAATCATCATGATCGACTCCGGGCAGGAAGGCAGGACTCAAGCCATTGTTGAGGGCTTGCAGAAGGTGGGCCTCGACCCTGCCAAGGTGAAATACATCCTGCTAGGGCACGGACATGGCGATCATTTCGCGGGAGCGGGATACTTTCAGGAGCATTACGGCACCAAGGTCGCAACTACCGCGGCGGATTGGGATTTGATCTATCCGCCGAATCGGCCCGCTAGTCAAGACAAGCAAGACCTGAGCCGCCCTAGGAGAGATCTCGTTCTCAAAGAAGGTCAGGACGTTACGTTGGGCGACGAAACGGTGCATGTGATTGAGATACCGGGGCACACACCCGGCTCGGTGGCATTCATTTTCAACGTGAAGGAAAATGGCAGAACGCATACGGTTGGTATGTTCGGCGGTACGATCCTCGGCCAGGCGCGCATTCCAACCGCGGGATTGAATCAATATCTACGGTCCATCGATCACTTCTTAGAATTCGCAAAGAAGATGAACGTAGACGTGGGAATTCAGAACCATGCACTTTTCGACGACACACCGGGCCGACTGGCGAGACTAAAGGCCCGAAAACCGGGCGACCCGAACCCGTTCGTGATGCCGATAGACAAGTACACCAAGTTGTGGGGCATCGTTTCCGAGTGCATATGGGCTGAAATTGCGCGCCGCCCTGCTACTGCCGGTAATTAAACGCTGCCCCTGCGCAAAAATTCGGGCCGGCGTTTAAGATCTATTTTGGGTTGACGCTACGATACGCGGCGACGAACTTCTCCAGTTGTGCCGCAATCGCTCGCCTCAGGTCTTCGCGTAATCTTGCGCGTGAAGTGAGTGCCATCTCAGATCCCGCGGACCAGGTCTGGGCGCGATTGAAGGTGATCTCCGGGTTCCGCCGCATAAATACGATCTGTACAAAATCCATTTCGATTGTGAAGCCGGTGACGCCCTTCGTTTCCGTTGCGATGGCTAAATGAAGCCGCAAGGCTGGATCTCCGACCGGGAACTCGCCTGAATTCAGCACGGGAATCCGGGCGGCGCGCAGACCGTCCTCGATTTGCTTTCTAATTTGGTCTTGTGTGATGCCGAACTCCACCGCCGCCCCGGGTATATCGTCAACGGTGACACGGACGCCATCCAGATCGCGAAGGCTTTGACGATCGAGCGGAGTGTCGGAAGCGGCAAAGGAGAGTCCTGCCGCAATCACAAAGAAAATAGGGCGAAGCACATGCCTCATGAATCGTGCTCGCCCATTCTGTTCACGCTAGATTCGCCGCCCTAAGCGGCAACTTCCGAACCGGTTTCTTCGTGGCGGCAAAGATAGCATTGACCACGGCCGGCAAGATGGTCGGATTCGTCGCCTCGCCCGCGCCGCTGGGTCGTTCGTTGCTTTCGACGATATAAGTCTCCATCCTTGGAGCCTCATCGATTCGCGTCACATCGTAGTTGTTGAAATTGCTCTGCACAACGCGGCCGCGCTCGATGGTGATCTCTCCTTTGGCCGCCGCGGATAGACCGAAGATGATCCCGCCTTCAATCTGCTGCTTCAGGATGCCCGGGTTAATCACGATGCCGCAATCGAAAGCACATACTACGCGGTGCACCTTCACTTTTCCCTTCACAAGCGAAATCTCCGCCACTTGGGCCACGTAACTGCCGGCATTGAAACCAATCGCCACGCCCTGGAAGTGCCCGGCAGGCAGCTTTTTGCCCCAGCCCGCTTTTTCCGCCGCGATGTTCAGGACATTCAGCAGGCGCGGGGTTTTCTGTATGAGATGACGCCGTGCTTCCACCGGGTCTTTGCCGTTTAACGCGCACAACTCATCGAAGAAGCATTCGAGGAAATACGCGTTCTGGCTTACTCCCGGCGCGCGCCAGTAAGACACCGGAACGACGGTGTTCGCGACGCGCCAATCGACCAGGATGTCGGGCATTTCGTAAGGCAGGTTCGCCAAACCTGTCACTGCCGTGCCGTCCACTCCATCCCGTATGAATGCGAAGGAGGGACAGGCGATTTTCGCCTGCAGTACCGAGGGCCACCCCTGCGCATCGATTCCCCCTTCGAATTCCACATAAGAGGCGGGCCGGTAGTAGTCGTGCTGCATGTCGTCTTCACGCGAATAGACCAGCTTCAGCGGTCCCTGAACTTGCTTCGCGACCTCTGCCGCGCCGAGTATCCAATCGAGTTCACCCTCGCCGCGCCGGCCGAAGCCGCCGCCTATCGCTGTTACATGCAGATCGACTTTTTCCGGCGCCAGGCCCAGAGCTTGCGCGATCACTGCGCGCGAAGTGGTGGGACTCTGTGTCGGCACCCACGCTTCCGCGCGATCGCCCATGGCGTGAACGGTGCAATTCATCGGCTCCATCGGAGCATGCGAAAGGTAGGGAGACTCATAGACCGCGATCAGCTTCTTTGCCGCCTTCGCGAGCCCTGCGGCGACATCTCCTTCCTTTCTCGCCGCAGCACCCTTTTCCGAAGCTCTCTGCACGAACATCTGACGGATACTCGCGCTGGAGACGTTTGCTCCAGCCCCTTCATCCCATTGCACTGACAGCAGCTTGCGACCTTGCATCGCCGACCAGGTGCTGTCTGCGATCACTGCGACCCCGCGTGATGTCATCACGACGTTTTTAACGCCCGGCACCGTTTTCGCTTTCGATGCGTCAAAGCTCACAGCCTTGCCGCCAAACACCGGACACTGCTCCATGACGGCATACAGCATTCCTTCGCGCCGGACATCCATACCGAACACGGCCTTGCCCAGCACCTTGTCGCGGGTATCTAGCTTCTTTAAAGGCTTGCCGATGATTTTGAATTGCTTCGGGTCTTTCAATGCCACATTCTGGGGAACAGGCAGCTTCGAAGCCGCCTCCGTAAGAGTTCCGTAGCTCAAGCGCGCGTTTGTGGCTGTGTTGATCACGAATCCATTCTCAGCACGGCACTGTCCTTTATCGACGCCCCATTTCTGTGCGGCTGCTTGAATCAGCATCTCGCGAGCTTCCGCGCCGGCGCGGCGTAGCGGCTCCCAGGTGGTTCGGATTGCCTGGCTACCGACCGTGGTTTGGTGTCCAAATGATGCCGGATCGACCGGCGCGATCTGCATTCTAACCTTCGACCAGTCGCATTCAAGCTCCTCCGCGAGCATTTGCGAGCACGCCGTCGTCGGGCCCTGCCCCATTTCGCTTTTGGTAATCCAGAACGTGATGCTGTCGTCCGTGCCGATGTGGATATACGCGTTTGGTTTGCCGGTGGGCGGCGGAGCAAAGAGATTGGGCGGTGGAGTGCCAATCTGCTGCGCTTCCATCTTCGGCTCCGGCAGGACAAAGCCGAGGAGCAGCCCGCCTGCCGCGCCCAGGAACCCGCGCCGGCTGACGTTTGTGATCTGCGTCGCTTCTTTGTTGGTACGAACGATCGATCGTGCGGTGCTCATGCGCGGCCCCCATTTGCCTTGATTTCAGCGGCGCGATGGATCGCGCGGCGGATGTCCTGATAGGTGCCGCAGCGGCAGATGTTTCCTCTCATCACTTCATCGATATCCGAATCGGCCGGCTTGGAATTCTTCGTCAACAGCGACGCAGCCTGCATCATCTGTCCCGCCTGGCAATATCCGCACTGTGGAACATCCAATTCGATCCAGGCGGCCTGTACGGGATGGCTGCCGTCAGTGGAGAGACCCTCGATGGTGGTCACGCTCTTGCCGGCCACGCGAGAGACCTGTGTTTGGCAAGACCGCACCGCGTTGCCGTCGAGATGCACCGTGCATGCGCCGCACAGGCCCGCGCCGCATCCGAATTTGGTGCCCGTCATCCCAAGCACATCCCGCAAAACCCATAACAAAGGCATCTCGGGGACTGCGTCCACCGACTGCGCCTTTCCGTTTACGTTGAATTTGATCATTGCCATGCGGCCTCCAAGGGCGATCTAACTCAGTCTAGGATAGCTCGCGGGGTGGGCAAGAGAAAGGGCGTGGCACGAGTCGCGCACAGAATGATTGACTCTCATTGTTAACCGAACTAGAATAGGCGGCCACGGAGGTTAGTCATGTTTACACAAATGCGGACAACGGGGTCCCGCGTTTCTGCTCTTGCAGGGCAGCTGCTCATATTCTTCCTGGCCTGCGGCATCGTGTTTGGCCAGGCAACAACCCAAATCAGCGGCATCGTGCGAGATGACTCCGGAGCCGTTGTGCCCGGAGTTCAAGTTACCGCGACCCAAACCGACACCGCGTTGAGACGGAGCGTTGTCACCGACGATACCGGCTATTACGTACTCACCAACCTACCGCTAGGCCCGTATAAGCTGGAGGCAACCAAAATGGGTTTCCGGACCTATGTCCAGACCGGCATCCAGTTGCAGGTCGGCACAGCACCTGAAATTCCCGTTACGCTCAACATCGGCCAGGTAAGCGAATCGGTCAGTGTCGAGGCAAACACAACGCTAATAGAAACCCGCAGCGCGAGCGTTGGAGTGGTCATCGAGAACCAGCGAATTCTGGAACTGCCATTAAACGGGCGTCAGCCGACCGATCTCATTACCCTGAGCGGCGCATCCGTGCAGACCGGAACCTCTCCGGGATACGGCATGCGGACCGGCGCGTTAATCTCGGTTGCGGGCGGCGGAATTGAAGGCGTCCAGTACAACTTGGACGGCGCGCCTCACCTGAACATGTTGGACGGCACGGGCATGCCGTTGCCGTTCCCCGATGCCCTTCAGGAGTTCAAGGTATCGACGAGCGTGCAGGACGCACAGAGCAGTGGGCATTCGGGAGCCACCGTCAACTCTGTGACAAAGTCAGGCTCGAACGCGTTTCATGGAGACGTCTTTGAATTCCTTAGAAACTCTAACGCCAATGCGCGAGACTTCTTCGCCACCGGGCCAGACGGATTAAAGCGCAATCAATTCGGCGGTGTCTTTGGCGGGCGGATCATCAAGGACCGGTTGTTTTTCTTTGTGGGTTATCAGGGAACAACCGTGCGTCAGTCCCCGATCAGTTCTACTGCCAAGGTGCCTACGACCGCTATGCTGAACGGAGATTTCAGAGCTTTCGTTCAGCAGTGCAATAACAACGTGTCGTTGAAAGCGCCGTTCTCTGGCAACCAAATCAGTTCCACTGCGTTTAGCCGCGCAGCGCTCGAAATTGCCAAGCGCCTTCCCAAGCCGGTCGATGCTTGCGGGACCGCGTTCTTCGGAAGCATCACTCATGAAAACGATCATCAGGCGCCAGTACGAGTCGATTACCAGCTCAATGAGAAGCAAACGTTTTTCGCTCGCTATATAATCACGCAACAAAATCTCGTGGTTCCCTTTGAGCTCAGTAAGAACCCGCTGGACGAAGGGGTCCCGGGATTCGACGATCGTGCGCAATCGTTTGCGCTCGGCCACACATACGTTATCAATCCCAATGTCGTCAACTCATTTCGTGCTTCTGTCAACCGGATCGCTTCGCTCAAGCCGGGGGCGGCGATGTTTGGGGCCAACGACGTAGGCATTGGTTGCCCGGGAGCGGCGTTACCGTGCGTCAATTCGAATTACTTCAGCTACCTTTCGAATTATCTGCAGATGATTGTCGGCGGCTTCTTCACGATAGGGAGCACTACCAAATACGCGTTCGCCTACCAAACCGATTTTGGGTTCAATGATGATCTCAGCATGGTTCGCGGTTCGCATACCTACGCGTTTGGAGGTTACTACTCACGCGCGACCAACTGGCTGTTGGCGCAGGCGTTCTCCGAAGGCCAGTTCCAGTTTAATGGCGGAGCGGCAGGGTCCGGCTCCAATATCAGCGAATTTCTGTTGGGCCGCGTGTCTTCTTTACGGCAGCAGAATCCAAATCCGCTAAACA